>Ga0247833_1007155_pt1 | contig 11975 bp, 7 predicted proteins | sample LaCruzMarch2015__7_FD_187117 | JGI IMG/M metagenome (GOLD analysis project Ga0247833, IMG submission 187117) | Freshwater microbial communities from meromictic Lake La Cruz, Castile-La Mancha, Spain - LaCruzMarch2015_8m | ecosystem: Environmental > Aquatic > Freshwater > Lake | place: Spain...
CCCCAGAGAATCAAGGGAGTTAGGGAATTGGGGCCCGTTCCAGGGGTACGCTAAATCGCTAGATAATGACGGAATTTCAAAATTCCGAAGATAGCATCTTAAAGTATGGTTCATGAGCTAACATTTACCCGCTCGGTTTGTTCTTGGAACATTCCCTTACCGCTTTCCTCTTCACCGCAATATCGTCCTTTGGGCCCATTTTGTGTGGGGCGCGCGCACGGTCGAGTTCTCGCCCCACACACACAAAATCCCACACAAAACGATTTAGGGAATCTCATTTTTCACGATTCTCGCGGACGTTCCACCTCTTCGGCACGTTGGTGCGCACCATCCCATGGCTCAATTACCCCGTACTCATACCAGTCCCTCCACCACACCATAACCTCACTATCCACCGTTTGTTGCAGTCGAATTCGTCGTCTGTGACGAACGCGGTGCTATTTTTCACACGGATGCGATAATCATAAAGCATGCATGGGCGGCCGCAAGACCGACACCACTACTATGGTAACGCTGCCATCGGCGGCATCGTACCCAGCCTACCTCGAACCCCTGACGGAGAATGAGAAGAAACTGTTGGACGCGTACGACGCCGTTCGTGTCTATGAACGAGAGACATCGAGACTCAAGGCGGAGGAGGCGGATGAGGCCGACGAACGGTATAGAGCTAAGGTCGCTGAAAGAGAGCGAGTCGAGGGTGGTAGTAAGAACCACGAAGATAAGAATGAAGTGATTGATGTTGCGAAGAACAATCGATCACGTCCAAACGAAAGCGAGGGTGCAGACGACAACAATATCGATGACGAGGATGATGAAGTAGTGGACACTGTCGCCATCGAACGGCGGAAGCAGCGTGAAATAGAGATTTCCCGACTGCAAAAGGAGGTTGATGAGGCCAATCTAGCAAAGGATCGGAGGGAGGCGGAGAAGATGAAGGATGAGTTTATGCGTCGTGAATTGCTCGGCGATGTCACCGCTATGGAGGAAGCGGGAGGAACATCTTCATCGATGGTTGCTTGGAATTACAATTGCCAGACCTCGATCCAATTGACAGCAGTGACGGTGACTTGTCGTCGGCGGATATGGGGAACAATACGATTGCAATCAAGTTTCGTGCACCGAAGGATTCTTCGCGATTCAGTTTGAATATAACAACATCGGACGGCGCACGTGATGGATACGATGATGTTCTCTTCCATTTTAATCCACGCCAATTCAAAAAGGGTGGTCAGTTGATCCTCAATGATAAACTAAAACGTGTTGGGGAAATGACTTGTCGGTGCCACTATCAACAATGCCTTACATGTTCAGCGTCGAATCATGCACTCTTATTATGCAGATCAATAAGGATGGATTCGATGTCTTTGTGGAGGGAGTTCACTGCGCCCGTTTCGAGCATAGGAGGGCGTTGCCTGTTGCGTTGTCTGGACGACGTCCGTCGCTGGTATTGCAATTCCCAAGCGGCTAGTGTACAGAGTCTGGTGGGGACTGAGAAAGTGGAGGGCGTTGCTGGAGTGAATATCCATAGTGCTGTCCATCCCCGACGACTGTTTGTTAGTGGCCTCACTAAGCTACACACCGATCCTGAGGTCGACCTTCGACGCGCTGAACTCGAGCGTGCGTTCCGAAAGTATGTGGACCGACTGGACGTTCGCATTTGTGGAAGTCGCGAGCCAATCTTGGCATTATTGGAGATGGCAAACAGTGGAAGGTACCAGGTGAATGAGGCGGGGAGATCGCGACATGAAGCACTAATAGAGGAAAGGGCAGCAAAGGAGGCGACAGAAGGTGGTGGTAGTGGCGAGGGCAAGGCAATGGAGGCCGTGGATTGGGATTAATATTTTGCGCTAAGATGATGTATATTGCATATTTTTAAGCATTATCGTGGCAACCCACCATGATATTGGATTTGTTGTGCTATGTCTCCACTTTTTCTTAACACACGTCAATGGCCTATCTATTTGTCTCTTTAATGGCTAACTTGCGTCCATGTCGTTCCTCTCTATTTGTGTTTATATGTACAAAAGCGGCCTGAACCCGAGTGTATGCAGGATTCATTTTCAACTCTGCCGCAGGGACCTGATTCAATGTTGACTACTCTCGAAGCCTCTATTCAGCAAACTCTGGAACATACACGCTTGCCAAGAGCAAGTGCTTGTCAATCGAATTTAAATTTTAAATACTATGTCAAATCCAAGCAAAACATTCCCTAAATCCAATTCCCGATAGTGATGCCGTTAGCGAAGAACACCGGTCGGACAAACAAAAAAAGTATATCTGCACGGAGCCAAGACCTAACGCTATCATTGGTGCATTATAGCCATGACGGATGTAACGTCTTCGAGCCATTCACGTCGCAGAGCTGTGAGGCGAAAACTAGACCAAAAAACGCCCAAGACGAAAACTAGTTTTTCTCACGTAGCGTTGGATTACAAGAAACCACAAACAAATTTAAAATAACGAGAAACCCAAATCAAACCAAGGCGGGCCCTCTGTTGGTGACGTCACGTTCCCCCTTTCTTTGTTTTCTTACAGAAAGTTAGACAGTTTTTTGGCGAATCAGCGGGAAAATATATTTAGCGGGTTGACCGTTAAGGTAATTACAAGAAACACTAACAAACAAATGGCGGGCTTAGTTCCACTTGTTGAGAGCGTGACAGACAGAGAGAGAGAGAGACAGGAGAGCATTAGGGCTGCCGGGCTTTAGGAGTACCTCCAAAAGAATGATGAACAATAGCTGTATTTTTGCTGTCATGTTCGTGCTCCCAAACCTCATTTTTGTTTGTAATTCATTTATTATCGTTGGGAAAATGAGTGTTTTAGGAGGCACGTATCATCTCTTATCCACTCCTCAAGGCTGGGATAACAATCCTCAAGGCTGGGACAATGATGACTATCTCAATAGTCTCGGTGGCGGAGGCATGGGTAATTCGATAAATGAGGGCGATGGATACGCGGATGAGCGCATTGTTCCCGAGAATGATTTAACGGATGAGGAGATAACACAAATGGCAATGCGGTCAGCACAATTCTATAATACAGATACTCCTATTGAACAGGTATATGGCATTCCAAGGGGTAAGCAGGACGAGGGTGAATTCCAATAAACAATAATAAAAGTGGGCATTCCACGTGCATAAGTGAAGACGATGGGTAAGTTTGCTTGCTACCATATATGTTGTGTGAAGGGTGAACGGGGGAACAATTATTGTTTACACATACGATTGTTATAATGCTAAATTTATCGCATCATTGCCGGGACCATGTTGGTGAACTAATTTAAATGGCGGCGAGTGCTGATCATGAATCTATGTTTAATTATATTTCCACATCAGATTAACAAATACTCCGTGCCCTCGGCACCACGGACCTTGTTATTCCTTTTCTTCCCCTGCACAATCCGACGCTCGCCTGAGACCTTCCTCTTAACAATCATATTTCGCGCCGCCATGCTCTCTATCCGATCAGTTACGAGTGATCCCTTCGGTACGACCGTCCTTAGTGATCCACCACCATCTTTTCCTCCGTCCATTGTGGATGTTCCCATCAACTCTTCTGTGAGTGCCACTGGCAATGTTGGTGCTGACAGAGGATCGTCACGACTTAGTGCCCCCCAAATGTCCGACCCCAATGGTTTCGCTTTACGTTCTGCACGAAGTCTTTCAACCTGGATACGTCGTTCTGTTGCCTCTTTTTCGGCAGTAAGAACGGCCTTGTTATGAATACGTACCTCATTGGCTTGATGTAAAAATGCCTTTCGTGCCTTACGTCCTTTAATTTCGAGTAATTCAGCCTTGACCCTACGTTGCTTGTTCCGTTGTGCACGTGTCAATTTCTCTTTGCGTTTCTTCTTGAGAATGTTTGACAATGACGAGGAGACAGCAGCGTCCTTTCCACCCAAACCATTGCCATCTTCATCATCATCGTCATAATCGTCGTCATCGCTAGTGTCATCATCACCAACAATAAGTCCCGCAGTATACGTACTCAACCCATCACTCACCGGTTTGTTCTTGTACTCAATTGCCTCATTCCGTCGAATTTCAATCGACAACGCCGCACCGATAGCATCCTGATGCTGTTCGGCATCAGGACGATAAGATTGTCCAGGATGAGCAATTTCGACGGCAAGTCGGGGAGCAGATGGGAGTAGAGCGACGCCCTTCGTCTCGTTACTTGTTGGTTGACTTGTCAAGTATGGAACTGGGGACGGGATGATCTTCTTCTTCATAGTTGTTGCTGCTGACATTGTTGTGGATTCACCCCATAGATCAAACGACGGTCTCGATGAAGTGAGTACCCCCGTTGATGTGAGACGGCCCTTTCTTCCCGTGTTTGGAATCGTAGCCCGTGCCCTTCCCTCCTCTGCGAGTTGGACAACTTTTTCACCATGTACCTTAATCAGACGCTGTATCTGACGTTCCTCCCGAGCCGAATGCTGAGCCTTCAACTTGTTCCTTTCATCCTTTTGATGATCTTTACTACATTCGACTCCATCGTGACCATTCCTCCGACGACGTTTGTTACTGGCACCGAGTGCCGTCTCATTACGTGTCGTATCAAGGACGAAAAGTTCGGCATCGTCCTTCGACTGGACCCTCGTCTCCTCAGAGCGGTCCACCATGGATTGTTCCAGCTGTAGAGCCGCGACATTTGCACGCCGTGTAGCACGGAGTGCGGCGCCCTGCCTTGATCGTTTGCCCATGTTGTTATTTTTTGGTGGTGGTGGGTGTTGTGTAGAGCGTACGTAGTATCTAAGCTCGTCGCAGTTGACTGCAGATAGAAGATGATGGGCTACTACTTTGGTATCATGAAGAACATCGTTAATCTTGTCCCACCGGCAACTTGCGTATGTTAACAGCATGGAGCGCTCCGCTCCAGGTGATCCGTCATTCGGGATAGTCAATGCCGAATCAATCGTCGAGGGCATTCAGAATTGTCACATGACACTTGAGGAATCGCGTGTGCGTCTGCTACCATTGATGAATCTACTTGACGCAGACAACGATGGACGACCGGAATCAACGGATTACACCGATTTGCATGCCGTAGAAGATTTTTTTGAATGTATTGATAGAACATATGAATCTGTGGACGCTTTGATGGTACGGCTTGCGGATAGTGGACTGGTACCACTCGACAACAACAATAAACACGTGAACAATCAGACGAATCGAGGAGGAGAGAGCGAAGACAATGTATATTTGCTAATGGCAACGAATTGCATAACCAAGGCTGAAAAATTCATTTGCCATCACTGCCTTACGTTGCTTGAAGCAGATTCATTAGAATGCGCTGGACCATTAGACGATCGTCAATCAACTTCGGTCGACAATGGGGATGGAGTTAGGATACAACCTCATCTGGCTCGACTATCGGAATTAGCATTGCGAGTCTCCCAAATTAATTCATCATTGATATCTTGTGATAATAATCATATTGATGAAGAAGAATCAGAGACGATCACACCGCAAACAATTATAGACGCATACTCGCAATACCAAAAACGGTGTCTCCGCACTCGCTCCAAGCCAGCCATTTCTTCAGTTGCCGAATTAAGACGCGTAGCGAAAAGCCAAAACTGCTACGTGTCTGATATATTAGAGGCTGAGAGACAAAGACAACAGCATGATGTTGCACTTGAGGCTGATGGAGAAGACAGTGAGATAGATGATATAGCTGCTATTTCACGGGGCCAGCCACACGCTCAGGCGGTAACTGTTATTTTAGGTGAAGCCTCGAGCTTAATTCAACCATTGGCGGCATGGAGAGATGCTCTTCAATCGGAAAGTAACGACACAATTGTCTCCCTGCTACATTGTATGTGTCAAGAATCAATAGAATTGCTTGACACGGAGGCTCAAACATTAGCTTCTGCTGTGGGGTCATGGTTTTCGTCTGACCAACGAGGCGTTGCGACATTGGACAATGGCAATAATAGTGGCAACGATGCGACTAAATCTGATTTATTATCAATCGAGTCATCATTGGAGGAAATGGCATGGTTATGTCAACTAATTTCTCGATACTGTCTTTACTCGGAGCAAATATTCGTTCGGAAGGAGGAGCAGGGGGATGATAACGGTAATGGCTATACTAACACAAAGCTACGAGACCTGCTAACTGAACAATCACTTCATTACTCAACGTTGGAAACTAAGCTCGCCACACTTCAATTTAGCCAAGCTGTCTCTCTAGCATGTCCGCAATTAATTGAATTGGGTCGACCATCACTGCAAGTTCCATCTATAGTCGAGGATGCTCATTTCATTTCTGTGAGAGCGATCGAACGTGCCGCAGGTACGAGAAGTGAAAGAGCTGTATGGACTGTAGGGCATTGGGTATGTGAGGTATGGGGAGTAGATCACAGCAGCCATGGAGTGATGGAGAGCGAAAATGGTATTCTTGGAGTGTACCGTGCAATTATTCATGGGGTAGGATGTGCCGGTGGGAGCAATTATTCAGATGAAACATTAAGAGAAGATGCCGCCGTACGTCCATCGCCAAAAGTTGAAAATGCTTTCGCTGCGGCGCTACTGGATGCAGTCGACGATGAGGAATGTGACGGGGAGGGCAAGAATAATAGCCGTCCTGGAAGTGCTCCCACGTCGGGTGGCCTATCATCGTTCTTCATTAGAGGAGGCAACGGACGAAATGTGCAGAGCATGATAGATGCAGAATTGTGTGCTTTAAATGGAATATCTGCAGCGAGCAACGCCTGTTGTGCTCTATCCGGACTGTTTGCCGACCTTGTAGAAGAAAGTATAGACAAAGGAGAAGCACGTAACGGTGAGAAGGCATCATCCATGCTAACCTTTGCAAGGGATGAGCTAAATGCGCATTCACGATCCTATGTCAGCCTACTGCGACAGCGAGTGCGTGCCCTTGTGAATGATTTGTGTGGTGGCGACGACATATTCGATTGCGATGGATCATTATGTCTACAGAATCTTAGATTATTCGTCGAGAATGAAGAGTTCAACTTGGACAGTCTATCATTCCGTCAATTAGAAGACGAGGACCGGTTAGAGTCTCTGATTATAGGTCCCGTGAGACGGTCACAAATATTCGAGGAAATTGGAAGGGACAAATGTGACGCAGTTGTGGTATTACAAATTGCCGAGGCAATGGGCTCGAAAGCTGCAGATATCATCCTCCAAGTTTTACTCCAAGGCAACAAACAATTTAATGAATACGGTGCCTTACTTCTTTCGAGACAATTGCGGATGCTCCAGAATCTATTGTGTAGTCTTGTTCTTGACTCGGCTACAGCCAAAACTGTCTCGACTGTCTCAATATTGAATCAATTCGCACGTGCAAATCAGGCTGTGTCCATTTTACAATTAGAGAAGCCGAAAGATTGGTTGCAGTTTTCCTACAAGGTAGGGGAAAGCGACCAGACAAACCTGACTGCTGATGAAATTCAGAAGATAATGGGTCTTAGAGTTGATTTTTCTGAAGAGGCAATAGCAAGAGTGTGCATTCAAATAGGCTAATGAATTAATTAAAGCTAACACTTAATACTTTGATACCTGATTCATGACACCAGCACCATGTTAAAACATGTCATCCTCTAGCCCTCTCAAGAATTCGCCCACATCTGCCTGATGTAAAACTACGTTGGCTGTCGGTGCTAGCTCCTTACATGCATCCGTTGTTTGTGCAGCCACACCAAAACCCAACGGTATGTCTGCTAGATTGTAGACAACAACACCAGCATATTGAGGAGTTCCCTCGGTTATGCGTGCAAGGCCCGATTTCATTACATTATTCCCATACAGGAATGACATTTCCGCCGACTGTTTCAGCCAAACCTTATATTTGCAATACTGCGACAGATAATCCAAGGCTGTAATGTGTAATCGGAACTTTCCACTTTTTGTAAATTTCCCAAGACATGTTCCGCAATGTAGTAAATTATCCTTGTTAATAGATGTTGATGCCTTCATTACTGATTCGGAGACGTAGTAAACTCGATCCTACACGTGGGATATATATATGACATCATGAATTATTGATGAACAATAATAGAGAAAGGTATATGTAATACGATACGATATAAAAAATATCTCTCACCTTAATCAAACGGAAGCAGTGTCGTTCATCGCTTCTATTGATAAGTCGTTCGACCGACTTGCCCATGTATTCGGCTAGTTTTTGAAAGAGTGTTTTAGTTTCTTCTTCCGTAAGTGGCCTCATTTTACTGATGTCACTGAGCAGCCGCGAGTAGTAGTATGATTATTATTCGACTATCCCACGACGACGAGTGTTCAAGGATGATCTCCTTTTGATTGGTTTGATTAGGGTGAGATTTTAGGGTTTTTGTGCGGGTTAAACTTCCTTCCTCCTCCTCAGGGTACAAGGTACCTATCGTACGATATGTACATGTACCTCTTACGTCATCGTGGATCATTATTTATGACGATACGACATCATCCTCCCGGCGCCGTAGTACTCGCGTCTTCCACACGCTTCCACTGGGCCATGGTTCACCTGAGTAAATCAATCGCCTGCATCGCCGGGATCAGCTTGGTATCCACATCATCTGTCGCGGCATTTTCCTTTGCACATCATGGCAAGAAGACTTGCAAACCACCAACTATGGCGGCACCTTCCGTTGTGAGACGTGATAACGAAGCTGACACCTCCACCGGCGACTTTGTCGATGCTGCCACACGCGAAATGCGCATTACATCTCCTCTCATGTCAATCTTGGCATCCCTATCATCCTTCGGCCTCGTGCCCAATGCTGCCAATGCGGCACTGTCCGCGAACGCCTTCGACTCGAGTCTCCAAACCTACTTCCCCGGTGCATTGACCAACTCGGCCATTGCATTGCGGGTTGCTGCATCACTCCGTGATCGAGGCTATACACGCACCAATACGCTCTTCGGGTCATCCTTATGTTCAGATGAGATTAATGATACTGCCGAAAGTCTCGTGGGCGATTTACAGAACAAACTCGGCGTAGAGGGTGTGTTCAACCTTGGCGGGCTAGGCGGCTTGCCTTTCGTGGGCATATCTGGCATGGGGGCATTTACTAGTCATGCACCCGTGGATGGTAAAATATTCATAGTCTTTGGTCCGCATGTGGGAATATCCAACGACGGCGTAGTTGGTAAGATTGAACGTGTGGGTAAAAAAAGTGTGTCGGGGTCATGCGGTGCGGGCATTGGTGCATACAAGGCCATAATTGCAATGAAGGACCCCATGCCAACAACAATCATGGATGCATTCGGTATTAAAGATGTACAGGAAGAGTATATCATATCACAATTAAGTACTAGATTGGACAGTATCAAAGGTAAGGAACCAGATAATGATACCATCACATACGTTACGAATAAGATGTATGATTTAGTTTGGGAAATGCTCCGATCGGAGGTGAATGCATTTACTACCAAGGCAGATTTTTGGGGCAGTGTGACTGAAGTGACACTCCTTGGAGGGATTGTGGTCAACCGTGGTCACGGAGAAGGCGTGCCCGGTGGTGAAGATTTCTATCAACCGCTAATGCTTAAATCATTAACCAAGGATGGAGAGAGTGATATTTATGGAGAGGTATTTGGTGACTTTCCAGCACTCGCACGACCTTACAGGACTGCTAAATATGTGTAAAATTTGTCTTAATCAGAAGCTGATCGATTCCAAGTTGACCCGATCATTAGTGCGATATAACTGGCTATCTAGCTAAAAGACTGTTATTCGTTTCTTTTCGGAATCATGCAATGATCCAATTCACTTCTTGGTAGATTTCTTTGCATTACCAACAACGGCGTGGCCCCCGACACTCTCTTTTCGCGCCTCTACCAGCCTTATGTGCTTCGACGAGTACACACCGCCTGATTTGTTACTCTTCTTCGTTCGCCCTCCTCCGCCGACGCCACCGAAGTTGAGGCCGAAATCATCATAGTCGTCATAACCGCCATAATCATCATAATCATCATCAAATGAAGTGTGTGAAGTTGAAGCTGTAGCTCTATCCTCTAACGTCTCCTCATCAACTGCCTTCGTCGCCTTGGCCACAGAGTTCTCATCCCCACCACTCTGATGCTTTCTCTGCTCCTTCGTCATCATTTCTTCGCCTTTGTTTATTGTTACGGTACACATAGGTTGATTGTACTTTACCTTGTTCTGTTTCTCAATATCTGCCTTGGAAGTTCCCACACCGTTGCGCTTTTCTGAGTCTTTGCTGGCCCTGATTTGTTTGGTCTCCGAGTTTAACACAAGATGAACCCTGACTACTGCGTACTTATCATTGTCTTGATGACCGGAGATGTCTGCATCAGATATCACAGATTGATCAACCCCTAGCAAAGGAAGAGTCGTTTCTACCTTGAGGTCAACTCCTTTCCATGCAGCTGGTCTATTAAACTTGGTAAACCCTGTGACTCTCACAAGTGGACGTGGCTCTTTTGCTCCACTCTGTACCGGGACGTTGAGGTGATATTGAATATCACCACTCATTAATTGCTCTACATTTTGAAAGACTTTTGTATTCAGCAGTTTGTTCGCGACATCATCCGATACTTCAATGAACTCAGATTTTACAGTCCACGGTCCTACTTGTATACTCCGGTCGAGGCCGTAACCGTGGAATTCAACAGAGTTGTCATATCCGCCTCCATTTTTCCCATTGCCAAAAGGAAAGCTATTCGGGTAGAACACAAATACACGTCCATCTACTTGAAGATACACAGCGTAATCTCGTCGACATTGAAGCCATCCCTCTCTCACACTTCTAGCTCTCACGCGATCCAGGAAGCAGTCAACGCTTTTATCACTGAACATGCCCAGTCCGGAGCTATGCATAGTTTTTCGTAATACAATTTTCCAAAAGAATAAGGAATAGTCCTTCCATTGAGATGTTTCAAATGAGAAGCCCATCGGGTAGTGTTTAATCTGATGCATAAATGGGCTCATAATGGTTCCTTCAACAAGAGCTCTTGCCTCATCACTTTCTTCCGCGAGTGAACTTAGGTGATCCATACTCCCTTCTCCATAAATCTCCTCTAATAAAGGAATCAATCTATTTCGTAACTTTCCACGCGTTGACCAGTGTGGAGTTGTGTCTTTGAAATATGGCACTCCAAACTTGTGAGAGTAGTCAAAGATGTGTGTTTTCTCGAGAGAAAGTAGAGGTCGGAATAGTGTGACACCGTCATTCTTTGAGACCACCGTCATGCCAGACAAATCTAGAGGTCCGCATCCTTTATGGGCGTTGGAAATCACATTTTCTCGTAGGTCGCCGCGATGATGTCCAAGCATGATACCAATGCCGTGTTCTTCAGTCCCATCTTTAGCCTCGGCACAATACTGTCTATACAGGTCAAATCTTATTTCCCTTGCTATTCGTTCGTAGTCATCTCTTGCTGTTATCCCTCTTGTAACTTCGTCAATTCTTCGACACACAAACTTAGCACCTATCGTTTCACAGTACTTTCCAACGTATGATGCTTCGGCTGCTGACTCAGGTCGATTGGCATAATCAATATGAATACCAACAATACGAAGGATAGTGTCCGGATGCTTGTTACGTCGATTGGCTTCCAAGTTCCGGAGGTGTGCCAACGACGATGCAATGACCATACTGTCAACTCCCCCAGAAAGTGACACGATGACTGTTGGTATGTTATCTGACGAATCGTCAGTAGGGCATGAAATAGACGAAGTTCGACGAGATAGAAATTTTACCTTCGTTTGTGCATCACAAATTTGTAGAATGTTCATCTTGCAGAGAAATACCTTCATTGTTTTAACAACGACATGATCACCAGCAGTCGACATGTCTGCATCGAATGGAAAGCATTCTAGAATTTGTTCTTCCTCCACTTTTCCTCCACCACCGACGTTTGCGTTAACATCTCCATCACAGCATGATACTGCACCTAATTTGCCAGCACGACGAGTTTCATCCTGCAAAATTGCCATCCTTCTATTAGTCGCTTTACGGAATCGACGGACCATTCTATCCA
>Ga0247833_1007161_pt1 | contig 11967 bp, 12 predicted proteins | sample LaCruzMarch2015__7_FD_187117 | JGI IMG/M metagenome (GOLD analysis project Ga0247833, IMG submission 187117) | Freshwater microbial communities from meromictic Lake La Cruz, Castile-La Mancha, Spain - LaCruzMarch2015_8m | ecosystem: Environmental > Aquatic > Freshwater > Lake | place: Spain...
CGAAAACCAAAATAATTTCTGCGCGAGGGCCTCGTAGGACTGTACGTAGGAATAGTACAAGAGGATGTCACGCGCAAAAATAGCCCTAAAACTCGTACCCTCTATGGTAAAACCAACGACAGACTCGCTCTAAAAAACGGACGCGGACGTAATAGAAAGGGCAATGAACTCCGCGTCGTCGTCCGCGGCCGGACAACGGCGGTCGAATCGGCAGCAACGAAAGGTACCGACAGCTGGTGGTGGTGAGGACAATCGCCCGACGACGGCGAGTAGTAGCGGAGCAATGCCGCCGCGTCGATCGTCATCTTCGAATTCGCTATCGTCGGTAAAGTCGCAATCATCGACGACGAGCCGTATATCCGGTTCCTTCGCGTCCGCAACTGCGTCCTCGTTAAGTCATGGTGGTCCAGCATTGGTGGCACCTCCTCCATCATCATTGTTAATTAGCACTCCTCGGACAATGCTGCTCCCGCCCCTACCGCGATCGAAGAATGGAATTGGCAGCAGTGGAAATGACAACGACAATTACCACGATCATGCCGGGAAGGAGAATGCAACGAACAGTGGATCGACACCGACGAAGAATAGCAGCGGTGGTGCGGATGACATAACTCCTCCTATTATGCTTTCGCCCACTCCTCAGTGGAGAGCAGATCGTCTGGGATATGTAACCGGCCGTGTCCGAGTCGAGAAGTCCACATCGACGACAGCAACAACACCTACTCGTGCGACGCGCAGTGCTACCAAAAAGAAACGACCCATCGGGGAGGAGGATGACGTGATAACTGCCACGTTGGATGACCTCGCTGATCTGGATGATGACGACGACAAAGACGAAGATGTTGATAACGGCGATGACGCCGCCGCATTACTACTTCAATCCTCTTCCCAATCAACGCCACCAGATCGTAAATTCGAAATACAATCGGCACGCAATGCTCAACGTCGACGTACTGCCGTGGCCGAGGCCGAACGTCAACGTCTTGAGAAAGTGCGTAAACGTGGTGAATCCATGATGAGTCGGGGATTACGCGAACATTCTCCATCTACGACATCATCGTCATTGGTCGGTGGTGGACGAATGTTGATGTCGTCTAATAAACGGACCAAGAGAGATGCGTCTTCGCCTGCAGTAGCAGTAGCAGCAGCAGGTCATATGAGCAATCGTTACGCCGACGATAACTACGATGAAGATGCAAAAAAAATGCTGGCGGCTTCTCCAGGACCATCGGAGGAGGATGTATGTCGTATCGTACTTGAATCACTGGCATCGAACGAGTCTACTAAAGTAGAGGCACTCATTGCACAAGTTGCCATTGCCGAACGTGACGCCGCGCATCATTTAGAAATGTATGAGGTTGCAAAAGCCAAGTATGACACACTCAAATGTCGCATTGAAACGGCAGGTGGTACCGAAAATGAATTACGGATCAAGTTTGCCGAACAGCGAGATGTTATGGACGGGTATGAGAAGGAGATACGACGTCTTGAATTGGAAAAGTCGACATTAACAAGCCGTAGCGAATTAGAACATGAATCATACGAACGCAAACGTAGGAATATGAAGGATGAGATGTCAGGTATGAAAGAGACACATGCCAACGAACGACTCAAGGCTGACAATGCCGCCGCGAAAGACAGGATGATTTCACGAATTGCCGAGCTTGAGGAAGCTGAAGTGAATTTGAAGTCCCTATTAGACGTTGAGAAGATCGACAATGATGCAAATTGCGCCATAATATTTGAGCTACGAACCAATGTAGCTACACATGTTGAAACCATCACTCGACATGAGAAGAATGTATCACGCCTCAAGGAGGAGGTACATTCCATCACGCTGGCACTCAATGATGCCAAACGTCAGATGGAGAAGATGCTTTCACCACGGACTGGGGATGCGTTGGAAGCAGATGTAGATGAATTGAGAGAGAAAATGTCTGCAATGAAAGGCAAGTATGTCAATTTACAAGATACCTTGCTTGCCACCGAGGCTGAACGTGACGAATTGAAATCTCGATTGAGTGTTACCAGTATTGCGGTAGAAGAGGCCACAGCAAAGGATGCCAAGTTGAAGGTCAAGTTGCAACAACTCTCTGAGGAGGTGCAGACTGCACATGCCAAACAAAAGGAGATTGATAAGATGGCAGAGGAGAATGAACAGCTCATTGCCAAGCTCAAGGAGACTGATAGTATAATGAAGCAACGTTTAGAAGATGCCAGCCGAAATGCGGATGAGGAAGTCAGCGAGTTGATGTCAAAGTTTGACACCGTTACTGCAGAGAGAGATATGTTGGATGACAAACTAAAGACAGCGAAAGGTGAATTAACAAGTCTTCGAGAAACCATACAATCTCTCCAATCGGACAAGCAAGTATCAGACAACAAGGTTTTGGAATTATCGACTCAGCTCCGTACCATTACGGAACAATTCGAGTCGACCAAGTCAACAATTACCATACTCGAGTCAAAGCTCCGCACAAAGGATGAGTATTGCGAACAATTTGAATCCATCGAACGACAACTTCGAGAAGAAAAACGTGTATTGAATGAAATACGAGCCAATCTTCACAATCGTGTAATTCAACTCAGTGGTAATATACGAGTATTTTTACGTGTCCGACCGCTAGTTGAGAGCGAACGTTTATTGACATCGTCTCAGGTACAACCTACTCGTTACCAGTTCGCTAGTCGGAGTGGAGCTAGTAATAGCAGTAGACCCACGTCACGTGGGTCTACTGCTATGGCTAGTCGACCTGCATCGCGGGATGGTGGAGAAGAAACGAATTATGAATCGTGCCCATTCCACTTCCCTGCCATCACTGATCGTAATACCACTCGACCATCATCGTCAACAAGTGGTGATGGTGGCGGATCATTCCATGATCTAACGAAGCAAGTTATCGAACTGACTGAACCCTACAAGGACCGTGGTGGGTTGAAGGAGCGTCGTAAGAAGTGGAAGTATGGATTCGATCGGGTATTCAATCAGAACAATAGGCAAAGAGATGTGTGGGAGGGTGCCGAGCCATTGGTCCAGAGCTGTATTGACGGGTTCCATGTTTGCATGTTTGCATATGGCCAGGTAAGCTATTTTGATCGTCTTTGTATTCACATTTCAATTATCTATCCTGTGCTCACTACTACTCTCCTGTCTTAGACTGGATCTGGGAAGACACACACAATGATTGGTGATGAAGGAGATCCTGGTCTCATCCCAAGAGCTGTCACGAAGCTCTTCGCGGCAAAGCGTGACATTGAACACAGTGGACACAGCACAGTGCACATCCGAGTTGAGATGCTTGAGATATACAACGAGGAAGTAAGGGATTTGCTTGATGACAACGCTGGTCCTGACGGACAGCTTATCAAACTCAAGCTCAGATCCAACGAAGCGGTCGGGAATATCAAAGTGAATGCCCTTGACAAACGCGAGGTGGAGAGAATCCTCCAATTAGCCCAAGAACGCCGATGTGTCAAGGCGACGAATGTGAATGCCCAATCGTCGCGTTCACATCTACTATTTACTCTCCATTTCGAAATTTCGTTGATCAACGACAATACCAATGAATTGAGGAAGAGTGGCTGTCTTCACATTATCGATCTTGCCGGGAGCGAACGATTAGATAAGAGTGGATCGCAAGGTACACTCCTAACGGAAGCCATTCACATTAACACCTCCTTGTCAGCGCTGGCATTAGTGATTGAAAAACTTCAGGCGAAGAAGTCGGATACTGAACATGTACCATTCCGTGATTCCAAGCTAACGTATCTACTACGCGATTCCCTTGGAGGAGATTCGAAGACGTTGGCGATTGTATGCTGCAGTCCTCATCCTGCCCACTTCAATGAGAGTTTGAATTCCATAAGATTCGCAGCCAAGGCAAGTAAAGTAGAATTGAAGGAGGCAAACACATTTTATGTGTAGAAAAAAGAAGTGTATGTGTAGGCTGCCTATATACTGGAGTGACCTGACCTACTGTAGCCAAATGAATTATACGGAAACATAGTATATTATTAAGACTTTACACGTAGACATCTACACAGAAACTAATCACCACTACTTTGTCATGTAAAAATATAACAGATATCACACCATTCATGATACGCATTCTTTTTTGTATCACTGTTAAAGAGTAATTCCATACTTACTTACTCCTGCACTTTTAGCCTGCTCTTGCTCCTCTACCCTTTCAGTCTGGGTCTGAATAGCTCCTTGCTGTAGCACGTGTCCCTTCGTACCAAAGGAACTAATATTGAACCGTTTCACTGACAAGTAAAACTCTTTCTGCATTTCAGTCGTCATGATCCAGTAATCCTTATCAACATTCTCCGATAATACAAATTCGTCATAATTCACTACGACATGTACACGTGATTCACGAGTATGTTTAATGGCCTTTTTAATCCCATCTTTGATGGCATGTACATCATCAAGAGTGTTAACCTGCAATCCACGGAAATGTAAGAACAAGGTATTGTTCGTGGCATCATAATTGGCACGTCCAAAGATCAATTCTTTGGTAATTACATCCCGTTCGGGAGCATGCAATGGCTTTAATCCTGGTAATACATGTCGTCCCCATTCCTCATTGATGATTTCTGCCATGGCAATACCAAGCAGTTGAAATCGCGCGGGCTCCAGTCGTGTCGCGCAAAAAAAAAGAAGTGACCGTGGAGTCGTTTTGGACACAGCGTCCGAAGGCCCGGACAGTTTGTTTGTCCAAATAGTGACAGTGTTTGTCCAAATAGTGACAAAAAATACTCTACAAAAGTGACGTTTAGATTTCTTTTACTATTTTTTGCTTATTACGAGAAGCGCGACTCATTTCTCCCTTCCGGTTCGTGGATTGTCCTCTTTTGGCTTCCCGCTGAGACGCTGAGTTTAAAACGACTCCGTGCATTCCGCGGTGTGGCGCACCGTCGATGCCACAGCCGTTGGTGCCACTGCCGTTGGTGGCACTGCCGTCTTTGCCACAGCCGTCGGAATGCTCGGTAATCGAACGACATTGTGTGGCAACAAAATAGAGATAGTGTGAAATATCGATATCGTTTCTTTAATGAATAGGAAGAGAGCGAGCGAGTGTGTGTACCACTCGTGTTGGGAACATGTGCGTTATACGCGAGAGACTTTATAGTTCGAGGTATCAATGTCGCATATATATATCAATATTATATATATTGGATATTCCGACGGATATAAGGGCATTTATTTAGAACGACTAAAGCGTCGGAGATTTAATACTTATATTAACGTGAGAGAACTTTTGAAATGCCAAGTAGAAATGTGTTGAACGTGGTACCGTGCTTAATAATTCACAGAGGGGAAGTATGTGATGACATTTTACCTTAGATGGGGGGCGTCACGGGGGAAGAAGGCTCAGCTTAGTGTAATACAAGTGTGGACCCTGGGATTATTTTGCAACACGAGGATATATCCTATGTGGATTATTTTTGAAGTGATGAATCGCTTCGTATCTAGTACTGTAATCCAAACAAACAAACAAACAAACACGGGGGGTCGTATGGCAAATGAACAGTATCGGTATGTCGATGATAGATCAGCCACTGCCGAATGGGAACGAAAACGCGATCATGAATCACGTAACGATTTGTCATAGGCAGCACCCAATGTACATTCATTCCGAGATTATGGCAGTGCAAGGGCGTACTTCACCACGAATGAAACTATGATATTAAAAGTCCTTAGTGGTGAGCATCAGGAGAATCAGCGGGAGGGCACAGAGTGGTATAAACAGTGGGAGGCATGGGCAAAGGAACAATGGGACAATGCACAGCGGGAAGCGAATAGAGCGCATGAAGAATTTCAGCGTCAGCAGCAGCAACAAAGGGGCCAGCCAACAATCATCAATATCAGCAGTCACAACGACAACAGACGCAGGGAAGAAGACAATACAAACAAGCATCGAAGGACGACGATTATAAATGGGACTTTGATGTTAATGATCCATGGTCGGTTCTAGGCATACTACGCAATTCGTCGAAAGAAGAAGTTTCAAAGACATTTCGAAGAGAGATGCTCAAGCATCATCCCGACTTGCAATTGCAAAATTCGGAGGCAGAAAAAAGGAGAGCAAATGAACAATCGAAGATTCTGTCAGATGCATATAGAAAGATTAAGGCTGGATATGCTAAAAGATGATATTAACAATTTACTCAAGGGTACAATACCATGCCCATTTCGTGTCTCAAAACTCCGTGTACATTCTGTATGATAGCACAACTACCTCATTTATCTGATCACATCAACCCAACATGATTTTTGCCACGTCGCCCGGAAAGTAATACTTCACAACTTTCTCAAACCTTGGCTTCTGTGACTCGTCGACTTCAGGCAGACTAGGCTCATTGACGATGAGCCCAATCGAGTGAAGTTGCATCAAACGAAGATGGTTCAAAATCTTATCGAAGCAGTACGGACTGTGTTCAATCAGCAAGCCCTTATCAAGCTTCTCAATCTCCTTCAATAGTAGAGCCAACGTCCCCACTCGTTCAATGCCCATCATCTTCAATGAATCAAGACTTAATGCAAGTAGCTCTTCACCTGTGATTTTTTTCTCATACAAAGTGACAGACACCTCCTCTGGAAGGCTGTGAATACTTTTCGCCCAAGTACTCACCTCATCCGGCGTCCATTCCTTCACACGTGGAGAATTGCAACCCTGCTCTGTCCACTTGGAATCATTGAACTGTTGAGCCAACACAGAATCATCAACGGTGCACAATGTGCATCGCTTTGTAGTCATTACAGTGCCACTAACATTGAGCACAACGAGATCCTTAGCATCCCCGGTTGCAAACTTGTCAACAAAAGTCTGTTCGTCCGTGAAGCCTTCTTCAAGATGCAGCATTTCGGACTCAGCTTGAAGGAGACATGCTTGCTTGGCATTGATGGCTTTATTCATGTCATCTGTGAACCTGATGACCTCTTTAACGGCCTGGGTTGCAGGTTTGGTTGGAATTCTGTTTGAGTAAGTATTCCTAATAGGAGTCGACGACTTAGCGACTTGGAACACTTCCATCTCTTTGATAGTACAACTTCCATCAGGTAGTGGCCCTCGATCATAACTACGTCCTGGACAAAGGCGAACATTTGATCCATCCACATACATGTCACAACCATTACCACCAAATATTGGGCCAAAACTGATGTCACAGTTGCTATGGCAGATGGCACTTTTATCATTTGCATTCTTCAACTTCATCTTGCCCGGAGACGAAATACGGACGCCTGAAAGTGCAAACAAGAAGGCCTTGTTGGCCCTAGTAGAGCCTGCGGTGCTCGACCATGCAGTGTTGGAATATCCGCCAATGACTTTACCGCACGTTGTTTCGATGACAGTAAGAGTACAGCCTTTGTTGTCGCACTTGGAATGGAATGCTTCTACCGTTTTCCCATCTCGAGTTCCTCGATAAAGGAGACTGAATTCCCCATCCTGATCATCTTCCTCTAGCCACTCATGAAGTGTGACAAAGTCTCCCTCATCCTTGATGATGATGCTATCCGGAAGTGAGGGGGAGCACTCAGGCCCAAGGCCAAATAATTCAAGTTGGTGGTTGAGAATAATCTTGTGCTCATTATCAACATTGGGAGGACTCGGAGGACTGTCCTCGGATGAAATTGTCATCTCATTTAGATAATCGACAATGGCCTGGAAGCAAGTAGGATCAACGTCAAGAAAGATTCGGCCGTGGCAATCTCGCATCACTTTCTTATCCCAACGTCCACTGAACAAGGCCGCCATCCGACTTCCTTGTATTTGTGTCAACGTAGATCGCTTTGCAACAACAGTCTTACCTCCAGCATTGATTTCAATAAGATGGTCATCAGCAGCATCTAGATTTCCATGAGCCTGAGCAAATTCATGCTTCTTGCGGTCCAACTCGAGCAAACGCTCATTGAGCACAGTCTCTCTTTTATCGAGTGTCGAAATCTCGTTGTCCAAATCTTGCACTTGACTATCACGGGCCGTTTTGATGCGTTTGTTAGATGCACTGAGCTCATCCATGTTCTCAATATCACCTTGCTTCAACAGCAATTATGGTCGCTTCAATTAGGTAGGCCGGTGTGATCTGAAAATTTCACAAGTATTTCACCTGAAAATTTCACGTTTCTTCAATCATGGCCATGAATGAAAACAAATCCGCATGTTTCACCTAACCACTCTTCCTTTGTAGACGTGCATTGATATCGACTGCTGATATTATGTCATTGAATGTATCTACTACTGATGATGGATTATCAGTGTCATTATCTCGTAAGCCTCTTGCCAATGCCGCAGGCATATTGGTCATACTGCGCCTTCGCGGACGCGGTATCGTCCCCATCGAGTGGACGAAAGGGGCTCCTCCGATAAATGCCAGCATGACGCGACCTCTGCGGCGGGATTTTTTTGGTGTTTCAACCGCATTCAGCTTACTTATGCCGGTGAAAGTATTTAATTAAGCCAGCACAATAAGTAATTAGTATTAGACCCAATGAACTCTTAAAGGTTTTCGTTAAGTGCATGACGTGGCTTAAATACTTTTTCTAGTTTTTTACGTTCGCGAACGTCCCCGCCCGAACGACGCTCGCGGTCTGTCCCCCCCTCCCACGCCTACACCACACCATTCAGAGCCCTGCGACCTACCGTGCTGGCTGGCCGACGATAATGAATCACACCAACTGCCGAATGCTAGAGCCGCGCCTGCGACCTTCCGTGCTGGCCGACAATAATGAATCATACCAACGGCCGAATGCTAGGTCTGTGTGCTGCAGGGGGTATCTGTGATTAGATACTTACATCAAATTAATTTATTGGATATTGGTAAATATTCGTGACGTACAAAGCGTACTCTCGTCATCGCAAAATTATTTATTGTGGCTGTTAGCGCAGTGTCAACTCGCCCCTGGGATTGGAATTTGTGCTGTAACACGCTGACCTTTCATTTGTATCCTTGCGATGCATTAAACCAGAAGGTTGAGACGACACCTTCCATACAGCGCAAACAGCCAAGACGACAGTAATTTGCGACGTACGCAAATGGGTGTTAATAAGGGTGCTGAAACTCTTTACCATCTGACAAACCTCACGAGGATTGATGTTGCTGCCATAGCTCGGGGTATGCTTGAAAAAATGAGAAGAGACGCTGTAGACCCAGCCTTACTCATGGAAATGCCCACCATTGACTGCGATAGAACAACGTATGCTACGTCGTAGCAAGTAAACGCCTATCAGAAACCAAGTCGAGTGCAGTTGCACAATTCTATCAATCGTGGTCCGAGTATGGAGTCATTATCAGCCCTGTCGTTGACGGTGATGAGCGTCCAAGGTGCAAGCAAGCTGCCTGCTGCAGTTGATGGTGCCTTACTGGTGGGGGGATGTTGCGTATACATTCAATGTATCATAGCAATGTGAGATTCTACTCCATCATCAACGCAGGACAAGTTAGCCCAAGCTCATCTCCATCTACCTGCACTAATAGACGACTGAAACATGCTGGGGGGGATGCCGATGATGGAGCTGGATTACAACGTGCTCTATGTGGTAATACAGCTTGGCGAATCCCCAATTGTGTGCAAGTACCTATAAAAGTGGATTATCGCTCCCTCGCGGATTGCACATCGATAAAACGACGAATGAATTGCTGTTGGTGGAACGTTACGGTGGTATTGAGCTCAGTGGGGGATATCTCTATGCATCAACACAATCATGTATACCCACTGCCGGTCAGCTTACATATTCGAATGCCAACATGGTGGTGGTAATTGATGGGATGGAAATGGGCGGTCACCCCACACAGACTCTTGCCTTTGATTCGTCTGGCGCATGGCTATATGTGAGCATTGGATCTGAAAACAATGTCGATGGCGACAGTAGTCGAGCGCGTATCCGTCGATTCAATATTGCCAATTGGAATTCGTCATCCATGTTAATGGTGAATTCTTCGCCGGTGGTCTGCGCAATGAAGTTGATTTGGCATTTGATTCATTTGGCGATCTATGGGGAGTAGAGAATGGAGCGGATATGATTTCTGACAATTATCCATCCGAGGAAATGAATCGTTTCCACGTCAACCAAACGTTGGGTAAGCACTATGGTTACCCCTATTGTTTTAGCGAATATTGTCTTCCCATTGCCAGTGGCGGGTCAAGTGTGAAGGGGGCAAATATAATTTGGGCATACGACACGGCATACGACACTGCAATGTGGCCCGACAAAACGAATAAATGGTGAGAGAATACAGTCCAGGCCGCCTTGTCCATCCCAATTCATCTTCCCCAAACTCATCACATCACAATCATTATTATGCATCTCCCACCATTCACTTCCCCTAGTAGCAATAGTGATCTATTGCTACTACCTTTGCATGAGTAGTAGTAGCAGTACTAGGAAGCTTGAGGTCATATTTATCCACCAGTCGCAAGTATCAATAGAGACCGAGTGGAGGTATAAACCGTGCGTAAACTCAACGATTCCATCGACTCTTCACCAGAGCTCCTTTTAATGAGCACGAAAAGAATTTAGTAGTGTAGGTGGCAGTACGGAGTGTCCGCCCGTTATCAATCCTCTTGATCCAATTCATCAATGAAACATTATCACCGGCAATTGCTCTCATTTCAGCAAAGGCACTATTCAATTCTTCATCTGAAAGAAATTTATACAAGACTTTGTTCTTCAATTCTTTGAACCTGGCCTTATCCTTCTTGTTTGATATTACATTTGCCTTCACATCGCCATTTTCGCTATCATGCCGGGTATCTTCAATATGGTGTTGATCATGTGATCGAGCTACCTCTGACCAGGAAGAACCACCATCTGTAGCGAGCGTGGCGCCAGGTGCATTAAGTTCAAGGGCAGCAAGCATCTGCTCCATTGAATCGATCTCTTCCTCGCGTACTTGGCATATTCCACCAGGTGCTGTACGTCCAAAACAATCTATCACAACGGGTGGACCAGTCTTAAAACTAAATTTGGTGGCATTGTGCGTAGTGTCCATAAATACTCCATCAACACCGTAGACTCTAGCATTTAGCACCTCCAATGGATGTTGTGCATACCATCCTAGCAACATCCCCGTATCATTGGCTGTCAAGGTAACAAATTTACCATGAACACCAAGTTTGACGCACACTTGCCTTAACTTCAACCCTCCTGCATAAAAGATGCACAATCACTCACTCTCATTTGCACCCCATGCCGTGTCACGTCCCTTCGGCATCACACAATGCAACAAGCTTTTTGATAATGTAATTCCATGGTGATCCAACAACATGTTCGTTGCAAAATCAGCTCTTGCCCTATTCTTCCCTAAGGTATGGAGTAAATTTATTTTGGTGGGAGTTAGTTGTTTTTCATGTGTGATGGTGTTGATTTGAGCTACCTGTCGTACATCTGTTGATACTAGTAAGTGATTGGATGTTTCTGGGAGCTTGAATTCCCTGACTTCCAAGTGAGGCGGTTCATCATCATCTTTCTTATCCTGCAACAAGAACCGAATCTTAAATCCGCAGCAGCCTTCGTCAGTGTCGTCCATGTCCCGTTTTGTCTTGCTGCAGCTCCCGCAAGCGTAGTAGAATCGTCTGTGTGGAAATAGTTCTTTGGTGCTATCATCTTTATTTTTGTGAGCACCGGTTGGTTTCACCAAAAGCTGTATGCCGTAAGGTGCCGTGATTGACCGTAATAAACTTTTCTAACGCAGCTTCCCCGCACGTAAACTTATAGATCCCACGACAAAGCACCGAATTGCTCAGATACTACGAGTCGGGTAACAACTTGTTTTTTCTCTCCTAGCGACTTCCTAGCGACTTCCCAGCGACTTCGCAATTCCGGTATTAATTCCATTATTCCCGGGATCTTATCATTCAATACCGGGATTCAATCAAGCCCAACTAAACTGTTTTCTCAAGGGCAGTACTGCTCAGAAGTTGCTAGGAAGTCGCTAGGAAGTCGCTAGGAGAGAAAAAAC
>Ga0247833_1007163_pt1 | contig 11966 bp, 12 predicted proteins | sample LaCruzMarch2015__7_FD_187117 | JGI IMG/M metagenome (GOLD analysis project Ga0247833, IMG submission 187117) | Freshwater microbial communities from meromictic Lake La Cruz, Castile-La Mancha, Spain - LaCruzMarch2015_8m | ecosystem: Environmental > Aquatic > Freshwater > Lake | place: Spain...
GCCTGCACTTCGACTGTCCAACGTGACATTGGAGCACATTGTCAGACTGCTGCCAAGGTTGTTAATACGATGAATCTGTCTGGTGAAGACTGTACTCTAAACCAGATTGTTACAAAGTGGAGATCTAAATCGTCCGAGGACGATTTTAGTTTTCTAAAAGACAATCCACCCAAAGATTTGAGCAAAGAAGGTGAGCAAGGACAGTATATTTTTTCGTATGTGACATCAAAGCTCAACCTAGTTCCCCTATGTGCACAGAATGCGAAAGAATTGTTATCTACTTATTGCTTGAAGATGTGCTCCATCCAAAGTTTACATACACTCCATACGATACAATTGTGTATTTTGTGCTCGGTCCAAATGGTCCACCGTTCCTCGCATCGTCAAATCCTCGAGCAAGGATTAGCTTTCCAAAAATAATGAAAGGAAAACAGACTGAATCCAGGAAGTCTAATGTCAGTCCTCTTGCCTTGGCAGACGACGGTGGTTGGATATCATCAAAATCAGCGGAAACGAAAGCAAAAAAATCTAAGTCAAAAACTACTGGGAAGTCAAAAGCCAAGGCAACTAAGAAATCAACTACGGCGAAGAAAGTGTTGACTAGTCGGAGCAAGATGCCAATTATTGTTGAAATAGATTCGTCTTCATCTGAACCGGAATCTGATGATGATGATGATGACATGATATTGGCCAAGAAGTTATCAAGAGAATCTGCCGTGCTAAAGAAAAAACAGGTAACGAATGATAATTCGGATGACAGTGAATTTTGTTTCTCGGATTAGAAAGTGTCTCATATTCCACATATAATTAACTTTTGGAAAGTTAGCATTATATGCGATGTTCATGTCTAGAACTAAACATGTGGCATGATTAAATTATAATAATAGAAAAGCAGAGTCACATTACTTTCGTTCCATCCGTTTAAACAACTCGAGAATTGACTCGACATTAACCCTTTGTTCACCAGACGTACTTTACGTAGACAATTTAGAGGGATTTCCCACTAAATTTCGGGCCGGTGGACTTTGACCATGAATATCGCCGCTACTACGATGAGTTAGGTCCTGGGTAGAAATGTGATTAGGTAGCTCTGATAGTCGTCTATCCGTAGATATTAATAGTTTAATATATGATGGCCGTTTTTTGTGACATTTATCTATTCTCGATATCAACGCTATTTAAGATTCTTGGATAGGCCACTAGTTCCTACGTTGGCTCGGTACTGAAAAAAAAGTTGCCAAAAAGTTGCCATGGTGGACAAAGGGTTAAACAAGAGTGATCACAAAGCGTTGATGTGGTCAAGTCATATCAAATCCACGGCAAATCCTACGTCAAGGTATGTTGCCAGAGAGCCAACAATTGAATCAGCCATAAGACTAATAACTAGCAGGCATTTTTGAAAGCCGATACAGATTGATCGTCACTGTCCTCTACATTTTTAAGGAGAGACAAGGGATGAAATAAGTTACGTTCAGAGCAATGTGTGGTTGGAAATCATTCACATGAGTTAATCAGGACATGTGTCAATGCTATACGCGGCCAGTCATGAAATACGGTTGTCATCAAGGAGTTTGCAGTCCTATCGATCCTTGTATTGTTTCTTGTTGAATATCTAATCATCCTGGGCCGTGTATTGACAGGGAAAAATCAGCGCATGAAAACACTTACCTTGTTCCCTTATCTCCAATGTACCTTTTGCCCAAAAAAAAACAGCTCTCGTGGTTCATTTGTATGCTGCTTCACGTTTTCTTTCGTCGTGCTTCCAAGGCCGCCTCCGCTCTCGCTTGTACTGATTGGATTGAAAAACAATGTGAGAAAAGGTTAGGTGGCCTTGATATGAAAATACAAACATGAAACGAGGAGACGAGCTATATGCTCGCGAATACTCACGTTGTTTCATCTTCTCCTCCTTGCGCTTAAGTTCGGCTGCAGCCGCTTCTGCTTGAGCTGTGGCCTTGGCAATGTCTTTCTCTGCCTCAGCCAAGAGATTATCCATTTCAACTTCGCTACTCTCTATATTGTCAACCTCCGGTTCTAATCGAACAGGCTTAAAATCTCGACTTTTTGTCGTTTCATCCTGAAAGTCATAACGGAAATATGCCGGCACGTTGGCATCACCGGCCGTTACTACTTCTCCCGTGGTTTCATAATCAAGCAACGATGACACAACATCATCTCCTCGCTTTGACTTGACGCCATATCTCCTCCCGGGTACTGCTACCATCCTCCCGACAGTATAGGTACCACCGATAACGACTTCGAGATTGTGTAATGGATCAAGAGGCGGTGGCCGCATTATGCCGCTACTACCGCCGTCAATCTTCTCGTTGGCAATGACGCCTCCTCGGCTGTCTTTCTCGTCGTAATCATCACCGCCGTCTGGGTCACGAACGTCCTCCCACCATTTAGGTAACTCCAACCCCTGCTCTCGTATTGCATTTAATATCGTACCCGGCCTTTTTGCTAACATTAATGCAATAGTCTTTGCATCTCCATTACCATTAGATTCGGCGACACTTGTTATCTTACCAACCGATATTGAATCATTCGATCCCAGAACAAAGATTTCATCTCCTGGACGAGGTTGACGAGTATGATTTTGCTTGAGTGTACCATCTTTCCGCTGTTCTCCTTTTAACTTTCGAAACTCTGTCAGCATGTCGTTATTAGTCGTTAGGAGTCCGAATCCACCATATTCATCGTCATTACCACCACTACTATCAAAGTCATTCTCAGAATCATAGAATACAATCTGGTATAGCTGTCGTGGTGGACCGAGCTTATTCTTGAGAATGGATGCCACGCCCTCCTGTCCTTGATAACATCCTTTGTTGATATCCACAAGACTACCCAGATGAAGTTCAAGTGGATTGGACTTGGCATGATACATATCCGCATCGTCAATACCGACTACCTCATTTGCTTCTCGGCTGTTGTCGTCTGCTAATGGGGTTTTCGCCTTCTTGTTCTTCGGACCATCTCCAGTCATCTCAAAGCCCCAGCCAGGCATACCAGACTCGACACGTAGTGTGTCATACTCTAACGCACCAATCCCAACAGGACCACGATCATTATTCTCATTAGTAAGTGTATGCCAAACCTCGTCTGCAAAAGTCAATCGACGGTTACTACTACTACTACTACTACTATTGCCTCCACCACACTCCTCGCGGAAAAGAAGAGTATATCCATGACACATTTCACTTGGTAAAAAGGCGTGTCTAACAACATAAACGTCTGCAAACGCCTCTCCTCCTCGTGATATACGATAGTGATGACATTTCCCCTCCTCTGGAAAATCAAATGATACACCATCATCATTAGTTAGCATACTACGTATATTATTCATAAATGATGTTCGTACATCCTGTACAGTCGAACATGCCAAGGTAATAACACATGTCGTATCAGTAGTGCAGTGTGATATAGATACCCCATCCATGGGAAATATTGTGGGTGAGAATTTGTCATATAGGTTGGTGCCATCGTGTCCCGGAGATGTTATTACGAATGCATCCTCCATCGTCATAATCTTCTTCTCCTCCGCTGCCGTCACACGTCCTTCTCTTTCATCATTATTAGCAGATGATGATGATGACGACAAAGTTGGAAAGTACAGTACCAATAATCGATCAATTATCCGTCCTTTGGCAGTAAGGTAGGCAGTTTCGAATGCATTTCCAGTCCGTATGTGCCCAAACAACCTCTCTCCTCCTCCTCCTCCTGTATTATTATTGCTACTACTTTTGATGGTATCCTCTTTGGGCACAGATCCACTAAATTTGGCATCCAAAAATGATAATGTGCCCTTCCCACGCATACCAATGACACTGACTAGACGAGATGCTGATGTACTACTGCCTTTGTTATTATAACAGTAACGATCCGTGGAGAAATCTATACATACGCCACGATTTGACCGCAGCGCTGATCGGACGGCCTCCCCCACTAACGAGGGAGGGAGATTGATATCGTACGCGGACGAAAGACGGTTACTTGATATACTAATCGACGATGGCCGTTGTTGCTGTTGCTGCTGTGACGATAAGTTTATCGTAGCAGTAGTAGCTCGATCGTTATTGGAGTCCGAGAACGACGAGGATACTGCCATCGTCGAATGTCTCGATGCCCTCGATGGGGGGGAAATTGACCATGCCAAAATTGATATTGATGATGATACGGACAACGGTGATGATAGTAACAGCATGATGAGGAGGGTTTGGGACCTCGTCTTCGGTGGACGTCGTTTCATCTTGTTCGCTCTCAAGAAGTGGATGTGTGAGGAACGTCAGGCGAGACTGGGCGGGATGGCTTGAGAGAAGTGTGTTTGCTTATTCAGAATCTTCTTGAATGTGGGGAAGAAGATCGACAAGACAATGCATATAGTTCTCTGGAGAATCTGATCAAAGAGCTCTTTTGTTGCTTGATCCCAAGCCTTTTCTTTTTTACACGGAGGTATTATCATATCTACTGCTACTGTGTTATTTTCTTCAGAGACACACAGATAAATCTAACAAATATCCAACAATATCATAATTAATTGAATGCTTAATCTGCACCCATTACTCTCTACTCTTCACTTGGCAACTCAAATGCAACCCATAAATTCTCTGGCTTGACTAATGCCGACTTCACACCCTTCTTCTCAAAGTGCACTGCTAATCGAATTCCTGTTCCACTTTCCTCATCTTGTTTCACGTTCCTTACTTCTCCCAATCTACCATTCAAGTGAGGTGCACTCACCAATCCATGACACAACACCGGACAGCCTTTTTCGGGCAAAATGAGATTATTCTCAATGCGATGTATTCTCTCCTCATCTTTGCGCCTTGGCTCTGTGATTGGGCCTATGACGACGCAGAAGTTTCCATCATTTTCGTACCGCAATGCCTGAAATGGTGTGTTCTCAGCAAAACAAACACGTACCGCACCTTGCATTCGTTAAGAAACGTTTCTGCATTAATTGTTACTTTATGCTCCGGGCCATGAACGCGGCGACTGATGGCTGATAGCTTTGTGACAAAGCGCTCAGCTTCAATTGTTCGTTCCAGAGTCGTTAGCGATCTGGCATAGGATACTCCTGTTTGTATTGTGGCTTCTGCGTTTATACCCTTTTCATTTAGGTTGTTCTCATAAATATTTTTCGATAATTCGGAGATGGAGCTTATCTTTGCTCTTAAATTTGATATGTCTTCATTTGCAACAGCTTCCATTTTTACAGTGGCCGCAGCAATTTTGTTTTCCACATCTTTGGCCAGACCTGTCATGCCGACTAAATTATAGATTGCACGTGCTTTTTTGAAGTGTATGATCGCAGTTTTTATGCCTTCAATGCTGTTATAAGCTCTCCCTAAATAGTCGTATCCATATGCTTCATAGTTTCCACAAAGCATTCTGAAATATTGATATTCCTCAGTGTTTTGAGGTATGTGAATCCACCTACTCATGTTGAGGTCTTTCTTCGTTCGATTAACCATCGATAGCAAATTGTTGATGAGGGGTATTACTGGTTGCAATGTCTCGTTATGATTGTCATTTGTAGCATGAAAAATTGCCGATATTTTCAAGCGAAGAGCAAACATTGGTTTCAGTTTATCCCACTTGTTGTTTTCAGCACCGTAGATTGTTTCGGCAAATGAAAGACACGAAGATGCTAAGTCTATCAATAATTGACCTTGGAAATATTGTTTGCAGATATTACATTTATTCCGGCTCAATGAAGGCAATCACGTCTCCATCACCCGCGGCTTTGCACTTTTGTTCGGCATAGCTGGTGAGGCAAGAGAAGTGAGTGAAGCCTGCCGAGTCCCCCCTGCAGGAGCAGTTGCGTACTAGGGGCTTCCCCTCCTCGTCCGCCTCAACTCCTAAACAAACGTAACATGCCGCACCGCCGGGAATTGTTGCCATCGTCACTCCTCACTCCATCTAGACCGACGAGACTGTTTGAGCTGGTCCCGGAGATCGCCTCTGGTGTGCGAGATTTTCATTTTCATTACTAATTATCTCCACACAGGGAAGGAATGGCAGCCCGTCTAATTGCCCGTCGAGTGGGCACAACAATTGTCGGCACTACCGTGATTGGTGGTGCATCACTGACCGTGTACGGCAGCACGGAGAATGGCTTAGGATTCAAACGTGAAGCACGATTTTGGAGCGATGTCGGACCGGTCCTATTCGATTATTGGTGGAATTCATTTACCTCCAGTCCCAAGGTGAAACTACGAACAGTCATTGGCAATACGATGCGTTCATCATTGTCAGACGTAACCGAAATCGAAGGGGCCGAACAGAATGCAACGTTTGAACAACGGATTAAAGTCGATCTGCATGAACGCAATGCACCTAGAATTTTCAATTCCATGCTTAGCCTTGGTGGATTATACATCAAACTTGGACAGGTATTAAGTGTTACGGCATTACCAATACCTGAACAATATCGTGTTTTGTTTCGAACACTACAGTCGAATGTGCCGAATTCGTCTGACTTTGATTCAGTCGTTCGTCCAACGCTGGAATCGGAATTGGGTGTTACAGATCTAAATGAGATATTTGAGTATATTGATACAACTCCGATTGGAGCAGCAAGTATTGGACAAGCCCATCGTGCCACCCTTAAATCCACGGGAGAAGAAGTAGTGGTGAAGGTACAATATCCAGAAGCCAAATGGCAAGTCCCGGCCGATATAAAATGTGTTGGTGATTTCTTATCGGTATGTGTCTTTTTTGGTGTTGTGGATGAGGGGTCCGCTAGAATGAGTTACGATGAGTTTGCACGACAATTTACAAGTGAATTGGACTACCAACGTGAAGCGGAGAATTTAAGGGCAGTATATTTAAGTTCATTAGACCCAACGGCTCCATACATTCGACGGGGTGTGGTGGTGCCCCAACCGTATGATGAATATTGCACTGAACGTGTCATTACCATGACATATCTTCCCGGTCCAAAGTTTGAAGAAGAATCAAAACGCGTGTTGGAAAGTTTGGGCATTAATACAAAGAAAGGGATAAGACAGGTGGTAATGGAGGCACATGACAGGACGACCGAGACGAATGCCGAATACAATGCAACCGAGGAGAAAGGTGGAGAAGTCGGTGCGAATGCATCCTCGTATTCCTGGAAGCGTGATCTTATGAATAGGCTTGTGTCTGTGAATACTGTCTTATCGTTTGTCAGATTTGCTCGTCGGGTAACGCTCTGGTCAACTTCCTTTGTTGTTCGATGTGTCCAATCAAGTCCGTCAATCTTTGTGTCGAACGATTGGAAAACTTGGGCCGATGAGAGACAAATTGCTATACTACAAGCAGAACGTTGGGGCTGGACGCAAGATGCGATATCAGCTCTTTTTGACGTGCACGGGTATCAGATATTGAATCGTGGTCTGTTCAACGCCGACCCACATCCTGGGAATCTATTAATTGTACAAGATGATAAAAAACCCTCCAAGTGGCCAAAGATTGGATTGATCGACTTTGGTCAGGTCAAACAACTTACCAACCACGAAAGGGTTAGAGTAGCAAAGTTGATATTGAGCATTGCCAACAAAGAGTCAGACGATGATATTGCCAATCATTTTCGTAATCTGGGTATTAAAACGAAGAATGATTCGACGAGGTTCCTGGCAGAATTTGGCAGGTTGATGTTTGGATCATTCGAGACGAAGCATCTCAATCATGACTGGCATCGTGAATTGCACAAGGAAGATCGAGTGCTTTATTTCCCTAATGAGTTGAGCATGGTATACAGAACGGCATTGCTGCTTCGTGGACTTGCCATGTCATTACAATTCAATCCATCTGTCGGCGAAGAATGGCGGTATCATGCACAGGAGACCATTACATCTGAAGCAGCAACAAGCACCATGTAGCGCTAAATCTTGTTTTCGATTCAGATCATAATTTAAAGCCCAAGATTTAGCACATTATCTGAGATAAACATAAGCTCTTGTGACTTGTTCAATAGTCTCCACGTGCAGTGCGTACTTAGATACCTAGAGTGATCGCATAGTACCTTGTCCATGATTTGTCATGGTCTAGCAAGTGCGTCTCATTTAAATGGTAGATTGGGAGTTGTGAGGAACGTGACACCCGAGGACATTGAATTTTCATTTTCATTTCGATTGGGGGTAAACTTTGAGAAAAAGAGTCTGAAGTCGGCATTTGTTTAAGCCAGAGAATTTGCGAATAGCATTTGAGTTGCCAAATTATGAGGATTAAAACAATACAAGAGTTGGTGATATGAGAGGCAGGCTCCAGTATAAGCTTATATTCAGTACATCAAATAATAATTCCTTTCTATTCCTAGGTGTACAAGAAATCTTGTCAAATCATATTCTCAATCAGATACGGCAAAACATTCCGAATAATAACCTCGGCTCCACAATTGATACGACACTGTTGCTTAATGCTATCTCTATCCATCTTCATTCTTTTATTCGACCTGCTACGTGTTGTCAACAAGCAGCTTGTGCTACTACTTGACGACGAGATGCTACTACTACTACACTTTGTCTTCCCAAGACCAACACATTCATTCACTTTCGCTCTCCATAGCGCTAGCTCAAGAATGCATGTTGACTCCCTCAATTGGTCATACGAATACTCTGCGAATGCAAGTTTAAGTTTGATCCCCTTCAATTCTGTATGTCTCATATTACCCTTCTCTTGTAACAAATTAACTTCGGCTGGGATTGCTGCTCTCCATTTGGATACACCAATCTTCGTAACGCGTTTATGTATGGCACGATATATCAAATATCGAAACAATTCAACTGGGACACGTTTGGCATGAGATGAGGATGCTAATTCCTCAACGAATTGATCCCAATCAATACTTTCATGGGGGAACATGGGGTGGTGATGCATGTCAAAGATGAACTTCAGTGCATCTAATGATGCACCACACCTGCACAAACTCTCGACCAAATGACGTACATCGAAGACGTATTTCGGAGCAAATTTGGTAAGACAATCAAGGAAGAAAGTACGTACTTGACGTGATGATTCACTGTTGTCCGAATTGTTCAATAAGGCGTAAAAGAAGGGTAAACAGCCCCACCTATCCTCAGTTGTAGTGTACATACGGCACCGTTCCTTGAATTCATTGAGAAAAAATATATATAAGTCCATATTTGTATGACTTGAACATGCCAATATGTGGAGCGGTGTCATTCCAAGACAATCTCGATCTCGTATTCGATTTGAATAGGAGTCATTCTTTTCACCGTCGGCCATTTGTAGACTACGGATATTGCATATTGTAGTTTGTGTATCGTAGTAGGATGAGAAGTAACATATACGATTCAAGTGTAAACCCCGGAATCGTTTCTTCAATGCATCTTTTACAGCCTTGTTAGTACCGAATAATTCAAATAGGTCAGTACATCCATCAAAGCATTCCAATCCACCCCGACCGGCGTTTGGTGGGATGGCAACATTCCGTAATGTCGAGCAATCCATAAAGGCATAATTTTTAATCCGTGATATACCCTCGGGTAGTTCGAGTGAATTCATGCGCTTACAGGCGTAGAATAAATGTCGATTAATGGTAGTCACACCGGGGGGGATACGCATACGTGCGAAACGACAATCTTTAAATACTGTGTCACCAATAGTTACAACGTCTTCTGGTAATACCGGACGAAGTTGTAATATCTCCTCCGGCTGTTCCACCCTCTCTCTATGTTGGAAACTAGCAACAGATGATCCATTGAAGGAATCACATTTAATACTTCTAATTGACGGTGGTAAAACACAGCGATGTAATTGTGTACAATCATGAAAGGTCCCACGACTAATGGTCAATACACCCGGTGGGATAATAACCTCGGTTATAGACCGGCAGGATGTAAATGCCTCTTCACAAATCATCATTACACTACATGGGATATTCGTACCGACTTTGAACTGTAGATTAATGCACCCTCCGAATGCACGCCGACCAATTTCACGTAATGACGAAGATCCATTGTGGCAACATAATTCTAATTCGACGAGATTGGTACGATTGTAACATAATTCAGGTGGGATGACTGATACGGTGGAATGGATGCATAGATGGGTAGTGTCGGGGGGGATGGTACCACCGCTGTAATAGGTGTAGTGCATCATGGGGCCGTGGTGGTTGAATGGTCTATGGTGACATGACATCTCAGCGCCAAGCAAGGGTCTTGGTTTGGTGGAAATTTGATCCCGCCATTTCAATCCGCCAAGGGGAGTTCCTATTCTTTGGCCTAATTGAAATTGATATGGTAGCCCTCGACGCAATAATAAACAATCCCAGCTGAGATACTTTATCTAAAGGATTCTACACGATTCATAGTGCACATCTTCTTGTTCTATCCGTTCAAGTGAATTTCAGTTTCCCGATTCAATAGGCAGCTTTTCACTTGGCAATTCAAACGCAATGCGTAGATTCTCAGGCTTGACGAATGCTGACTTCAAACTCTTCTTTTCAAAGTGCACTACTAATCGAATTCCAGTTTCAATTTGTTTCACGTACCTCACTTCTCCCAGCTCCCCATTTAGGTGAGATGCATTCGCCAAGCCATTACAAATCACCGTACACCCTTTTTTAGGTATCACTTGACTGTTTGCGATATGATATGTCCTCTCATCAGCTGTATTCCTGGGCTCTGTGACGGGGCCAGAGACGATGCATATTTCTCCTTCATTTTCGTATCGCAAAGCTTGGAACTGTTGTCCATCAGGAGGAACAACAACGTAACGTTTCTTACACAGTTGAAGTAATTCTGCTGCCTTAATTGTAATTTAGTGATCTGGTCCATGGACACGGCGACTAATGGTAGCTAACTGTGTGACGAGTCGCTCAGATTCAATGCAGTGGTTAGCATCACGTAGCCTCTTAGCATAAAGTAATCCTGATTCTATTGTGCCTGCTGAATTCATACCTTGCGTATTAAGATATTGCTCATAGGTGCTCTTCGTGAATTGCAAAACATAATTTCTTTCTGTAGTTGATGATGCATCCTTGTTATTTGCAGCTTGCTTTTCAATTGAACACAGTGAAATCAGGGTATCCATCTGCTCGGCTTTGTCTTTCATGTCGACTAAATTATAGATGGCACGGGCCTTTTTATAGTGTGTGATCATAGTCTTAAATTCTTCTTCAGATGAGTCCCACATCAACAACAAAACCCCCAATTTAAGATATGCATACGCCTCGTAATTGCCACACAAAACTTCATAATACTCGTATTCCTCACTACCTTTAGGCATGTGAATCCACCTGCTCATCTTCAGATCTGTCTTTGTTTGATCAACCATCGATATCATCTTGTTGAGTAGTATCGTCATCTCCACTTTGACCAACTCCTTATCAACAGTGTTACTTAATACCCTAATTTTCGAGCGGAGTGAATCTATTACTTTCATTTTATCACACTTGCTGTTTCCTGCGTGACCGTAGGTAGTCTCGGCAAATAAATAACATGCAGATGCCATATCAATAGATAATTGATTTTGAAACGGTTGTTTGCAGTTATTACATAACTTCCAAGGCGTCGAAAAGGCGTCTAAGTCTCCGTCACCCGCCTGCTTGCTCTTTTGTTCGGCATACTTCGTGAGGCAAGAGAGATGGGCAAATCCAGCCGAATCACCACGACAGGAGCAATCGCGTACCAACGGCATTCCCTCCTCGTCCGCCTCCTCTCCGAGACAGAAGTAGCACGCTGCACCGTCGGGGATTGCCGACATGACGATTTGCGCGCAACGGGCACTAGGACGAGGTCTCGAATTCAAATATTTTTGTCGAGAAATGAGATTGGCGGGAAAATGCCTGTAGCCAGACAGCTTAACACAACACCACACAAAGAATCACGATGGCCGGCAGCAACATGAACGAAGATGACGATGAAGACTATGACGATGCACCGACATTTATTGATATGAATTCGGCAGTCGAAGTAGATGTGCTCGATGGTGCTATACCCCCCGACGATGACGAC
>Ga0247833_1007164_pt1 | contig 11962 bp, 12 predicted proteins | sample LaCruzMarch2015__7_FD_187117 | JGI IMG/M metagenome (GOLD analysis project Ga0247833, IMG submission 187117) | Freshwater microbial communities from meromictic Lake La Cruz, Castile-La Mancha, Spain - LaCruzMarch2015_8m | ecosystem: Environmental > Aquatic > Freshwater > Lake | place: Spain...
GAAAGCAAGAGGTGGCCCAAAGATGGTGTTTACTCGCTGACTAGCCAGATTCGCCGGTCCTCCCGCTCCGTGGGCGCGGCTCTGGCCGAGGCTTGGGCTAAAAAAAGTTATCCTGCGCACTTTCTTAGCAAATTGACTGATGCAGATGCGGGACTTCAGGAGGTGTTCCATTAGATTGAAACAGCTACCGAATGCAACTATTTCACGACAGCCCAGGAGGCGGAGTTTTTGCAATAAGTGAAAGAGATAGGCAGGATGATCGGAACAATAATGATGAAGTATGAGAGCTTTTGCAGGAAGTAGGACACCTGAAGCCGGAAAGCAGATGTCAGAAGGCGGCCAACGATAAAGGTTTAGACCTATCCGTCATCCGGCATCTATTTTGAGTCCCAACTACAAGTAAGCTAGGACAAGTGAAAATAGCCTTCCACAGTTCCTACCTCGGCTACCGGGGAACGGAGATCGCCCTGATGGATTATGCTAGGGGAAACCAGGAAGCACTGGGCAATCAATCCTTCTTCCTGATGCCGTGGCGAGCGGGAGGGGAAAAACACCCCGTAACCCATCAGATGAGGAGAATTGCGCCACTGCGTTTTTACAGCTCGAAGGAAGAGCGGGAAGCGATCTTGCAGGAAGAAAAAACAGAATTCCTTTACTGTATCAAAAATGGATTCAACGATGGTGCATTCTCAAGAAAAGTACCAACGGGAGTTCATGCGATTTTTCGGGAGTCGGAATTTCACGGGGACATCTACGCGTATGTCTCGCCTTGGCTCTCCAAGATCATGGCTGACGGAAAAGCGCCGTGGGTGCCGCATATGGTCAGGCTGTCGCTAGATTCGGGAGATCTAAGGGCGACAGACGGAGGTCGGAGGCCAGAGGGCGGAGGGCGGAGGTTGGGAGGCGGTGATCAGTGGTCGGAAGTTGTCATACCCAAAGGGGCGACGGTGTTCGGAAGGCACGGCGGGGATGATTCCTTCGATATTCCGTGGGTGCAGGAAGCCGTGGTGGAGATAGCCAGCAAAAGTCCGGATACCTGGTTTTTATTTTTGAACACCCGTGAGTTTCGGGGGGCGGCGACGGCGCCTAATATCCGTTTTCTGCCGGCCACGGCCGATCCGGTTCTAAAGAAAAGGTTTCTGAACACCTGCGACGCCATGTTGCATGGGAGGATGCGTGGCGAAACATTCGGTCTTTCCTGTCTCGAGGTTGCGATGTTGGGGAAACCAGTTTTGACCTATGCCGGTTCACCGGAAAAAGCCCATCTGGAAATTTTGGGAGACGCGGCGGTGGCTTATCACAACGCCAAGGAGCTTCGTGAGTTTCTCTGCCATCCGGCATCTGTCATCCGGCGTCCCTTTGTTAACGGATGCCAGAGGCCGGAGGACGGAGGGCTTGGGGCAGATGTCGGTAGTCGGAGGTCGGTAGTCGGAGGACAGAAGGCGGTGGGGGGACGTTTTGCCGACTATGAACCAGAGGCGGTGATGAAAAAATTCAAGGAGGTATTTCTCGATGTGGTCTAGCCTAAGAAAAAAATTTATTCTCTCGCGAGGAAAAATGCGCAGGCAGAAAGCCATGCTCCATTTTCCCCGCGACTGTACAGCGGTTTCGCGCCTGTTGGACGAGGGCGACTATGAAAAAGAGCTGGCTGGGGAAATCCTAAGATGTTTAGCTGGTGATCCGGAGATCGCCTATCTGGACGTAGGGGCATATGTCGGCTTGCTAAGTTTACCCGTGTTAAGATACCGAAACGCAAAAGTCTACTCCGTGGAAGGCTCCGAAAAGGCTTGCCGGCTTTTGGAGAAAACACGCGATCATTCGCCATTTGGAAAACGTTGGATCATTCAGCAGGCATTTGTTTCCGCTCGGGAAGGGGGTGCCCTTTTTCACCAGCATGAGGGGAAAGACGCTGTTTACAGTGGATTGAAGCCTACCGGCAGAGGAGACACCGCCGCCAGAACACTGCAAATCAAAACCTCCACCTTGGATTCGCTGTGGTCTGCCTGGGGGTGTCCACTCATCCGGGTTATAAAAATCGACTTGGAGGGTGCGGAATTAGCCGCCTTAGAAGGTGCCTTCAACCTCCTTCAGGCTCTTCGGCCCGTCCTTTTTCTTGAATGGGAAAAACAAAATATATGTGCGCATTCGAGAAACGAATCCGACCTTTTAGAATGGGCAACCGGTAGTGAATATGAAGTTTTCAGGGTTCCAGATGATGTGCCGGTCACCACGGTAGCCGGCCTGAAGATCGCGATGGAGAAAACAGAAAGTTTTCGGCTGCAGCCAGTTTGCCGATTCGGCCAAACATGAAGCCGGCGGGCGAAGGGCGGGAGACGGTAGTCGGAGGACAGAAGACGGTGGCAGGACGTTTTACCGACTATGAACCAGAGGCAGTGATGAAAAAGTATCGGGAGGTGTTCCTTAAATAAATGGGGACGATTGCCACATCGCTGTCGCCAGCGCCGGAAGCGAGGGAGGTGCAGAAGTCCGCGCTGCAATCTTGGCGTAAGGCTGGGTTTTCGATCCTGAGCCTTAATTTTCCGGAAGAAATTGGAAATCTTCAAAGGGAGTATGGAAATCTTTTGGAATTTGTGCCGGCCAGGCGTTCCTCGCCGTACTCGGGCCAAAGGAGACTTATGCCTGTGGCAGACCTTTTGGAGGGGGCCTTTCAGGCAGGTCAGGGCCCGGCTTTTGTGCTGAACGCCGATATTCACCTTACACCAAAGGCCATCCGGCTAGAGGAATGTCCTGAAGATGCCGTGGTGATGCTGCCACGGTGGGAAATTGAAACCCTCGATTCCAATCGAGCCGAAAAAAACCCGTGGGGTTGGGATGGCGTGGTAATCGGAAAGCAGCTCAAGGGAAAATTCTCAAATCTGGCTTTTGGACTCGGGCTGCCGTGGTGGGACTACTGGATTCCCTTCCGGGCCCTACATCTTGGCTTCCGGGTGCTTGAGGTTGAAGACCCCATCGCCCGGCATGTGCGACATCCGGAAAGATGGAACGAAAAAGACCGCGCCCGACTGGCTGGTGAAATTTGGAGAGAAGTGGGGGTTGGGCCCCTGAAGCGCCTCTGGCGAAAACATTTCGGACCCAAGGCCTTCCGGAGACATTACGGATACCACAACCACCTGGCTGGGTTGATCCGGGAAACCGTTTCCACCCATCATAAGCCTTTCTGATCCCGCGCATCCTTCATTATGTCTGGCTGGGGCCTAAGGCTTTGGATCCCATTTCAGAGAAGTGTCTGGCCAGCTGGCGCCGATGGCTACCGGGTTGGGAAATCAGGCGATGGAGCGAAAAGAATTCCCCCATGGATCACCCCTTTGTTCAAAGGATGATGGAGCGAAAGTATTACGCGTTTGCATCTGATTACATACGACTGTATGCCCTCGAAAAGTTCGGCGGTCTTTATTTGGATGCCGACATGGAAATTGTAAGCTCGCCGGAACCTCTTTTAACGGCACCTTGTGTGACGGCTTTTCTTTCCAATCAGAATAAAATCAACAAGAACTCTGTGGCCTTAGGATTTCTTGGGGCCTGCCCCGCGCATTCTTGGATTCAGGAGCTACGTGAACTTTACGGTCCAACAACGCCCGCAGTCATGAACACCACTTTGGCCACTGAATCGCTTCGGCGCCGGGGTTTGAGCCGCCACAGGGAGAGCGGCACCCAATTTGAGTATATCGATCTCGGGATGATCCGAATTTATCATTGCGATTATCTCTACCCGCAAAGAGAAGGCAGCCGTTTTTCGGTCCAACCCCGGACTGTGGCCATTCACCATGGCTTGGCCCAATGGGGCGGGCCTCAGGATCCGTTCCCTTGGTGGAAAAAAATTTATGACCTCCGGTTGGACCGGAAGATCCTCCGCCCGGTTGAGGGCTGGATACGAAGGGCTCGATCCAAAGCTTGAGCCGGCTGCCCGTCACCCTGATTTTTTACCGGCGTCCGGAACGGCTTAAGACTGTGCTGGAGGCCCTGCGAAATTATCGTCCAGACACGCTTTTTGCCGTCTCTGACGGCGCCCCCGCGGGAGACCATGAGCTGGCCGCGCGGGTCCGTGAATCCCGCCATCTTTTGGAAACAGCCATCGACTGGCCCTGCCGGGTGGAGCGAATCTTCGCCGAAACCAACTTGGGACTGCGGGGCCGGGTGGAGTCCGGCTTGGATGAGGTCTTCAGTAAAACCAGTTTCAGCATGATCCTGGAGGAAGATTGTATACCGAAGCCGGAATTTTTCAGCTTCGTGCACGAAGTTCGATTCCGTTGGGAAGGGAAGGAAGGATTGGGTGCCATCTCGGGCAACTGCTTTCTACCGGCGGAATTCCGGTCACCGTTCAGTTACTTTTTCTCCCGGTACCCACATATCTGGGGCTGGGCTACCTGGGCGGATCGCTGGCGAGACCACACGAAAGATGACACGGCTTGGCCCCCGGTGGGGGGATTGGCAGCCCTCTGGCCAGACATGAACCCGGAGGAGAGAACTTATTGGGAACGGATCTTTGGCCGCGTCTACAACCACAGCCTTGAGACCTGGGATTACCGGTGGCTTTTGAGTTTTTGGCGGCACGGCTGGCTGGCGGCAACTCCCGGAGAGAACCTGGTGGAGAACACCGGGTTCGGGGAGGGGGCCACCAACACGCGGGACCCGGATATCAGCCCGGGGGTGGAGCGGAGTGGCCCGCTATCATTCCCCTTGCATCATCCCCACCAACTTCAGCGGGATACTGAGGCTGATGAGGCTGTTTTCCGGAATCATTATCTCAGGATGGAAGGACGTATGCCGTTCCTGCCGAGGCTTTTGCGGTCGATGAGGAAGAGAATCTTCGGCGCTGTAGAACCAAACAGATGACACAAGACAGAGGCCGGGAGTCAGTGGTCGGCTATTGGTAGTCAGCTACAAGAGAAAGAACAGATTGAAAATATTTCTGCTGCAGGATCACCTTAGAAGCGGTGGGGCGGCCCGGGCGGCCAATCGCTGGGCAAGTCTTTTGAAAGGTTCCGGCCACATGGTGATTCAAGTGGCAGGTGATGAAAAATCCGATACAGGATTTGTCCTAACCGGTAAGCCCCCCCGGGGATGGGGGCGGGTGCGCGAATTCTTTCTTGGGCGCGACCAGCGAAAAAGAAATGTCATGAACGCATGGCTCGATCTGCTATCGACCGAAAAACCCGACCTGGTCTGGGCTCATAATCTGGCCGGGGGTGAGAAGTGGGGATGGAGCCTGGAGATGATGAATTTGGCGCGAGAAACCTGCCCCGTTCTCTGGACACTGCATGATATGTGGGGGTTGGGTGACAGCTGTGAGTCTTACTGGCAAGAAGACCATATGGTGGAAGGTGGAAGGTGGAAGGGGGCAGCGTTTCAAGGTTCGAGGGTCGAGAAGGTGTGTCGAGCCGAGGCAAAATTTCCAATCCTGCTAACGGCACCGTCGAGATGGCTGGCTGAACTGACCACCCGAATCACGGGGCAAACTTGCCGCCAACTACCCAACCCGATCGACTTGAAGACTTTTTCACCTAGTGAAAGGGCGGTAGCGCGCCGGGCTTTGGGGTTGCCGTCGACCGGCCAGCTCGTCCTGGCCGGCGCGGATTCCCTGCATGATCCACGGAAGGGAATGGACCTACTCGCCGGGGCCTGGAGGGAGGCAAGATTATCCGGAGCCCGGCTGGTTCTTTTTGGTAGGGGCAAACCGGAAATTCCCGGTGCGATCTGCCTGGGATCCCTGGAAACGGATCAGGCGATGGTCAATGCCTACCGGGCTGCGGATCTTTACGTCCACCCCGCCCGGATGGAGAACGCACCCTGCACCATCCAGGAGGCCATGGCTTGCGGAACTCCGGTTCTGGCCTTTGCGGTGGGAGGGATCCCGGAGATGATCGAAGCCGACCGAACCGGATTCCTTTGTGAATCCGTGACGGTTGCGGCCCTTGGAAAAGGTCTGAGGGAGGCACTGACCAGTTCCGTCCGGTTGACGGAAGTGCGCGAGGCCTGTCGGCGGGTAGGTGATATGTCGGAACTGATGAGCAGATTCGAAAAGCTACTCCATGAAATAAGGCGGTTCCCTTGACCCACGCACTTAATCTCCCCTTGGTGACGGTGGGTATGCCCGTGCGGGGAGGAGAGAGGTACATGCATGAGCGCTTCCGGAATCTCTTGGCGTTGGACTATCCCAATTTTGAAATCATTTACTCTGATGACGCCTCACCGGATCGCTCGCAGGAGATCGCCCGGGAGTACGCGGCTCGGGATTCCCGCATCCGGGTGGTGACGCGCGAAAAGCCCCTGGGGGTGGGAGGCAACTTCGGCTGGCTGATGGACGAAGCCCGGGGCAAATATTTCTTTTTAGCTGCCCAAGACGACCTGCATGAGCCGGCCTTTGTCCGCAAGACGGTGGAGCTCCTCGAGACCAATCCGGAGTGCTGGGGCGCCTGCGTCGGATGGCGTTTCATGGACAACGAAGGAAAGGCAGTTGACTATCCAGACCGTGATGGATGCTTAGTGGACACCCGGGGGATGTCTTTGCGGGAAAAGCTGGCCTTTTTCATTCAAGGACCAGCCGGTTTATACCTGTACAACTTGTGGAGGCTGGAGCCGTTGCGCCGGGAGCGGATCCGGATGGTCGAGCTGGGAAGCTATCCCTTTTTCGAGTATCCTTGGATTCTGGCGATCCTTCTGCGGGGAGAGGTAGCCAAGGTGGAAGAATTCCTTTTTACTTACCGGCTGCATATCGGGGGCGGGCTGATGCCAAAACCCAGCCCCCACAGCCTCGGGCTGACCCTGCCCCCGGAAATCTGGGAGGCCACCTCCGAGCCCCGGCGGGCTTTCCTTTATCTCCAGCGTTATGGAGAGGTTTGTGACGCTTGGGCACGTTCAGATACTTCGCGTGCCCGTCAGGCCAAGCGAGCCCTATGGGCCGCCAACTTCCGAAGTTATCGCGGAAGCGTAGACTGGTACGAGCGCTGCAAACACGGGCTGGGACCGGCCTGGGGATTGGCTTGGCGGGAGAGGTCCTGGAGAGAGCTTCTTTTTCTTTCCATTTTTCTGTTGTTAAAGATCAAGCCCCTCCGCTGGCTGATCCGGCAGCGGGTTGGCGTGAAAAAGCCGCGCTGAAATGATCCAGGCATGAAACCGAGCGCCAATACAACAGGCTTCAAAATCCTGGCTGTGTTTATCGGTCTGGGGGTGTTTTTGGGCGGGGATTTTGTGGTTCGACAGGTTTATCTAAAACTCAAACCGAAGTCCGACAAGAGCTTCAGCCACCGGATACCCCATCCAGACTACGACCACGGTTTCCGTCCGATGACGCGGGGCGTCGACCACTACGGCCCGCTTACCTCGGAAATCTTTATCAACTCGCTCGGACTCAGGGATGCATCCTGCTGTCAGATCGATCCAAGCACTAAAAATCCGCGGATTCTCTTGATCGGGGACTCTTTCGTCGAGGCTGGCTGTATCCCCTGGGACAAGACGTTTGCCGGCATCCTTTCCAATTACGGCAAAGAAAAAGGAGTGGAGGTGCTAAACGCGGGGGTAGCCTCCTATTGCACCGCGACGGAGGCGGCCAAGGTGCGGTATTTGGTGGAAAAAGAGGGCCTGCGCTTCGATCGTCTGGTCCTTTTTATCGATGTCTCCGACGTCCGGGATGAGCTCTTCCACAAGCTGCAGCCCGACGGATATTCCGAGTTCATCCCGACAGGGCCCTATACGGGGGAGGTGGCAAAAAAAATCATGAGGGCCCGCCGCTTTGAGGACGCATACCTCTGGCTGGGTCGGAACGTGGAAAACAACTTTGCGTTGTTGGGGGCACTGGTGCGCAACTCCTGGCAAATGCTGAAGGACCGTTACGGGCTGGAAGCAGTCAAGGAGTTCAGCAAGACCAACTATGAACTTCTTTCCTGGCCGGAGCAGCCGGAACGCCACTGGAAAATGGCGGAGCAGGGAAAAACAAGAATTCTTGGGTCGCTCGCGGCGGTTCTGGATCTTTCCCGGAAGCACGGTTTCGCCCTGACGGTGGTTTCCTATCCTTGGCCGGATCAGGTTCTTCAGCCCAACCCACAGACGCCGGCACGGGAAACCTGGCGAAAATGGTGCGAGGCGAACGGCGTCCCCTATATCTCGCTTTTTGAAATCTTCTGGAACGCTGGCTTACCCCAAGAGGTGGTCGATCGCTACTATATTCATGGCGATATGCATTGGAACGAGGCCGGGCATGCCCTCGTGGCCAAAGAGTTGATCCGGAAATGGGGGGATTTGGTTGGGAGAAGAATGCCGGAGGCCAGATGACGGAGGGCGGGTTACTTAGATTAGGATGAAGATGAAGATTAAGGGGGAGGCTACGGACTACAGGCTGTTGGCAACAGGAACTACCATTCCCGAGCTGCCATCTTCCATCCTCGAAGCAGGCCGGGGGACACATGGCAGAGAGCAGAGGACGGAAAGTATCAACCATCAGAAATGAAAGAAGAAGTGGTAGCTAAGGTGGCCAAGCTTCTGACATGGGGGGCGCTTGTTTTGGCGGTGGCCTGCCATCTTTGGGCGGCAAACCGCGGGCTGGAAATGACGGATGAGGCGAGTTACCTGCTAATCGCCTTGGATCCGTGGCACACCTGGGGGCACGGGACCTTTCATGGTTTTCTTTTGCGGCCTCTTTATCTTTTGGGGGGTTCAACGGTGGTGGGGTTGCGGTGGATCGGGTATGGGGTCCTATTATTTGTGGCATGGCGTTTGGCCGGCGCAGTACGACTCCGTGTTGGAAAGGAAAATTTGGCCGTAGCGAATTTCTGTGCTCCCGTACTGATGGTGGCGGCGTTGACCTGCTACAGCGCGGGGATGCGAACCCCCTGCTACAATTGGATGATTTTGGTCGGGGCGATACTGGCGTGGTCGGGCTGGCTTCGAAGCGGAATCTCCGGGGTTGGGCCATTGGAGCTTGGGATCGGTTTGACCCTCGCGGTCTTGGGCAAATGGGGGGCGGCTCTCGTGCTGTTGGCAATGTTCGCGGGGGTCTCGTATAGCCTTAGGGGAAGATCCGTAGGACCCAAATGGCGTGAATGGATCGCAGCTATGTCCGTCATGTTCTTAGGGAGCGTAATTTTCGCCATCTATGCAGGAGCGGCAGGAATACGGGATACAATCCAAGCGGGCATTCTGATTGCTGGGACGACCGGGTCTCACGGATGGTTTATTTCCCCCAAATATGGATGGGAGATTTTTTACTATTTTTACCGGGTCGCTCGGGCTTTATTTTGGCTGATTCCAGCAATCCTAGTTTTCTGGTGCTTGAACAAGCGGGATTCCCTTAAGTGGCCCGCAAAAAAATCGCAGCCATTCTTTTTGTGGCAGGCCTTTCCTTGAGAGCTTTGCGGGGTTGGTGGCGAGGAGGGATTGAGCAGTTCGGCAAGGAATCGGTGCTGGCAGGGTGTTGGCTTTTGGGTGTGGCATGGACGGGTTGGGTGGTTCGAAGCAGAGCGGATACCAGAGTCAAGAGGACCGAGGGCAGAGAACAGATGATGGCGGAGGGTGTCCCGTCGTCGGTTCTTTGGGGTTTGGTGCTGACGCCATTTCTGTGCGGAATCGGGACCAATACTTCGATTGCGGATTATGCCGGACAGGGAACAGTTTTTTTCGTAGCTGCAGGGATTTTAATGTTGGGCTCGCTCCCTGCCGCCTCCATTGGATCGGTTGCAGCAGTTTCTTTGGCCGGACTATGTTTGATCCAAGCAAGCCGTGTTTCCTCAGCTCTTTTGGGAATGTACAGGGTGGGATCTGTCTTAGAGCAAACAGAAACAGTGAAAGTCGGGCCCGAGGCTGGACGGCTTAAGGTCGATCCAAAGACATGTGCTCAAATCGAAGGGATTCATCACATCCTTCGGAAAGAAGGGTTTCAGGCAGGAACGCCTATCATCGGAGTGGATAGCCTTTGTGGTTGGGTTTATCTGTCCGGGGGCAAATCTGCTGGAGTTCCCTGGTTTTTCATGGATCAGAAAGGCTATCTGGCTGAGGTTTTAAAATTAATTCCGGCTGAGTTTTTGGGGCAAAGTTGGGTATGGGTTCGGTCCTCGTCCAAACTGCAGGATATAGAATCTTGGTGGCCTTCACGTGGGATCCGTTCTCCCGACCGGCAAGCCGGGAAAGTATCCTTGACCAGTGACCGAGGGGACGAGAGCCTCCGGCTGTTTTCCCCGAATCCATGATCATCAGAAAAAAAACACCATCCCTTAAGGAGAAAAAGTATCTAGACGTAAGACTATGAATGTTTTGGGCATATCCGCCTTCTATCATGACTCTGCCGCTGCGCTGGTGGTGAATGGGCGAATTGTGGCCGCAGCGCAGGAGGAGAGGTTTTCTCGGAAAAAGCATGACGAATCTTTTCCAGTCCGTGCGGTGGACTATTGCTTGAAGGAAGCCGGAATTGAAGGGAAGGATCTGGATTACGTCGCCTTTTACGAAAAGCCTCTTTTGAAATTTGATCGGCTTTTGGAAACTTATCTTGCTTTGGCGCCTGCTGGGTTCCCCTCGTTTCTTCGAGCCGTGCCAGTTTGGCTTAAGGACAAGCTGTTTCTCCCAAAAAGAATGAGAGAGCAGCTTCCCGGATACACGAAGCGGTTCGTTTTTCCTAGTCACCACGAGTCCCATGCCGCCAGTGCATTTTTCCCCTCCCCCTTTCAGGAAGCGGCCATTCTGACGATGGACGGAGTAGGAGAGTGGGCCACGGCTAGTATTGGAGTGGGACGTGGAAATCGAATCGAACTACTCAAGGAGCTCCACTTTCCGCACTCCTTGGGGCTTCTTTATTCGGCTTTCACCTACTTCTGTGGATTTCGGGTGAATTCGGGAGAGTATAAACTGATGGGGTTGGCGCCCTACGGGCAACCGATCTATGCCGACTTGATTCGAAAGCACTTGGTGAAAATCTTCGACGACGGGTCGATTTGGATGGATCAGTCCTACTTCAACTATGCGGGAGGGCTCACGATGACCTCCAAAAAGTTTGATGGTCTCTTTGGTGGTCCGCCTCGAAAGAAGGAGTCTCCCATTCGAAAGAGGGAGATGGATCTGGCCGCCTCAATTCAAGTGGTGACGGAGGAGGTGATGCTGAAGATGGCCCAACATGCGCATCAGCTGACGGGAATGAAACATCTTTGTCTGGCGGGTGGGGTGGCTCTCAACTGTGTAGGGAACGGAAAGCTTCTGCGGGAGGGCCCCTTTGAGAATATATGGGTTCAGCCTGCATCGGGGGATGCGGGTGGGGCTCTGGGAGCCGCTCTCTTCACCTGGTATCAACTCCTGGAAAAGCCTCGCACAGTAATGAAGGAGGATTCTATGCAGGGATCCTATCTGGGGCCGGAACCGGATGATGAGTCCACACGGGCTTTTCTTGAGAAAGAGGGGGCGAAATTCCGCCATATCCCAGACGAGGCCAAACTATGCGATGAGGTAGCTGGCCTGATTGCTTCCGAGAGGGTGGTGGGATGGGTGAATGGGAGAATGGAGTTTGGACCGCGGGCTCTGGGAGCCAGAAGCATATTGGGCGATGCTCGAAGCGAAAAGATGCAGACCCAGATGAATGTGAAGATCAAGTTTCGGGAGTCATTCCGCCCCTTTGCACCTTCTGTGATTGAGGAGAGGGCGGCTGACTGGTTCCAGATTGAACGTAAACATCGCAGTCCTTACATGTTGGTAGTCGCGCCGGTTTTGGAAAAGCATAGGGAAAAATCATCCAGCAACGGAAAGATAGGATTGGATCGGGTGAAGGAAAGGAGATCCAGTCTGCCGGCCATCACCCATGTGGATTACTCCGCACGTTTACAGACGGTGGGAGAAGGGAGCTTATATAGAAAACTTTTGGAGGCCTTTGAGAGAAAAACGGGTTCCCCAGTGATCATCAACACAAGCTTCAATGTGCGGGGTGAGCCGATTGTCTGCACGGGCGAGGAGGCTTATCGATGCTTTCTGA
>Ga0247833_1007172_pt1 | contig 11952 bp, 6 predicted proteins | sample LaCruzMarch2015__7_FD_187117 | JGI IMG/M metagenome (GOLD analysis project Ga0247833, IMG submission 187117) | Freshwater microbial communities from meromictic Lake La Cruz, Castile-La Mancha, Spain - LaCruzMarch2015_8m | ecosystem: Environmental > Aquatic > Freshwater > Lake | place: Spain...
GACTGCTATTTATACACCTAGTCAGGCTGATATTACCGCTGGTTCTGTAACATTGACCCTAACCACCAATGATCCTGCGGGACCTTGTGGGGCAGTAACCGATGCAATGATTCTGACCATTAATCAACCCGCAACTGTAAATGCTGGATTAGATCAGCAGGTATGTGTAAATGGTTCGCCAACTACTTTGGCAGGAAGTATTACTGGAGGTTCAACAAGTGGTGCTTGGGCAACGAGTGGTACAGGTACTTTCGGTAACCCAACGGTATTAAATACTTCCTATACACCAAGTGCCGCTGATATTACATCAGGTTCAGTTACTTTGACTTTAACATCGGCAGATCCTATTGGAGAATGTGTTTCTTCTTCAGCTACCATGACCTTAACCTTATTTGAGTCTCCTACTGTAAATGCAGGAACCGATGTAGCGATTTGTTCAGGCAGCACAGCTACATTAAGCGGCGCTTTTGGTGCTACAGCTACTTCTGCTTCGTGGTCAAGCTCTGGTTCTGGCACATTCTCTAGTGCTAGTTCTTTGACTGCTATTTATACACCTAGTCAGGCTGATATTACCGCTGGTTCTGTAACATTGACCCTAACCACCAATGATCCTGCGGGACCTTGTGGGGCAGTAACCGATGCAATGATTCTGACCATTAATCAAACACCAATAATAAATGACGCCGTTCTTACAATTTGTTCAGGAGTACCAATAAATTATCTTCCTACATCCAATTCTCCTAATGTTATTCCATTTGGTGTGACCTATGAGTGGACGGTATTGAATATTTCCGATTTAACAGGAGAGTCTAATAGCTCAGGCCCACAAAATTCCTTCTCTCAAACTTTAATTAATATTACAGATAATGTTCAATCATTAGACTATACAATAACTCCCTCTTCTGGTTTCAATTGTACTGGAAATGATTTCACGTTGACTATAAATATTAATCCAGCTCCTTTTATTGAGGATATCGATTTAACAATCTGTTCAGGAAATAATTTCAATGTTCAACCATTAACAGGTGCTGGAATCTCAGGTAATGATATTGTTCCAGCAAATACCGTTTATACATGGAATGTCAATAGTAATCTAGTAAGTGGGGAATCAAATCAATTAACCCCTGGTTTATCGTCAATTTCTCAAAACTTAATTAATTTAACAAACATTCCTGCAATAGTTAATTATGCAGTAATACCATGGTATAACAATTGTTCTGGAAATCCTTTTAATTTAAATATTACAGTAAATCCTACTCCAATTGTTCCAAATTATTCAGCAAGTGTATGTTCAGGAGAAATATTCAGTTTAAATATAAATGATATCAATGGTAGTAGTTTACCCTTGAATTCGTCAATGACCTGGACATTTACGGATAATCCATTGGTCAGTAATGAAACTTCTCAATCACTTTCTACAAATATATTCACTCAAAGTTTAATAAATAATACAACATTAATACAACCTGTTTCATATCAAGTTACTCCAATTTCAGGAGATTTTGGAAATTGTTCTGGCGATCCTTTTACTCTTTTATTGAATGTAAATCCGACGCCACAAATTTCGGATGATAATTTATCCGTTTGTTCTCAAAGTAATTTTACATATAATCCAACAAATATCCCATCAAACGTTGTTCCTTCTGGCACTCAATATATATGGCAATATTCTCCTAATCCAAATCTTAACTTAATTGGACAAACCAATATTACAAGCCCAACCACCTTAATATCTGAACAAATTAATAATATTACGAACACCCCCCTATTAACTGTATACCAAATCACACCCTCATTTGGAGGTTGTGAAGGAGATGTTTTTCAATTAGAAGTCACCGTAAACCCAACGCCAGTAATCCAACCAATCAGTGAAATCATCTGCAGTGGTGGATCATTTGACACTATTCCTAATCCAGCAGCTTTGGGGAATATTATTCCGGCGGGCACAACGTACACCTGGACCTATGCTGATAATCCGGATATCTTGAATGAGGCAAACAACACCATTTCAAGTACAACTATTTCAGGTGGCCCATTAACGAGTAATGTAAATGTTACAACGGGTGTAAACTATACAATAACACCTACATCAGGTGCAGCAGGAGCTTGTGTTGGAACACCATTTAATTTTAATGTAACCATTACAGCAACGCCAACCATTGCAAATAAAATTGATGCTATTTGTAGTGGTTCATTTCCAGTACTAAGTTTTATTCCGACGGATGTAGTTCCTCCGGGGACACAATATGCATGGGAGATTTTATTTGACAACCCATTGATTTCAGGTCAATCGAATCAAAGCACCTTTGTTGGTGATTTCTCTAACCAAATTCTCCTGAATAATGACCCACTAGCGCAGGCACAAACCCTCACCTACCTGGTTACGCCAAAATCAGGGCCTTGTGGAGGAGTCACTTTCCAATTCCAAGTGACTGTTCTACCTGCACCAATACTTGCAGATAACACCATTACCATTTGTAGTGATGACAATATTACAAACTATACTTTAGGAACACCTGGAGATATTATTCCAACAGGAACAAACTATACATGGGTTGTTATTCCAACTATTGCTGTAACTGGTGAGCAAAGTAATGCGGTTCCAGCTCCAACATTTAGCACTGCGTTATTACATAACACAACGAATGTAGATCAAACGGTTCACTATGTGGTTACACCCATTGCTTCAGCATTAAACCCGCCGTGCGTAGGACAATCTTTTGACTTGTTTGTACTTGTTAAACCAACTCCCGTATTACAGAATATTACGTTGGCTCCAATTTGCAGTGGAACAAGCTTTTCGTACAGCCCTACTGATGCGAGTCCAACAACTATTTGGCCAATTAATGGAGCCTTCACTTGGACGGTAGCAACAAATGTTAACGTATCTGGGCAATCCGATAATAGTGGAACCCCCATTTCAACGTTAAGTCAAACGCTTACCAACTTGTCGAACGTGGTGCAAAATGTTATTTATACCATATCGCCAATAGATACCCTATCAGGATGTAATGGTGCCAACTATACAGTTACAGTGCCGGTTAATCCAAGACCTCAAATTCCAAATCAATTGCTTTCAATTTGCAGTGGACAATCATTTACAATGAATCCATCCAATGCGGCACCTGCGGTAATTGTTCCTGTAGGAACTACGTATACGTGGCCAACTCCAATTGATAATCCATTGGGTTCAATCTCGGGAGAGAGCGCTGGAAACAATCAACCAATCATTAGTCAAACGCTAACGAACATCAATTCCATTATTTGTGATACCATGTTCTACACGGTTACTCCTTCCGTTGGAACAGCACCGGGCTTAGTTTGTGTGGGAAATCCTTTTGTTCTGGCGGTTAGCGTTAAACCCGTTCCTACGGTAACTGTACAAACTCCAAGTACATTAATTTGTCCAAATACGTGTATTCAATTAACTGCTTCACCTTCTCATCCAATTGATTGCAACGGAAACCAGGGAATTTATTCGTGGTCTCCGGTAGGAACATTAACACCTACTCCGCCAAATACAGCGGTTGTTACGGCTTGTCCTGCTGGAAATACTACGTATAACGTTACGTACAATTTAGACGGGTGTTCAGCAACAGCATCAGTTTCAATCAATGTGGTAAATCCACCAAATGTCGGTACCATTTCTGCGCTGGAACAAACCATTTGCGAAGGGGGATGTACGGTTTTAACGGCCAATATTCAAAATCAAAATATTGTTCCAGAATATGTTGAATGGAGTACTGGCGAGATTGATTATACTAGTCCTTTTACAATAGTAGTTTGTCCAACAGATACATTAACCTATACGGCGACAGCCTATTTAGCAGGTTGCTTTGGAAATAGTGCTTCAACTACAGTAAATGTCAATTATGATCCTGTAATTACAACGCAACCAAATGCTGATACTACAATTTGTGTGGGAGGAACCTATCAATTGAGTGTCAACCTACAATTTGGAGCGGGTACGGCCAATTATCAATGGTACATTTCAAATAATGGCTCAAACATTGGAGGAACTATGATTCCAGGGGCATCAGGTACGGTAGTAACAAATACATCAGGATATTCAGTTTTATTTTCGCCTCAGATTTTCAATACTCCAGGAACTTACACGTATTATTGTATCATTACTTATGGACCAAATGGTTGTGGGTCTTTGACTACGGCGGTAGCAAATATCCACGTTATTGCTGATCCGATTGTTTCCATTTTGCCAAACACAACCCAAAACTTATGCGTTGGCGGTACAACAACTTGTTTAAATACAAGTGTTTCGGGTGGAATAGGTACGAATTATTATTTATGGAACCCAGGAGGGGCGTCAACGTCTACATTCTGCCCACCTTCGGATAGTTCAGGAACATTTAATTATAACGTAACGGTAAGTCAATCAGGTATTGCATGTGCCTCACTACCATCCAATGTGGTTGTTATCAATATCGTTCCAGATCCAATAATCACAATAAGTGGTGAAATCGAAGTGTGCGATGGGGCTGAAGTTCCACTAACCACTTCAGTTACTGGAGGAATTGGAAATATTACCAGCTATACGTGGAATCAATCTCAACCAGTTGGAAGTCCATACTCCCTCATGTCTTGGACCAGTGCTGGAAGTACAACCGTTCCAATTTTTGATGAAATTACTTATCAAGTTGAAATTACTCAAGAAGGAAATGGCTGTAATGCACTTGATACCCATTACATACACGTAGTGCCAGATCCAATTGTAACCGTTGATTTCGAAGAATTGGTTTGTGTGAATACACCAACTGTATTAACAGCCAATATTACAGGTGGAACAGGCATTGCTTATTTTGATTGGTACCAAGTAGATAGTTTACTAACTGTTGGCGGAACACCTATTCCTACGGATGGCCCTTCAGACAACTCTATCACACAAACCATTTATGAGTCCTACTACAATTTTTATTATGTAGCCTTGGAGATGACTGGATTGGGTTGTGATCTTGACACCAGTGATTTGGTTATCATTGAAGCATTGGATTGGGCTATCGCCAATTTTGATGTACTTCCGGACTCATTGGAACAAAGTTTCCTTGATCCAACTTTCTCTTTTCTGAATCAAAGTGAAAACGCAACAAATTATTGGTGGGATTTAGGTGAATGCACGCCGCAACTACCGTATAGTTCGCTTTATCAAATCCCGACCTCTTATTATAATCCAACTTCGGAAAATATTATAGACTATACGTATGGTTGTGAACCAGGAATTTATACAGTTCAATTAATTGCATACAACCAAGGCATTTGTCCAGATACAGCTTGGCAGCAGATTGCCATACGGGATGTCTTAATTGTTTATGTTCCAAATACATTTACACCAAATGGTGATGGAATCAATGACATTTTTATTCCTGTAATAACTCATTACGATGAATTGGCCCAGTATTCTTTTGAGATTTATGACCGTTGGGGTGAAGTTATTTTTAGCACGGATAATCCAGAGCAAGGATGGGACGGAATTGCAGGAAGACCTTGGCCTTTTATGGAAGGAACACAATCACCACCAAACAAGCTTGATCAAAGCCCGCAAGATGGAACCTATACATGGACGCTTAAGGCTCGTTTAAAAAATTCATCTGACATTGTTAATGAAAGAGGTCATGTTAATATTCTAAGGTAAAAAAATGAAAAATCTACTTTTCGTATACTTCACACTATTTATTGGTGCGTTTTCTTTTTGTCAAGATTGGCTATATTTCATCCAAGCAAAAGGAATAGTGAACACTACTTTTATTGTAAATAACGCTGTAATATCTGATAAAAATCAATCCAATGCATTTGCACTTGGAGGGAATGGCGGAATTGGCGCCTCTATCATCTATGACAATACAGTAGGAGCTTCGGTGGATGTCCTTTTCGGAACGCATACAGCCAATTATTCTGGTAAATACAATGTTGGTCCCATAGAAAGCTCTTATACTTCCAAAGTGAAGTTAACCACCGTTCAAATCCCTATTTTATTTCGACTGGATAGCGAGGAGGGGTATTTAGAAATTGGTCCACAATTGAATGTCATAACCAGTGCTAATTATTCCAGTAACTCACCCATTTTTATGGATGATCAAGTTATGGATGCCTATAAAAAAACAAGTTGGTCAGCTGTTCTTGGAGTTGGGTCATTTCGTGAACTTGGTAAAAGAAGTCCATTATCTTTGTCATTTGGTTTACGTGTTCATTCTGGGTTAACAACTATTGAAGGTGTAACTCCAACGGGTGGTTGAGGTGTTGGATTTTTCTTTTTACAAGATAAAATCGTAATTGAAACAAGAACAAAAAATACGCTAATAGCTATTTTATTTATTTTCATACTGGGTTTAATTCATAACTAAATTATCTAATTAACGCACATAAAACTCCAAATCTCAAAAAAATCAGCCTCTTTTGATAAAATGAAGGTTAAAAGTTGTTCGTTCGGCTGTTGAATTAATTGTTATATGACCACCATGATTTTCAATAATCGATTTTACAATACTCAACCCCAAACCACGATGAATTGACTTATCTTTTGTTGAGAAAAACCGGTCGAAAATACGTGGAAGAACATCATCAGATATTTTAGCGCCATTATTGGAAAAAGATAGAATTTCATAGTCTTCAGTGGATTGATGGATTATCTCTAAAATTCGTGTGCCCGAAATCTCAGTGAGTGCCTCAGACATGTTCTGAATCAATAGATTAGTCAATTGTATAAATTGATTTTGATCTACGTACAAGAACTGATTTGGCTCAATGGTTAGGTGGACGTGAATAGTTCGTTTTGTCAATTTTTCATCCAATTCAATTACCTTTTTAATGGCATCATACAAACTAGTTTTCTCTATCGTTCTAATATTTAGGTGATTATCTGATAAATCATTCAATTCCATGACTACTTTGTTAGACGATTTAACAGCAGCCGTTACCGCGGAGTTGATAATGAATGATTTTCTCATCCAATCCAAAAATGCGAATACTTCAAGTGATAGATTTGTTTGAAGTAATTCAGTGATGAATTCCTTGGAATCATTTTGTAAATTCCATTCAGCCAGCTCATGTGCTAATTTTTCATTTTTCTCCAGTGAAAATGCTGAGCTTTGAATTAGATCCGCCAAAATAACTTGTTCTTGTTTTCTTTTTAGCCGTCCACTCAAATTTTCGCGCTGTTCCAAAATAAATGGTTGCCACTTTGATATAAACAGTTGATCTTTCTCTGAAAACAAGTGAAGAGATTGTTGCTTTTGCCGTTCAATTAACTCTTTCATTTCACCATTTCCAGCGTGGATAATTCCTAGTGGGGTATTTAACTCGTGTGCAACAGTAGCAATTGTTTGCGAGAAAATTGATTGCTTTTCTAAGTTTGCAATTTGATTGTTTAATGTTTGATTTTGAGTTACAATAAAATTAATTTTTCTCTGTGATTGGTATTTTAAATAGATCAGGTATGAAACCACCAAAAGTGAAAGTATGAGTATTATACCGATCCAAAAGAGTTTGTTTATTCTTTCATTTTGTTTTTCAAGTTCCAATTGCTTTAACGCTTCCTTTTTCTTGTTATTAATTTCTTCGATTTGGTATTTATTTTCCAATTCTTTTCGGATAAACACTTTTGATTTTTCAATATTGAATAAACTATCCTTTAAACCCTGGTAGTTTTTGTAATGAAAAAATGCCCGTTCTGAATTTCCCTTTTTATCATAAATCAAACTTAAAATTTGGTGTGCATCACGCTCAATGTGAATCAAATCATACTTTTGACCAATTTCAAGTGCTTTTTCTGCTTGACTTTGAGCTTCAGCTAATTTATTTTCATTCACTAAAATGGTAGCTTTCACGATGCGCCCACTACTAACCCCTTCATTATCTTGGTTTTCGCTTCTAATTTGGATACTTGTATCAATATGAGAGAGGGCCAAAGCGTACTTTTCCTGAGCATTATAAATTTCAGCTAAATGATATTGTATTTCAGCAATTCGATACTTAACACCTATTTTTTGTGCTATTTTTTGTGCTTTAAACTGATAATATAATGCCTTATCGTATTTTCCTTCTATGAAATAAATATCTCCAATGTTGGTCAATCTTCCGCTAATACATTGTTGATCTCCTATTTCTTCACAGATTTTCAGACTTTTATTTTCATATTCGAATCGCTTTTCTTTATCACCAAGCTCAGTATATACTTTGTTCATATTCAAATATGAATTGGCTAACCCACGTTTGTCTCCCAATTCTGAGCGAATAATAATACTTTCATTAATTAAATCTATCGCTTCTGCATATTTACCTAGATGCGAGTAAGCAAGCCCAATAAATGAGGATGTTGCCGCCATATTGATTTTATCATTCTGTTTTTCACTCAGCACTTTAGACTTTAGAAGTAGTTGGGTTGCCTCCTCATGTTTACCAATTTCTGATAAAAAAACACCTTTAAAATAATAAGACGAAGCGAGCATGAATTGATCAGATGACTCCAGTGAAAGTTTAAGGGCTTGATTTACCAATTGCAAGGCTAAATTATTATCGCCTTTGGCAGAGACCGCTTTAGCTTTATAATTCAGCGCCCGAATATAATACCCATTTGTTTTTTGGGAGGAAAGTTCATTCAACACAGAATCACACAACTGAATGGAATAGTCGTAATTACTTTGCACATATAAAATGGACGATAAATACGTTTTTATAGCTGGTGAAATACTTTTCACCCTTCTAAGCTTGGATATTATTCGTTCAGATTTTTCATAATTTCCACGAATAATCTGTTCGTGAATCTGTTGTAATCGGGAATGATACTGAACATCACCACAATTTTTTATGATGACAAACTTGTATTCGGCTTCATTTATTTTTTGTGCAGAAATTCTAGACAGACAAAATAAACTGAAAAAAACAATTACTCTATATGTTGTCTTAATTTTCATTTATTTTCGCAAAAGTAACTACAATTATCAACCTCAACAAAAAAATCAAAAATCAAAGAGAAAAAAAGTATAATTTCCTGTAAGGGAAATAGTTAGAATTGATTTAATAGCCTGAGTTCGATTATTAAAAACAAAGTCAACATTAATTTAAAGACTTTGTTACAAGGCCTATTTTATAAGGGATAACGTTTTATAACGTTAAAAGCGAAGGTAACAAGATTTTAAAATAAGCCGATAATACGCGATTTCACACTAAGATCTGCATAAACCCAAAATCAGCTTCCACTATCCTCATTGGGTATTACAGTTTTTGTTGTGCTAAATAGGGTAAAACATTTAGAGGGTTGTTAAAAACACGTAAGACTAAATTACATGAAACTCGCCTACGGCAGCACATCCACTACACAGCGGACAGAAAACCCATTGCCTTTGGCGTTTAAGATACTTTCAGCTGAGCCATCCAAATCATCGATCAAATAATCTACATCGTAAGCCAACCCCATTCTATGCGCATGTTCTGAATTGGTATCGTTATTGATGGATGACCTTGTCCAAAAATTAGTGTATTTTCCTTTGCTCTTCCCATCCAACCAATTGGCGGAAGCGTCCAAATAAATGTATCGACTGCCAACAGGTTTTGCATTGAACGTATTAGCTGGATCTGCAATAAGATGTTGACTGGTTTCCCAACCGGTTTTTGATTTCAGTATTCCTCCCGCAACTTCTATTCCCCCCAAATTTTTCGCAAGCGCTGACCATTCTCCGAAACTTGGAATGTGTGTTCCTGCTGGAGCCAACCCTCTTTTGTCCGAAACAGCATACCAGTTGTATAAAATTGTATTCATATCAACGCCCGTTTCGTCTGCATAATAACACCACGCGGCAATTCTGTTGGCTGCCGCATACTTCCACTCTTCCTGAGACTGGGCTTGCATAATTTTATCACCATTCTTAAACCGTTTTACGGCCAAATTGGTAGTCATCCATTGGTAACCTTTGATGGTTGCAATTGAATACGATTTGCCATCTACATCAGTTAGTTTTTGTCCAAATAACATGGATTGAAAAAGAAGTCCACACAAAAACGATATTTTTATTACCTTCATACGATTAAATTAGTATGCTTATAATCTGTCAATTCTAAAACGTTACATGGTCAACAAAATCATCTTTACGCTTATTGGATTCATTGTTCCTACGATGAGTGTATTCTCTCAAATAACTGATCTGAACGTTTCACAGTATCTTATTAATCTAACCGTATCAGACCGAAACGATTCAATTTATGTTCAGGAAACAGTAATATTTACTTGGAAAAATAACAACCAAAAACCCTTTCTAAATCTAACTTCTGTTAAAAAAAATGGAAAAGGAATGCACGTAAAACGAGTTTCATTTCAACAAAAAGAACAATCTTTCACCCACCAAAATGACACCTTATTCCTACAATCACTTCCGTTCCAAGAAGTCCCTTTGGAAGTCGTCATTGAGTATGCGGGAATCCCAGCTGATGGCTTGGTAATCGGTCAAAATAAATATGGTAACCGAACGTTTTTCGGCGACAACTGGCCAACTCGAGCACAAAATTGGATTGCGTGCAATGACCATCCTTCAGACAAGGCTAAAGTAACTTTCTCTGTTCAAGCACCCAGTCATTATCAAGTAATTGCCAATGGGATTTATCAATCAACCGTTGCTGTAAATGCGAATGAAAAAAGATGGCATTATGCATCTGAAATAGAACTTCCTATGAAAGTGGTGGTGGTTGGAATCGCTGATTTTGAAGTGAAATGGGACAAAGAAAATAGAGTTTCCAGCTGGGTGTATCCAGAAAACAAAGTAGGAGGATTTTATGATTTCGATCTCGCACCGTCAATTGTTTCGTTTTTTGAAAATTACATTGCTCCTTACGAATTTTCTACCCTGGCAAACGTACAATCTACCACCCGATTTGGAGGAATGGAAAATGCCGGTTGTATTTTTTATGATGAAAATTCGATTGATGGGACACGCAGTTGTGAAGCGCTACTAGCACATGAAATTGCGCATCAATGGTTTGGGAATTCTGCTTCAGAAAGCGATTGGCCACACCTTTGGTTGAGTGAAGGATTTGCCACTTATTTGACCCTACTTTATCAAGAAAAAACCAAAGGAAAATTCCTCTTTCTCCAGGAATTGCAACAAGATCGAAAACAAATCAGTTCATTTGTAAAAAGCTATCCAAATCCGGTGATTGACCTTGCCCAACAAGACTTAATGAAACTGCTCAATGCTAATTCCTACCAAAAAGGTAGTTGGGTGTTGCATATGCTACGTGTAAAAGTAGGCGATGCTATTTTTCAAAAAATACTTCAAACATATTATGGAGAATACCGCCTTTCAAATGCGACAAGCACTGACTTTGAGCGTGTTGCCGAAAAAATATCTGGATTTGAACTATCTCAATTTTTTAATCAATGGTTGAGAAAACCAGGGATTCCTCAACTATCAATACGATCAACAGGCAAGCGAAATCACCTAGATTTAACGGTATTACAAAATCAAAAGAACCTTTCATTTCAATTTCCACTGCAAGTAAAAATCCTATTTACAGACGGAACTTCTGCGATTGAAACTATTGATGTAAAAGGACAATCAACCCATTTCAATAAAACGTATGCTAAAAAAGTAAGCTCTTTTGAAGTAGATCCAAACACTGAATTGTTATATGAACAACTGAATTAATATGAGTGAATTAAACTATACCCAAGCTTTTGAGGAGCTTCAATCCATTGTTGGTGAAATGGAAAACGGGAAAATTTCTGTAGATGAATTAGCCATTAAAGTAAAGCGCGCATCGGAACTTATTCGGGTATGCAAAAACAAACTAACCGAAACAGAAGGAGACGTTCAAAAAATTCTAAGTGATTTGCAGGAGAATTAAGGTTTTTTTTACTTTAGTAAACCCTCTAAAATCTCCTTCATCTCTTTGGTGTAGTTTTCATATGCCTCTCCAGTTGCGGGACCATTAAATCCGGTGTGAACGTAG
>Ga0247833_1007176_pt1 | contig 11946 bp, 10 predicted proteins | sample LaCruzMarch2015__7_FD_187117 | JGI IMG/M metagenome (GOLD analysis project Ga0247833, IMG submission 187117) | Freshwater microbial communities from meromictic Lake La Cruz, Castile-La Mancha, Spain - LaCruzMarch2015_8m | ecosystem: Environmental > Aquatic > Freshwater > Lake | place: Spain...
CCGCTGGCTCTGCCTACGTTGGTTCAAATCCAACCCGGCCCACCTTTCCACATGCCCTTGTAGCTCAGTGGTAGAGCACTCCCTTGGTAAGGGAGAGGTCACGAGTTCAAATCTCGTCAAGGGCTTCCAATCCCGTCCTCCCCTCCAGCAGCGGCAGGGGAAGACTCCCTTACCCAGAGAAGACGCTGGGGCATGGGCGCCCATCGGGATCTTGGGGCCTGAGAACCGACAGGTAGCCTGTCTTCGCTTCTGGGGTCGTTGAACACGCATGTCGCCCCGAGCGCATCGGATCGCTGCGTCGCTCTCCGCTGGGTTGACCGTCGGGATCCTGACGATCCTGACCCAGGCCTCCTTCGCAACGCTGCTCTACAAGGGTCCCCTGGAGCCCTCGATGGGCCTGGGATTCCTGATGACCCTGACCGGCGCGGTCGTGATCGGGCTCGTCCTCACCTTGACCGGATCGTTTCCGGGAACCGTGGGCCGGCCCCATGAGTTGCCGATCGTCATCCTGGCGCTGCTGAGCACCCGCCTGGTCGGCCAGCTGCCGACCACCCATCCCCAGGCCGATCCCTTCGCCACCGTGCTGGTGATGATCGCCGGCACCACGTTTCTGTTCGGCCTGCTGTCGCTGCTGATGGGAATGGGCCGGGCCGGCAATCTGTTCCGCTTTCTGCCCTATCCCGTCCTGGGGGGCTTCGTGGCAGGCAGTGGCATGCTGCTCGCCAAGGGCGGCTTCAGCGTGATGCTCTCCAGCGGGGGAGGGGGCTTCGATCTGCCTCTGCTGCTGCAGGCCTCCTCCCTGCACCTGTGGCTGCCTGGAGCGACCTTCGGCCTGGCGATGTTTCTGGCCACCCGGATCTGGCGCTCCTGGCTGACGATCCCGGCCTTCCTGGTGATCGGTCTGATGGTCTTCCACGGCGCCCTGGCCCTCTCCGGCACCGAGCTCGCCCAGGCGCGGGAGGCCGGCCTCCTCCCTGCCCGGGAACTGGCCCTGTCCCCCCGGGAACTGGCGGCCGGCTGGCCCGATCTTCACCGCATCGGCTGGGGCAGCCTGGCCCGGATGATTCCCGACATGCTGTCGGTGGCCTTCATCGCCAGCCTGGGCACCCTGATGAATGCCAGTGCCATCGAAGCGACGATCGGCAAGGAACTCGACTTCAACCGCGATCTCAAGGCCGTCGGCCTGGCGAACCTGCTGGCCGCCTGCGTGGGCAGTCCGGCAGGCTTCCACTCCCTGAGCGCCACGGCCCTGCCCCATCACATGGGGGTGCGGGGCCGTTCCACCGGGTTGATCTCCTCCATGCTCTGCCTGGCGGCCCTGGTGGGCGGGCAGGGACTGGTGAATCAGATCCCCTATGCGATCACCGGGGGGCTGCTGCTGTTCCTGGGGCTTTCCCTGCTGGGCAACTGGCTGGTGGATCAGAGAGTGTTTCTCTCGGGCATGGAATATTCCATCCTGCTGGCCATCCTGCTGGTGATGCTGGCGGCTGGATGGATGGCGGCAATCATCTTCGGGCTGATTCTGGCGGTGGCCCTGTTCACCTTCGACTACAGCCGCATCTCCGCCATCCGGTTGATGCTGACGGGGCGCACCAGACGCAGCAACGTCGATCGTGACGATGCCAAAACCAAAGTGCTGGAGTGCTACGGCGATTCGATCCTGATCCTCTGTCTCCAGGGGCACCTGTTCTTCGGCACCGCCCATGGTCTGCTGCGGACCATCGGCCGCCACCTCGAATCCCGGGACCATACGAATCCCCACTGGGTCCTGATCGACATGAAGCGGGGCAGCGGCATCGATGCCTCAGCCATCAACACCTTCAGCCGCATCAAGCAACTCTGCGATTCCTACAGTGTGGAACTCATTCTGACAGCGCCCAGCCAGCAGATTCTCCACTCCCTGAAAAAGGCGAAGGTGCTCGAGGGAGGGATCGAAGGGATCGACTGGTTCCAGGATCTCGACCATGGCCTGGAGTATTGCGAGAATGAATTACTGACCTTCCATGCCCATACGCTGCCCCAGGAGCACCATGGAATCGATTCGCTTCTTGAAGCCTTCACCCCGGCCGAAGAAGCAGCCCGTGAACGGCTTATCGGTTATCTGAGTCACCAGGAATGGCCGCCGGGATCCATCATCATCGAGCAGGGATCTCCGCCCGTTGGCCTGCATTTCATCCTCTCTGGACGTGTGAGCGTGGAACGCCGGAACAGACCGGAGGATCCTCCGATCCGCCTGCGCACCATGGATCCAGGAACCTGCGTCGGCGAGATCAGTTTTTATCTCCGCCGGGAAACATCGGCCTCCGTGATCGCCCAGACCGTCGTCTGTTCCCTCTCCCTGGCTATCGCCGACCTTGCCGAACTGGAAGATCAGGATCCCAGCGCCGCGATCCTGCTGCACAAGATCGTCGCCAGGCGGCTGGGGGAAAGGCTGATCTTCACCAACGAACTGGCCTTCAACCTGTCCAATTGAAGGCAAACGCGAAGCGCGAATCGGTTCCGTTGCGACGCCCCAGCTCACGGCGGCCCGGCCGTGTCGTGGAGAATGGCCGACTCCCGAATCGCTGATCGCCTCCTTGCCCCCCCTTGCCCTCAGCGTCCCAGCGCTCCTGTCCCCCGCGCTGATCACCAAGTCGTCCCTGTTCGGCATCGGCATCGCCTTCAGCCCCCTTCACATCGCCGTGGTCACCCTGCTGCTGCTGGGCCGGTCCCCTCTGCAGCGGGCGATGGCCTACGTGGCGGGCTGGGCGGCGGCCAATGCCCTGGCCATCGTGGTGTTGATGGTGCTGGGAGAAGCCTTCTCCATCAGCCTCAGCCACGGCGAGCGGGAGCAGGTGCTGATCGACCTGCTCGGTGCCGGCGCCCTCGTGGGCCTGGGGCTGTACCAGCTCACCCCCCAGGCCAACCTCGGCGAGGAGGGCATGGCCCTGCGGCTGATGAACCAGCTGCCCGATTTCAGCACGCTCACCCTGGTGTTGATCGGCGCCACCAGTGCCCTGCTCACCCCGGAGAACCTGGTCTTCTATCTCAAAGAGGCCGGCCTGCTGCTGCTCAACGACCCCGGCCTCACCGCCGACGCCGAGGTGACGGGGCTCTTCACCCTGATGGCCAGCTCCCTGCTGCTGCTGCCTCCCCTGGCCTGGCTGGTGAGCGGCGGGGCGATCCGCGAGCCGATCACCCGTCTGGAGGACTGGCTGCAGCACAAGGCCGAGTGGCTGGTGGGGGTGCTGGCCCTGGTGCTCGGGGCCTACCTGCTCGTCGAGGGATTGCATGGTCTGAACCTGATGACGATGGCCGGCTGAGCGGCGGCGGCCATTAGCGTCAAAGACCCCGTTCTTCGGAATCCCGTTGTTGTCCGCCGTGCGCCGGACCTGCCTGGCGATCGGCCTAGCCGCTGCACTGGTCTCCTGCGCGGCCCCCCTCCGGGCCACCACGGTCTGCGTTCTCACCCCCAGGCTCGCCGCCAACGCCAAGGGGGAGGCGGTGGCGGCGGTGGCCATCGCCTCCCCCACGATCCTCAGCACCGAACCCCTGGACGAGGTCAGGATCGAACGGGAGGGCGAGGTGCTGTGGCAGCGCCGTGCCTTGCCCGGGGAACCCATTGAGGGCCCGATCCCCTGGCCCCTGGCCCCCATGCGTCCGGGTCAGCGGCTGGTGCTGATGCTGCGGCCCCAGGGCGTTCAGGCCGACGACTACGCCGTCATCGTGTTGGAGGGGGATCCGGCGAGCCGGATGGAGAGGGCCCAGAAGGAACTGGCCAGCCTGGGCAGGGATCCGATCGCCTGGTGGGCCGCGATCCAGCAGGCGCTCGACCGTGACGACATCAGCCTGGGACTGGCCCTGCTCTATGCCTTCGACGGGCCCGGCTCCCCCAGGATCGACAACCTCAGGCGGGCGGTGTTCCAGGCCGGCTGCGGCGGTGCCTGAGTAGCCCCGGGCCCGCCGGTAGCGGCCTTTGCCACCCTGGGGGGAAAGGCCCCAGCCATGACCACGCCGGCCACCCCCACCAACCCAGACACAAACCCAGAGCCCAGCCCCTCGCTCCTGCCGCTGCCTGTGGCCACCATGCGGCAGCTGGTGGAGGGGGGCGACACCCGTCCCCTGGCCTGGCGGCTGGAGCAGCTCCAGCGCCTCGATCGCCTGCTGAGCACGGCGGACCAGCGGATGGTGGAGGCCCTCGCCAGCGACCTGGGTCGGCCCGAGGTGGAGGCCAGTTTCGAGCTGGGGGCCCTGCGCCAGGAGTTGCGCCACACCCGGCGCCACCTGGCCGGCTGGATGCGTCCCCGCCGCCGCTCGCTGCCGCCATGGGCCTGGCCGGGCCAGGGAACGGTGCGGGCCGAGCCCCTGGGCTGCGTTCTGATCATCGGCGCCTGGAACTACCCCTTCGACCTCTGCCTCCACCCCCTGCTCCATGCCCTGGCCGCCGGCAACACGGCCGTGCTCAAACCCTCCGAACAAAGCCCGGCCTCGGCGGCCCTGCTGGCCGAGCTGCTGGCCAGCCACTTCCCGCCCGAGGTGGTCCAGGTGGTCTGCGGCGACGGGGCGGTGGCCAGCCGGTTGCTGAAGCAGGAATGCTTCGACCACATCTTCTATACCGGCGGCGAGCGGGTGGGGCGGCTGGTGCTGGCAGCGGCCGTCCCCCATCTCACCCCCGTCACCCTGGAGCTGGGGGGCCGGAATCCGGCGATCGTGCTGGAGGACGCGAATCCGGCCACCACGGCCCGACGGCTGCTGTGGGGACGCTGTCTCAACGCCGGCCAGACCTGCCTGGCCCCCAACCACGTGCTGGTGCTGCCAGGGGTGCGGGACGCCCTGGTGGCGGCGTTCGCCGAGCAGGCACGCGCGCTCTATGGCCCCGATCCCCTGGCCAGCCCTGACCTGGGTCAGCTCGTCGGCGCCGGGCGCTTCGGGCGCCTCGAAGGGCTCCTGGCCCAGGCCCGGGAACGGGGTCAGGTGCTGCTGGGTGGACGTTGCGATCCCGCACAGCGGAGGATCGAACCCACCCTGGTGGCGGTGAACGAGCCCCTCTCCGACCCACTGATGCAGGAGGAGCTGTTCGCCCCGATCCTGCCGCTGCTGTCGGTGGGCAACCTGGAGGAGGCCCTGGCCCTGGTGCGCCGGAGCCCCAAGCCCCTGGCGCTCTACCTCTTCGGCGGCGGCGAGTTGGCGAGGGAACGGGTACTGGCGGGCACCAGTTCCGGCAGCGTCGTGGTCAACGACGTGGTGGTCCAGGGGGGCATGGCCAGCCTGCCCTTCGGCGGCATCGGCGCCAGCGGAATGGGGGCTTATCACGGAGAAGCCGGCTTCCTCACCTTCTCCCATCAGCGCGCCCTGCTCAGCCGGCCGTTGTGGCCCGATCCCCCGGTCCGCTTCCCCCCCTATGCCGGCAAGCTCGGCCTGATCCGGCGCCTGATGGGCTGAGGGCCGGCACCCAGGAATCGGCGGGGGGGGGCTGGGCGGGCCGGGAGTTGGACCTTAACGTGCGCGGAGCTATCCCTAGTGCCCATGCGCCGCCCCCTCTTCGCCTTGGCTCTAGCCATGGTGTTGCCGCTCCCGGCTCTGGCTGCCCAGGTCACCGTCAAGCCCGGCGAAACCCTCTCCGACATCGCCGCCCGCCACAGGGTGAGCATGTCCACCCTGATGAAAGTGAACAGGATCAGTGATCCCAATCTGGTCGAAGCGGGCCGCACCCTGACCCTGCCCGGCGACGCCATTCGTCCCCGGGCGGCCGGCGGCAGCCTCACGGTGGCCCCGGGCGAAACCCTCTCCGAAATCGCCGACCGCCACGGCATCACCGTCAGCCGCCTGATGCAGCTGAACGGGCTCAGCAAGGCCGACCACATCGAAGCCGGCCAGAAGCTGGTGGTGCCATCCGCCTCCCGCAGCGCCAGTCCGGCCTCCGGTTTCAACCGCAAGGCCTCCGAGCATGTGGTCCGCAGCGGCGAAAGCCTGTCCCAGATCGCCGAGGGCTACGGCGTTCCCATGACGCAGCTGATCGCCATCAACCGCATCAGCGATCCCAACCTGGTGGAGTCCGGCACCCGCCTGCGGCTGAAGCCCACCTCCACGCCCACCTCCACGCCCACCGCCTCGCCCAGCGTGAAACCGGCCGCCAAGCCCGCCGCTGCCGCCAGACCGGCGGCCACCACCACCCCCAGGCCCGCCGCCAAGCCTGCACAGGCGGCCCGGCCCGCTCCGTCCAGCCAGCCAGCCCCCGCCGTCGGCCGGGCCACCCCCGCCCCGGCCGCCAGACCCAAGCCAGCCGTGGTGGCGGCTGCGCCCCGTCCGGCCACCACGGCCAGCCCCGGCAAGCCCGACTGGCGCAACTACGGCCCCCTGCAGGTGGACTGGGCCAACTGGCAGCCCATGGGCGGCAGCATGGTCGCGCCCACCCTCAATTCCCAGGGGGAGTCGCTCTATCTGGCGGTCAACTGCAGTGCCCGCAAGCTCAATGCCACCAGCCAGGCGGGCCAGTGGAAGAGCTGGGATGATCCCCAGGCGGATTTCGAGCAGCAGCTCGTCACCGACCTCTGCAAGTCCAGGGGCGCCTGAACGGGGAGGGGCTGGAGCCTTGCCTCAGGCCGACCAGCGCAGGGGCCAGGGGTCCCTCAGGTAGCTGCGCCCCACCGGCCGCAGGAACAGGCGCTGGGCGCCATCGTCGCTCTCGCTGATCAGCTCTTCCTGCACCAGGCGGCGGGCCAGCCAGGCCCAGCACGGTTCCTCACTGCCGTGGGCGCCGGCCAGGTCCTCGGCCAGGCTGCGCAGATCGCGGCCGCTGCGATCCTCCAGGGCCGAGAGCAGCACCGCCGCCTGGTGGGCCCAGTCGTTCGCGGAGGGAGCGGAAAGACAGTTGTCGCAACGGCCGCAGGGGGGAGAGATCTCCCCCACCGCCAGCAGCAGGGCCTGCTCCCGGCACCCCGCGCCTTCGGCCACCGCTTCGATGCGCCGCAGCTGCTGCTGGGCCAGCTCGAGCCGGTGGCGTTCCAGCAGCCGCTGGTCCGGCGGCAGTTGCTGGCCAGCGGAGCGCATCGCCCAGCCGAGGCTGGTGCGGTCGGCGGGATCGAAGAGCACCAGGCAACGGGCGGGCTGGCCATCGCGGCCGGCCCGCCCCGATTCCTGCAGATAGCCCTCGGCACTGGCGGGCAGGTCGAGGTGGAGCACCAGCCCCACGTCGGGCCGGTCGACCCCCATGCCGAAGGCGACGGTGGCCACCAGCACCGGCGAAGGATGCTCCTGGAAATGGCGCAGGGCCAGCTGGCGGCTCTCGGGGTCCATGCCGGCGTGGTACGCGATCGCTTCCACCCCGGCCGCCGTCAGGCGCGCCGCCCACTGCTCCACCGAGCGACGGGTGCGGGCATAGATGAGCACGGCCCCACGGGCCTGGTCGATCGCCTCCACCACCTCGGCCAGGGGGTCCACCGGCCGCCGACGCATGGTGTAGGCGAGGTTGGCGCGGCGGGCCGATCGCACCTGCACCAGGGGCCGCCGCAGCTGCAGCAGGCGGATGATGTCGGCCCGCACCTGGGGCGCGGCGGTGGCACTCAGGGCCACCAGCGGCACGCCTGGACACAGCGCCCGCAGCTGGCCAAGGCGCCGGTAATCGGGGCGGAAATCATGGCCCCAGGCACTGATGCAGTGGGCCTCATCCACCGCCAGGGCCACCAGCCGGCCGGTTTCGAGGGCCTCCTCGAGCACCTGGCGGGTGGCCTCGGCCTGGGCTCGCTCGGGCGCCAGATAGAGCAGCCGCAGCCGGTTGGACGCCAGGCGCTGCTGCAGCTGGCGCCGCTCCCCCTGCTCCAGACCCCGGTGCAGGCAGGCCGCCGGGATGCCCCGGGCCTGGAGCTGGCTCACCTGGTCCTGCATCAAGGCCACCAGGGGCGAGATCACCACCACCAGGCCGTCCCGCACCAGGGCGGGGAGCTGGAAGCAGAGCGACTTGCCCGCCCCGGTGGGCAGCACCGCCAGGCAGTCGCGGCCAGAGAGCAACGCCTCCACCACCGGCCGCTGCCCGGGCCGGAAACTCTCCCAGCCGAAATGGCGCCGCAGGCTCTCGCCGAGGGGATCGGACCCCAAGCTCACTCCAGCGCTGGTACCGCCAGACCCTAGCTCCCACCAGATGTGGTGGCTGCCGCCCCACGTCCGCAGCCGTCAGTGCAGAGGTGGCGGGTCCAGCTGGTCGGGGGATTCCTCCACCAGCTGCAGACGCACCCGCTTACCCCCGGCCAGTTCCCCCAGGGACACCCGCATCGTGGTTCCACTCAGGCTCTGCAGCACGGTGAGCAGTTCCCTCAGATGGGGCGTGCTGCTGCCGCTCTCCACCCAGAGACGCTCCTGCAGACCCCCCAGCCGGCGCCAGCTGGTGTGCAGCTTGAGCACGGCGCTCTCGAGCGCCTGGGCCTGGCCCACCGCATCGGCCAGGAGGCCCAGGGCATCGAGGCGCTGGGCCTCCTGCAGGGCCTTCTCCAGATCGAGATTGCCCTGCTGGAAGGCCCGAACCGCCAGCCCGGCCTCGGCCGCCTTGCTGAGCCAGCGGGCGGTGAGGGTCACATCCTTGACCCGCTCCAGCTCCGGTTCCTCCCGCAAAACACGGCGCAGGTCGTTCTGCTGCTCCTCGGGCAGCTTGGCCAGTTCCCGCACCAGGGGTGCCACGGCCCGGGGGGGCAGGAGGTTATCGGCGGTGCGCTGGCGGATCTCCTCCGGCAGCAGGGGGCTGGTGGCAGCGGTGAACTCGTCGGTGAGGCGACGCACCTGCTTGCGGGTGATCTGCTGGCCCTCGTTGGCCGCCTCGCTGATCATCTGCTGAACCTCCGGATCGGCCTGGGCCGTTTCCAGGAAGGCCCGCTTGGAGAAGTTGTTGACGCTGCCCTCCTCCAGCAGACCCTCGCCCACCAGGCCATCGGCCGACTCCGCCAGCTGGATCAGGGTGTAGGCACGGGTCTTGCTGATCTCCCGCTCCCGCAGCCACTGGAGGAAGCCCGTGCCGCGTCCCTCGCCGCCGCGCCGTTCCCGGTCGCGCACCGAGCGCAGGATGCGGCCCCGCCAGATTTCGGTCTGCAGATCGAAGCGATCGCAGACGGCCCAGGCCTCTTCGAGCCTGGCCAGGAACTCCATCGTGCTGAGGCTGTCGCTCTCCGGATCGGGCAGATCCAGGCTCAGCAGGGGGGCCTCGGGGAGGGCCATGGTCGGGACCATTGGCGGGGCCGGCGGTGGGTTCGGGGATGCTGCCACGGGGCCGGCAACGAACCGTGACATCGCCTCGGCGCAGGGCCCGGATCGCCGGTAGTGTCGCTGCGCAGACCAACCGATCTTCCAGCCCAGCGATGGCCATCTCCCGCGGCGACAAAGTACGGATCAAGCGTCCCGAGTCCTACTGGTACAACGAAGTGGGCACCGTGGCGTCGGTTGACACCTCCGGCATCCGCTATCCCGTTGTCGTTCGCTTCGAGAAGGTGAACTACAACGGCTACAGCGGCTCCGACGGCGGCATCAACACCAACAACTTCGCCGAGAGCGAGCTCGTCAAGGCCTGAGTTCCTGCCAGCCCTACGATCCGGGCATGCCCGAGCTGCCCGAGGTTGAAACCGTTCGTCGGGGCCTTGAGCAACAGACCTGCGGTCTGACCATCGACCGCGTCGAGGTGCTCAGGGCCCGTGCCATCGCCAGCCCTGAAGACCCTGCCGACTTCTGCAGGGCCCTTCGGGGTCTTCGTGTGGGCCACTGGCACCGGCGCGGCAAGTACCTCCTGGCCGATCTCGAGGCCCCTGGCGGCAGCCCGGCGGGACGCTGGGGCGTGCACCTGCGCATGACCGGCCAGTTCCTCTGGCTGGCCGAGGAGCGCCCCCCCTGCCCCCACACCCGCGTTCGGGTCTGGAACGGGGCCGGAGAGGAGCTGCGCTTCGTGGACACCCGCAGCTTCGGCCAGATGTGGTGGGTTCCCGTGGGGATCGCCGACGAAGCCGTGATCACCGGCCTGCGGCGGCTGGGACCGGAACCCTTCGGAGCGGATTTCACCGGTGCCTACCTGCGGCAGCGACTGAAGGGCTCACGGCGGCCGATCAAGAACGCCCTGCTCGACCAATCGCTGGTGGCGGGGGTGGGCAACATCTACGCCGATGAGTCCCTGTTCGCTGCCGGGATCCGGCCCCAGACCCCCAGCGGACGCCTCGGACGCAGCGACCTGGAACGGCTGCGTTCGTCTCTGGTGGGCGTCCTGGAAACCAGCATCGGCGCCGGGGGCACCACCTTCAGCGACTTCCGCGACCTGCAGGGCACCAACGGCAATTACGGCGGCCAGGCCTGGGTGTACCGACGCAGCGGATCACCCTGCCGCCGTTGCGGCACGGAGATCCTGCGCGAGAAGCTGGGGGGGCGCAGCAGCCACTGGTGTCCCCGCTGCCAGAACTGACCTTTGTTTGCCAACCCGCGTGACCAGCGCCTTCGCCGACCAGCTCAGCCGCACCATGGCGGCAATCCACGCCCGCGGCTGGTGTGATGGCACCGGCGGCAACTTCAGCTGCGTGCTGTCACGCCACCCCCTGACCCTGCTGATGGCCCCCAGCGGTGTCGACAAGGGCTCCGTCGCCCCCGAAGACCTGATCGAGGTGAACGCCGAAGGCACGGTGGTGGCAGGGGAAGGCCGGGCCAGCGCCGAAACCCTGCTGCACCTGGAGATCGTGGACCGGACAGGGGCCGGGGCGGTGCTGCACACCCATTCCCAGGCCGCCACCGTGCTCTCCGACTGGTGCTTGGGAGACGATCAGACGTCGGGGAGCCTACGGCTGCAGGGCCTGGAAATGCTCAAAGGACTGGAGGGCATCGGCAGCCACAGCAACCAGGTGAAGGTGCCGGTACTGGCCAACGACCAGGACCTGGCCAGTCTCAGCGCCGCCGCCGGCCCCCTGCTCGCGGCCGCCCCCCAGGGACTGCTGATTGCCGGGCATGGCCTCTACGCCTGGGGGAGCGATCTGTCCCAGGCGCGGCGGCATCTGGAGATCCTGGAGTGGCTGCTGGAGCAACGGTGGCGGCGCCTGCTGCTGGAGAGCCTGGGCCAGCTGAAGCCCCGCAGCGAGGGGATCAGGGCCGTCCTGCTCGATATCGAAGGAACCACCTGCCCGGTGCCCTTCGTGAGCCAGGTGCTGTTCCCCTATGCCCGCGAACGGCTGGATGGGTTTCTGCGAACCGAAGGCAATGCAGCCCTGGCGCCACTGATCGAGACGATTGATAGGGCCATGGAGGCGAGCGGCGGGGCTGCCCATGAAGGGCCACGAAGGACGCCAAGCCATGACGAACGGGTGCACTTTCTTCAGACGCTGATCGATCAGGACCACAAGCTTCCCGTGCTGAAGGAACTACAAGGGCTGATCTGGGACCAGGGCTATGCCAGCGGCGCCCTGAAGTGTCCGTTGTTTGACGATGTGGCCCCGGCGTTACGGGCCTGGCGAATGGAAGGGCTGCAGTTGGCCGTCTATTCCTCAGGATCGGTGAAGGCACAACAACTGCTCTACGGCCACAGCACCGATGGCGATCTCAGAGGGCTGTTCAGCCACTGGTTCGACACCAGCACAGGCCCCAAGGGTGAAGCCGCCAGCTACAGCGCCATTGCCAGGGACCTAGAGTTGGCGCCGGCAGCGATCCTGTTTGTGAGCGATTCCAGCAGCGAGCTGGAAGCCGCCCAGTCCGCCGGCATGGCCACGCGCTTCAGTGTGCGACCGGAGAATCCCGCCGTGGATCCCGGCCCCTTTGAGGTCATCACCAGCCTGGCCCAGATTGAACTCTGAGGCCGATGGCCACCAGAAAACGACCAACAGAAAAGCCACCCCTTTCGGGTGGCTTTTCCTTCAGCTCCTTTTGGAGCTTGTTGACTCACACAACGCCGACAGGCGATCGTGGAGCAGAAGTTTTACCTGGCATCGAGCTATTTTCGCAGGGGGCTACCCCCCAACTATC
>Ga0247833_1007188_pt1 | contig 11933 bp, 5 predicted proteins | sample LaCruzMarch2015__7_FD_187117 | JGI IMG/M metagenome (GOLD analysis project Ga0247833, IMG submission 187117) | Freshwater microbial communities from meromictic Lake La Cruz, Castile-La Mancha, Spain - LaCruzMarch2015_8m | ecosystem: Environmental > Aquatic > Freshwater > Lake | place: Spain...
ACGCACGCAAGCAGCAGTAGCAAACAGTCAAAAAAAAACTCGTGTCTGGAAAAAGTTCCTTGGGCCTAAAAGTGTTTCCACTCCCCCCGGCATTCACACGTACCACCAGCACCTCCAAAAGCCCGAGCGAAGCAGTTTTCATGTCCGTTCCGTCCGCGTCATAGTCATAACCGTGTAATTCGAAATGACTGCCAACGATAAGCCGAATGGCCGGCCGATCAGTAACGTCCCTGCCGGCCCGAAATTCATCAGTATCGCCGACCGTCAGCACATTCGTTGTCATCGGTGATAATCATCATAAAGTCGTGCGCGCGTGCCGTCGTGGTCCCAGTAGAATACAAGCATGGCGGAAACGAAGGCTACCTCATCAGCTTCACCGCCTGACGGCGGATTATCCAGTACCTCTCTGCCATCTTCTTCTGCTGCCGCGTCCTCCATCGAGGTCAAGAAGAGAGGTGGTGTGGTATCTTCCACCCTGTCTGACGATCCCATCGTTGACAGTCAAATCGCATTTGACACACCAAAATCAAACCAGGGCCTTGGCGGCAGTAGCGTTGCCGGCAATAGGAGTGTTGCCAGTAGGAGTGTCGACAGTTACAATCGAGGAGGAGGAGGTAGCTCGAGCAACACGAATAAGAAAAAGGGAATAGACCCCCCCGAGAATGAATGGCCAACGAATAAAAATTCCGAGCCCAAACCTCGTCGTGATTCCACCATGTCGAATGCATCTTCCTCATCATTCCATCGTAGGAGTAACATCAGTATCGGTTCGTCTTCATCTTCGGTCAATTCATCTATGACGTCAATTCATCAACTAGCGAGGGGAATGAGTGGCGGGGATAGTGAGAAACAAGGAGGGGGGAGGGATACAACCGATGTGCTGAGTTCAAGTTACAAAACCAAATCATCATTGTCTGGTGATGTGCTGAGTTCAAGTTACAGAACTAAATCATCATTTTCAGATGACGACGACGATCATGTTGTATTCATGGATCCCATAGAGTCAGATGAAGAGCCGGAGCAAGAAGAAGGATCAGATTCCGACGAGGAGGCCACTTTGACTGATCATCCGGATGAGGATGAAACCCCACCTCGTATACGTTCACGTCCGACTTTTCCAAGTGTGTCGATGAAAAATAATCACCCACACACAGCACCAGCATCTTTGCGAAATGGTTCTCCTATCCAACAAGTTAGAGGTAGCAAAGATCAGCAACACCTACCCAACTGGAAATGTCCCTCGTCGGCGCCACAACACCGCCTGTCGAATCAACAGGCGATACAATTCCGTAATACCGGTGGTCATAGTAGCACTGGACGAAAGCCGCTGCCTTTTGGTCTTGGGAATCCTGGACCAGGACCTGCTAGCGGAGGGATGGGGGGGGTTATGCCACTTTCTCCTTTTGATCATATAGGTGGGCGTCAGAACCCAAACAATCTCAAGTCATTTCCTCGACGAAAAACTATACAGGTGCCGCAACAGCAGCATCAGCAGCAGCATTATCAAAAGCAACCTATTCAGTCGTCAAGACGCGTGTCCGAAGCGGCCATCCAATATCTTTACACAGATGGAATAGATTTATTGATGAAAGCCGCGAACGAGGCGAATGCGCCAGAAGAGGTCGAATCACTAAACGAACAGATTAATTATCTTCGTGCTAGTTTGGAATCGACTGTCGAAGAGGGAGACAATGATTATCAAGTGGAAGAATTTACCATGTCATTACCATCATTGCAGCGCAAATTTGACGTTTTTCCCAAGGAACATCATTATTGCCGAAGTTCCAATTCCCTTAATCTGCCGCCTCCTCGCACTAGCCCAGCCATGATGCATCAATCGGTAAAAAGGAGTAATAGTCTTGGGAGTACAAAAGCCAATGGTAGCCAAACCATCCATCAGCAGCAGCAGCAGCAGCAGCAGCAAGTTAAAAGCCCCACATCACAAACAAGACGTCCACGGGCAAACAATGATACAAATCCTTCATCTCGTGGTGAGAATACAAAAAGGACGTCGCTAGACGATCACAAATTAAGTATGCATGCTGAGGTCAAAAATGATATTTTTCCTGGCCAACTGAGCAAATCTTTTCCAAATGTTCAAGCGGGTCATCTGATAGAACGGCAATTTTCATCTGCGACATCAGTTTCAAGTGTCGTCCTACCTAACTCTGCTGATAATTTTGCGACGGAAGCAGAGGATAGTTTCAACGATAGGAGTGATAGACAAATATCCTCCCGTGCCTTAGGCCCGCGAAGTCAACGTCCTGGTGGGACTACGGGAATTGTCCTCGAAAGCAGTGATTCATTGTCAAGCAGTGATAGAGATCATTCCACCCAGTTGAAATTTAATCGACATACATCACACTCAGAATCGATTATTATGAGCCCCGATGGAGAGTCTCGTGGCTTGAGTGAGGAGTCATTAGGGGGGGATGTTATCGACGCAGAATCAACTTTAATGATGAAGCTTTGTTCCCATTTACTTCCCGTTGTACTCGATAATGATCATATGGTGGATAATTTGTTGAGTAATCAACTTGTTTTGAATAAAATCAATCTCTTGTGGGATAATGATGATCCTGATGAGCCGGGTTACATAGTCCATCGTCTCACTGAGTCTGAGCTTGCGAGTGTAGAAATTGCATTTGAAAAGTATGTGACATTATCTGCACAAATGTCAGAGAAACATAAGAGTAATATGTCGAATGATAGTAACTTTGAACATGATTTAGAAGAGGTTGAGTCGATGCTTTCGAAGTTCTCAATGCCCAAGAAGAAGGTGTCTAAGTCAATTAATAACGATGATTCAGATTTGCAAGTCACGAGTAGTCAGGAAATTGGATTGATACGCGATTCTGTTTCAGATTTTCCTGGTATTTATCCCTCTGGCAAGGGTGTTGCTGGCGAGATGGAATGCTTTTATCTACCCATTATAACCAAATCGCAAAACACTGGCTTTGAACCGACTAAAGATTTAGTGCTGAAGCCTGGATCTATCTTTGCCAATAATTATTTGGTCCAAAGCGAGCTTGGAAGCGCTGCGTTTAGCACAGCATATCAATGTCTTGACCTAAGTTCTGAAGAAGACGAGGATGGCTACCGGGACGAGGTCTGCCTTAAGGTGATAAAAAATACCAAGGATTACTTTGACCAATCGTTAGATGAAATAAAAATATTACAACTGCTAAAGGACACTGGTAAAACTGAAGAGAATCATATTGTAAAGATGAAATCATTTTTCTACCATCGCGAGCACCTTGTAATTGTGACGGAGCTTTTGCGTCAAAATTTATATGAATTTGGAAAGATTATCATAGAGAGTAGAGGGAACGTATACTTTACGAGACTGCGGTTGTCTCACATAATCAGACAGTGTCTCGTAGCCTTAAAGTTTGTGCACGAGTTAGGGTTGGTGCATAGCGACATAAAGCCAGAAAATATCTTATTGTCTTCCTACTCAAGGGCTTTGATAAAGATTATTGACTTTGGATCGAGTAGCTTTGTGAGCGATCGACAAAGCTCCTACATCCAAAGCCGCAGCTACCGAGCACCAGAGGTAATTCTTGGTCTGCCATATGATGGCAAAATTGACATCTGGTCTCTGGGCTGTGTCGTTGCTGAATTGTACACCAATGAAGTTACATTTCAAAACGACTCAGAATTATCCATGTTAAGTCTAATAGAGGCAATCTGTGGCCCCTTCCCTCGTCATATGATCGACAAAGGACGAAACTGCCATCGTATTTTTACTGACAGTGGCTTGATTTATGAAAAGATATTATCATCTGATGATGTTGATGAGGAGGACAGTTCACATGGCAGCAGCTCGAGTGAAAATACCGAGAAATTCTTTTTCCGTGTGTACCAACCAAAAACGACCACTATTGCTGCAAGGCTTGGCTTTGACGAGGATCTATTGGACCAGCCTTTATCTGGTGATGATGAAAATCGTGCATTATTTATTGATTTTGTTAGAAAGTTGTTAACGATTGATCCAGATAAAAGACCTACTGCTGCTGAAGCTTTGGACCATCCATGGATAAAGTCAAGTCTTGATTTAAGTGAGGAGGACATTTTATATTATCAGGGATAACACCTTTAAGTATTTATTATCTGTGATCATTAAGAATAGCCTCATTTATTTGCTTTAATGTCGATATCTGCTGATCCTTGGCACTTAAATATTCGGTCATTGATGCTATCACACTTTCGAGTTCACCGACACGTTCCTCTAACAAACAAGAGCTATTGTCGGCTTTGGTAGGAGTAGATGAAGAACGTTGGTATCTGACAGACTGTTCATGTGCAGCATAAGTAGCTTCCAATCTTGCCACGGTATCTCTCTTTTCTGATTTTACAACTTCAATCTGCACTAGCAAATTTCTATTATCACACCGTAGTTCTTGAATTATAGCTTTCAGCTTCTCACATTCAAGTGATTTAGAGTTAGTCTTGCTCATTTCTTTTGACAAACCTTCTACACGTTGCCGTAGACTATTCCGTTCAATCTTCAATCTTCTGTTTTCAGATTCATATTTAGATAAGTCTACAGTTGACACTCTATGGACAGCATCCTTTTTCTCAATATCCGTCTCCAGTTGTGCAGATTTCGATATTGCTTTTGCTAGGTCGACACTCAGCTCACTTTCTTTCTCCTTCATCTTGACAATGACAGCTTCAGCGGATGAACATCGTTCCTGAGCTTTAATTATGTCGTTTTTCAAGCTTTCAATACTTGATAGCTGATCGGATGATTGGAGTGTTTGTTTTGTCAATTCTGATAATTGATTTGAGAGTGTGACAATTTTTCCATCTCTTGCATCAATTGCTGCCTGTTGGACTGCCTTCTCATTTAGTAGCGCCCTCACAGTTCTCTCCTGTCCTGCTACTAAAGCTGCGTTAGCACGTGCTTGTTCAGTAATTGTTGATTTGGATATTTGCAGTGCAGACATGAGATTGCATTCTGCCTCCCGACAGGATTGAAGCTCGGTCTCCATATTAAGCTTTGTTGCATTGGATTCAATTGATTCCTGCTGAAGTCTAGTAATGGCATCATCTTTCAACTCCAAAAGGCGATTCAATTGAGCGATTTTTGCCTCTAGCGGCGAATGATTATTGAGTGGCAAGACGTCTTCTGATTCGAAATAAGGGAACAATGCTGTTTCGGTTGTCAACGTGGACAACTTGCCTTTATAGCTGGCTAGACCAAGAGCAAGAAGTAATGATTCTCGTGACTTACGATTCGTTGTATCAAGTCGTAGTCTCCCATGTGATGAACACGTCGTCAAATCCAACAGTCTTGGTTTGGCAGGATCAGCCTCTGCTGTAAAGTGAGATATAGCTTCTTCTTTTTCATAGTATTGTTCATTAATGGCGCCACCAGTCATCCTACTAATAAATATGGTGCTACTGGAAATGAAGTCATCATTACTCACTAGCTCAATCTTTAGCCGGAACTGGGATTGATCATCTAACCCTTGAAGATTATCAAATGATATTGATCTTTGACCTCCCAAAAGTTTCTTCTTGGCAGAATCAAGTATAGATTGCTCGAGCACAACTATGCCTGGTATATAACAGGATTGAAGATATATGTCATTGTGTTTGATAATGCATACCAATTTCCGTCCAACATCGGAAACAGATGGTTGGTAAGCGGCATAGCATGCACCACGTAGGATAGACCAACCCTCGTCACTTTTGTTGGTTTCATCATTGGAGGGTATTAGCTTTATTATTACATCATCAATTTTGTTGTTTGATCGATACCATTGAAATGTGTAATTACCATTCCCACCGACAGGACATGCTCTATCATTTGACAACCGTACTGATATGACAGAGTTACTTGTTATGGACAACGATGGCATGGTATCATATTGTAATAATTCAAAGCCTGCTGGTGTTTGAATGAACATGGAACATACGTCAATCTTTTCCCCTGCAATGGAACAGCCAACACTATCCTCTTTCTTTTTCTCAGACACTTCTGTACAATCATACGTTGTCGTTAATTCCGACTCGTCGTCAATGTTACTGCTCCGGTGCTGGCCTGATGAGGAAAGCTGTGGATGTTCTTCATTATCATCATTCATCAAACGTTGTTGCTTACTGTCATCATCTCTCATTTCCTTAACCTGTGTGGCAGCATCCACAGCAATTAATGCAGCCTGATATCCCCATCTACTAAGCCGTCCTCGTAGTTCTGTCGCTGCCTGCTTGGCAGCGACAGCATACTTGGATGCATCTTCTCGTGATATTGAAGATATTTCATTTATTATTTTGGATGAGATTGTATTTGTATTTGTAATACTATTAAATTGTTTTTCCTCCTCCTTTTCATTGACATTGACTACTACGTTATCATTGTTGTTGCAGTCGTCATCATTATCATTGTCATCTTCGTCATTATCATCAATTGAATTTTCGATTAGTGGTGATGGTGCAAATACTAGTGACAATGGAAATGTAGCACATCGTAGGAAAGAAAATAATTCAGTAAATTCAATGTTTGCCAAGTCATTGGGTATATCAACATCATCATCATCAACATCATTATTGCTAGTATTGTTATTATTACTACCATCATTGTTATTATTATCATGTGATGTAATAATCTTGATGAGAATATATCCCATAGGCACTTCAACCTGTACCTGCTGTTGTTGTAGATGCTGATGTTGTTGGTCTTTGTCTGCTACGATGGTACCTACATAATATGATCCATCATCATCGGTAGTAGTAGTCGCAGTTGCACCACAAACAACATTGTTTTCCTTATTGACAATCATCGTAGCTGCCGTGCCATCTTCATTGTTTTCGTCAACTTGTTGTTGTTGTTGTTGTAGTTGTTGTGAATTAGAAGTATTGGACGCGCTACTTCTTTCGTCGTCGAGTAGTCCATCCTCTGCCACTATCATCTTCCCATTGCGATGATGAGACGACGACGACGACGACGACTGACCGCCAACTTTCGCACCAGTACATAAATCATCATCTTGGGGTACTAATATCATACGCGCGATGAAGTCTTCAAAGGATGTAAAGTCTACTGCTAACTGCGTCATTTTTGTATTATTGGACATAATATTATTATCCGACAGTCTTTGTTTTGCTGTTACACACCCTCAGTAGTTGTCCAAGCATACTGGCCAATGATGGTAACAATAGTGTTACAAATGTTACAAAACGAGTGAGAAAGCGTTGCCATTATCTTCCATTGGCGATCCCTGCGTATGTAAGGTGAACTGGTGGTAGCTTTTTCCATCCCTCATCCATAATTATTATCATGGTGAACCGTAGTAGTAATCGTAGCAGTCATCACAATGGTGGCCGACCACCAGCGGGCGCAACCATAGTCATTGATGCCATCCCTGCCACCGCCAGGGGATATAGTATTGATGTGCGTGCCTTCTTGGCCGTTATTACAATAGCAATGGCAGTATCATTTACTGCCGGTGTTATGTTCGGTCCGACCGATGTGGAGATTGTTCGGCCAATCTTGTCATTGTTGAATGGTCGGGACGATTATTATTCGTTGCCCACCACCGCTACTGCTATTGTCGAGAGGAAGACAGGTGGTAATGGTGGCGGCGTCAAGAATTACAACAACAACCAACAACCAACTATTGAGATGACGGCACCCGCACGCAAGGTTGCAGAAATGGGAGGAGAAGATGGAATGATGATTGGGAATAATAACTCCTCCTCCAAGAAGGCACGTGAGGTTATTATTACTGCCAATGGTAGTATGGAATATGGGGGTGGGATGATTAAGCAACCAAAACGTACCCCCACGGAACATGTTGCTACATTGGGATATAAAATATTACCCGAACAAGTACATCATGTCAATGTTACTACATCTAACAACAATGATGTACTATTACGCGATCAAACGAATCCCTCGGGACAGCATCTACTAGTTGATATACGTAATCTCGAAGCAGACTTTTTAAACTCGGAAAGTCGATTAGCCGATGCCATGCAAGATTCGGTCATTGCTGGTGGCTTAACTATGCTCAGTTATCATTGTCACTCTCTCCACCCCGCCGGTGTATCATGTGTAGGCGTGCTGTTAGAAAGTCACATCTCCTTCCACACGTGGCCAGAGGAGGGTGTCATTACACTTGACTTATTCACGACCTCAGAGAAGCCACTACTACCGATATTACCCAAGATTGAAGAATTATTTGGCATCCCTCGTATCAACGCCACGACTGGACAGTTATTGGTGCCTGTAACCATTTGGTCACATGAATTACGTGGTTTTCGTACCGAAGATGATCGCAGGGCACATCATCTCGATGGACAAAGTGATTTAAGTAATTGGGTTACTAGTCCATTAGAAGTGGTATACAAGAAACAAATTGTGGGAATGCAAACACAGCATCAACGGATTGATATTTGGGATGCTAAAGAACGCGATGAAACCCCGTCGTATGATGATGGTAAACGGTTGGGATTAACACCCGATGATCCACGTTGGTTGAGTAATGAACATGCTAGTCCAACACGACTATTCTTCATAAATGGAGCGTTGCAGGTAAGGAATGAGAGATATATATCTCCCCCCCCCCTTTTTCATGATTATCTGATCATCATCATCATTATCATCATGACACGTGCTCTCATTGATGATATTTGCTTTCCCCCAATTACTTCAATATTTGTTGTTCATATACACAGACCATTGACAAGTCTGAACGTGTATTCACCGAGTCTCTCGTCCAACCTGCCATGTTCGCACACCCCAATCCTAAGAGCATTGCCATCATTGGTGGGGGTGAGGGTGCAGCATTGCGCGAGACACTGCGTCACAAGTCAGTCGAGAAGGTTACTATGATTGAACTTGATGAGATGGTCGTGGAGGTATCGAAGGAATTCCTACCAGAGTTGAGTAACTGCTCTGACATTATTGGCAGTGTCCCAAGTTGCTTCGATGACTCCCGTATTACCTTGATTATTGACAATGCCTTTGAATACTTGGTTGACAAATCATTGTCGGGTGAATTCGACGTCCTTATCGTTGACGCATTAGACCCCGAAGATCATGACGAATTCACAAGTGCCGACGTCATCAATTCGCTCGTTAACTCTCTAACTCCATTGGGGGTGATGGCTATTTCGATTGGTGTTGCACCGTCGATTCTTGACCCACGTGCCGACAAGGGTATGAATCGCAAACGTGAGGCATTGATTAACAACCTTGAGTCCAACCCTGACATTGCCTCGATTCATATTTATGAGGAGGCACATTGTGGGTTTTGGGAACCACGTGCATTCCTTGTTGCATGTCGTGATGTTGGCTGTCGTAAGAATTTCTATGCCGAGACAGACGTGATTGACTACCTTGTTTATGAAAGGATTGGCGTGACGAAATCTGGTGCACAAAGTCTCATACACTTTGATGGGGCGACTCAACGGTCGTTCCAGTCCCCACCTCGTGCATGGGAGACCATTTACTGTCTCCGTGAACCAACGCCATTTGAATGCAACTATCGTGGTCTCGACCTTGATAAGGGATTATTCGAGTACACTCCCGAAAACGAGGATACGAGCTCATTTGAGATCCGTGCAACGAAGTCGACGACAGATGATGGAAACGTCAAGGATGGGGCACTCGTGTTTGCCAAGGTTGATATCCCTGCGGGGTCATACATTATGCCAACTCACCTGGCCGGTTCGTTTGAGATGTCGGACGATAGTTTGGAGAATATCTCAGGCGAACCCATGATCGAACTCGAGGGTGTTGGTAAGGCCACCGTCGTCGCAGATTTCATCGAGTTCATTGAGGACTACGGCCATCCAACGATGCAGGTTGGTAGCGGTAAGAGGTTTGTCGAGGTGGGTGGATCGTTTCTGATTCGCACGGCTGACGATTTCAGTGAATCCAACGTCCGTCGTTGGATCCCGACCCATCCTGACGGTGGACGTCCGAAGTACTCTCCTGTCTATGATCGTCATCGTCAATCATTTGACGTGTTTGTCGTTGCGAGTCGTGATATTAAGGCTGGGGAAGAGATTGTCAAGTCTCCTACGTTGTGGAATCTTTAGGTGATATTTTTTGTTGGCTCTATTTATGTATTACACTTAATGTAACACGTCTAGTCACAGTGCTCTTATATTATTCCGTAAATTGTCACAAAAGTAGTAACGACCATAACAATTACTCCCCCTCTAACCATTAAATTCCCCATGATTGAACTCCCATTTTCTTCAGTTGATTCAATGAGTAGCATACCTGGAAGAACGAGGCATATAATACTCGCTGCAGTCCCACCCATTAACCCGAAAACAACCGAGATGCCAGGAATTAATAGAGCTACAACCAATGCAGAGCCTGAGAGGAAAAGTGTGAGTAGAAGATGCTCCAGAGGCGGACTTTCGACGTAATTTGGCTGCAACCCTTCAAGCGAAAAGTTGGAAGTCCTTTCAGAAAATTCAAGCAATGCATTAGCGACACCAGGATCTACATCAACGTGTGGTTCAGCCGATGATGCTGATGCGATTTGTGAATACTGAGATCTCAAGGGCGCACAGTCACGCCATTTTCGTCTCGACCGCTTCAAAATCAATTTAATTGTCACTCTTGCCGGTAATATATTGAAGGGAAAGGCGACAACGACAGCAACTGCTACAAACGCCGATGCCAATATCATCAATGCATCATGTGTAGTTTGGACGCAATAATTATTCAATATGTTGTCAACTGTATCTTCTTTGAAGTCTATATATCCAGAGATTCCAATTCCCAGGTACAATATCACACATAACAACATTGCATTGCGTGCTATTCTCCGCATAATCTTCTGCTTTTCTTTCATTGTGGATTCAATGGCAGCATCATTCCCTCCTGGTGCATAAGAAGGAGTTAATTCTTCATATATAGAGCACACATTGGGCTGGCAAGAAAATGCAAAGATGATGATAGGGAAGGCCTTGATTACATTCCATGTCGAGTCTGGCCATAACATGGCACGGAAGTCAGTTGGCCCGACGTGCGAGTCCTCATTACAGGTATCTTCACCACTGTTAAATATGGCATGAATAATTCCTGCCAAGACAAGGAATATAATACTCCCCACACCGAGGGGGGAGAAGGGTTCAAGACTTGATACATCTCGTTTGAGTGAGAGTGGGAACATGACCACGGCCCAAAAAAATATCGTGATACGATTTCTACTATACATTGATGCAAATAGCCCGACTGTTCCATCGTCGTCTAATTTCCACAAGATTGGGATACTATGTATGCCTTGGTCTAATATATCCCCCACGGCACTCACGTATGCAACCGAACTCCCAAAGCAGAATATAAGAATTGACGCCTCAAGGAGTCTCGTTGCTCGTCGACCAACTAGCTGCTGTGATACATCTTCATACTTGAATAGCTTTGTCTTAACACAGGCTGATATGATAACATCGATACTCACAGTAGTAAGAAAGGCAGAGAATAGTAATAAGAGTGTACCCAAAACGATCCCAGTTAAACTGATAGCGTAGGGTAATGATAGGGCTCCGGCACCAAGTGTCGCACTGCACAGATTGGAAATTGAGCCCAAATTCAGTGTTGATTTGCCATCTTCTACGACCTCATTTCCATCATCGTCATCGTCATCATCGTCGATTGATTGATTGGTGATCAAATGACGATGCGACCTAGTACCATAACGGTTGCTCACAAAGTATGCACCCCAACTAATTGCACGCATATGTTTCCCAGATTTCCGTCGATGCTGCTGTATTGGCGGCGTCGGTGGAAGGAAGTCGTGCGCTACATCGGATGATCGTGATGGCTCATGTCCTACCATATTGCTCGTCGATTAGCCGATCCTTCTTCTCCCACCGCACCGAGCCTGATTGATCGTCTCTAGTCGCAAGGTGCACCTACCGATACGAGAGGCGACGGAGTGTCTCGTGAGGAAGGAGAA
>Ga0247833_1007215_pt1 | contig 11881 bp, 13 predicted proteins | sample LaCruzMarch2015__7_FD_187117 | JGI IMG/M metagenome (GOLD analysis project Ga0247833, IMG submission 187117) | Freshwater microbial communities from meromictic Lake La Cruz, Castile-La Mancha, Spain - LaCruzMarch2015_8m | ecosystem: Environmental > Aquatic > Freshwater > Lake | place: Spain...
TGGTGCTCGTGGTGGGCACCGGCGCAGGGTCGTCGTTCGTGAATGCGACGGCGACGAGGGTGATCATCACCGTCAGCACGACGGCGCCCAGCAGCATCAGGACGAAGGTGCGTGCGGTGAGCTTGCGGTCCATCTGCTGCTTCAGCGGCCCGGGCGTGATGGGCATCTCGGCGGTGTGGATGATCGGGTCGGCGTCGGTGAGGACGGCGGTGATCTCCATCGACTCGTCGTCGGTGAGGAGGGCGGCGTCGTCGAGCGACGCGGGGTCGATGCCGTCGACCACGTCGATCACCACGACGGTCACGTTGTCGCGACCGCCGGCCTCGACGGCGGCGACCACGAGGGCGCGGGCGGCTTCCTGCGGTTCGGTGTGGTGACTGAGGATGCGGAGGATCTCGCCGTCCTCGATCTCGTCGACGAGGCCGTCGCTGCAGAGCACGAAGCGATCACCGCGCACGAGGGGCATCACCCACGAGTCGACGCGCACGGTGGGCTCGATGCCGAGCGCCCGGGTGACGATGTTGCGGCGGGGGTGGTTGCGGGCCTCGGCCTCGGTGATGTGGCCGGTGGCGAGGAGCTCTTGCACGTAGCTGTGGTCGATGGTGGCGCGCACGAGCATGTCGCGGCGCTGGAGGTAGCAGCGGCTGTCGCCGACGTTCACGATGGCGAGCTGCTCGGGGCGGCCGTCGTTCGGGGGCAGCACGGCGATCGCGGTGAGCGTGGTGCCCATGCCGCGTTGGGCGGTGTTGGTGTGCGCGGTCTGGAAGATCTGTGCGTTGGCCTCGACCACGGCGGCGACCACGACGTCGGCGCTGGGTGCGCCGGCGCCGAGGCGGTCCTTCAGGGTGGTGGTGGCGAGCTCGCTGGCGACCTCGCCGGCCTGATGGCCGCCCATGCCGTCGGCGACCACGAAGATCATCGGCTCGGCGACGTACGAGTCCTCGTTGGTGTCGCGCACGCGGCCCGCGTCGGTGGCGGCACCCCAGGCGAGCGCGGCCATCAGTTGGCTTCCCAGATGCTGGCGCCCACCTGGAGGCGGTCGCCCTTGGTGATCGGCACGGCGTCGGTGATGCGAGCGCCGTTGAGGTAGGTGCCGTTGGTGGAGCCGAGGTCCTCGACCCAGCTCATCCCGTCGGCGATGTAGACGCGGGCGTGGATCTGCGAGACGAACGCGTCGTCGGGGATGCTGATGGCGCAGTTGCTGGTGCGGCCGATACGCATCTCGGTGTTGAGGAGGAACGTGGCGCCCTTGCGCTCACGGGGTTCGATGACCACGAGGCGACTCACGCGGCCTTTCGGCCCGCGCTTGGGGCGATGGGGCACGGGGACGCCGGCCGGCGTGGTGGGGTCGAACTCGGTGGCGATCGGGGCGGCGACGTACGAGCCGGGGCGCGGGCCGCGCACCTCGCTCCACACGGCCCAGAGGACGCGTGCGAAGAAGAGGTAGAGCAGCGCCAGGAGGGCGTACTTGAGGATCTCGAGGACTTGGTCGGTCATGCCGAGGGCGACGTCGCCTCGAACCTCAGGTGCGTGCCGCCCAGGCTGACGATGTCGCCGTCGACGAGTGGACGCTCGCCGGTGATGCGGAGCCCGTTCACCTTGGTGCCGTTGGTGGAGCCGAGATCGACGACGGTGATCTGGGCACCGGGGCGCACCTCGGCGTGGCGGCGGCTGACGTTGGGGTCGGTGAGGGTGATGGTGCACTCGGGCAGGCGGCCGATGCTGACGACGTCGGTGCCGACGACGACGCGCTCGCCCGATGGCAGGAGCAAGTGCCCGGTGCGGCGTGCGGGTGCGGCCGGTGCGGCGGTCGGGTCGATGACGACGCCGACAGGCTCGGCCTGGACGACCGAGGGGATCAGCAGCGGTGCCAGCTCCGGTGCGGCTGTTGCGGCAGCGGGCTGCGCGATGTCTGCGATGGGGCTGACCGAGACGGGTGACGGGCTCCAAACCGACGGTTCGTCGATCGCGGGCTGCGCCGCTGCGGCGGGTTCGGCGCCGGGGCTCACGTCTTCGGAGAGCAGGGATGCGATGCCGATGCGGCCGGGCTTGAGCGCCTGGTCGACGACGAGCGCCACGCTGACCGGGCCGACGAAGTGGTAGTTCTCGTCCTGCGCGTACTCGATGGCTGCGGTGCAGAGCTCTTCCCGCAGGGCGTTGTCGATGTCGGCGAAGCCGGCGTGGTCGCGGGGTGAGAGGTGGAACGTGAAGTGGTTCGGGACGATGCGGCGGCCCTTGACGTCGACGCTGCGATGGTCGTCCATCTCGCGCAGCAGCCGCCGACCGAGCTCGACGGGGCGAATGGTGCTGCGCGAACGAGAGAACACGGACGCGACCATATTCTCCAGAGCCCGCTCGAACGATTGCATGCCCATCAGAAGTTGCAGGGTACTGGCGGTCGCGGAGGGGGTTGGGCGCGCCCCCGGCAGTTGCTAGCGTTGCCACGTTCACTCGGGCGAGTGGCGAAATGGCAGACGCGCTGGCTTCAGGTGCCAGTGTTCGAAAGGACGTGGGGGTTCAAGTCCCCCCTCGCCCACCAATGTGATGTCGCGAGACATCGGAAACGACTGAACCCCCGTCAGGGTGAAGCGCCCCGGGTCTCATGGAGCCTCCACCAGACCCGGGGCGCTTGAGGCCTCAAGCTCGAGCTGCATTGACCGATGAGAAGTTGTGGATTCGAATGCCAGCCGCGCCCGAGGGGCGGTTGACGCGTGAGCAAGCTGATGAAGCTGCGCCGCGATGATGTGTGCGCCGCGTGTCAGACGCAGCTTGCGTCGGGCACGAACGCTCACTGGTTCGCTGCGGAGCATCTCGTGAGGTGCGTCGAGTGCTGCGGATCGGCACCCGCACATGTCGAGCCCACGCTGGAGGACTCGTCGGCAGCAGAGCTGACCGGCATTGCCGGTGGCTCCGCGCAAAGCGAGTACGACCGGCGGTCGACAAGAGAGCTGGCCAACAAGGAGAAGCGGGTCTCTGAGGACGCGGAATGGCGTGCCGCGATCAAGGAGCAGCGGCCAGTGCTCGGCCGGGTCGCTGCGGCCCTGACCCCGAAGCCGCAGATCACGCCTGAGTCGCAATCAACCAGGGCATGGAAGGTCGGGGCGGAGGGCGAGCGCCGGGTCGCCGAAGTGCTCGAACAAGCGGCGGGCATCGAGGTGCTGCACGATCGACTCGTGCCGGGCAGCCGAGCCAATATCGATCACATCGCGATCGGTCCGTCAGGCGTCTTCGTCATCGACGCCAAGAAGTACACCGGTCAGATCGAGGTCCGCGACGTCGGTGGCCTGTTCCGCACCGACCAGCGGCTGTACGTGAACAACCGTGATCGAACCAAGGTCGTCGACGGAGTGCTCCACCAGGTCGACGTGGTGCGCACCGCGCTGGGTGACGACTTCTCTGATGTGCCCGTGCGGGGAGTGCTCTGTTTCGTCGGCTGTGAGTGGGGTTGGATCATGCGGACCAAGAGCGTCAAAGACGTCACGGCGCTCTGGCCCACAGCGCTCCCCGATCACGTCGCGGTCGCCGGCCGACATGCCGAACGACTCGGCGGCATCGCGAACCGTCTCCGAACGAACCTTCGCCCCGCGACGTAGCTCCCATTTAAGCCGCCGCGTTGGCGCCCGTCGGCTGGGGTCATCACCGGAAGTTGTGCCTGTGGTGAGCGCAGGGCTCACGTCAGGCGCGACTTCGTCGATGTGGTACGCCGAGGAGGCCAGCCACGCCGCGGGGCGCCTCAGCGTGCTGCCGAACTTAGGGGGCGCCGAAGGTGACGATCTTGGTCGGGGTGAGCGTGAATAACGAGCGCTCCTCGCCCTCCACGCGCAGGGGATAGACGTCGGCACCGAGGTAGAGCTTCGCGAGCCGGTCGATCGACTCGGTGGCGAGATGGCCGCGCTCGGGATCCGACTCGTCGATCACCTCGTCGACGTCGCAGTAGAGGGTCACCCAGTGGTACGGGTTGGCAGGGTTGATGGCGTTGATGCTGACCGATCCGCTGGCCCGCATCTGCCGATCCTTCGCGCGGCCCTTGACGGTGTTGATGTGCACCCGGGTGCGGTCGGGGCTCGCTTCGAACCACATTGCGTTCAGCTGCACCCGGTCGGACGCCTGCGTCGCCAGGGTGACGGTGATCGGCCCGTCGATCAGCTGCTGGTAGACGGCGTCGAGATCGTCGATCGACGATCCCTCGTGGGGCTGGCTCTGCTGGAAGTCGTACCCGGAGCCGGGCGTGCCGATGCTCGAGATCTTGAACGTCATGGCGTGTGTCTCCTTGGTGAGGTGGTGGCTGGCAGTGATGGGCAGGTGGGAGTCAGATGGGAGTCAGGTGGGCGGGTGGTTGACGCAGAACTCGATCACGTTGCCCCACGGATCCTTCACGAAGGTCTGGCGCAGGGCAGCGGGTGAGTTCGCGAGCTCGAACACCTCGACACCCGCACGGCGCAGGCCGTCGAGGAACCGGTCGAGGTCGCCGGTGACCGCCACTGCGAAGTGCGGGTCGTTGGGCCGCAGCGATGCGTCGGCGCCACGCATGTCGCCGCCGGTGGTGAGGTGCACGGCCAGGGTGCCGACGCGGAACCACGCACCCGGGAAGCCGAAGTCGGGCCGGGCGATGCGCTCGAACCCGAGCAGGTCACCGTAGAACGCAACGGCCCGATCGAGGTCGCCGACGCTGATGCTCGCGTGATCCATCTCGAACGTCACCGGCTCCACCGGCGAAGTATGGGCCACCTGCGCCGAACCGTGCCGAACTGGACGGAGCACTTCGTGAGGCGGGAGATTGTGTTCCGTCGTCGAGTGGTCCGGGGCCGAGTCCCGGGGGCCGACGGCCGGGCCAGGAGGCACTGTGCAGGGCGAAGGCAGGCGAGCAGCGGTCATCGGTGGATCGCTCGGCGGGTTGACGGCAGCCAACCTGCTGCGTGACGACGGCTGGGACGTGATGGTCTACGAGAAGTCCCCCGTGCCCCTCGACGGACGGGGCGCGGGCATCGTGGTCCACGCCTCCACCGTGCGATACCTGCTCGAACGGATGGGCTTCGAGATCGACGCGATCAGCTGTCCGTCGAGCACGCTGCGGTACTTCGCCCCGGACGGCTCGATCGTCCACGAGCAGCCGAGCACCTACCGCTTCACCGCGTGGAACACCCTGCACCGGAACCTGCTCGCCGGCATCCGCGACCGGCACGTGCTCGGCCATGCCCTGTGCGGCATCGACACCGCCGGCGATGGGCCGGTCGAGTTGCGGTTCGCGAACGGTGTCGTCGAGCACGCCGACCTCGTGGTGGCGGCCGACGGTTTCGACTCCACCGTCCGGCGGCGGTTGTTCGGCACCGTCGCCGCAAGGTACTCGGGGTACGTCGGATGGCGCGGCGTGGTCGTCGAGTCGGACCTGACTGCCGACACCTTCGACCTCCTCGCCGACGCCATCAGCTACAGCGTCATCCCCTGCAGCCACATCGTCGCCTACCCGATCCCCACCGCCGAGGGGTCGGTGCGACGAGGGGAACGGCTCGTCAACTACGTGTGGTATCGCAACGTCGCCGCCGGTGCCGAGCTCGAGGAGCTGATGACCGGCACCGACGGCACACTGCGCGCAGCGTCGCTGCACCCGGGTGCGGTGCAAACCCGGTTCATCGACGAGATGAAGTCAGCGGCCGACGAGCTCGCCCCGGCGTTGACGGAGGTCGTGCAGCGCACTCCCGAACCGTTCCTGCAGGTGATCCAGGACATCGAGACGCCGTCGATGGCCACCGCCCGTGTCGCGCTCTTGGGTGACGGCGCGTTCTCGGCCCGCCCGCACGCCGCCGCGGGCACCGCCAAGGCGGCGGAGGACGGCTGGAAGCTGGTCGCTGCCCTTCGGGCCCACGACACGATCGCCGACGCCCTGCGGTCGTGGGAGGTCGGCCAGCTCGAGCTGGGGCGTCAGCTCGTCGCGCGTGCCCGCGACCTCGGCGAGCGCTCACAGGTCCGCAACACCTGGATGCCAGGTGATCCGGACCTCTCGTTCGGGCTCTTCGGTCCGGGCCGCTGAACCGCGGTCACCGTGCCCGGCTCGCGGCCATGACGTCCGGAAGTTGTGCCTGTGGTGAGCGTTGCGCTCATGTCAGGCGCGACTTCGTCGAACGGATCGGTTCGCCGCGACCTCGTCGGAGCCCGGGTCAGGTCTGCAGGGAGTTCAGCGTGGCGAGCGCGTCGGCCACCAGGTCGTCGTCCGACTCGCCCGCGAGCGAGCGTGCGGGGGCGCCGGCGGTGAAGGCGACGACTGCAGGCGCGCCCACGTGGTCGGTGAGGTCGAGCCACTCGAGGAACCGACCGTCGTCGCGGTTCACGCCGAAGAGGTCGGTGCCGGTTGCCCACGTTCGTGTCGGCGCCGTGATGACGAGCTTCTCGAGCACGCCCATCCCCAGCCGTGCGATCGCATCGGTGTGCGGGTCGGGCAGGGGTGGGTCGAAGGTGACGGCACCTGACTGCAGGACGCCGAGCGGCAGCGTCACGATCGCCGCCCCGCCGATGACGGTGGTTCCGTCGACGAGCGTGACGACGACGCCCTTGCCGCCGCCGCCCGGGTACGTGACGGAGGCGATCGGTGACGACAGGCGCACCTCGATGCCCTCGGCCAGTTGCTCGAGCAACTGGCTGTAGCCGCCGGGAAGCAGCGCCTCGTCACCGGCGAGCTCGGCTCCCTCGTCGCCCCACCATGCGCTCAGCTCGCTGAGGTCGGCCGCCGTCTCGTGCTCGACGATGCGGCGGATCTCGAACTCCGCTGCCGTGCGCGTCGCCTCCTCGATGTCACCGTCGGCGACCGCCGCGTCGAACACCTCGTCGAGCACTGCGGCAACATCGACGTCGAGGTCGAAGTTCTCGGCCAGTGCGACGGCGGCGCTGAGTGCCTCGCCGGCCGCCGCTTCGGCAGCGCTCGCCGCTTGTGACGACAACGCTGCACCCGAGGCATCGAACGTGATGCTGCGGTCGAGGTCGGTGACCGACCACGATGCGCCGATCGCCGTCGCGAGGTCGGCGACGGGGTTGTCGTCGACACCGTGGATCCACGAGGCGCCCAGGTCGATCGGCACACCGAGCGATGTATCGGTGTGGATGCGGCCACCGATGCGGTCGCGGGCCTCGACCACGATCACGGCGACACCCTCGTCGGCGAGCACCCGGGCGGCACCGAGGCCGGCGATGCCCGCACCCACCACGATCACCGGCCCTGTCGTGCCCTCGGCCAGCAGTTGCGCGGCAGCGCGGCGGCCGCTCGCCAGCGCACCGTGGGTGGTGGCCGGGGCGTCGGTGTCGGTGTGCTCGCCGGCCAGGAGCACGTTCGGGCTGACCGGCGCCTGCAGCGCGAGTCGATCATCGGGTGTGGCGCCAACCGGCAGGAACGAGTACGACCCGAGCGCATAGGGATCGGTTGCCCACCGGGTGACCAACGCTCCCTCGACGCCGCTCGACCCCGTGGCGTCGGGCCCCGTGGTGCCGACATCGCTGTCGCTGCCGTCCGGGGGTGCGGTGTCGTTCGGGCCGTCGTCCTCCGCGCAGGCGGCTGCGATGAGGGAGGCCCCGAGCGATGCCCCGGCTGCAACGAGGAACGAGCGTCGGCTGATCGGCACGGCCCGAGTCTGTCATCGGCAGCACCGTGCAGATCACGAAGGTCGACGCCCGTTACCCGAACACGACCAGTAGTCCCTCAGGCGACGTCGGTCAGGCGGATGAGCCGTCGCGGTAGTCGACGATCTCCAACCCGCTCCCGAGCGTGGCCCAGTACGAGTCGCCCGTCACGACCATCAGATCGGACGCCTCGGCGACCGCGAGGCAGCACATGTCGGCCATGCTCAAACGCCTTTTGCCACCATGCGCCCGCTTCCACGCCGCCCGCGCCTTCACGTCCAGCTGCTTCCACCGCGGCAGCACCGTGGCGTGCTCGATCTCGAACGGCACCACCTCGACACCGAGCTGCAGCACCCCGTCGGCCTCCTCCTCGCCGGCGCCGACCTCGGCGAGCTTGTACAGCACCTCGCCCCAGTTGACCGCACACACCACCGACCCCGGCCCGATGAACGGGTCGATCACCTCGGCGCCCGCCTCGTCATGCATCCATGCCAGCACCGCGGAGGCGTCCAGCACGGTGCGTGCGCCATCGGTCACGACTCGAGCGCCGCTTCGGCCTGACGCTCGACGAGCAGCTCCTCGCTCAGGTTCCGCTTTCCCTTCGTCTTCGCTCGCAGCGAATCGCGGATCCGTTGCTTCACCGCGTCACGGGTCTCGAGCACGATCCGTCCCTCCCCCAGGGCGTGCGCGAACAGCGGCTCGGAGCCGTCGATGTGTGCGCTGCTGAGCAGATCGGCCGGCAGGGTCGGGCGACGGCGGGCGTCCATCACGACCTGGTACGAGATGACCTGCCCACGCTCCGGCTCGCGCGGAGGCGCCGCTGCCTTCGCATCGTTCGGCGCTGTGGAGCGCTCCGCCTTCAGGGCTGCCATGCCCCGAAACATAGCACTGTGGGGCAAGAGTGCCACGGCGTGGGTAAGCACGCTCGTGCGGGGTGGGAGCGGGTAAAACTCGCGGGCGCGACGAACGTCGTACCTGCGGTCAGCGGCGTGCGAAGAAGGCTTTGGCCTTCTCGGTGCCGAACAGGAAGTAGAGCACCACGAGCGCAGTGAGGATGTTGGCAATGGAGCCGGGACGGCGATCGGCGTCGAGTTCGACGAGGGCGTAGATGCCGAGCACGATCTGCGCGACTTGGCTGGCACCCAACAGCAGGCGTGCGAGACGGTTGCCCTTCAGCAGACCGAACGCGAACACCACCGCCAGCAGGCCGATTGCGATGAACGCGATCGCGATCGCGGTCGCCAGATCGCTCTCGATGTCGGCGTCGGCCAGGAAGGTCGCGTCGTTGCGCAGGCTCAGCAACACGGCACCGAAGACCGTCTGGGCGATGCCGCCGATGATGCTGAACACGCCGATCAGCGTGACGAGGAACGGTCGCTTCATGGGTTTCCTCCGGGAGGTCGGCGTGCTGCGGGGATGGTAGCCGGGCGTCGCTCGGCGGCGGCCGCCAGGATCCGGCCGGCTCGAGATCAGCGTCTGCTCATCGATGTCACACCGGTGCGGTACGGTTTCGTTCACTTCATCCAGAGGATCCGAGGGGCCTGGCCCGTTGACGATCCGCCAACCTGCGGAACGCGTGGTGGCACTGCCAGGACCGATCAAAGGGCTTGCACATGCTCCCCACGCCCCCATCTTCACTCGGGCGTTGCGTCACGACCGAGGGGTTCGATCTCGACCCCGACCTCCCGATCCCGGAACCGTTCAGCACCATGGTGTCGCTCGGCGGGTTGCACGTGGCCCGCCACCTCGAGCGCTTCGTCGAATCACTCGGCCTCCGTCTCGTGTTCAACAGCACCCCCGACGACGGCGTGCTGTCGTTCCTGCACCTCGGCCGGGGCTACGGGAAGCACAACGCGCGCGAGTTCCGTCGGCACCATTGCGTCGGCTCGGCATCCCGCATGCGTCGGGTGTTGCGCGACGAACCCGACACGGTGCCCGTGGTCGGGATGTTCAGGACGTGCCTCGGCTGGCACTCGAGATGGGAGGGCATGCGGCTGGCGCGCGTGCTCGCACCCGGGCGACTGTTCGTCTTCTCCCCGCTGGGCGTCGGCATGAAGCCGATCCCCGGGGCGGAGGAGGGACGGGTCTACGTGTGCGCGTGGCAGGCACCGTTTCCCACCCACGCCATGTTGGCGTGGGGCGGCGGAGCGCGACTCGTTCCCGGCCCGGTCGAGATCCCGGATCACATGCGCATCGCTGCGGGCTGGATGTTCCACAGCGGTCACGGCGAGTACTCCTATGGCCGCTATGACGCTCGCGACCGGTGGGTCCGCGAGCACTTCGACGTCCGTCGAAACGGTCGGTGACGCCGTCCCGGCGCCGAGGTCTCGCCATTCGGCTCTGTTGTCTGCATACACGCACACCGCGCTACGATGCGGCGATGTCTGCAAATCAAGACGAGTTCGTGGTGGTCGGACCGAGCGGGTTCGGCAAGGCGATCCGCGAGTTCCGCCACCAGCGCGGGCTCACTCAGCAACAGCTCGCCGAGCTTGCCGACATGCATCGCTCGTACCTCGCCCGGCTCGAATCGGGCGCAGCGACCGAAGCGCTCCAGCAACTCAACCGGGCGCTCGCTGCGCTCGGGTTGGAAGTCGTCGTGCGGGCCAAGGCCCGCTGATGGCGACGCTCCATGTGTGGATGGCCGGTGAACACATCGCCACGATCACCGAGTCACGAGGCAAGATGCGCCTCGTCCATGTCCCGGGCGTCGCCCCCTTGGGTGTCCCGCTGATCTCGGTGGCCATGCCCATGGGCAGCGAGACCTACCACGACAAGGTTGTCCGACCGTTCTTCCACGGCCTGCTCCCGGAAGGCCTGGCACGCCAGACGATCGCGTACGACTTCAACGTCGACGAACGCGACGACGTCGGCCTTCTCGCTGTGCTGGGCCGGGACTGCGCCGGGGCGTTGATGGTGCTCCCCGCCGGTCAGATCCCACCGGACGGGGATGACAACCCGCCCGAAGCGTTGGACGACACCCTGATCGAACAGCGGATCCGCAACCTGCCAGTGTACCCGCTCGGCGTGACGGGCAAGGTCCGGGCGTCACTGCCCGGGGTGCAACCCAAGCTGCTGTTGTGGGGCGTCGGAGGCCAATGGTTCACCCCGGATGCGACACACCCCTCGACACACATCATCAAGCCGGGCATCGCTGCACTCCCCGGATCGGTGATCAACGAAGCGTTCTGCTTGAACCTTGCTGCTCAGGCCGGGCTGCCGGCCGCGACGACATCGGTGATGCAGTTCGGCGGCACCCAGGTGCTCGTCTCGGAACGCTACGACCGGCACGTCGACGACACAGGCGCGACGATCCGGCTGCAGCAAGAGGATGCCTGCCAGGCGCTGTCTGTGCTGACGTACCTCCCCAAGCACAAGTACCAGGCATACGGCGGCCCGAACCTCGCCGACGTCGCGGCCGTGCTGACGAACTGGGGCGGGTCGCTCGAAGCGTTGCTGCGCTACATCACGTTCAACGTCATGGTCGGCAACGCCGACCTGCACGGCAAGAACATCTCGTTCCTGCACGACGGCGACCGGACCATCTCCCTCGCCCCGATGTACGACGTGATGAGCACCACCCACTACGACGGCGCCGGCGGCCGCAACGTCGACACCGAACTCGGATTGTTCATCGCCAGCCAGGTCGACATCCTCGACGTCACGACCGACGACCTCGTCGCCGAGGCCGGGCGATGGGGAATGCGAACCGCGCATGCGACACGTACGGTCAGCGACCTCGCCGACGCCGTCCTGGCCGCGATCGACCGGACGCTCGACCTCTTCGACGGTGCCGTCCCGGCCGCACTCGTCGAACGGATCGTGGCGCGCACCATGTCATTCGCCAGAAGATGACCGGTTCCCGGAGGTTGTGCCTGTGGTGAGCGCTGCGCTCACGTCAGGCGCGACTTCGCTGGCGGGTGGGTGCTGCGGGTCATCACGGTTGCCGGGTGGCCCTCGGTGTCGACGGTGGCGAGCACGTTCCAGCCGCGGTCGGCCCAGAACTGCTCTTGGCCGGAGGTGAAGAGGTGGACCACGTCGTGGCCGTCGGCGCCTGCGCCGCGCAGCAGTGCGTCGGTGAGCGCAGCCGCCACACCGCGACCCCGCGCGATCGGCGCGACGAACATGCTGGCGAGCCATGGGGTGAGGTGCTCGAAGCCGGGCAGGTCGTCGCTGGCCACCAGTGACACCGAGCCGAGCACGGCCTCGACCTGTCGCGAGTCGCCGTCGAAGGCCACCCAGGTGCGGTCGCTCGACCCGGGTTCGGCCATCGCCTCAT
>Ga0247833_1007219_pt1 | contig 11878 bp, 3 predicted proteins | sample LaCruzMarch2015__7_FD_187117 | JGI IMG/M metagenome (GOLD analysis project Ga0247833, IMG submission 187117) | Freshwater microbial communities from meromictic Lake La Cruz, Castile-La Mancha, Spain - LaCruzMarch2015_8m | ecosystem: Environmental > Aquatic > Freshwater > Lake | place: Spain...
TGCTGGCGGCAGTGGCCCAGGCTGCTGATTTCGATGCTGCTTTTAAAGCTGCCTATGAACGGCTAAGCCAAGTGCAGTTTTCTGGCATGCAGGTGCGGGCCGACATCGGCCATCAGGTGAGGCAGATCTGAGGTAACACTGGAAACGAAGACATATGCTAGATTTGAAATAGCAAGGTTAATCAAAATCCATGAACATTTCACTTCACAAGCTAATCAACAAAGAGACAGGAAGATATTTATTTACAGGCGATAATGCTGAAATCACGAACCTAGTAGCCCAAGGCTGGGATGATGATGGGATAGCGTTTTCACTGTTTACACCTTTAGGCAGCATGCCGGCAAACCAGGTAGATGTAATACGGCTTTATAATCCCTCATCCTCAGACCATTTTTATACAACAGACTCAAGCGAGGCAACAGCGGCAATCGCGGTTGGCTACACATACGAAGCAATCATTGGCAGAGCGCTTAAGGCAGATCCCAAAAATCAGAATCAGATCACAGTACAGCGCTTCTTTAACTCCCAAACAGGCGAACACTATTACACAGATAGCGATAGCCAAGGTGCATCACTTGAAGCAAATGGCTACAGCAAAGAAGGGGCTGCGTGGGCATTACCAGGAAATTACTTTATGGCACTAAGTGGTGGAGGCTGGAACTCCCAGTCACTACTAGCAGGCACTTTTGCTGGCCTACTTGATAAAACCACTGGCGGGAGCAGCTTAGATAACCTTATGCAAAATATCCGGGGTATATCCGCCAACTCTGGGGGTACTTGGTTCCTTAATTTACTGGCTAATTCCCAGTCATATTTTGATGGCTTAAATACCAATAGCGGACGCGACTCCTACAACAACACTGGCTACAATGGCCAATTAGCTGCCAAGTATCAACAAGAATCATTCGAGCTAAAAGGGTCCGAAATCAAAGCAATGATAAAGATGATGATTTCACCCTTAGTTGGCATAACTTCAGCCAACTATGTTCTAAGAAAAATTGACGAACTTGCAACTAAATCCCTTGACACGGGCGGCAAAGATTTCTGGGATTGGTTTGCTGGAAAAATTAATTATTTAGGCCCTATAATAAAAAACCAAGGCTTAAACTGGAGTAATTTTGTTGAAGACTTAGTATACCTTAAAGGCTTCGGATCCAATCTATATGATAGTGCCTTAGTTAAAAAAATCCAAGAAGAGCCATTAGAATGGGCCAAGTCTATTGATTTAACATTTGCAGCGGCTGTGCCTACAGCGCCAACATTTCTAGGTGAAAAAATTCGCTGGCTATTAGAAGATTACAATACCTATGGAAGAGTGAGTCCCACAAATCCACCAACTTGGTGGAATCAAGCAATAAAGCCACAAGTTCTACCGCTGTCTATCTCTAGTTCCATAGATTTGAATACGAACAAACGTACAGGCACAGCAACATTCACAAGCGGTGATGTTACATTTAATTACTTTGATGATAGAACATTTAGCGAAACCGCATTAGATCCAGTTGCACAAACTAGCCAGGCTAACATCACATACTCTCAAGCATCTATCGCTTCTTCAGCAGCGGCTGGGCTACTTGCTTCTCCTCAAACACTCAGCACAAATTTGATCAAGGAAAGTGACTACAATAATTTTTGGGCCTTGCTAAATAATATAAATATTTTTGATGGCTCACCAGTAAATTTCAAGCTTTTCCTAACCAAAATATTAGCAGATTTTACTTCTGAATTAGCCCCTCCCGCAAGTTTTTCTGGTGATACATTAAAAATATATCCCGCCAATGCCAACCCGGCCAATGATACTGACAATGGCTTAATTGAACACAAGAACCTTGATTTTATAAGGCTTGTTGATGGAGGCTATGCAGACAACACATCAGCGGCATACATGGTACGAGACATCCAAGCCAAATATGGAGCATCCACACCATTCAACCTGATAATTCTAATGAACTCAAGCATAAATTATACCAAAGAAGGTGTTCAAGTTGCAATCAACAAAGAAGGAGTACTTAGTGACTATAAACTTACTCCAGACACCGCAAGGTTATTTGGATATGCAAATGCCTATGTTGACCCAGTAACCGGGCTAAAAACTAATCCAGCCGAAATCTCAGTATTTGATGCCTTCACTGGCGCCGGAGGAAACGTACCAGTAGCAACACCAACGATTTTCAATCAAAGTGCCTGGTACGGTGAAGAACCTGTATGGACTAAGAGCCTAGACAAAGATACTTGGCAAATAAGTTCCTATGATCTTGAAGTAGTTACTGTTGAAAATAAAATCTTTGGGATTCAAGGAGGGCAAAAGGGTAATGTAGAAATAATTCAATTAAATAACAGCTCCTCATTTGCAATGCCGCTTGGCCCTGAAACACTTGACGAATACAATCAGAATTACACCAATGCAAGAGAAGCATTTAGCAACGAAGGTTATAAGTATCTATTTCCAGCCTTAGGACTATGATCGCATTACGCGGCAGGGATCTCCTGAGGGTCAATACTAGAAATTGTCACCAGTAGATCTTTAAAGGAGCTTTCAAAATTGCTGGGTGTTAAATCAAGGCCAAAAGAATAAAAACCATTTGAGCGCAAAAGAGGTGAGGAAGCCTTGTTTGCTTCTGCATAAGCAAAATAATCCCGAGCACCGGCGTCAGTTTCAACAGAAACAAAAGGAGCCAAAATCTTATGTTTGCTAATTAAAAAATGCGTATCGGCCTGGGCTGAAGAACCAGTATCATTGAATACAACCGTCAAATCAGGGCTAGTCAAACTTAAAGCCACAGAAGCATAGTTGCCATCAGAGGGTTTCAAGGAGTTACCCGTAATTGGATCTACAATACTGCCAAAGGTATCAGTTACTGGATAAAAGCATATACTCCTTAGATTATGGTTGGGGTGCTGAATAGATAGACCCACAGCAAGCTGGTAACCAGATCCAATGGGAGTATTTAAAAGCTGTTTATCAGCATCAGATAGCTCCTTGGTTCCCAAAAATAAATCAGAATCAATTACAGCAGCAATATCCGCCTTGACCTGCTTTGGGGCATCAGTCGTTGACGTCGAAAATATAGACTGATTATCAAGAATCGGCCATGTCCACGATGGTCCCTTCCAGCCCGTAAAAGGAACATAGGCCTCGAGGGCAAGCTTGGCATCTAGATCAGCGCTAGCCGAAAAACCGGGAAGAGAAAAGCCCTCATCAAGGATATTCTGAAGATACAGGCGACTGGAAGAAGGATTCAAGCCAAGAGATACATTTCCAGTGAGTGTGGTTGAGAGCCGAATCAAATCACCAACATTTGTAGCTCCTAGGCTCAAACCAACTCCCAGTGTGGGGATAAGCTGCATTAGAGGAGTATTCAGAATCTGACCTAAATAAAGACCCAATGGATCCCCTATATCAGACGTACCAGCCAGCAGCGGTAAAAGATTTTCAGGTATCTCTTTAAGTGGCACCATGGTAAGAGCAGACAACTGATCTCTATCTGTCGTTACCCCAACAGACAATCCCGCCTTAAACTGCAAACCTTCATTAAGATTCAAAGAAGTATTAATGATGCCCGGCGGTATCCCTAACAACGACTCCCAGGGAATTGGTATGCGTTGATTGAGTGAAAAACCAGCATCTAACTTTAGATCTAGCGCCGCTAGATCAAAGGGTTTGTTGGTAAGTAGTTTCCCTAAAGTGGCAAAGGGATCATCAAGAAGATCACTCCGCATAGTTGCATCCACAGATAATAGAGAACCTGATGTTGCTTTCAGCTGGTTAGGGATCTGCGCTCCTGCCGCAAGGATGGCAGCAAATCCACCAGAAAGCTTTGCAATCTCAGTTTTTAAATTAGATGAAGTGGTAGCACCTGCTTGAGCGGATGCAGAGAGAGCATTCAAATTCAATGTAAATGATAATCCATCGAGCTTAATTGAAGAGTCAGTGGCCGATGATCTGGCAAGGGTATCGCCAAAGGCAATCAATGATTCTAAAGATTTAACAGAATTTGAGAGGGAAATATCCTTATAATCAACCTTAGCTGCGATATCCAGCCAAAGCTGAGGAATAGTAAACCCGATGGTATCAGCCAATTTCTGGGCGGCCGCTGGATTCGTCCTAAGGAGTGAATATAGATCAGACAAAGGTTTGTCAAATAGTTCCACCAGCTGAATACGGTCATTTTGATAAGGGTTACCTGGATAACCTTCAAAATAATCAGCAAGTGTTTTCAATATTTTTCTGATCGGAACGTCTGGCCTGCCATCATAGAAAGGAATATTAATATTCTCGATATCAGCTATGGTCTTGGAAATAGATGAATTTGACCTTAAATCAAGATCAGTTAACAGAAACTTCACCATCGGAGCTGCTATTGGAGTAACATATGTATTTATCTTTTCACCAAGGGGGCGCAAGGCAGCGCTCATCTCGCCCAGATCAAAGCTCAGATCAGGATTCAGAGTTAAAGTCTTATTTGAATAATCAATCGTTGCATTAGGTCCAATTTCTATGGGGCCAAGATCAAGTAGTTTCTGGCCAAAATCGGCTTTAAAGGAATTCAAAGACCAGGCATTGTTACTCCATGTTAAGCCATTTTGGGGCAATGTAAAAGTTAAATTAGCCAAATCAGGAAATCTCACCTTACCAGAAATAGAGGGAGTCAACAAACCATTGCTACGGTCAAAAGCGATATTGCATGGGGCTATTGGATCTGAGGCGATCAGTTGCAAGCGATAGCCATTAACATTGATGGTGGTGTCATTTAGAAGATTCATCTGAACTGAATCCAATTGCAATGCATTGCCACCAGATGAAGACAATGATATGTCGCCCTGAAAACGAGTTTCAGTATCTCCAAAGTTAAATTTGAATATTCCTTTCTTGATGGAGGAACTATAGCTTGCAACATTTGCAGGATTTCTTGTATAAGCAAGTGTGAAATCTGCAGACTCTGGCAAGAAACTAAAGCCGTCAAGCAATTGCAGGGATTTCGAATTATTAAAATCAAACTGGCCGGTAAATGAATCCAAGCCATAATTCAAAGAGCCTTTAACACTGGCCCCCAAAAATGTAGCTTCCTCCACCTTCAAAGACCCCTTACCATCAACAAAAGAGTGATCAAGAAGAAGTTTACCTTTCAAGTCGAGCCCGGGCACGGGCTGCGAATGTTCAAATGTACCTTTGACAGTTTGAAGTGAATCATTTAAGAATGAAATATCAAGATCACCTTGTAATTCACTGAGACCTGCTGCGTCAAGATTTATAGATCCATTCGCATTAATATTTAAGCTGGTGCCATTACTGCTCGAGATTAATTGAGCAGAGGCCTTGGCATTTATTTTAAGTTGCTTCAAATTCAAACCAATTGAATTGGCAGCAAAATCAAATTGATCAACCCCGAATTGATACGTGGCCTCGAGTGCTTGAGTTCCTGGTCCAGCAGAGCTGGGGCTATTGAAACTAATCAGAGAATCTTTCCCTGAACCATATCTGGCTGATTGACTTGCCAGCTTTATACTTCCAGTAAAAGATGATTTATTATTGCTGAAAAACTCAGGTAAATTGCTTAGGTTTGAAAGGTAAAGTGTTGGGGCCGCTACTTGGAGAAGACCAATTGAAACGTCAGATTCCAGCTTGGCTGTAGCCGCATCTAGATAAAAGCCATCAATAACACCATTGGCATCTTGATCAAACAAATAAATATCAGAGGTCGAAGCGGGATCATTATTAACAACAAGATTAGATGAAGTGCTCAAAGAAACACCGCTGAATAGTCCCCTTAGATTCAGTGTCAATCCAGTCGCCTTGCCAACACAACCAGAAATCGTCTTGCCAGCTATGACAACACTAGTTGCAGCCTGATAATCAAAGCCAGAAATTCTAACATCAAAGGCATCAGAGGAAAGCTTCACATCCTTCAATGAAACTCTGCCAAGATCAACAGTGCGCTTACCAGTAAGCTGAAATTCACCTGCTGTTGAACGACTCGCCAGCATAGTCCAATTAAACTTGGCACCAACCTCACCAGTAAAGCTATTACCACTGCCAAAATCGAGGCTGGAGGAAAGATTTGCAGCCCCATCAAGGATAAGAGTTGATATCCCATCCTTAAAATCTAAACTTCCCGCCAACCAAGCCGCACCATTAGCAGATTTCACAACTGAGTCACCTTTATAGCTGCCACTAAATTGGGCTAGAACTTGGGGGTTGCTATTTGAAGCAGCCTGGCTTAGCGATTGATATTGGCTAACTAAATTATCCGGCAATGACTGCAACTTACCTTGGGCATCAATTGCTGGGAGAGTTAATATAGAAGTAACCGCCACTGGGTTAGCGCCTGTGGCAAAGCGTAGGGGCAAATTTCCAATAGTTAGCTCAAAACCAGGGGAATCCACCAGAATCCATTTTGAATCTTTCTGTATAAGCTTTGCTGTTATAATTTGATTTGTCAAAGGAGTTAGCTTGCCGCTACGGTCATAGCTGGAAACCGATACTGAAAGATCAGCAGAGCGCACCAATGCACGTAATTGCTTCTCCAACATAGCAATATCTATAGTTCCAGCAACTGTTACTGTCGGCTGAGTGCTATCGATCGAGCCATCAGCGCGTTTTGAGAAAGTAAGGCTCCCACTAGTAACTTGGAAAGGGAGAATACCAGCCAATCCGAGCGCAGATGACAGATAATCCTTTGATAAAATCAGTTTAAGATCATCTAGCTCGAGATCGTAATCCTGTTGGATCTTGAAATTGTTAATTATCACACTGGGGCTTAGATTGTTAACACTCAGGGGGCAAAATGTTGCGGAAAGAGAAGGGATGCTTACGAGTGCTTCATCGTTGCCTGCATTAGGGTTTATATTTAGATTTACTCGATTTTGAGTATTATCAGTAGAAGTATTAATAGTCAGAAGAGGTTGAGTGTCTACCGACAAACTACCCCCAATGCTTCCAGCAGAAGCGGCAAGGGCACCGCTAGTTAACAGATAATCAGCTTTAAAATCTTTCGCCAAAAGAGTCAAATCCTTGGATTTACCTAAAGCCGCTTGATCAGCAGAGAGTTGAACCTTACCACTAAGAGATTGAGACTTATCTGCAGACAGAGCTGCCAAGTTAGATAAGCCTTTCAAGGAAATCACAGCATTATCAATTGTTAATGAGTCGGTCTTGATAGAGGCAACATTGATGCTAGCCTGATCAAGATAAAAGCCATCAACACTGCCATTTTGATCAATATCAAACAAGAAAATATCTGCACCGGATTGATTGACACCACTGGTGGCTGAAACACCATTAAGTGCCTTCTTAAAATCTATTTTTAAGCCTTTGGCTTGGGCCACAAGGCCTGAAACCTTGACTCCTCCAATTTCCTGGAAGCGATTCTTATCCTTGGGATACCAATCGAGATACTCTAGGCAGAGATCAAAAGCATCAAACTTGAGCATAATATCACTTAACTGAGCCTCGCCAAAATCAAGCTTAATTGATGGCATCCCAGTGATCTCTTGGGATTTACCTTGATTTATTGTGGAATTAAGATTAAGGGCTAAATTAGCTTGAACTGACCCAGTTGCCTTGAATTGATCTCCGTAGTCTAATTGAGCTGAAAGATTAGCTTGACCCAAGAAGGAATATGTGCTGACATTCTGTTGCTGCTGGAGACTGCCGGAAAGCCAAGCAATTCCAGTTGTACTGGTAAAGATGGAAGCATTACTATACGTACCCTGTATGGATGCCAAAACCTTAGTACCGCTAGGAATAGAGTACCCATCTTTTTTAGCTACTTCGGTAATGAATTGCGGCAAAGCCAATGCGCTGCCTTTGTCGTCAATGGCCGGCAAATAGAGTGAGGCACTTACTTCTGGGTCACTCTCGCCCTGCAATGGAATAACCAGATTACTCAAGTTTATTGCATATGTATCACTAGCAACTGTCTTCCATTGGTTTGCCACACGCTTTACTGTCAGCGAAAGATTATCAACAACAGTAAGTTGTTGCCTTTTGCCAGCTGAATCTAATCGCTCAATTTCAAGGTCGAGCTTGGGAGATTGTAGAATCGTAGCTAGCTTTGCTTTTAAAAGAGCTGTATTCATAACCGCCTCTACAGATAGTATTGGCTGCTCTGGGTCTAGGGTTTGATCTATCTTTTTAGCAAAACTAAGCTTGCCACTCTTTAAACTTATCGGAATTAACTCAGCAAGGCCGAAGACCGAAAGGTCATATCCTTCAGGAAAATCAACGGTTATGCTATCAAAATTTATATTTTTACCTGACTCTACTACTAGTTGATCAATAGTTGCCCGAGGCATACTACTTCCAATTGCCAAGGAATTCAGGCTAGCGGAGAGCTTTCCAAAATCAATCTGTACATCCTGATTTGCTGTGGCCAGACCTTTAATTGTGGATGAGACATTGCTAGTTAAGAAGGAAAGCAAAGGTGCTGCTGATGAGCCCAAAGTTCCTGTTAAACTTGCCAGTGAAGTAACAAGATCCCCGGTGCTCAGATCAAACTCACCACTAAACTTGTCCGATACTAGCTGTAGCAAATCACCCATATCAAGGGTACTCCGATCAGCACTAAGCTTGACTAAACCGACAAAGGGAAGATTTTCCCCTGCGCCAAAATCAACAAGGTTGGTAAACTTATCAAGTTCAAAAGAAACATTTTCAATCCGTAAAGGGCCCAATTGAACAACCGGAATCTTGATTATGCTTTGATCAAGATAAAAAGAATCTACCAACCCGTTGTAATCGCTATCGAATAAATTGATCCCTGATTTCGCGCCCCCGATTATCTGAATTCCTTTTAATGCACCCGCAAAATCAATTGTGATTCCTGTTGCCGTTGCAAGCCAACCATCTAATTGCTTGCCATCTAATAAAATTGACAAAGGAGTAGCACCTGAATCATCGAGATTCCATGTAATATCATCAACAGATAAATTAGCTATGCCTAGATTAAGATTAACTGGAAACGAGATTTTATTAGGCAAAGTTACAACCATACCAAGTCTCAAGTTGTTTTAAAGGGTAGCGAGCCAAAACAGTCATGATGATATATTTGCCTAGATCCAGCAAACAATTCCCTCATTTTTATAGCTTGCATTACCTGCAAGCGCCGTAAACTCAGCTGATTCATCCAATACAAAGTGATGTTGATTTGTTCTATTATTTAGAAACCTTGCAATGCCACTCAATCCCATGACATCAGCGGAAGCCTTCACCGTGCAAGCGGAACCAATTACACCCTCATCTACATAGCCGAGATTCTTTGTGGCATTGTCTTTTTCCACTAGGGAAGAAGTGTAAAGATGATCACTCTTAGCCCCATTGTATAGGCGATATATTTTTGAAAAATCATTATTATTGGCCGCTAATGCTGCAGATTGATTCCAGAGCGTGATCTTATCATAGGTTTCTTCCACATAGCCAGACTTAGGGGCAGAAGCTCCTATTATTTTATCAATCTCCGCTTGATCATTGGTCCATACATGATCGCCGGAGCTTGAATTATAAAAACGCCTTAGAGGAGTTGTTTCTAGTTTGAAATCTGAGAGCTTCTGTCCGCTAATAGTAAAATCAAGAATTGAACTAGGCAAGCTTGTAGGGACAGGTATATTTGGCAATTTCGTTGAATTGGTTGGTTTATAGGCTTTTATTCCCTTTGCGGCTACAGTTAAATCTCCTTGGGTTGATAAGCTTAACTCGGCGATGTTAAAAGTTTGTGGTGACCAAAAATCAACAGGGTTAGGTAGGTCTTTGTTGGCTTTATAGTTTGCGGTGCTGGGAGTGCTTGCATCAGCAAACAAATCAATGTTGCGATTAAGTGAAAGCAAGCCTGGAAACTGCTTTTCAAGCCCAATTGGGTTAACATTACTTAGCAATTGGTTTTTAGCTAATTGACTGGATAATTGCTGAAATCCGCCAGAATAGGTTATTGGTTTTCCACCGCGCGGAGCAAGCGTAATGGATGAGGAAAAATTATTAGCAGCATCAGCTGCAAAGTTTTCGGCTCGGGTGGCACCTAAAGGCCCAGCAACTACCGAAAAAGCACCTGGTACAACCTTCAAATTGGCCAGGGAAACGTTGGCAGTGGTACCAGTTGTTAATGTTGGATCATAGGTAAGCTCATTTACGCGAAATTCGTGGTCATCTGATGCCAGGAATACAACATTAGTAATTGCGTTTTCAGCAATATACTTGAGAAGTTCATTCCTTTCGTAGCGATAGTTACCCCACCAACTTTTTGCATTCACAACTCCTTGGGCATATTCAGCATTAATCGTTGAGCTTTCGGTGTTCCCAGGTGCTCCAACAACATCAATTGGGCTCGAAATATTTATAAATTTCCATACCGGATTTTGCTGGGTAGTTTGCTTAGCCTGAGCTTGCTTCAATTCGTTTTTAAGCCAATCAAACTGGGTTTTGCCGAGAATTGTGCGATTGGGATTATCAGCACCCTTAGGGTCAATCACTGAAACGTCGTTATCCTTGGCATCGGTAATTTTTGCATCGCGGTAGCTTCTATCATCAAGATTAATTATTAATGCGCCCTTCCCCCAATATTGTGAATTATAAAGAACTGGATCTACTGGCGCACGATTAGAGGGATCTGCAAATGACAGAGAAGCCTGGGGAATAGGCATAAAATCCCCCCAAGCCTTAATGACTGCCTTAAATTTGTCAGAATCATTGAGAGATGTTGTGGGGTTTATATTACTATTTACAAACCACTCGGGCTTGTAAGTGCCTTCACGAGGTCTCTTATTGTTTGTTAAGTCGATCATTTCAGGGTCGTCAAGCAAGGCCCTTGGTGCACCACCTGCCTCCAAGAAACTGTCCCCTGTATCATGATTATCATAGCTAGCATAAATACTCTGTGAACGGTAAAGACTTTGTAGCGAAGCCTGGCTTGTAGCACCTTCGACATTTGTGGCGGGCACAAGATTTCCCAGAAGTTTCTCTCTATTTCCTTGAAGTATTTTCTCTACTGTAGTCCCCTGTAATGTAGGATTTGTTTCTCCTGGAGAAGTTAGATTTTCGTCAGTAGGATAGGCGGCATCTCCATTCATAATGAAGAAGTCGTAACCTGGATTAGTTGCTTCCCAATTAACCGCAGGGAACGGTGCGTACCGGCCATCGGCGCAACCACTGAATGCAAATTTCAGAGCTGCCGCTGAATCAACCGTTGGTGCTGTTTTAAACACACCATCCAGGGAAACAGCCGAACTGCTTGCATCTATAAATCGGTAGTAATAAGTTACCCCTGGGGTGAGGGTGTTTATTGTTAGCTTGGCAGTTAAGCCATCCTCTGCTTTAGTGGCGATGCTTTGACTTAAAATCGGACTGGCGAAATTTTTATTTGTTGAGATCTCTAGGCGCAATGTTGCCGCTTGATTAACAGCGCTGCTGTCTGAAGCGTGTACCCAAAAAGTACCGGAATTTGCGGTAGCCGCACCGGAGGAAACTGCATTAATCTTGACTGGCATGGTGCTTTAAATTTTATCAGTACAAATACGCTAGGCACAACAATTCTTGTTAGCCATTATTTTCTTGATTTCTTCACAATTACCATCATCAAAGCAAGAGCGGGAAATGCTCATTGGATTCGCAATATCGCCGTTGAGCTTACAAGTAAGCCCCAGAGCCATTATTATAAAAATAAATGAGCTAACTGCTTTTTTATTTTATCGTCAACAAATTTGTAACTAAAACACTGAATGCACTTGCTCACTTCCTAAGCTTATGCAACATGTCCCTTACAAACCCCTGACCAGCACCGCCCGCCCAAGTTTGCTGGAAGCAATCGCCAGATGGTGGCAAGAATTCAGCCTGCAAACCAAATTATTGGCGGTGGCCACCTTAGTGGTGAGCCTCTTGATGACAGGTCTT
>Ga0247833_1007223_pt1 | contig 11865 bp, 15 predicted proteins | sample LaCruzMarch2015__7_FD_187117 | JGI IMG/M metagenome (GOLD analysis project Ga0247833, IMG submission 187117) | Freshwater microbial communities from meromictic Lake La Cruz, Castile-La Mancha, Spain - LaCruzMarch2015_8m | ecosystem: Environmental > Aquatic > Freshwater > Lake | place: Spain...
GATGTCACTCGTCTCTAGTTAGAAATAGGCTCTTGGATCCACACTCTAACCGCCGGCGCCCAAAGCAACAGGCAGCCGATGACAGCAACGAGGTTAACGAACACGATAACTAGCAGGCTTTCCACTGGCACGGCGTTTTCGGCACCTAAGCCACTAAGCAGCGGCACAAGTGCACCGACGAACGAGATCACGGTTGTGATAGTTGCGATGAGTCGAACCCCTGGTCGGGCAACCCCCTGCCAAAGCAGAATCCCCAGGAGGAATAGCGCTGTAGCGACCACGCCAAAGACCGTTGCCGCGAGAGCAAACCATTCATGAATATCTGCTCCCGACCCAATTTCGTCGAAGCTAGCAACCGCCTGAAATTGGCTTAGATGCGCATCTGCGCCTACTCGATCCCCAGCCTGCGAGATCATCAAGAGCGCGAATATGGAGTAACTGACGGCAAGCACGATTGTTGTCGAACTTGCCAAAACTACCTGCCACGGCGACCGTGCCAGCGAACTTGACATGAGGGCTCCATCCATGGGCATCACTGATCTTGGGGACTGCTGGTCATCGGGATTACAACATCTGCTCGAGAAAAGTTAACACAGCCCGCGCCTAATCGCAGTCGATGACTAACATCAATACGTGGACCTACCCGGCATGGCAATCGTGGCGGGTGCGATCTTCTTGGGTGCCGTCGTCCAAGGCTCAAGTGGGCTCGGCTTTAATCTCACCGCGGCCCCCATCGTCAACTCGATCATGCCTGGGCCTTCCTCGGTCGGCCTGATCAACCTATTCGCCCTGCTGCAAAATAGTTGGTTGCTGACCCGCGAGCGCGGCCGAATCCACTGGGAGGCTTTTCGCATCCTCGGGCCCAGCCTCGCCGTCGGCGTCCTCATTGGATTTGCGATGGTCAAACTCATCCCCGAAGCGGTGATGCCTATCCTCATCGCGCTGTCGGCGCTGGCATCCCTTGTGACCCTCGCATTCTGGAAATCAGGGGCGAGGCCCGCCGATGGCGCGATCGCCGGCGTCTGGAGCGGGGCGATCAACACCTACGCGGGGGTCGGCGGCCCGCCCGTCGCCTCGTACCTAATCAACCAAGGCTGGGCCCACGGTGATTTCCTGCGCACCTTGCAACTGGTCTTCATCGGCATCGATATCGTCAGCCTGCCAATTCTTGGCCTGCCCGCCCTGCCCTGGTGGTTCTATGCCATCGGTGTCGGTTGCCTACTTATCGGCACCGGCGCCGGGTCGCTCCTGCGTAGGCGGCTATCGCAAGCACAAGCTGTCCGATTGTCGCGGACGGTCATCGCCGTCGCCGCACTTGTCTCGCTGATCTACTCAACGATTACTTTGCTGGGCTAGCGCACCTGCCGGCTCGGAACTGTTAAATCCGGGGCAGGTTACATAATGCCGCCACCGCGCTCACTGTCACTTGACAGTTTTTGCGCCACATAAATGGGCAATATGCTTATGAGTACCAAAGCCGCGGCAACCACGTTCACGATCGGCGCTTGAGTAGGTCGGAACAAATTCTGATAAATCCAAATTGGCAATGTGGTAATGCCCGGCCCGGCCGTGAACGTCGTGACAATGATCTCGTCAAAGGACAATCCGAAGGCGAGTACCGAACCCGCGATCAGCGCCGATCGCATGAGCGGGAACGTAACCAACCGGAACGTTGTCCACGGACCAGCTCCGAGGTCGGCGGAAGCGTCATCAAGACTGCTACCAGTTCGCCGAAGGCGCGCTAGCGCATTGTTATAGATCACCACGATGGTAAAAGTCGCATGACCGATGATCAGCGTCAGAAAAGTCAGGCCCCCGAGGTAGGAGGTGAAGACGTTGTTAAGGGCGATGCCCGTGACGATGCCCGGGAGGGCAATCGGCAGGATAATCAGTAGCGAAATGGCATCTTGGCCGAAGAAACGAAACCGCGATAGCGCCAGTGACGCCAGTGTTCCGAGGACAAGTGCGATTGCAGTGGCGATAAGGCCGAGGATCACACTTGTGACGATCGCTTCGCGCACTCCTTCGTTGTCGATCGCGCGTTGCCACCACTTGATTGATAATCCCGAGGGTGGCCAAGAAAGAGTCTCGCCGGCATTAAATGAGTTGATTAGCACGACCGATAGCGGAATGTAAACGAATCCGAAAACGATAATTGCGAAGATACTGAGAGCGATCTTGGTGCCGCGACTTGTGCTCATAAGTTATCGAGGGCGCCGGTCCGTCGGACAGCCGCGAGGTAGATGAGGACGATGAGCACCGGAATCACCGCGAAGGCCGCAGCGAAAGGCAGGTTCGTGACGTAGTTCTGCTGGACCACGTTGCCCAGCATCTGCACTTTGCCACCCACGATTTGTGCCGTGATGTAGTCGCCCAAGCTCAGGGAGAAAGTGAAGATTGACCCAGCGACAATGGCTGGAAAAATCAGTGGCACGACCACACTGCGGAAAGTTCGCCAACCCTTCGCACCAAGATCCGCGGAGGCATCGAGCATCGAGTCTGGCAGCCGACTGAACCCGGCGTAGACCGGCAAGATCATGTAGGGCAACCACAGGTAGGTGAGGGTGACGATGATGCCGAAGATGCCAAATCCTGGCCCCCCGATACCAAGTGGTGCTCGATCTTGACGGATTCAAGGCGGTCAATGACAGCCTCGGCCATGTAACAGGGGACCAGGTGCTGAAGGAGGTCGCTGCTCGACTCCTCGATGCCGTGCGGCCGCGCGATGCTGTCAGCCGCTACGGCGGCGTCAGCGTGATCGACTTCGAGCAGGAGCGTCTTATCGCTCTGGACGATCAGGGGGCGTCGGTCACCGCACGATGTTACGCGTCCGATGGGCTGGTGCGCGTACGCGGAGGATCCGACGGCTAAAGGTCGAAGAGAACCCTCAGCACAGCGCGAACCCGTTCGAACGAAACGGCGTCTATGCGGCCGAGGCGCGCGACGGCGCGAGCAGTGGACACCGAACGCACATGCTCCACCTGGGCGTGGGATGTTGCGGAGAGGCCGTTCGTGCTGTCGGGCTCAATCTCCACCCGCCATGGGTAGTCGCGCGGAGTAGTCGTCAGCGGGCAAAGGAGAGCGAGCGGACCGGACATGCGGGGATTGCCGACCACGATGGCAGGACGGATGAAGGCCGCCTCCGAGCCGACTGGATTCCCGAGGTCGATGAGCCAGATCTCGCGTGCTTTCACGATGCGGGTGGCCGCAGGAGATCAACTGCACTGGCGGCATCCCAGAGCGCCAGATCGGGGTCTTCGTCATGGTCGGCCTCGCGCCAGCGCTGCCAGAACAGCGACTCAAGGTAGGCAGCCAGCGCCTTCTCGATGATCGAGTCGGTGCTCTCGCCCGTCAGGTCACGTAAGTGATTCACGGCGTCGCGCGTTGAGGTGCCAACCCTGATGGTTGTCGTTGAGCTCATGTGACGAGGCTAGACTATGTAGACGGATCCGTCTACAGCAGCCGCAGCAGGAGATCGGCGAGCAGGGCCGCCCGCTCCGGCATGGCCGGCATGCTCGCCCACTCATGGTCCGCATGCGCGCCATCGCCGACCGCACCGAGGCCGTCGAGCGTCGGGATTCCCACGGCGGCGGTCAGGTTTCCGTCGCTCGCACCACCGACCGACCGGCCTTCAAGGGGCGGGAGGCCGAGGGTGACGGCCGCCGCCTGGGCGAGGGCGAACGGGGTGCCGGAGAGGACGACTCCTCCATCGGCGCGAGCATCAAGGCGCTCCAGAAGGCTCTCAGGCACGCGACGGCGGCAATGACTCTTGACCGTTACGTCGGGCTGCTCCCAGAGGATGTTGAGGCGATGCGGTCAGAGATGGCGAAGGCAGCGCAGGCTCACAGGGCGGCGGCGTCTAAGTCACCTGCGAAGAAGCCAAAGAAGTAGCCCGTGCACGAGGGGAACTGGGGTCACCCACGTTTGGGTACGTTCCACAATCGTTCCAAAAAAGGTGTTTTCGACTGCATCGAGGCTTTCGGCGAAGGTTATGGAAATGCGAAAAACCCTTGGCACTCAAAGAGTTTTGCGGTGTGGGGCGGGTCGGGCTCGAACCGACGACGACCGGATTATGAGCAGGGCCATCGATAGGTCCTCCCGTCGACACGGACGCCAGACACCTCATTTTTTGCAGCGTGTTTTCTACTTCGCTATCTCCGCTTTGATCATGGATCAAGCCCCCTGTCGTTGGGGGAAACGGGGGAAAGCCGTTGATCCTTCCAACTCCTCGAAGGACGGCTTGCACTATTGACGGTCCGGGGAGGTCGCATTGCACGCCAACTCAGAACAGCTGCGTCCCTCGGTCCGTTGATGGGTTTGGGGGTTCAGCACCAGCGCTGGCCTCGGGCACGACGTACCCACCATGCTCATCACCAACGACCCGATCAGCCCCGCGAAAAACATCAGCGGACGCCGCGCCCGACGAATGAACACCGAACAGCGCTTCGCCAAATCGATCCGCTTCCTCGGCCTCGACGCCCTCTCCGGCGCCGACTGCCCGGCTACAGCACCACCCTCAACATCCTGCAATGAAAGTTCCTGCTGACCAGCGGCGAAATTTGATGAGCATTGTCAGCCGTGACCGGCGCACCTACCCACCCGTGCTCCACCAAGCCGAACTCCCCACCGTCACCTGGTGGGCAACCGACGAATCAGCTCCCAGTTCGCCTGAGACTAGGGCTGAATCCGCTGCGTGAAATTCGGCGCTCACTCGCGCTGCCTTCAGCAGATGTCGGTTCCGTCCTGCGGGGCAATGTTCGGCAACGCTTCAATCTGGACACCTGCCGATCCCATCAACCGCGGCCAGCAGACCGTGAAGTTCGCCAACTCGGCGCCTCTCCCATGTTCCGCGAGCCATTCTCCGCTGTGCAACGACTGCTGCTGACGCCTCAGGTCGTACACCCCGAAGTCGAACTGTCGCGGTGACGGCTGATCAGGGACACTGACCGCGGTCGCAAGAACCTGCCCCTTAGAAATCTTCACGGGCTTCACATTGGTTATCCTCGAGTCCTCGCCCACCGGAATACTGCGATCGAAGATCCGTTGGAGTTCCGGGCTGAGGGTTCGCAGGTGGTCATAGCGCACCAGAAATCCGCAGGGATGCTGAATGTCGACTAGGTACTGAACCGACGACCCCGGCCCGTTCATCTGCCCATCACGGTTCTCCCGGTATGCAGCCCCACGAACGAAGTAGCCATCGACGGCGGCGGCTACTTTTCCATTTGCACTCGGGTCAGCAAAGCGAAGACCGCCGTGCGCTTTGTAGTACCGAGCCGACTCATTAAGCCGCCCCGGTGGTAGCCATCCATCGAGGGCAGCGACCTGTGCTGGAGGTTGCATGCGAACATTCTCGCAACTCGGAGCCTTACCACTGGGTAGCCAGGCGTCCTTACCGTTCCAGGACCATGTCACCGGTGCCTTCGCTTTCGGGCCACCCTCGGCCGCCGGTGCAAAAGCCAGCACACTCGTGGCCGCAAGCAGCAACGAACATGGGTAGGCGACCAGGCGCACTCCGCCAAACCAGTTTGACCCGCGGTCCACAGCGCGCCTGAGTGTCACCTCTTCACAATGCAAGTTGATATGAACCCCGTCAAGTGGTCGCCGAGACTAACGAAAAGTGCCCGCGAAATGCTTTCCGTGTCTCACGTAGGAATGCCGGTGGTGTTGCGTTAACGGATCGCCCGGGGTGGGTGAGGGTGGCGGGATGAAGCGCTACCGCCGCTCGAAGCCGCCCGTGCAGGCTCCTTCGGCGCTCGCGGGGTTCCGGTTCACTCCTGAGTTGATCGATGCGGACCGCCCACTACGGCATTCCGTCGGTGACCGCTGGTTCGTCGATGAGACGTACGTCAAGGTCGCCGGCATCTGGCGATATGTGTAGCGGGCGGTGGACCAGCATGGCCAGGTCATTGACGTGTACGTCTCCAAGCAGAGAGATATACCTTCGGCAACAAGGTTCTTCACCACGTAGCTGGCCGCGCATCGCGCCCCGGTCGAGGTCATCACCGACCGGGCACCGTCCCTGGCGAATGTAATCGAGGAACAGATCCCGGCCGCAATCTGATTGCTTCCCCCTCCGCCCACGATCCAGCACGCCCTGCCACCGCGTAACGCAACGCCGCCGCCAAGGGGCCTGTAAGGGGGAACACTGCGCCCGGCGTCGACACGTGAAGTCGCGCTTCGATCCGGCGCGCTCCGGCATGCGTTCACGCCGATCAGCACCCTGAGAGCACCGTCCAGCGAGGGGAAACCCTCGGATGTGACTTAATTTGGTTCTCCCGGCTAGGATCTAAAAACAACTTTTCTACGGAGGCTCGCATGACGAAGGACGAAAAAGCGCCAAAGATTCTCGACCTGCCGATCGGCCTGAAGGGCTCGGGACAGCGCAAGGAGTTCGACAGTCTCGGCACCGTGATGGTCCCGGCCAATCGCTACTGGGGTGCTCAGACGCAACGAAGCCTGATCCACTTCAACATCGGCCATGACCGCATGCCCCACGAGGTCTACCACGCGTACGGTTACGTGAAAAAGGCTGCGGCAATAGTCAACACGCGCCACCATCGCCTTCCGGTCTGGAAGGGCAAGCTCATCGAGCGTGTGTGCGATGAGGTCATAAGCGGCGCCCTCGACCTGGATTTCCCGCTCTACGTGTGGCAGACCGGCTCGGGCACGCAGTCGAACATGAACGTGAACGAGGTCGTGTCGAATCGATGCATTCAGCTCGTTGGCGGCAAGCTCGGCTCGCAGGAGCCCATCCACCCGAACGATCACGTGAACATGGGGCAGTCCTCCAACGACACCTTCCCGACTGCGATGCACATCGCCGCATACAAGATGACGACCGAGCAGACCATCCCAGCTCTCAAGCGCCTGCAGAAGGCCCTCGACAAGAAGTCCCGCCAGTGGAACTCGGTCGTGAAGATCGGCCGCACTCACCTCGAGGACGCCACCCCACTCACCGTCGGCCAAGAGTGGTCCGGCTACGCAGCCGCACTCGGTGACGCAATCGCCGATGTCGAGCACGCGACAGCAGGGCTCCTGCGTCTCGCCATGGGCGGCACCGCCGTTGGCACCGGGCTGAACTCCCCCGCAGGCTTCGGCGACGAAGTGGCAGCGGTCATTTCGAAGCTGACCGGCTACCCCTTCAAGACCGCAGACAACAAGTTTGCCGCGCAGGGAACCTTGGACCGCATGGTCCGCGCCCACGCCGGCCTGAAGTCCGCGTCCGTCACGCTCTACAAGATCGCGAACGACATGCGCTGGCTCGGGTCGGGCCCGCGCACGGGCCTCATGGAGATGATCTTCCCCTCAAACGAGCCCGGCTCCTCGATCATGCCGGGCAAGGTCAATCCCACCCAGGCCGAGGCCATGATGATGGTGTGCATCCAGATCATGTCGTCTGATGTCGCGGTCCAGATGGGCGGCGCCGAGGGCAACTTCGAGCTCAACGCGTTCCGGCCGATCCTCATCAATAACTACCTGCACTCGGCCCTCATCATGGCCGACATGTGCGATCACTTCCGCGAGTTCATGATCGAGGGCGCGCAGCTGAACAAGCCGCAACTGCAGGCGAATATCGAGAAGTCGGTCATGATGGTAACTGCCCTCTCCCCAATCATCGGGTACGACAAGGCGTCGGTCATCGCGCACTTCGCAATCGACAATAACCTCACGCTCAAGCAGGCGGCGCTGAAGAACGGTGTCACCGAGGAGCTCTTCGACCGCGTCGTCGTCCCGATCAACATGACGCATCCCGATGGTGCTGCGCCAAAGGCGACGGCTAAGAAGGCGACGGCTGCCCGACCGACGAAGAGTCAGACCAGGTCATGAGCGCGCCCCTCGTCGGCAAGGAGGCGCTCGCTGCCGAGGTGGGCAACCGTCAGTTCCACGCCTCCTGGACATCCGATCAGCATCGGATGCGCCGGCTCCTCGCAGAGTTCATTGGCATGTTCGGCCTAGTCTTCATCCTGTCTGGGGGTGCTGCGGTCCTCGCCAAGTACGGCGGCGGCGAGCCGAACGCCTATGCCGTGGCACTCATCCTCTCGGCATTCTCCGCGCTTTGGCTCATGGTTGCGATCTTCTTCCTCGGCGACATCTCCGCGCACTTCAATCCCGCGATGACCTTCGCCTTCGCCCTCCGCAAGGACATGGCCTGGTCCATGGCGGCGGTCTACTGGGTCGTGCAGTGCATTGCGGCCATCGCAGCAGCCCTGCTCGCGAAGTGGATGTTCGGCCCGCTTGGCAACCTTGCCGCGACCCGTCCTCCAGACGGTCTCGCATGGGAGGCGGTCGCCTTCGAGTCGTTGATCACCTTCGGCCTGGTTCTCATGGTGCTCGGCATGGCAAATGGCCCCAAGTTGAGCGGGCCCTATGTGCCCTTCGCGGTAGCCGCATACATCATGGCGTGGGGCTCGATGGGCGGGCCATTCGACGGCGCCGCAATGAATCCGGCACGCGCGCTCGGACCCGATGTCGCGCTCGGAGATCTAAGTACTTACTGGGTTTACGTCATCGGGCCGATCAGTGGTGCGGCGATCGCGGTGGTGGTGGCAAAAGTCCTCCGCGGCTCCGCGAAGGCACAGGAGGCACGAGCCGCCATGGGGGATCCGTCAGCGACTGGCTGAGAGTTCGCGCACTGACGAGGGCGCCGGACTTCGCCTCCGTCGACTGAATCTGAACAGCACTGTTGCGTTACGCGTTCGTCGGGCGTGCGGGATCGTGGGCGGAGGTTGAACTATTCAGATCGCGAGTTGGAGTCCGTCGAAGGCAGCCGCCAGCCGGAACACCGGCGAGGCTTCGACACCCAGTTCGTAGTGGCCGCGGCGGACGTTCTAGATGAAGGCGTGCCCTCGGAACACGACGCTGGCCGTTCGGTCGGTTTTGAGTCCGCGCATCGGTCGCAGCCGGGCCTTCAATCTGCCGTGGTCTGCCTCGCTCCGGTTGTTCTCGTACTGACCGGAGTTGTGGAACGCCGCCGGGATCAACTCGTCGATCACGTTCGCTAGGTCCGCCGCGCGATCGGTGATGACTTCCGTCGGGATGCGATGCGCCAACAAAGACGTCGCGAAGAACTTGCGTGCCGAGGCGATATCCCTGTGCTTGGAGACGAACACGTCAATAACCTGGCCGTTCTGGTCGATCGTACGGTACACGTATCCCAAGATGCCGTTGACCTTCACGTAGGTCTCATCGAAGAACCACCGGTCACCGACGGCGTGCCGGCGCGGGCGGGCCGCGCCGATCAACAGCGGCGTGAACCGCTGCACCCACCGGAACAAAGTCACGTGGTCCACGTCGATACCGCGCTCGGCGAGAAGCTCTTCCAGGTCCCGGTAGGACAGGCCGTAGCGCAGGTACCAGCGGACCGCCAGCAGGATCACCTCAGGAGGGAAACGTAACCCGGTGAAGGCTGACGGAACCTGCACGAGCGGCCTGGCGTGGCGGTTGCGTCTCATCACGTCACCCTGCCGCATGACGGCGATCCATCAATGCAACAGTGCCATCAACGGAGCTCTCGGGATCTAGGTCTCTGGGTCTCTGGGTCTCCGGGGCGTCGATCCGTCAATGTTCCCAGCGCTTCAACGATCGTGGTTGACGGAAGAGAGGACGTGAAAGTCCACCTGCTTGTTTGCGTCAAACCGATGCCTAAGTCGCCGGTGTCATCGGAGAGTGCTCCGGCTAGATCGATGCTTCCTCCGCCCTGCTGTGCAAGTTTAAGGAATCCCCAAGCGACGAAGTCGTCGTCACCTGGCGGGATGTTCCATGTTTCGCGCAGTTGGCGCGCCAGCCAATTCCCCTCAAGCCATGCCTTGAAATGCTCTTCCGCGGTGGTCAGCGGCCCTATCCATACGCACGTCGGCTGCTCGTCGAGTCTGTCAACCCAGGAGACGACGCGATCGGTCAGCAACCCGAGGACTGAGGTGTCCAGTCCGGCCGTCATGCTTCCCATCTCGATGAATCCAACTGATGCCCACTCCTCTTTGAACCACAGAGGTAGGTCGTCCCCTGCTACGGGCACGGCGAACAGGTCACGCGGCGCGGACTCATATGGGGAAGCGTTTGATGCTATGACGGCCCAGACCTCCCCGTTGACGGACAGGTGATGCGCCAAGGTTGTGATCCACCACAACGATTCCTCGATGGAGTCCTCGAGTTCCTCGTTCCTGCGTCCTCCTTGCACAACCTCATCTAGAGGCCTCAGCCAGAGGGGAAGTACGTCTCTAACTTCACCCACGCATCCAATCACCACGTCTTCCAGCTCGCGCAGCGTGTTGATCGTCGGGTCGAGCTCAACCAAGGATCGAAGCACCTTGAGGGGCTCGTCGTTTGCGATCCGATGAATACCGCCCTCTGGAGTTTGAAAGCGGAGAGCTTCGCCGTCCTGGAGGATGTTCCACACCTCGGGGTCTGCGCCGTCCACCGACTTAGACAGGGTCATCCATTGAGTTGCCATCACTGCCATTTCCACACCTCCGTATCAACGACCGTACTCTTGCGCGTATCTGCGTGACCCAGTGGCAGATCAATCCTCTGGCAACTGACTGGAGCTATCCGCGTTCTCGCAGCCGTAGGACCACCGCGAGGCCCCATCGGCATAAAAGGCGTCCTTCACTCATTTCTCAGGTTAGCCCGTAGTAAGAATCCGAGCGTGAGCAACTAGAGCGCTAGACCGGAACCAAAAACTATCCGGCGCAGTTCCCTCTCCGTACCAAGGTAGCCTCGGATTGCGTCACTTAGAACCCGCCTAAAGACCCAATCCGCGAACTAGCGGTCGCTCCGATTTGCGGCGAGCCCAGGCTCTGAAGTCGTGCAATAGGCGTGCAATAGCGGCTGCCAATAGCCCAAACCGTAAATGGTGCCCGTCGGCCGAATTCTCTTTACCCCGCAACAGAAACCGGCCGTGCAATAGGCGTGCAATAGTGAGAGGGGTCTAGGGGGCTCGAACGGTGTCGAGGCGTGGATCCACTAAAGAGTAAACCCATTGCACTGCAACGGGTTTTCTTGGTGGGGCGGGTCGGGCTCGAACCGACGACGACCGGATTATGAGTGTGCTGTCGAAGATCCGCGGAGCGAACTGGGGCTACTGATCGAAGAAGACGATCTCAGCCGTCAAGCGCTTGGTATCGCTGTTCGCATCGATCTTGCCGTCAATGCGAAATGGGTTTCCACTGCACGTGATGTCCGTGCTGAACGTCGCCTTGTTTGACCAACGTTTTCCGCAGGTCTCAAAACCGAAGGCCGCACCAAAGGTGAATTGCCCACTCAGATTCGTTTTCCATGCGGGGCCCACATCGGACATCATTTGCTGAGTTAGGTCGCTGTAGTTCGGTGCCGACGACGCACATGCCCGCTCACCCGGACGTACCACGAAGCCTTCCGGCTGCGTCGGCGATCCATCGCCCGAACTTGAGATCACTCGCGTGGATTGGTTGTCGACGCACAGCGTCAATTGCAGAACTCCGGATGCGCCGCGATCGACATCTGCCTCGGACGCGCCCTCAACCCCACATGCGGAGAGCACAAAAACGGCCGTCAGAGCAATCGGAAAAAGGCGCAGGGCGTAGGTAGGCACGGTGGTGATTATGACAGAGGACTCATTGACTCCCAAAGCCTCACACGCTCCCCTATTTGGGGGGTTCCAGCATGAGCTTGAACCCTTTCGCCAGTCACTAAGAAGCCCCCGACAGGATCACGGTCAGGGGCATTTTTGTAAGGGATTCGTGGTGGCCAGGGACGGGATCGGGTCGCGTCCCTCTGAGTGGTGGTTTTTTGATTCACGCGCTCAGGTCAGTGTTCTGATCATGCCGTCATGAGTTCTGGTGGCCTCACCTGCCCCACTGCTGAGGTTGTTGTTGTGGTCACCAAGGC
>Ga0247833_1007230_pt1 | contig 11854 bp, 15 predicted proteins | sample LaCruzMarch2015__7_FD_187117 | JGI IMG/M metagenome (GOLD analysis project Ga0247833, IMG submission 187117) | Freshwater microbial communities from meromictic Lake La Cruz, Castile-La Mancha, Spain - LaCruzMarch2015_8m | ecosystem: Environmental > Aquatic > Freshwater > Lake | place: Spain...
CAAAGCGCAGCGTTTGGGTCCACGGGTTCTGGATGCGGAAGTAAGGGGCCGCATCGGCTCCTGTGCCAGCGCTCCACTGCCAGCCGCCGTTGTTGCTAGCGATCTCGGCATCCATGAGATGCTGGTGGAAGAACTGCTCGCCCAAGCGCCAGTCGCAGTGCAAGTCCTTGGTCAGGAACATGGCCACAATCATGCGCACTCGGTTGTGCATGAGCCCGGTGGTGAGGAGTTGCCGCATTCCCGCATCGATAATGGGGAAGCCAGTGCGTGCCTCCGCCCAGGCTTGGAAGTCTTCACTTTTCGACGGCCATTCCAGCTCGCGCCAGTCGGGGTTGAACTCGTGCTCGAGGACCTCTGGGTAGAAGTGCAAGATGGCCATGTAGAACTCGCGCCACGCCAGCTCCTTCACATAGGTCAGCACCGAGCCTGCGGCAGCGGGGTGCGCAGCGGCGTAGGCCTGGCAGCGCTGGTAAAGTTCGCGAATCGAAATCAAGCCGAAGCGCAGATCTTGGCTCAGGCAAGAGCCATGCTGACCGGCGGGCAAGTTTCGATCCTCGCCGTAACGGCCCAGGATACCGGATTCAATGAAATGCTTCATCCGGTCGCGAGCGGAACGCTCACCGCTTGGCAACACCTGGGCATCGGCAGGCGGCGTGAGGTCCCAATGTCCGAGCGTGGGTAGCGGCAAGCTCATCACCGAGGCGGCAGGCCCGAGACTGGTCACGCGGGGCAGGGGAGGGGACTTGGGCAGCCCCAGCCAGTTCTTGGAATAGGGGGTGTAGACGCGGTAGGGCTGACCGGCACCCGTAAGCACCTCTGGGGCCTCGTGCATGACGGTGTCTTTGTAGCCCTCGCATTTGATGCCAAGTTTCTGGCACATGATATGCAGCTTCTTCTCGACCGCCTTCCCGAACGGGTCGGGATCGCGATTGAAATAGATGGCTTCAGCGCGGGTCTCCCGCGCCAGCTGTTCCAGCTCGGCCACGGCATCGCCCACGCGGAAGATTAGCTTCGACCCGATGGCTTCCAGGTTCTTCGCCAGTGATTCGAGATTGCCACAGAGAAATTGCTGACGCTTGTGTCCCGTCCAGCCGTGTGTGTTTTTCCAGGAACTTAAAACGTATACAGGAACGACAATCCCTGCTTTGGTGGCATGGTGCAGAGCTGTGTTATCAGAAAGTCGCAGATCGCGGCGGAACCAATGAATGACGGTCGACATGAGGAGAGGGAAGAACGTCCCGCTTCGCGGCGAGGCTGCAAGGTAGCGAACAAGAAATGATGAAAAATCTGTTTGCCCGAATAGTCAGGTTCTATTAAACGTATTCTCATACAATCAACAAATTTTATGGGCCGCCCCTCCCTTGTCCGCACCAACGTAGCTCGCCTTCGGTTGGCACTTTCTTTGAACCAGCAGCAATTCGCCCGATTGCTGCGCCGCTCGACGGCCAGCGTGCAGAGCCTTGAGATGGGCCGACTGCGCCTTTCGGGTCAGCTAGCAGGTGAAATTGCTACCCGGACCGGGGTGCACCCGCGGTGGCTGATGGAAAACAATTTGAGTGAGGCCCCCTATGACATGCTCAGCCGCCCGTGGTCGCTGGCGAGCCTTCAGCGACTCCACAATGAAATTCCGTGCAACGCTAAGGCGGATGATGAGGTATTCCGCCAGCGCATGCTGGAGGTCGCTAGCCAACTGGCTCTGGCGCGCAACGTGGCGGGAATTCGTCGCCTTTACCGATCTGTGACTAGCGGTGGACAGGTCATCGCCATTGGGCGTCGCCTGGATCAATTCATTGCCTCACTGATGATGGAATACAAAGTCGATCCCGACGTGAACATGACTGAAGAGATTCGCTATGCGGAGCGTGAGGCAGACCGCAAGACGCAGAACGTCCTTCGTGTAGCGGGGGTGAAGGCCGTGCAGCCACCCAATGATCTGGACTATGCGTCATCGAACCTGCTTCGTCAGATGCAGTTTCTGCCAGCGGGGCAGGCGGTGGAGTCGAGGTAACGGCACTTGAGCTGTCCTTTGTGGACTGAAGAACGAATGTTCATCAGGATTTTTTGTGTCTGCGCTCCACGACCCCCCAACAAAAAAGCGAAGTGGTTTCCCACTTCGCTCTGATGTTTGAATGCGATTCGAATCTGCCGCAGACTAGCGCTTGGAGAACTGGAAGCGCTTGCGAGCACCGGGCTGTCCGGGTTTTTTACGTTCCTTCATGCGGTCATCACGAGTGAGCAGACCCGCCTTCTTCAGCACAGGACGAAACTCAGGATTAGCAGCGATCAAGGCGCGGGCGATACCCATACGAGCGGCACCCATCTGACCGTTCACACCACCGCCGCAAGCGTTGACAAGGATGTCATAGGTCTGGCGGGTGTTGGTCAGCGTGAGAGGGGTCAATAACTGATTCTGCAACGTGATGGTTGGAAAGTAGTCTTCAAGCTCGCGGCCGTTGACCTTGATGTGGCCGGTGCCGTTGCGGAGAAAGACGCGGGCAATCGCGTTTTTGCGGCGTCCGGTGGAGGGCTTTTCGGGAAGAGACATGAGTGGAGAGGAGCGGAAGTGAAAAAATTACGCGATGGTGTAAGGCTCTGGCTGATTGGCCTGATGCGGGTGCTCGGAACCAGCGTAGATCTTCAGCTTCTTCAGGATGGCACGGCCGAGACGATTGTGGGGCACCATGCCCTTCACAGCGTGCTCGATCAACATTTCAGGGTGCTTGGCGCGGACTTGTTCGACGGTCTGCACCTTCTTGCTGCCGACGTAACCAGAAACACTCACGTATGTTTTCTGCTGTTCCTTCTTGCCCGTCAGGACGACATCCTTAGCGTTCAGAACGATGACGAAATCACCCGTGTCCACGTTGGGGGTGAAGGTGGGCTTGGTCTTGCCACGCAGGATATTGGAAGCATGGAGAGCCACTGCGCCCAGGACTTGGTCCTTGGCATCGATTACCCACCACTTGCGGTTGGTCATCTCTTCTTTCTTGGCAAAAAAGGTCGTCTTGTTCATTAGTGTTGTCGGCTGCAGGGGGGAGCCGGAGCAAGCAACAATCCTTGTGTGGACACAAAAGCCAGCCCGGCAGGGGGCGAGAGACTACAAGTGTGCGAATATCTGTCAAACAAAAAATCCCTTTCGTTCACTCGCTTGCCGTCGGGGAGTGAAGCGGCATTTTGCGCTCATGTCTGGAAACCTGCAGCGCGGCACGGCTGGCCGCTTTTTGATCGCCTGGGCGTTGCTCATGTCAGGGTCGCTGCTTTTCGCTTGGCGGGTCCAGTTGCATCCGGCCGATTACCAATGGGTGGAATGGCCCTCAGGTCTTGGCGATCGCACCTATTATGGGAAGCTTTCGGACAATGACTTCTACAATCCAGCGGTGCGGTTCGAGAGCCATGAAAAAGGCTTGTTTCGGCGCGTGATCAATCCGGTGCGGCGTGACGACGCCTGCATGATGAGGCTGACCCGCGAGGCTAGTGGCACCTTCTTTGTCTACACGGATGCCAAGCGTCCGGGTCGCCATTATCTAAAGGCCGCAGATGACCTTTACGTGGAGTTTGGCGAACGCCTGTTCTGGCCAGAATACCAGCCGTCCAAGGCCATCCCCTACAAGCCTGGTCGGTGATGTGCCCCATTGCTGATTGCACCACGTCGAATTCGTTCTTTAATCGCGGTGCCCCTTCCCACTTACCCATGCCCATCGCACGCGCCCTTCTCTCCGTCTCTGACAAAACCGGTATTCTGGACTTCGCAAAAGGGCTCGAGGCGCTCGGCGTCGAGATCCTCTCCACTGGAGGCACGGCCAAGCACCTGAAAGACAACGGTGTGAAAGTCACGGATGTGTCGGAGCACACGCAGTTCCCTGAGTTGTTCGATGGCCGAGTAAAGACCCTGCACCCGAAGGTCCACGGCGGATTGCTCCAGCGCCGCGACAACGATGAGGATATTCGCGACGCGAAGAAGCACGAGATTCCCGTGATCGACATTGTGGCGATCAATTTGTATCCCTTTGAGCAGACCGTGGCCAAGCCTGGCGTGACGTTGGAAGATGCGATTGAGAATATCGACATCGGTGGCCCGTCCATGCTGCGCTCAGCAGCCAAGAACCACCGTTGGGTCACCGTCATCAGCGACCCTGCCGATTACGAGATCGTGCTGGCTGAGATGAAGGAGCATGCTGGCGATACCACACTCGGCACGCGTGAGCGGCTGGCCTTGAAGGTCTTCCAGCGCACGAGCTCCTACGATGCGGCCATTGCTGCCTTTCTCAACAAGGAGCAGACCACGCAGAAGACGTTCAGCATTAGCCTGCCTCTCTACGCCGACTTGCGCTATGGCGACAATCCGCATCAAGCTGCCGCCTTGTATGGCAACTTCGGCGACTACTTCAGCAAGCTGCATGGCAAGGACCTCAGCTACACGAACGTCATCGACATCCAGTCCGCTGCTGCGCTGGTGCATGAGTTCCGTCGTCCGACCGTGGCCATCTTGAAGCACACCAATCCCTGCGGTGTCGGCTGTGCCGACGAGGATTTGCGTGAGGCTTGGGACAAGGCCTTCGAGACGGACAAGCAGGCTCCCTTTGGGGGAGTGATCGTGACCAATCGCTCCATGACGCTCGGCCTTGCCAAGCTGATCAGCGAAATTTTTACCGACATCATCATCGCCCCGGACTTCGATGCTGATGCCCGCGCTCATTTGCAGAAAAAGAAAAACCTCCGCCTCATGCAGATGCACGAGGCCGTAAAGGAAGCGCTGACCGAGCCGGTGATCCGCAATGCGCCGGGCGGTATCTTGGTCATGGACAACGATAGCCGTGCTCTGGGTCTGGACGATCTGGAAACCAAGGTGAAAACCAAGCGACCACCAACCACCAAGGAACTGGAGGCCATGCGCTTCGCTTGGCGTATCGTGAAGCACGTGAAGTCCAACGCCATCGTCTTTGCCAGCGCGGACCGCACGCTCGGCATAGGTGCCGGCCAAATGAGCCGCGTGGACTCCGCTCGTATCGCAGTGTGGAAGGCTGAGCAGGCAGGCCTCTCGTTGAAAGGCAGTGTCGTCGCCAGCGATGCCATGTTCCCCTTTGCCGATGGACTGATCGCCTGTGCCGAAGCCGGCGCCACCGCTGCTATTCAGCCCGGTGGTTCTATGCGTGATAGCGAAGTCATCGCTGCTGCCGATGAGCGCGATGTCGCCATGTGCTTCACCGGTTTCCGCCACTTCCTCCATTGATCCGCTATGCTTCATCTCGGCGTCAATATTGACCACGTCACCACCCTTCGGCAGGCGCGCTACCGCACCATGCTGGACTCGCCCAATGCAGAGCCTTCTGTCTTGCAGGCCGCGCTGGAATCCGAAGCTGCCGGGGCGCACTCCATCACGGTGCATTTGCGGGCTGACCGCCGGCACATCCAAGATGCCGATGTCTATTTGCTGCGTGAACGCATCGGCACCAAGCTGAATTTGGAAATGGGCAATACGCCCGAGATCCTGATCATCGCCCTCAGGGTGAAGCCTCACTTCGTCTGCATGGTGCCCGAGAGCCGCGAGGAAATCACCACCGAGGGCGGTCTGGATGTGCGCACTCATTTCGAAGCGTTGAAGCCGACGGTCGCTGCGCTGGAAGCCAATGGCACTCAGGTCAGCATGTTCATTGATCCAGACCTCGACCAGGTGCGGGCTTCGGCGGAAGTCGGTGCGAGCATGATCGAATTGCACACGGGCACCTTTGCGAATCACACCGGTGCTGAACGTGCGTCAGAGGTGGCGCGTTTGATTGCCGCCGCCGAGCTAGGCCACAGCCTGGGTTTGCAGATCAATGCGGGCCATGGACTCACGACGCAGAACCTGCCGGATTTGTTGGCGGTGCCACATTTGAAGGAGCTAAACATTGGCCATCACATCGTCTCGCGTGCTGTTTTTATCGGCTTGCAGGCAGCAGTGAAGGAGATCCTAGTCGCCATGCAGCGCTGAGCATGAAGGTGATCGCCCTCGGTTTGGATCTGGTCGAAGTGGCGCGCATTCGCGATCTGCTGGAGCGCCACGGCGAGCGGTTCAAGGCACGCACCTTTACCAATTCCGAGCAGACTTATTGCGATGGCCAAGCCGAGCCTGCGATGCACTACGCCGCTCGCTTTGCCGCGAAGGAGGCCGTCGCCAAGGCGCTGGGCACTGGCTTCGCCGGGGGCGTGGGTTGGGCCGATATTGAGGTCGCCCGCGCCGAGAGTGGCCAGCCCTCCATAGCTCTGCACGATGGGGCAGCGGAGCGTGCACAGCAGATTGGCATTCAGCAGGTGCTGGTCACGCTGACGCACACACGCGACGCTGCGGCAGCGAGCGTCGTTGCGTTAGGTTGAAGCTTTTGGCTTGCTTTGAGGGGGCGTTTCATTGGAGACTCCTGTGAAATCATGTCCGACCCTACCCTCAAGCAGTTCGAGTTTCGTGACGGCAGCGTCACTGGTGATACGAGTCAGGAGGATGCGAAAAACTTCGCCGCTGACTTCCAAGGCCTTCGCCACTTTGGTAGCAAGATTGGTCAAGCTCTCGACCTCGGCAATGTCTGGATGGGGGCGTATCGCGAGGCTGATTTCACTCACCTCTGGACCTGCTCGGTCGATGGCCAGTCGGGCAGTGGCGGCATGATCGCGAGACATGCGCCGCTGTTTGAATTGTTCCAGCAAGTTTCAACTGACGCCTAATCTGTCTTATGGCCACCAAGATCGCCCCCTCGCTGCGTGCTGCCCTAGAGCGCCTGAAACATGCCGGTGCCGTCAACGGCATCTGCCTTGCCTGGCGTCGTCAGGTGCTGGTCAACCTGCTTCCCTTTGAAGACTTCCGAGCTGACGGATTGGTGCACGCCTTGCTGGAGGCACGCGAGCACTACGCGGGTGGCGAGCATGAGGTGAACACCTTTTGGTTCGGTTACGATGGCGTGTATTTGTTGGGCAAGTTCAGTGGTGATTGCACGCTCGCCGTTCTCCACTCCCGTGCCGTAGATGTCGACTTCCTAGCCAAGGCGATAAATGTCTTCTTGTCTGATACGCAGCTGCTTGTGGATGCTGCGCTGAATCCATCGGGCTCCGATGTCAGCGCCGCCGACACGCAGCGGCTCCATGCGGTGCCCGAGTTCGCCGACAGCGAGCAATCCACGCGTTTGCTCTAAGCGCTATGGCTGCCAACAGGTAAATCGCCGAAACTTCGAGCCCCCTGGTAGCGGTTTCTCCATTCCTTTACTCATCATGACGCCTCCCTCATCCTCACTATCTCGTCGCCATTTCATCCGCCAAGGCTCCCTCTTTGCACCGGCCATCATCACTGCGGCGACTACGCTGCGTGCGCAGCAGAAGGCGGACTCTGCCGAGACGATTAAGATCGGCCTCATCGGCTGTGGTGGCCGTGGCTCCGGCGCTGCGAATCAGGCGCTCAGTGCCTATGACAAGAACTCCAAACTGGTCGCCATTGCTGATGTGCTAGGCACGCAGATCGACAAGGCGCTGATGAATCTGACGGCCATTCACAAGGAGCGTGTCGATGTCCCCGTAGACTGCCGCTTTACTGGTCTGGATGGTTTTCAGAAGCTGCTCGCGATGGATGTGGATGTCGTCATCCTCGCCACGCCTCCGGGTTATCGTCCCCTTCACTTGAAGGCGGCGGTGGAGGCTGGGAAGCACATCTTCACCGAGAAGCCGATGGCAGTGGATGCCGCAGGCTATCACATGGCCATGGAAGCCGTGCGCAAGGCCCGCGAGAAGAAGTTGAATGTCGTGGCAGGCTTCTGCTGGCGCTACGACTATGCACGTCAGGAAGCTTATAAACGTTTGTTCGACGGCGAGATTGGCGACGTGGTTGCCACGCACCACACCTATCACACGGGTCCCGTCAAACCCATGCCCAAGGCTGACACGCGGCCCGCAGACATGAGCGATGTGGAGTGGCAGATCCGCAATTGGTATAATTTTTCTTGGCTCGGTGGCGATGGCCTCGTCGAGCAGGCGGTGCACAGCGTGGACAAGCTTTGCTGGGGAATGAAAGACATCGCCCCTATCGCAGCGGTCGGTGTCGGCGGTCGACAGATCAAGGCAGAGGGCGGCAATATCTTTGACCACTTCTCCATCGCTTATGAATTCCCAGGCAACGTCATTTGCCACATGGCTAGCCGTCAGATTCCGGGTTGCCATGGCGAAACAAATGACGTGGTTGCTGGCACCAAGGGCAAGCTATTGATCGGCAAGGTTGGCGGCGGTGAGCCCATGATCGAGGGGGCCAAGCGCTGGCGTTGGAAGGGCCAGAAGAAGGATATGTATCAGGTCGAGCACGACGTGCTGTTCGAGGCTGTGCGAAACGGCGGCTACGTCGATGACAGCGAGCGCATGATGAACAGCACACTGGTCGCCATCCTTGGCCGTCAGGCCTGCTACACCGGCAAGCGCATCACCTGGGAGGACATGCTCAATAGCAAGGAGGATCTCGCGCCTGAAGAGACTCTGAAGTGGGGCGACAAATTTGAGCCGACGCCTCTGCCGTTGCCGGGTGTGAAGGTGGGCTAATTCAGGCTGTTGGCTGATCTTGATGCGCTGAGGACCTTTCAACGCATCGGATCAGCTAGCGTTTCGCCATGGGCGCTCAGGGAGTCGCAGTCGTTGGCACCATGAGCGTGCCGGCAATGCCGCTGCGCAGCTTTCCGTCGGCGTTCGGGAAGACGGGATGCACTTCGGCTAGGCCTGTAGCGGCATCGACTGTGGGGGAGATGAAGCGGATGGTGCCCTCGCCGGTGTTCTTGTTCGGTCCGTCGAGCACGAGACTCAGCTTCTGACCAAGCTTTAGTTTCTCGGTGAGACCGGAAGGGATGTGAGCGCGCGCGATCAACTGTGGCAGGTCCACAATGCAGGCGAGATATTCGGGAATCTCGGCACGTCGCGCGTCCACAGGTTCACCGACAACGCGGGTGATTTCGGTGACCAAGCCATCAATGGGGCTGCGGATGATGCGTTGATCCAGCTGCGCCTTGATGGTGGCGGTGGAGTAGAGCAGTGCGTTCCGCTCTTCCTGCGCCACCTTGAGCTGGCCTTCTGCGACGGCGAGGGAAACGGCCGCCTTGTCGCGCTCGGCTTGGTTGGTGCTGCCAGAGCCGCGCAGCGAGTCGATGATCACGAGCCGCTGCTTGGCCATCCGGTGCTTGGCCTCGCCGGAGTTGATGCGGCCTTCTTACTTGGCCTGGGCTTCGGATTGGGCGAGCTGCGCCTCGATCACGGTCGAGTTCAATCGCAGGATTTCCTGCCCCTTGGTGACGTGATCGCCGGGGCTCACCAGTACCGAGCCCACAATGCCACTCTCGGCAGAGGCGAGGTCAATTTCTTGCAACGGCCGCAGGTAAGTGAGGGTGGGTGTTTCATCAGCGGCCTTGGCAAAGGGCAGGCTGGCGGCGAGCATGAGCGACAGGGCGACGAGAACCTTCATGCAAGGCTTTTGCGGGTCTGATCCATCCATTGGTCGCACTTCTCCATCGGCAGCCACTGTTGGTCACGGGTCTTTTGCACCTGGACTTGGAGTTCAAAGAATAGACGTGCGATGTCGTCTGGCAGCCGGCCATCCTCCGCAGCGGTTATGCGGGCCAATTGCTTGGCGAGGAGTGGGGCGAACATTTTGACCAAGTGATCGTCGGCACTCACGAAGAAGACGGTGCTACCCGGCTGGCCCTGACGCGCGCAGCGCCCGGCGAGTTGCCGGTCCACGCGTGCGGACTCGCTTCACTCCACGCCGATGACGTGCAGGCCGCCATAGGCCAGGGATTCCTTCGGCAGGGAAATGTGGGTGCCGCGCCCGGCCATGTTGGTGGCGACGACCACACTGCCCAGCTCGCCAGCGGCGGCGATGATCTCATTCTCTTCCTTGTTCTGTTTCGCATTCAGCACGCGGTGCAGAATGCCTTGCTCGGCAAGGATTGCCGCCAGTGCCTCGCTGATGCTAATGATGCGTGTGCCGATCAGCACGGGCTGCGTTAGGTGCCAGTGCTCGGCCACGTTTTGCGCCACCGCCTTGAGCATGGCGTCGCGCTTCTTATAGACGCGGTCGAGCATTACCTTGCGCAGGTTCGGGCGATTCGGCTCGATGGCTCGGATGGGTAGCTTGAAGAAGTGATGGAACTCCTTCTTGCTCTCCATGCCGGTGCCGGTGAGCCCAGCCAGATTGTCATAACTAAGGAAGTAACGCTGGCGGCTGTGTGGGATGCCTACGCCTTCCTTCGCGGCCACAGCTTGGTGCAGGCCATGCTGCCAGGAGCGCTCCTCATGGGCACGACCTGTGAACTCATCCACGATGACCACCTTGTATTCCTGCACGATGTAGTGCTCGCCTTGATGGAATGAGCGCTGGGCACCGAGCGCGTTCTTCAAATACAGGTGCCAAGGGCGCACCAGCGCATCCCATGGCACTCCGGACAGCGCATTGCCCGCTGCCTTGTCGGCTTCCGTCAGCTGCGGGTTTTTGCCACGCGCCTCCAGGTAGAAGGCCACGTCTTCCTTCATCTCCAGCGCTGCCTGATGCGCCCGCAGATACGGCATCGGTGGCAGTCTTCATGACTCCAGAAAATCGAAGGCCTCAATCCACTGAGGAAGGAGCCCTTGAGCATTACCAAGCTGAGGCCGGAATGACTTTGATGGTCAAGAACAGGGGATTTACTTCGCCGTCGCGCGGCTCGCTCGCACCTGCTTCTAGATCACGCCCGAAAGAGTTTGAATCAGCTTCAAGGCATTGCCAGGCCTGAGTGCGATACGCTTCTGGATGGGTAGCAGCGTGCCGGTGGTATGGTCGGAAATGATGCCGGTGGAGAAGTCGAGGACGATCTGGTCGCGGCCGGAGTTAACGATCACCTGATTGGTAAACAGAGCGCCAGTTTCTTCATACAAGATTTGAACGTTCGGCTTATTCACGCCCTGAAGCTCTTCTCATTCCATAGGGCCTGTGGTGTTGGCTACTTCGCTTTTAGTTTTACTAATACAAAAATAAAAATTAAGTTTTTTATAAGGGTTTAATGTCAATGCATTGCCTCTTGAGCTGTGCCTTCAAGCTTAGCCTGTGGCGCTACTGAATGCTCAAGCCAAGCAAGCGCCGCCGTAGCATCTCGAGTGCGTATTGAGTGGTCAACATCTTGAAACGATCTCGTGTGACGGGGTAGAAGACCTTGCGCACGTCGGTTGCCAAGCCTTTTGAAGCCAGTGCGATGAACACCGTGCCTGCTGGCTTCTCCGCTGTGCCGCCTGTGGGGCCAGCGATGCCGGTGCAGGCCAGGGCATGATCGGCACCTGCGGTGGCCAGGCAGCCTTCGGCCATCGCCCGTGCGACTTGCTCGCTCACCGCGCCGTGGCTCTCGATCAAGGCCATGTCCACGCCCAGGTGCTTGGCCTTTGCTTCATTCGCATACGTGACGAAGCCGTGGCCGAACACAGCCGAGGCACCGCTCACATTCGTCAGGCGGCTGGCTAGCTCGCCACCTGTGCAGCTCTCGGCGGTGGTGACCCACTGGGCTTTCGCTTTCAGCAGGTCAATGACCACCTCCTCTAGCACGCGACGGTCTTCACTGGCGATGTAGTCGCCGATGCGATCACGCACCAAGGTCGCAGCTGCCTGCACTAAATCGCGTGGCCCAGACAGGCGCACATCCACGTCCCCTTTGCCAATGCAGTAGCCCAGCTCCAGGCCCGACATCGCTTCCAGATCTTTCTCGATGTGATCGACAATATCCGACTCGCCCATGCCCGTGACCTTGAGATACAAAGCCTCGCGGTTGGAGAGATCAGGCATCAGCGTCTTCAAATGATGCTCCACATGCACCTCGACCATCGGCTTCAGTTCGCGGGG
>Ga0247833_1007235_pt1 | contig 11848 bp, 6 predicted proteins | sample LaCruzMarch2015__7_FD_187117 | JGI IMG/M metagenome (GOLD analysis project Ga0247833, IMG submission 187117) | Freshwater microbial communities from meromictic Lake La Cruz, Castile-La Mancha, Spain - LaCruzMarch2015_8m | ecosystem: Environmental > Aquatic > Freshwater > Lake | place: Spain...
CCTGACCGCCAGGTTCTACCGGCTGCCCACCGAGGCCGAATGGGAATATGCCTGCCGCGCCGGCACGACGACACCATGGCAGGTGGGGGCCGATGCCGCCGCGCTCGAGGCCGTCGCCTGGTTCGCCGACACCTCCGACGAGACGACGCACGCCGTCGGTGAGAAAGAGCCGAATGGCTGGGGGCTTCACGACATGCACGGCAACGTGGCTGAATGGGTGCTCGACGAACTCGTGCCGGGAGGCTACGGCCGGCAGGCCGGGCTGCCTCAGCCCGTGCCGGCGGCGGCCGCCGCCGTATGGCCCGAGCATCTTTCGCCGCGCGTGGTGCGCGGCGGTGCCTACTACGACGAGGCAGCCCAATGCCGCAGCGCCGCCCGCCGCGGATCCGAGGACCTGCCCTGGAAGGACGTCGATCCGAACCTGCCCAAGAGCCCGTGGTGGTACACCGAGGAACCGGCCCTCGGCGTGGGCATGCGGATCGTACGGCCGTTCGCGCCGCCCGATCTGGCCACGCGGCGCCGCTGGGGCGACGCCGACGTCGAAAGCATCCGTGCCGACACGGCCGACCGTCTCCAGCAGGGGCGCGGAGCCCGTGGACTCGTCGATCCGGATCTGCCGGCGGCGGCGGCAGCCGAGGGCTTCACGAACTAAAGGCAGGCGTGATGAATCGCACTCTGACGACGGCACTCGCGGCCTGGGCTTTGACCTCACTCGCCGCGGCGGCCGATTGGCCCGACTGGCGCGGCCCCGAGCAGGATCGGCATTACGCCGGCCCGCCGCTCGTCACTTCGTTCGATGCCGGGCAAGGCACCAACGTGCTCTGGAAGAGCGACGAGGCAGGCGGCATTTCCACCCCCGTAGTCATGGGCGGGCGGCTCTTCACGCTCGTGCGGCACAAGCCGGGGACGACGGAAGAGGCGGAGAAGGTGCTCTGCCTCGATGCCGCCACGGGCAAAAAGCTCTGGGAAAACGTGTTCAACGTCTATCTTTCGGACGTGCCGGCCGAGCGGGTCGGCTGGTCGGCCGTGGTGGCCGATCCGGCCAGCGGCACCGTCTTTGCCCACGGCGTGTGCGGCGTGTTCACCGCCATCGACGCCGCCACGGGAGCGACGAAGTGGCAGCGGTCGCTCCATGAGGAATTCGGCTTTCTCTCCACCTACGGCGGGCGGACGAACATTCCGGTGGTGTTCGAGGATCTCGTGATCGCCAGCGCCGTCGTGACGGGCTGGGGCGACACCGCCCGGCCCGCCCATCGGTTCCTCGGGATGGACAAGGCGACTGGTGAGGTCCGCTGGATGAACGGCACGAAGGAACTCCCCGAAGACACGACCTACAGCACGCCTTCGCTCGCCGATTTCGGCGGCTCCGCTGCGCTCGTCTTCGGCTCGAGCGACGGCAGCGTGTGGAACTTCCAGCCGCGGACGGGCCAGGCCGTCTGGAACTTCAAGCTCTCGCGCCGTGGCATCAACACCGCGCCGCTCGTCGCCGGCGACACGGTGATCATCTCGCAGTCGGAGGAAAACCTCGACAACACATCGATGGGATCGGCCACGGCATTCAAGGCGACCGGCACGGGCGACATCACGGCCACGAACGTGATCTGGCAGAAGAAGGGCGTGATGGACGGCCGGTCGATGCCGGTCGTGCTCGGCGACCGTGTGTATTTCGTCGATGACGGTGCGAAGGTGTATGCGTTCGACCGGCAGACGGGCGCGGCAGTCGGCCGCCCTCAGAAACTGCTCGGCACGATCGTCCGCGGCAGCCCACTCGTGGCCGACGGCAAGCTCTACGTGTGTTCGACGGGCGGCTGGCACGTGCTCGAGCCGACGAAGGACGGGCTGAAGTTCGTAAACCGGATGCGGCTCGACGAGGCGGATGAAGTGACGGCCTCGCCGATCGCCTCCCGGGGACTCCTCTATCTCACGACGAACGCGCGGCTGTATTGCCTCGGCGACAAGGCCGCAGCGACATCCTCCTCCGCATCCGTCGGCCCGACGGTGCCGCAGAAGGTCTCCGACGCCACCCGGGCCCCGGCGGGCGCACCCGCCTGGGTGCAGGTCGTGCCGGCCGAGGCCCAGATCGCCGCTGGTGAGTCGCTGCCCCTGAAAATTCGCCTCTTCGACGCAGCGGGCCGGTTCGTGAAGGAATCGCCCGCCACGTTCACGGCCACCGCCGGCGCGGTCGCGAGCGACGGCACCTACACGGCCCCCGCGGGCCGGCATGCCGCCGCGATCGTGACGGCGAAGGTCGGCGCACTGGAGGGCAAGGCCCGCATCCGTTCGATGCCGCCGCTCCCATGGTCGTTCGACTTCGATGAGACTCCTCTCGCGGCCGATCCCAAGACGGGCGTCGTGAAGGGCGAGCCACCCCTCCCGTGGATTGGCATGCGGTATCGCCACGTGGTCCGTGAGGTCGACGGGTCGAAATGCCTCGTCAAGATTACGACGATCCCCAAAGGCACTCGCAGCCAAGGCTGGATCGGGCCGATCGCATTGCACGGCTACGTCGTTCGGGCCGACTTCCGCGCGCAGGAGACCGGAGTCGAGAAACCCGGATCTCCTGCCTCCGGCGCACCGACGTCGCCCGGCTCCGACGCCGATGCCTTCACGAAGGCGTTCGGCACCGCTGCCGCCCTCGAGAAGGCCCGCATGCCCGACATGGGGCTCGTGGCCCAGCGGTACACGCTCGATCTCATGGGCGCTGCGCAGCAACTCCAGATCCGGAGCTGGCCGCCCCAGGTCGCCACCTACTTCTCGAAAACGATTCCGTTTTCCTGGGAGGCGGGCCGGTGGTACACGATGAAGTTCGAGGCCCGCACGACGGGCAAGGCTGCCGTCCTGCGCGGCAAGGTGTGGCCGCGCGGTGAAGCTGAGCCGGAGGCGTGGACAATCGAAGCCACGCACGATGCGGGCAATCTTCACGGGAGCCCCGGCTTCTTCGGCAACTCGAAAGACTCCGAGATCTCTATCGACAACGTGAGAGTGGAGGCGGTGCAATGACTCTGAGAATCGCATTCGTGTTCGGGATAGGTCTCCTCACCAATGCCGCCGTCGCCGCCGACTGGGCCCAGTGGGGCGGCTCGCCGGTTCGCAACAACGTGTCTCCGGCGACGAACATTCCGGCGGAGTGGGCGCCCGGCGACTTCAACCTCGACACGGGCGAGTGGAAGCCCGAGACGAGCAAAAACGTGGCCTGGGTGGCGGCGCTCGGCAGCCAGAGCTACGGCAACCCGGTCGTCGCCGGAGGCAAGGCCTACGTCGGCACGAACAACGGCAAGGGCTGGCTGAAGCGGTATCCTCCCGCCGTCGATCTCGGCTGCCTGCTCGCCTTCGACGACCGCGACGGCTCGTTCCTCTGGCAGGATTCGAGCGAGAAGCTGCCCACCGGCCGCGTGCACGACTGGCCGCTCCAGGGTATCTGCTGTGCGCCACTCGTGGAGGGAGACCGCCTGTGGTATGTGACGAGCCGCGGCGAGGTGAAGTGCCTCGACACCGCCGGGTTCCACGACGGCGAGAACGACGGCCCCTTCTCGGGCGAGAAGGTCGCGGAGAAGGACGAGGCCGACGTCGTCTGGGTGCTCGACATGATGAAGCAGCTCGGTGTGTCGCAGCACAACATGTGCTCGTGCAGCGTGACGAGCGCCGGCGACTTGCTCTTCGTGAACACGAGCAACGGCGTCGACGAAGGGCACATCAACCTCCCCAACGCAGAGGCCCCGAGCTTTCTGTGCATCGACAAGCGCGACGGCAAGGTGCTGTGGGCCGACAATACGCCCGGCGCCAACGTGCTGCACGGCCAATGGTCGAGCCCGGCCTATGCGGAGCTCGGCGGCGTGCCGCAGGTGCTGTTTGGCGGCGGCGACGGCTGGCTGTATGCCTTCGACGCCCGCGGCGACAACGGCCGGGCCAAGAAGCTCTGGGAGTTCGACTGCAATCCCAAGGAGTCGAAATACACGCTCGGCGGCCGGGCCGACCGCAACCACATCATCGGCACACCGGTGGCTCACGAGGGGCTCGTGTATGTCGCCGTCGGCGAGGATCCTGAGCACGGCGAGGGCGTGGGCCACTTGTGGTGCATCGATCCCACGAAGCGGGGCGACGTGTCGAGCGAACTGGCCGTCAGCCTGAAAGATCCGAACATGCCCCTGCCCCGCCGCCGCGAGCAGGCGGTGATCAAGGAGCAGGGGGAGGTGGCACGGCCCAATCCGAATTCGGCCGCCGTGTGGCACTATCCCGGCGTCGATGCCGATGGAAACGGCAAGCTCGACTTCGAGGAGACGATGCACCGCACCTGCGGCACGGTGGCGATTGACCAGGGGCTGCTCTTTGTGGCCGATTTCAGCGGCCTCTTCCATTGCCTCGACGTGAAGACCGGCAAGCCGCACTGGACCCACGACATGCTCGCCGCCAGCTGGGGCTCGCCGCTCGTCGTGGACGGCAAGGTGTATATCGGCGACGAGGATGGCGACATCACCGTGTTCAAGCTCGCGCCAGAAAAGGAAATGCTGGCGGAGATCAACATGGGCAACAGCGTCTACTCGACGCCGATCGTGGCCGGTGACACGCTCTACATCGCCAACAAGAGCCATCTGTTCGCGATCCGGGCCGGAGCCACTCCCGTCAGGGTGAAGTGAGATGCGGCGGTGTGCAGGGCCTTGGATCGGGGTGGTCCTCCTCGCAGCCTGCTGCCACGCCGAGGAACCGGCGTCGGCGTTTCGCGTCAGGCCCTACCTGCAGAATCCAGCCGCAGACGCGATGACCGTCCGCTGGCTGACCAACGACGACAGGCCGGGGACGCTGCGCGTCGCGGGCCGGGAGTTCACGTCCGCACCGGTGCTGTGCCTCGAGCTCGCCTACCAGCCGAACGAAGCCCGCGACGACCGGCTCGGCAGTGCCCCCTTCCTGCACTCCGTGCGCGTGACCGGACTCGAGCCCGCGACGAGCTATCCCTATGCCGTTGAACAGGGTGATGAAACCAGGAAGGCGATCCTCACCACGGCGCCCAAACCCGGTGACGTGGGGCCGGGCGGCGGTGTGCGGCTGTTTTTCTATGCCGACTGCGAAACACAGCCCGAATCGCGCGGCTCGCGCGTGGCATGGCCTCCGTCGCCGTCACTTCCGGGAGGGCCGCGGCCACGCTGGGTGGAGGGCCGCTATCCCGCCGACGAGACGACGGGCTACCGGATGAACCTCGCGCTCATCGCCGCCCGGGCCGCCGAGAGCCTGCGGGCCAAAAACCCCGTGCTCGTGAGCGTCGTGGGCGATCTCGTGGAGAGCGGCGGCGAGCAGCGCGACTGGGACGAGTTTTGGCGACACAATGCCGGCGACTTCGGCACGCTCGCCTCACGGGTGCCGATCGTGGCGGCCATGGGGAATCACGAACTCTTCGGCGGGCCGCCTTCCGACGACCCGAAGAAGGACCTCGGCGGCTACTCCGGCCGGGCGACGCTCGTGGGCGCGATGAAGTTTCTCACCTACTTCGACCATCCCACGAACGGGGCCGCCGATGAGCGCCACGAGGAACGGTATCACCGAGTCGACTTCGGCCCCGTCACCCTGCTCACGCTCGACACGACCAACGGCGGCGGCGACGACGGGCCGGATGATACGAATCACGATCTCGACCGCGCCGACGCATCCCACGTCCCCAACTACGCCCCGGGGTCGGAGCAGTATGCGTGGCTCGAGCGCCAGTTGTCCGACGCGCGCGCCGATGGCCGGATCATCCTCGTGCAGTTTCACCACGCGCCCTACTCGTCCGGCCCACACGGACTTCCCCCCGGAGACGGCCTCGGGGAGAATCCCCAGTCGGGCCAGCCGTTGCGGGTCTTCGCGGATCTCTTCCGGACGCACGGCGTCCGCGCCGTGTTCTCCGGGCACGACGAGATGTACGAACACTCGATCGTGGACGGGATCCACTACTACGACGTCGGCATCGGGGGCGATGCCCTGCGGGGCCCCGAGGCTGCCGCGACCAACGGGCGGCAGGTCTTCCTGGCGCACGATCACGCGCCCGAGCGATGGAACGGCGACGTGCTCGAATCGGGTGGCAAGCACTATGGCCACGTGGAGGTCGATGTGGAGCGAAACACGGCGGGGCCGGGGTTTACCGTTTCGATCCGGCCCGTCCACCTGTTTCCCGTGTTCGATCCCGCCCAGCCGGGTACGATCGCGACTTGGGAACGCCGCGAATACGACGACCTGGTGACATTCGACGCTGCCATCAAGGAGCCCTCACGATGAATCTGACCACGCTTGTCCTCATGCTCGTCGTGTCTGTCTGGGCCACGTGCCTGACCGCCGCAGAGCCGACGCCACCGCGCGAGATGGTGCTGGGTGCGAAGCGGATCGTGATTCTCGGCGACTCGATCACATACGGCGGCGGCTGGGTGGTGCCGTTCATCGCCTGGCTCGAATCCGAAGGGTGGACCGGAGACGTCATCAACATGGGCCTCTCGAGCGAGACGGTGTCGGGGCTCTCCGAGGAGGGCCATGCCGGTGGGAAGTTTCCCCGGCCCGATCTCCACGAGCGGCTCGACCGCGTGCTGCGCGTCGGGCGGCCCGACCTCGTGATCGCCTGCTACGGGATGAACTGCGGCATCTACCAGCCGCTCGACGAGGCGAGGTTTGCGAAGTTCAAGGATGGGATGCAGCGGTTGCACGACGCAGTCGAAAAGACGGGGGCCAAGATCATCCACCTCACGCCGCCCGTCTACGACCAGCGGCCCGACAAGGACGGGCCTGCCGGGAAGGTCGATTACGACGCCGTGCTCGACGCCTATTCGAAGTGGCTGCTCTCGAAGCGGGCCGACGGCTGGATCGTGGTCGACACCCACGGGCCGATGAAAGCGTCGCTCACGGCAGCCCGTGCGAAAGACCCAGCCACGATATTCGCCCCCGACGCGGTCCACCCCAACGAGGCAGGCCACTGGGCCTTCGCTCGCGGACTGTTCTCGGGCCTCGGCGCGCACGCCGTCGCCGCGAAGGAGACGCCGGAGCACTTCGCCGCCTTCGTACCCGACGTGAAGCGACGTATGGAGGTTCTCCGCGACGCCTATCTCACGTCCGCCGGCCACCAGCGGCCGGGCGTCCCGGCCGGGCTGCCGCTCGGCGAGGCCGAGGCCAAGGCCCGCGAGCTCACCGAATCGATCCGCGCGCGGCGCTACCACCTGATGGGCGGCCAGACCGGCAACGGCCCCGAGTGGAAAAGTCCGATCCAGTGGCCGCAGCCGCGGGTCGTCGATTCGGGCCCGGCTCCGCAGTCCCCCGCCCCGGTGCCGTCCGATGCGATCGTGCTCTTCGGCGGCAAGGATCTTTCCGCCTGGAGCAACGGTGAGAACTGGCGGGTAGCGGATGGCGTCGCGACGGTCGGCAAGGGAGACGTCCGCACGAAGCAGGGCTTCGGCGACTGCCAGCTCCACGTGGAGTTCCGCACGGCCGCCGACACGCAGGGCAAGGGGCAGCAGCGCAGCAACTCCGGCGTGTTCTTCCAAGACAAGTACGAGATCCAGATCCTCGATTCCTTCCAAGACGGCACCGACCAGCCCGTGACCTACTTCGACGGCCAGTGCGGCGCCCTCTACAAGCAGCAGCCCCCCGCCGTGAACGCCTGCCGCAAGCCGGGCGAATGGCAGACCTACGACATCCTGTTCACCCGGCCGCGGTTCAAGGCCGACGGGTCGCTCGCGAAGCCCGGCCGGATCAGCGTGCTCCACAACGGCGTGGCGATCCACTCCGACACGGTGATCAAGGGCGACACGTTCTTCCATGCCCCGCCGAGCTACACGGCGCATCCCGACGCCCTCCCGATCCGCCTCCAGGACCACGGCAACCCTGTGCAGTTCCGCTCGATCTGGGCCCGCCCCTTCGAGCCCCTCGTCCCGACGCTCAAGGAGTAGGACAGGCTTCAGCCTGTCTGGCCCCGACTTGCCCAATCCGGCTCGGGCCTACCCCGTACCGTCTCGACGGACGTTCGTTGCGCCCATCCTGGGCTTCACTCACTCGGATGTGCCTGCGCTTCGGCATCCATGCCTGCGCTGGTCACATACGCCGTCTCAACGGCAGGGGTAACCCCGAGCCTCCCCAACTGGAAGCCCGAGGCGTAAGCCGAAGGGATGCCGGGCCGAACTTTCGGCAAAGACGGCCGGTGCGATGCACTTTCCTCGTCCCCGGCGCGCATCGAGGGGAGTAGTCATCCGGACGAAAAACACCTAGGTTGCATACCACTCTTTCGGCGGGTATTCTCCCTGGCGAAAAGCTGTATCTGACAGCTCGGATAACCACCGGAGACTTCTTGCCGTGCTCAATCGCATCGCCATCCTGACGGTGTTCGTCGTCCTCTCGGTGTCGCACTCCGCCGCATTCGCGACCGACGCCAACGGTCTGTTTTGGCTTTTCCAGCGGACGGGCTACACCACGGCGACGAGTTCGCAAACGGCACTGGGCATGGGCGATTCCAAGTCTTGGCCGGTCGTTTTTTCCCTGGCAAACGGTTCTGCGCAAGCGTACGCACTGACACCGGTCAGGAACTTTTCAACGAATACCTACTGGAATCAGATCGGGACCAACATCCTCACAGGAACCGGCACACTGTCTGCGAAGTCAAGCAGCGACGGCCGTGTCGGGGTTTCGATCGCGAACTCGTTTAGTTCTTATTACTACGGTTACTCCGGTACTGCAGGCAGCGCCATTGTCGGCCGCCGATCCACCGGGTTTACCAGCCAGATTCCAAACGTCCAGGGCATCACCTTCGACCAGGCCGGGGCAGTTGTGACTGCTTCCGTCGATACGCTGGCTGGGTCAGGCATCAACCAGTTTTCGCTCCCTACGGTCCAGAGCATCGCTACGTCCCCCTTCGGCAGCATCGGGGTGCTGACCAGTACTAGCGGCCTGTTGTCGTATTACGAAAAGAGCCCGTTGACGGGATGGTCTGCCGAAACAATTCGCTCTGGCACAATCGTCGGAGGTGATCTGGCGATCGATACGATCGGACGGCCATTCGTCGCCTATTCGGGATTAATATCGAGTGGCTCAGGCGTTCATGCCTCGCACTTCGACGTCATGTCAGGGCAATGGAAGACCTCAACATTCGCTCTGCCGAGCGGCATGTATCCGACGAACCCCACGATTGCCGCGGACGGCATCGGCGGCATCGGAATGGCGTGGATGGCGACGACGTCATCCGGGTCCAACTCGCTCATGTACGCCTATAAGAACGGTGTTAAGGACTGGGCCCTGCACACTGTGACGTCGTTCATGGTCGCATCGGGCACATCGTCCAGTATGCTCCTCCCGCAGCAGCGGGTTGGCCTGGACTTCGATGCCAATGACTGGCCGGTAATCTCTTTCCTGGCAAATAGCAGCGGCGGTTACGGGTCAACGGCTGACATCTGGATCGCCTACGACCCCATCGTCGTGCCGGAGCCCTCAGCGATCGTCCTTGCGGCCGCAGGGTTCGCAGGCATGTGCTACGCGGCACGCCGTAAACGCGGCCGGTGAGCCCATCCCCGTGAAGGGCAATGGCAACGAACGCCTTGCTTCATTGAAAAGGCGATTTGCGGTTTCGGCGTCCACCAGGTGAGGAGGCTTCGGGCTCCCCTTGTCCCGGGAGCCGGCGTATGCAGACAAGCGCAGGCAGGATGCCGAAGCGCAGTCGGAGGCGAGTGAGCCGAAGCCTGGAGGGCGGAGGCAAACGTCCGGCGACGGGATATGGGGAGCCCGAAGCCGGCGCGCCCAACGCCGCGACCGTCCGGCGAGACGGTACGCGGCAACCCCGAGCCGGGCTGGGCGAGTTCGGGCATGACAGACTGAAGCCTGTCCTACGTTGCGAGTGCGGCGCGGATGGCGGCGAGTTCGGCCGTGGGGTCGTTGTCGGCGCGGGCGAGCTTGCCGGCCTTCGCGAACCAGTAGCGGGCGTTGCCGCGGTCGCCCTCGATGGCGTGCAGCACGGCGTGGATCCAGCAGGCTGTCGTATCGGCCTCGTCCTCTTGCACGATGCCGTGCGCTTCGTCCCAGCGGCCGGCCTTGGCGGCGTCGAGCGCCGCGAGCAGGTCGGCCTTCGTCATGGGGAGATGAACGCGAGCGTCGGTTCGGAGGCATAGACGACCTGGTCCTTCTTCCGCCAGCCGGCGGCCACCCAGCCGTCCTTGCGGGCCACGAACTGCTCCATCGGCAGCGGCCCCGCGCCTGCGAGCTGGCCCGGCATCTTTAGGGGCTCGACGTCCACCACTTCCTTGAACACCTTGCCGAATCGCTTCTGGAGGATCCGCCGCAGCGATGTCTGGGCCACGGTCAGTTTCTCGCCGCCGCCGGGCACGAATCCGGGCGGGTAGATCTGCACGTCGCCGTCACGGACGAGCCGGATCTTTCCCTCGGCGGGCTCGATCCGGTAGGCGGCCCAGATGTCCATCGCCGGGAACTCACGGTCGCCCGAGGTGAACCTCGTGCCGCGGACCGTCATCTTCACGCGGGAGTCGTCGGCGTCGAGTTCCAAGGGCTTCCGCTTCGCGAACGTGATCGACCACGGAGCCTGGTCGGGGTCGTTGCCGAGCGACTCAGGCAGCGTGCCGTTATTCTTCTTGATCTGCTCCTCGACGAACTGCTGCGTGATCGTCCGGCCGCCGAGCGTAATCTCAGCGGCATTGTTGACGAGCGTTTCATGAATCCGCGCGGCCATCACGGCGTCGGGATCGACGGCCGGCGGCGGCGTGAAGGCCGCGATCTGGTCGGTGAGCGCCTTGCGGGCCACCACGGAGAGCCTGGAATCGCTCGTAGTGAGATGGAGCATTTCGGGATACCAGCCGCGGTCCATGAGCGGCCGGCGGAACTTCGCCTGATAGTCGGACTGGGCCTGGGCGATCGCGCCGGCCGTCTGCGAGTCGAACTGCTGCCGCACCCGCTCGCGGGCTTTCTGCTCGGAGATCGCCTCCGCCTTGGGCCGCATCTCGGCGATCTTTCGGCTGGCGATCTTGCGAATCAGGTTCTGGCCGAAGCGCTTGCTGACGCCGATGCCTGCCGTGCGCGTGCTCGTCGATGCATGGGCCTCGACGGGCAGGGCGCTCACTCGCTCATCGTCGATCATGATCCGCTTGCGGGCGTCGACCTTCGTCGTGCCGTGGGTGCGCACGGTGACCGGCCCCTGCGAGCCGCGGGTGTCGGAATGGTTGGTGGCGTCGAGCGCGATGTCCACGATCGCCTGGTCGAGCGCCGGCACGAAGTCGAGGAGCACGAGGCCCGTGGTGTGGCCGGTGCCCCGAATGCGGGTGCCGAGCACCGTGTCGCTGATCGGAGCCCGTTCGTCGACCACGCGATTGACCGCCGACCCGAGCAGGCTCTCATCGATGTCGAGGTAGAGGTTCGGCCGATCGACGGCGCTCCGCACGCGGGCCACCACGCCCGGCGCCTGGCCGGAATCGGCGAGCTTGGCGAGCAGGGGACCGACCGGATCAAGGGCCTCGGTCGTGCCTGCCGCCGCACCCGCCGCCACGGCGGCGGCGAGTTTGTCGAGCCGCTGGGCATAGGCGGCCTGGGCTTCCGGACTTTTGGCAGCTTCCGCGGCCTCCGCATAGGCCGTCACTGCTCGCCGCACGGTGGCGAACTGGTGCATCTCGAGGCCGTTCTCGCCGGCGTCGAGCAGTTTCTGGAGGCGGCGAAGCGTGGCCGGATCAGCGTTCGATCCGCTCGCTGCCTGGGCTTCGAGCGCCGGCCTGTCGAGATACTTCTTCCAGTCGGCACCGCTTGGGCTGCGGGCCAGGAGCCGGTCGAGCGGCCCGAGGGCGGCGCGGAGTTTGCCAGCGGCGGTGGCGAGCGTCCCCTCGGAAACCGGCCGGAATGCTTCGGGCGAACCGAG
>Ga0247833_1007247_pt1 | contig 11837 bp, 13 predicted proteins | sample LaCruzMarch2015__7_FD_187117 | JGI IMG/M metagenome (GOLD analysis project Ga0247833, IMG submission 187117) | Freshwater microbial communities from meromictic Lake La Cruz, Castile-La Mancha, Spain - LaCruzMarch2015_8m | ecosystem: Environmental > Aquatic > Freshwater > Lake | place: Spain...
GCGCGCAGCGCGCTGCCGGCACGCCGCTTCGAACGCGACTCGGCGTAACGGCCGGCCAGGACGAGCGCCACCGTGGCCGACGCCACCTCCAGGTACAGGTGGTGCTCGGCACCACCGACGCTCGAGATCAGCGACATGCTCATGGTCATGCCGTTGTCACCCGCCGAGGTGAAGAACAGCGCGTAGGTGCTCCATCCGAACGCAGCCAGCACGCCGACGGACACGAGGGTGTCCATCGAGGCCTCGGCCTGCCGGAGGTTCTTCCAGGCGGCCCGGTGGAACGGCCAGGCGCACCACGTGGCCACCGGCGCCGAGAGAGCGAACGCGAGCCACTGCCAGTTGCGGAACTGCAGCGCGGGAATCATCGACAGCACGAGCACCGGCGCGCCGAGCACCGTCGCCACGATCAGCCGCCGGAGCAGCGGGTCGGTGCGTTCGACGACCTCGGCGTCCTCGTGCCCGGCCGGTGCAGGCAGGTGCGCGCCGTACCCGATCGACTCGACGGTCGCGATCAGATCGCTCGGCCGAACGGCGGCGCCGTCGAAGGTGACCGTCGCCTTCTCGGTGGCGTAGTTCACCGTGGCCGTCACGCCGTCCATCCGGTTGAGCTTCTTCTCGATGCGCGCCGCGCAGGCAGCGCACGTCATGCCGGAGAGTTCGAGCTCGATGCGGTCGCTGATGCCGGCGCCCGAGCGGATGCTGTCGAGCGCGGTCATGGCTGCACCACCGTGAAGGGCACGGTGACCACGGCGCCGTCGTGGGTGAACTGCAGGAAGAGCCGGTACGTGCCAGGCCCCGGCAGCGGTGTGGAGAACCGGTAGTCGCCCAGCACGTCGTTGTCGGGGTGGAGGTGGAGGTACGCGAGGTCGCCCTCGCGGAACGCGACCAGGTGGGCCGACTGGCCGAGGTACCGGTCGAGGCCCGGCGCCGGTGATCCGTCGGGCAGGGTGGCCGTGAAGTTCAGGCCGTCGCGCATGACCATGAGGCCGTCGGTCTCGACCATCGCTTGCGCCGGTGGCAGCGGCTCGGTGGTCATGTCGCCCGGCACCACGATGTCGGTGCCGAGCACGAGGATCGCGCCGTCGGCATCGGCGGGTGAGCTGTCGGCGACCATGCGCCAGACCCCGGGCGTCGACAGGTCGACGGCGGTGGTCCAGGTGCCGTCGGGCGCCAGCTCGGGGTGCAGGTGCTGGTAGCCGGTGAGGTCGTGGCGCACGAGCAGCAGGTGCAGCAGGGCGGCGTGCTGCTCGGTGAAGTCGGTGACGCGGGCGCCGTCACGCTCGAGGTGGAAGGCGAGCGAGGTCTCGCTGTGGTCGTCGACCACCAGTCGGTAGCCGGCGACCACCTGGCTCAGCCCGAGCGCGTCGGCCGATCCCGTGCCGGACGACGCCACACCTGCACCCATGCCGGCCATCGAGCCGTGCGTGTGCGAGTGCGAGTGCGAATGGCCGGGCAGACGCTCGCCTACTGCGTACGCGGTGCCGAACAGCCCGACGAGCACGAGCGCGTAGCTGCCGAGACGCGAACCGACCGATGATGGCATGTCAGACCACGGCTTCGAAGCCGGCCTCGTCGACGGCGGCCACGATGGCGTCGAGGTCGAGTTGCTCGCCTTCGACCACGACGGCCTTGGTCTCGAGGTTCACGTCGACCGAGGTGACGCCGACGAGCTTGCCGATCTCGCCCTTGACCGCTGCCTCGCAGTGGCCGCAGGTCATGCCCGGGACGGTGATCGCGATCGTGCTGGTCGTGCTCATGTCGGTGCTCCTGGTGTTCGTGGTTCGGTCGGGGTCATGCCCGCAGCAGCCGCTCGACGGCTCGGGTGGCTTCGTGGACGAGGTGTTCGGTGCGCTCGGTGTCACCGCTGGCGGCGGCACCGGCGACACAGTGCTGGAGGTGCTCGTCGAGCAGCTGCACGCCGACGGTCTGCAGGCCCTTGCTGACGGCAGCGAGCTGCGTGAGGACGTCGATGCAGTAGGTGTCCTCGTCGATCATGCGTTGCAGCCCGCGGACCTGCCCCTCGATGCGGCGCAGCCGCGTGATGAGCTGCTGCTTGTCGGCGTGGTATCCCGGCGTCACACTCACACGATACCCCATGGGGGTATCAACACAACCCGCAACTTTGTCGATGAGGTGTCGCCAGGCAACACCCCACCGACAAAGTTCAAGGGGTCAAGGGGTCAGGGGTGTTGGGTGAAGGTGGGGTGGCGCTTGGCGAGGAAGGCGGCGATGCCTTCCTGGGCGTCGGGCGTGACGGCGGCCTCGGCCATCAGGGCCACCGCCATCTCGTACGCCTGCGCCTGCGGCAGGTCGACCTGGGCGTAGAACCCGCGCTTGCCCATCGCCTTCGACAGTGCGCTGCCGCGGGTGGCCCGACGGATGAGGTCGTCGACGGCGGCGTCGAGCTCGTCGGCGGGGACGGCCCGGTTGATGAGCCCCCAATCGGCGGCGGTGGCCGCGTCGATGGCGTCGCCGGTGAGGGCGAGCTCGAGGGCGCGCTTGCGGCCGACGTTGCGGGCCACGGCGACGAGCGGCGTGTGGCAGAACAGCCCGCCCTTGCCGCCTGGGATGGCGAAGCCTGCCGAGGTGGCCGCGATGGCGAGGTCGCAGGTGGCGACGAGTTGGCAACCGGCGGCCGTGGCCAGGGCATGGACCTTGGCGATCACCGGCTGCGGGATCGACTGGACGGCGTCCATCATTTCGGTGCACGCCTCGAACAACCGGCGGGCCTCGTCGACCGTGGCGCCGGCCATGTCGCCGAAGTTGTGCCCGGCAGAGAACACCGGCCCGTTCGCGGCGAGAATCACGCCGAGGGCGTCGGACGCGCCCACCTCGCGCAGGACGGTCGTCAGTTCGGCCATCACGTCGGCGGCGAGGGCGTTGCGCTTCTCGGGCCGGTTGAGGGTGACGGTCGTGATCGGGCCGTCGGTCGAGACGAGCAGGTGTTGGAGTTCCACGCCGCCAGTGTCGCGCACGGCGTGCGAGCGCCGTGCGGCCGTGGGGTCCCGGAACGCCGGTGCCGGCGCGGCCGATTCAGCCGGCGGCGAAGAGCGGCGACGAGATGAGGTAGTCGGCGGTCGAGCGGTTCGATGCGGTCGGGGTGTTGTAGACGACGGCGATGCGCAGCAGGGCGCGCACATCGGGGTCGTGCGGCTGCGGTTCGAGCGGATCCCAGAAGAAGATCAACAAGTCGATCTGCCCTTCGCAGATGAGGGCGCCGAGTTGCATGTCGCCACCCAACGGACCGCTGTGCAGTCGCTTCACGTTCAGACCCACGTCGTCACGCAGCATCGAGCCGGTAGTGCCGGTGGCCACGAGGTCGTGCTCGGACAGCGTGCCGCGGTTGAAGGTGGCCCACTCGATGAGGTCGGCCTTCTTGTGGTCGTGCGCCACCAGCGCGATCCGCCGGCGTACGGGTGTGCTCATCGGCTCCTCCTCGAACGTCGCCCCACCGTACCCGCCCTTCCTCGGCACAGTTGCTGCGCTCCGAATGTCACAAACCGGCACCGGGGCGATCGGCCAGCGTGGCTCGATGGAGTTGACCCAACGTGGTGGACACCGGGTTTCGGCGGCTGTTCGTCAGCGGATGCCGGTGAGTGACAGGTCGAACGTGAGATCGCTGCTCGCCTGTTGGAACTGGTGCACCTCGACGGCGAGGAGGTTCCTGCCCTCGACCAGCCGTGCGCTGATCGGGATGGTGTAGAGCGTGGTCTCCGCCGCGTCGTTCACGCTGGACAGCGCTCGCGTGCCGAACGCAATCGCACCCGTGGGCATGTTGGTGCGAGCCACTTCCACACCGTTCAGGTAGATGACGGCGCCATCGTCTCGCCGCACGAGCAGGGTGAGGTTCGTGTGTGCGGTGGAGCCCGTGAACCAGGTGCGGAAGTAGCACGTGTTCGCCCGAGTCTCCGTGGTGCCCGCACGCAACAGCGTGGTGACGGGATCGCCGTAGCCGAGCGGACCTGCGCCCGACTTCCACCCGCGGTCGTCGTAGCCGGTTCCGCGCCATGTCGTGCCCAGGTTCTGGCCGAGATCGTGGTAGCGCCAGGTGCTTCGCAGGGGCACGAGCGTCTGCGTGGCGCTGGGTGGAGCCGTCGTGCTGGTCGTGCTGGTCGTGCTGCTGGTGGTCGTCGGGGCCACGGTGGTCGTGGTCGTCGGCGTGGGTGAGACGGTGCGCGTGCCCGTGAGCGACAGGTCGAAGCTGAGGTCGCTGCTCGATGCCTGGAACTGGTGCACCTCGACGGCGAGCACGTTCGCGCCGTTCAGCAGCGTGGCGGCGATGGGGATGACGTTGATCGTGGTCTCCGCCGCGTCGTTCACGCTCGACAGCGCAGCCGTGGCGAACGTGATCGTGCCGGCCGGCATGTTGCTGCGTGCCACCTCGACACCGTTGAGGTGGATCACGGCTCCGTCGTCACGGCGCAGCCGCACCGTGAGGTTCGTGTGGGCTGCCGTGGCGGTGAACGTCGTGCGGAAGTACGACGTCATCGGTTTCGCTGGGAGCGCCCCGCCTTCGATGACCGTGCGCACCGGATCGCCGTAGCCGAGCGGCCCGGCTCCCTGCTTCCACGTGGTGTCGTTGTACGCAGGTGCTCGCCACGCCGTGCCGAGGTCGGTGCCCTGGTCGTGGTAGCGCCACACGCTGCCGGCGGCCACGAGGGTGTCGGTGACAACGGTGGGTGGCACGGCCGCGGTGCGGAACGGACCCCTGATCTCGTAGGTGCGGCCGAGGCCGTCGGCGCCGCCGCGCTGCGACGACACGTACAGGCGGGTGTGGTCCGGCGAGAACGCCGCCCCGGTCAGCTCGGACGTGTCGTGACCCACGACTCGCAGGAACGCGGCCACCACACGGTCAGCCGGCCCGGCGCCTGCGGTGATGAGGCACACCTCCATGTTGCCGCCGTCCTCACAGACGAAGACGTCGCCTGACGGTGAATGCACGGTGCAGTTGTCGACGCCGCCGAGCGCAGCAGTCGGGGTGACGTTGCCGTCGTAGAGCACGGAGATGGTCTGGTTGTCGAGCTGCACCTCCCACACGCGCTGGTCGCCCTTGGTGGTGAAGTACATGGTGCGACCCTCGATCCACATGCCTTCGCCACCGTTGAACGCGGTGGTGCTGATCTGGCGATCGGGACCGGCCGCCGATGTCGCCACCCAGGTGAGGCGACCGTCGGCGACGCGGGCTGCGAACAACTGCCCTGCGGTGAAGTTGCCCGCCACCGCGGGCACGAACCGGTAGAGCCGTCCATTGGGATCGTCCTCCGTGAGGTACACGGCTCGCGTACCGGGATCCTCGACCGCGGCCTCGTGATTGAACGACCCGAGTGCGGGCCGCGGCACACCTTGGCCGGCCACCAGCGGATCGCACTCGTAGACCTGGCCGCCGGCGCCGTTCTCCTCGCACGAGAGCCACGTGTTGGCCACCGTTCGTCCGCCGGCGCAGTTCCGGGTGGTGCCGGTGAGGATCGAATGCGCGCCGACGAGGGCTCCCGTTGCATCGAACCGCAATGCCGCGGCGCCACCTCCTCCCCGGCTGGACACCTCGCTGTTCGACACGTAGACCCACCCGCCCGTCGGCGTGGGGAAGCATGCGCCGCCGTCGGGGGCGGCATGCCAGATGTGGTTGCTGCCGCCGACCGGCTGGCCGGTGGTGGCGAGCAGTCGGCTCGTGAACCCGGCCGGCAGCTGGATGCCGTTGGCATCCGCAGCGCCGAGCGGTCCGTACGGCCCGGGTCCGGGGATGGCGGCAGCCCCTGCGAGCACCGATCGCAGCGCTGTGCCGCCGAGGATCGCCGAGCCGGTCGCCAACGCGACGCCACGGAGGAAGCGTCGACGACCGATTCCCTCACCCACGCCGATGTCCGCCACGACTGCCCCTTCCGTCCGCGCCCGCACGCGTCCGGAGCGGAGCTTAGAGACTTGGGAAACGCTCGAGTACCGGCCGACCCCAGCGACGGCGGTCTCGCCTGGTCGATGGAACCGGGACCCATGCCCTTCGTGATCGCCGGCGCCGCCGGACTGCTCGTCGCGAAACCATGGCGCAGTCTCACCAGGCGAACCGCAACGAACGAGCAACGCAACACCTGACGATCGTCTCGTGGTTGTTCGGGTCATCGAGGCGCGTGGTTCAGGTTGTTCCGGTGATCGTTACGACAGCGCAACGCATGTATGCCTGAGCATCGGGGTTAGCCGACCTTCGTCCACCCCGGCGACACGCTCGGCGAACCAGTGCTACTCGGTCGTGGGCTCTTCGACGGGGCGGAGTTGTGTGCGGAGCCACTCGGCCGTTGCGGCCTCGTCCCATTCGCCTCCGGCGACGGCGAGCACTGCTGCCTCAGCATCGTCGATCGAGGGTTTGGGGTCCCACGTCCAGTCGTTGATCTCGATGAAGAGACGGAGTGAAACCCACGCAGCCCGCTTGTTGCCGTCGGGCAAGGGGTGGTTGCGAGCGAGCCTCACCAACAGCACCGCGGCCTTGTCGACGAAGTCGGGATAGAAGTCCTCATCGCCGAACCCGGCGGCGGGTGCGTGCAACGCGGAATCGGCGAGGTCGATGTTCGTCACGTTCATCACCGTTTGCAGGTCGAGTCCCGTGACGGCCTGAGCGATGGCAATGAAGTCTGCGAGGTCGAGGTACTCGATGTTCACTTGGCGAGGCGCTCGAGGAGCTCCCGGTCATCTTCGATGATCTGGCGAACGCGTCGACGGAATGCCGGGTCCTTCTGGCGTCGTTCGACGGCTTCGCGCAGAGCGATCTTGACCGTCTCGTTCAGGCTGTTGCCCTCGGCGCGAGCGAGCGCCTCGGTGTCAGCTGCGAGCTCGTCATCGAGCCGGACAGTGAGGTTCTTCGGCATGACACCATGGTATCAAGCCACCCCGAGGACGTCCGGTCCGATTGCCAAAGCTGGCAGCGCAAGGCACGGCACCGACCGGGCATGTCGGCAGAGCCGCGTGGGTCAGTCAAGGCCGAGGACGACGAGGAGGGCGTCGTCGACCGACCACATCTCCTCCGCAGCGAGCCTGCCAACGCGCTGACCGAGCCGCTGGACGTCCACCGCCCCCAACTGCTCGACCAAGACTCGCGTCAGCCCGCCCGCAACCTCGACCTCGGGTCGGAACGACGCGGGCTTCGCGCTCCGAGACGTCGGCGCGACGATCACGACCGAGCGCGGCAACATCACGTCGGACTGGACCACGACCCCGTAGCGCTCACCCTGCTGCTCGTGGCCGACGCCTTTGGGGACCTTGAACCTGTAGACGTCACCCCGCTGCACGCATCGACTCCATCAGCGACGCCACAGCGAGCATCTCGCTCCGATCGTCGTCGTCGGCCTCCAGCGCAGCGACTTCCGCTGCGAGCTGGCTGCGTCGACGCATCCGGTCCGCCGATGCGAGCAACGACGAACGGATTGCTTCGGACCGGCTGAGACCGGTCGATTCGAGGAGCCGCAACGCTCGCTCCGCTTCGTCGTCCAACCGCACCGAGATCGCCTTCGCCATGCGGTCAGTATGACGGAACGTGATACATCTCGCAACCGCGCCGAGGCATGGGAGACGGGGCAGCGCCGAGCGGCAGTTCGTCACGGGTCAGGGTTCGAGCCGGGTCACGGTGGTGATCCGGTCGATGGCTGTGTCGAACGAGGCGATCGAGTCGACGCCGGCGCTCTCAGCGCACGCCACGAGGTACGCCTCGGCGAAGTCCAGCCGATCGACTTCGTAGACCTCGATGGCTCGAAGCAGCAGCGCCGGGTCGACCGTGATCATCGATCGCATGGCGATGAGCGACCGCATCGCCGTGGCGACCTGGTCTCGCGGGGCCTTGTAGAACGACTCGAGGACGTACACGGTCTCGGCGACGATCAGATCGGCGAGGTAGAGCTCGGGCTGGCTGGCGAGGAACGCTGTGGCTCGCTTGGCCATGGCCGGCGGATCGCCGGTGAGGTGCCTGACGAGGATGTTCGTGTCGATGAATGCCGTCATCGGCGAGCGTCCGCACGGGCCGAGCGTGTCTTGCGGACGACGTCGTCCCATGCGGCGTTGCGTCGGGCTGCGGGAACCTTGATCGTTCCGGCCAACGACAGGAAATCCGGAGTGCGCGCGAGGACGGCACGATTGCCCTCCACTCGAAACACCACGGTGTCCCCTTCACCGATGCCGAGCGCATCGCGCACCGCCTTGGGAACCGTGATCTGACCCTTCGAGCTCATCTTCGCTGCGATCTCCATCACATCTCCTTACTTTCAGCTTGCGGTAAGGATAGCGGCCCATACCAGGCACTTCGGACAGATGTCGTGCCCCCCCAGGGGCTCGAACCCTGAACCAACGGATTAAAAGTCCGCTGCTCTGCCAATTGAGCTAGAGGGGCGGGGGCGGGAGGACCCGCCGCGACGCTCGCCCAGTATGCCCGGACCGTGCGACGCCCAGCGATCGATGCCCAGCGATCGACACCGGCTGGTTTCATCCTCAGCGGATGACTCCTTCATGCCGGTTCGGTCGCATACTCACTCCGTGTGGTCCTCGTTCGGTGAAGCGCTCCCCCAGGCTGTCGGCATCGCCGTGAGCCCGATCCCCATCGTCCTCGTGATCCTCATGGTCGTGTCGGCGAAGGGCCGGGCGAACGGCCCGGTCTTCCTGGTCGGGTGGCTCATCGGCATCACAGTCCTCACGAGCGTCGCGTTCGCGGTGGCCGACGCCGGCGACGCTGCTACCGATGCGAGCACGGCCGAGGGGGTCGATGCGATGCAGTTGGGCCTCGGCGCACTGTTCCTGTGGCTGGCGGTCAAGCAGTTCCGCTCGCGCCCCGCACCCGGTGCGGTACCGCCGACCCCGAAGCTCTTCGCCGTTGTCGACACGCTCGGCCCGGCCAAGGCGTTCGGCCTCGGTCTGGCGGCCGCGATGGCCAATCCGAAGAACCTCTCGCTCTCGATCAGCGGTGGTGCGGGCATGGCGGCAGCCGGTGCCACCGGCTCGGACGGCGTCCTCGCCATCATCCTGTTCGTGCTCGTCGCCTCGATCGGGGTCGGTGCCCCGGTGGTGGTGCGGGCGGTCATGGGCGACCGTTCGGCCCGTGTCCTGGCATCGTGGAAGGGCTGGCTGGTGGCGAACAACGCCACGGTGATGACCGTTCTGTTCGTCGTGCTCGGCTCGAAGATGGTCGGGGCCGGCCTCGGCGTGCTTGCATGACGACATGAGCAGCCACGGCATCGACCTCGCCGTCGTCATCACGGTCACCGCGGCCGTCATCGCCTGGACCCTGGTTGCCGAACGGGTGCGGCGGTGGAACATCACCGCACCCATCACGTTCGTGGCCATCGGGTTGCTGCTGGCCAACTGGCCGCTCGACCTGATCTCGGTCGACCTCGGCAGCGAGGGCACCCGCACGATCGCCGAACTCACCCTCGCCATCGTGCTGTTCGCCGATGCCGCCACCGTCGACGTCGGCCGACTCCGCGCCGACCTCGGCCTGCCGAGCCGTCTACTCCTCGTCGGACTGCCGATCACCATGATCGCCGGCACCCTCGCCGCACGGCTGCTGTTCCCCGACTGGTCGTGGGCACTGTGCGCACTCGTCGGCGCCGCCGTCGCACCGACCGACGCCGCGCTCGGCGCAGCGATCATCGACGACGAGCGCGTGCCCTCACGCATCCGCCGCGTCCTCAACGTCGAGAGCGGCCTGAACGACGGCATCGCCACCCCGTTCGTCACGTTCTTCCTCGTCGCCGCCGTCGCCGGTTCCTCGTTGGCACAGGAAAGCAAGGTCGGTGCCCTCCTCGACCTCGCCGTCGGCGCCGCTCTCGGCGTCGCGCTCGGCGCCGGAGGGGCACTCCTCGCCCGCCGTGCCGGGCGAGCCGGTTGGGGTAGTGAGTCGCTCCGCGGCGTCGCCCTCGCCGCCCTCGCCGCCCTGTCCTGGGCACTCGCCGTCGAGGTGGGCGCGAACGGGTTCGTCGCCGCCTTCGTCGCCGGGCTCGGCCACGCCGCAGTGACCCGCGGCGAGGAGCACGAAACGCTCGAGTTCACCCATCACCTGGGCGCGGTGATGTCGTGGTTCGTCTGGTTCGTGTTCGGCGCTTCGATGGTGCCGCTCCTCACCGACGCCACCTGGCGCGATGCCGTCTTCGCCGTGGCGGCCCTCACCGTCGTCCGGATGCTTCCCGTCGCCCTGTCGCTCACCGGCGCCGGCCTCGATCGGCCCACTGTCGCCGTGCTCGGCTGGTTCGGGCCACGCGGCCTCGCCTCGGTCGTGTTCGCGCTGCTCACCGTTGGAGTGCTGCCCGGGGCCGAGGCCCGGACGGTCGTCATCGCCATCACCGCCACGGTCCTGCTCAGCGTGATCGCTCACGGTGTCAGCGCCGCGCCCGTCGCCACCCGCTACGCACGCACGCACCGCAACTGAGCATCACCGGCCCACCACGTGGGCCCCGGTCGGGCCGTCACGGCTGTGCGCGATGCCCTACATTCTCGATGGGCCGTCGATGGGGCCGGCCCCTTCTGAACGCTTGGAGCCGGGATGTCCGTTCTGACCGCACCGTTCGCCACCGCGCGAGCCGACGACCTCGCCCTCGCCGACGACACCGGCACCCTCACGTGGGCGCAGCTTGACCGGCGTGTCAACCAGCTGATCGACAGCCTGCGCGCCGCCGGCATCCGGCCCGGCGACACGATCTCGGTGGTCGCCGGCAACTGCAACGAGTGGTTCGAGATCGCCTTTGCGTGCTCGTGCAGCGGCATCACCTTCGTGCCGGTCAACTGGCACTTCGTGGCGCGCGAGATCGCGTACATCCTCGACGACTCCGGGTCGAAGGCGGTCATCGTCGGGCACCAGTTCCTCGACGACGCCGCCAAGGCGCTCGCCGAGCACGAGTGCCCGTCCGTCGAGCTCGCACTCGTGATCGGTGCGCCCACCACCGGCCGGTTCCAGAACTTCGACGACTTCGTCGACGGCGGCTCGCCCGACGAGCCGGCCGGGCAGAGCTTCGGCGGGCCGATGTTCTACACCAGCGGCACGACCGGCTACCCGAAGGGCGTGCGCGGCTCGCTGTCGAGCATGCCGGACGGCAGCGACCCGGCCATCTGGCAGCTCGTCGGCGCCGGCTTCGCCAACCTCGTGCAGGGCGACGGCATCACGGTCCTGTGCGGGCCGTTCTACCACTCGGCTCAGTGGGCCTATTCGTTCCTGCCGATGATCACCGGGGCAGCCACGGTGATGCAGCACAAGTACGACAGCGCCGGCGTGCTGCGGCTCATCGACGACTTCCAGGCGACGAACATCCACCTGGTCCCCACCCAGATGAAGCGGCTCGTCGACCTGCCCGACGACGTGAAGGCGAGCTTCGACGGCTCGTCCCTCCAGCTCGTGCTGCACGGCGCAGCCCCCTGCCCGCCGCTGGTGAAGCGGGCGATGATCGACTGGTGGGGCCCGGTGATCACCGAGTACTACGGCTCCACCGAGGGCTCGGTCATCACGATGATCGACGCCGAGCAGTGGCTCGCCAAGGGCGGCAGCGTCGGCCCGCCGATGCCGGGCAAGGAGATCATCGTCGTCGGTGACGACGGCGCCAGGCTCGGCCCCAACGAGTCCGGCACGCTCTACTTCCGCGACGCAATGGGCATGGACTTCGAGTACCACAACGCCCCCGAGAAGACCACCGACGTCCACCTCGAGCCCGGCGTGTTCACCACCGGCGACGTCGGCTACATCGACGACGACGGCTACCTGTGGCTCAGCGACCGCAAGATCGACATGATCATCTCCGGCGGCGTCAACATCTACCCGGCCGAGATCGAGGGTGTCCTGGCCGGGCACCCGCTCGTCGCCGACGCTGCGGTCATCGGCGTCC
>Ga0247833_1007250_pt1 | contig 11829 bp, 13 predicted proteins | sample LaCruzMarch2015__7_FD_187117 | JGI IMG/M metagenome (GOLD analysis project Ga0247833, IMG submission 187117) | Freshwater microbial communities from meromictic Lake La Cruz, Castile-La Mancha, Spain - LaCruzMarch2015_8m | ecosystem: Environmental > Aquatic > Freshwater > Lake | place: Spain...
CACCGATCGGAATTACCAGAATTCATACGTAATCCGCTGTAAGCAACATTAAAATCAGTTTAAATTACGATACTTTCCAAAATAGTTGAATCTAGAACATTAGCCTGTTTCTCTTTGGGGAATCAATCGATCTCACTAAACAGCTTAACGAAACGAAGGCAAGTTCGGCCATCGCCCACCGAAACAAATTATCGTAATCAACCAGTATCATACAGTAACCGCTGCAAAACAACATTAAATCGCTTTAAATTTCTTTCAAAATGTCGTCGCAGAATGATGCATGTGGTCGCTATTGAGCCTGCGTTAAGTTGTGTGTGAATCAATCGATCATCACCAAACTTCCGCGTCTCGCGTTTTGGTGCAGATGGAGAATTTAAATCCCTATTCAAGACAAGATATTACGGTCAGCGACTACTGCAAAGGCTTGGTGCTGCCATTTACTCCAGGTTCTATCGCTGGCACTGATAATAATATAGTCTCGTCTCCACCATCATCAACCATGTCATCACCAGTGTCGCCTTCAGCAGCGATGTCACCTTCGTCCTCTGCAATGTCAATATCATCGTCAACACCATCATCATCACCATCGGTCGATGAAGAGGCAGACTACGATCCGTCCTCCCATCGGATACATGATATGCTCGCGACCGAGTCCTCTGTACACTACCACGTCCAACCGGACTACCTTCATTCCTCGGCACTCCTACTTGCCTCCGCGAACAACACGACCGCACCTCTGCGACAATCGGGCGATCAAGGAGTGACTGAACGCTGTCGTCGACGAACATGCGAGTGGATGTATGACATTTGTGACTACTTTCGTCTGAATAGGGAGGTCGTCGGTATTGCTCTCTTCTATGTTGATAGGTACTTTACCATTACCTTCAATGGAGTAGGAGACGATGTAAGAGTACCAGTAACAAGACGTAAGTTCCAACTCGTCGCACTTACTGGATTGTATGTGGCAGTTAAGCTTCATGGTGAGAGTCGTCAAGATCCCATCGGTCGACGATTGCCGTTTGGTAACCCGAATCCAACGGAGACGACAACAGCAACAGAAGGTGGCAGTAGTACCACCATAGAAGAAGAAGATGTAGGAGACCGTCAAGTTTGGAATCGAGTCAAGTTTAGCCTTGCGATATGTGCCTCCATATCTAGGAATCAGTTTGAGCCAGATGAGATTGAGGAATGTGAGCGAGATCTACTCACAACGCTAGATTGGCATGTCAATCCAGTAGTATCATCAGGATCGATCATTGATTCTCTCCTTGTCTACCTCCCACGAAGTTTTAACTCCGTTTCTTCTTCTGTACGTCCATCCAATATTGCGACGTATGGTAGAAGTGTTTCTGTAACCGCTGAACCTTCTCCAACCTCTACTTCTATCGCGAGCTTTCCCAATAGCAGTGGAGATAATACCATGATAGCAGTAGAAGATGGACTGTCAATCTATGTGTATGACTGTGCCAAATATCTCTGTGAGCTATCGGTATCAATTCCAGCTCTTTGTCTTGTATACAGGCCCAGTGTTGTGGCGTATGCGTCAATAATTTATGCCATTAGTAGTCTCCACCGTTCTGCTCCTTCCATCAGGGGGTCTGGTGTTGCTGATCCAACGTCTCTTTCTATACTGCTGCCACAACAGATGAGTCGTTGGAAGTTTGAGGCCAATATCCTTAGTGCAACTGCTACTCACTTTGAGATGGAGAGAGAGAATGTTGAGAGTGCTGGACGGATACTTCGAGAGGTGTGCCCCAATTTAGGTGACCTATTCCACATACCAAATTTGATTGAATCTCTATCACCAGCATCTACTATCATCAATCAATAGAAAATATTAGGTTAACATGTCATTAGAGACTTAAAGTAGAGTATTTTTAGTGAGGATTATATCGTGCGACTCTTTTTTATCAGCGAAAGTAGTAGAGTGGAAGACAACCAATCCCTTGCCGAGCTTCCGTACAGTGAAGACTACCAACCGGAGCATCTGTAGCCTGTAGCTCTGGACTGCCAAATTCTGCCATCTTATGCAATTTTCTTTAGGTTGCACTGGTACGGAAAATATAGTTGCGGGGGGAAGCGTGACACAACATATCGATTTAATCAGCATTGGTATGAAGCAAATGGGACATTCCTCCTTCGGCGGCGGGTCCTTGAAGAGAGCCTCATCGTAGCAAGGCAGCAGGTATTTTACATTCGTTTTTATGCTTCGCCCATGCTTCCTTTGGCATTCAGCGTCAAAATACCTGACTAGCATACACGACTTACACGTCTTCAGAGAGATACCCCATCAACGCCGCACTCGGCGCAGCAGTAGGTCGTCGCATCGCCAAGAAGATAGTCCATTATGAAAATAACTGAGAGCCTTCATTCTCCCCATAAAGAGAGGAAAGAGCCGGATTAGGTCCGCCAAGCAGATTCTACTACAGGACAATGGCCGCTGCTCGTAACATTGGCACCGCAATCGCGGCATCCATCGTCCCCGGTGATAAAGTTCGACTTGATGGACTAGTTTCGTCTTCGCAGTATAATGGATTGCATGGGATCGTCGTTGACTTTCAATCCAAGGAGGAATCCTCAGAACCCCGCCGGTGTGGCGTACATTTCTACTACTATGGTGAACGTAAGCTGCTGTCGATTCAGATGCATAATCTTGTTTTACTCCAACGAGCAATGAATACCACACGCAATGTTTATCGAGAGGTAGATAGTATTCCACCACCAGACATGTATAAGAATCCACCGCAGGTGATGGAGGAGGGTAGTCCAAAGCAAGCGAAAGTAGATGATGATAAGCACGAACATAATGTTGAACCTACAGAAACTGAATCTCGGAATGCCAATGACAGTGAGTTGATAAATTCAATCTTGACGAAGTGGCGTGATCAAGGCTGCTTTCTTCGTTTTGATCCGACCAACAGTAGCGCCGGCAGGAACAATAATTCGGGGCATATGAATCTTGTGCGTGTACCATTGGATGATGCCATGGATCACATTGATGATTGGGTGGTTGATTGGGATATTAATCTTACACCAAATGAAATTATATTGGTACGTGATCCTAATCGGCGTGGAGTTCTACACAAGCTACACTTGCAAACAGAGTGGCAATACTACTACTGGGATGATATTGAGACCAATGACCAAGGAGAATCGATCAATACCTGTATGGAACGCTATGGAGTGGGTGGATGGTATCAAAAGGAGGGACGGACTGCGGCGGCTTTTGTCTTCTTGTCGTCCAAAAAGACATTTGCCAAGTGCTGGCTCCTGGGTATGAAAAATCTAGATGGTCAACTAACAATGGGAAATCTAGAAGAGAGTCCATCCACCTATCATCTCTCAATTAATACATCACTAGGAAAGAGTATAACTGAATTGTTATCGGAAAGTGTATTTGAGGTCAAATTACATGAAGATAAAATACGTGCTCCTCCTGCTAATGGTCATACAATACTTGCCGTCTTTTCACCGGATGAGGATGTTGGTTTTTTATACTCAGTCGGGCTGCACCCACATAAGCGCGAATTCTTTGCCTTGAATGTAAATCGAGGAGATGCCATGGATACTTATGAGCTAATGAACTTCCTTGCGACACGGTATGTCGCCGATAAGCAAACGGCCACGTCGCAACGCCGTATCATGTTTGTAATCCATGCCATTGACGATGAAGACTTTGATCTTGCCACGAAGGATGAGTATCTATGTCAAATGGATCCAGAGGCGAAGACTTTCATGCTTTTGCCATTGGGTGTGAATTTGACTGCAATTCATACCAAAAATGGAGTCCCTTTGATTGCCCAATAGAAGGTATGCCTAGTGCTGACCCAACGTCAATTGATGGAGTCTAAAAAACCGGGGGCTAGAACGACACAGAGAAATTTCGAGACATGTATTTTGGGGGATGATGATACATATTGCCAGAGGAGGAGGAAGATGATGATGAAAAGAAAATCTATTGCATATTCGAAAGAAGATTGACACAAAAAAATAAAAGGGGATTCGATAATTATATATTTATATTCAATAAACAGATAGAAATAATAGCGTAGCTACTACTAAAACATCTTTCAGATAATCTTTTGCTCTTCCAATTAGCATGTCCCTCTCAATTCCCTAGCCCTTTCTTCACTGCTTTACCCATTCTTTATTCGATGTTAAATATTATCCACACCCCCCCTTTTCACCCCCTTGGCCTCATGTTCCTCTCCCACACTCATCACACAACATTATAAATCCACGTTGTGTGATTAAAACTTGATATCATGTTTAACTTGTACCGTTGCACGTCGTAAACATTAATAGTACTATCCATTGGAAAATTGACATTGGCAGTCCACGCCAAATCTCTACGATTTGGATGTACAATCGTTTTTACACTTTGATTCTCACCCAACTTTCGATCCCATGCTAAGCTTAATGACCCAACACGTGCATTAATCGTTGGACTACTTAATAATATTATCATCATTTAATTTTTGTGATATAGTTATCGATTGATCAGAGTGGCTGGCAATTACTCCGTATCATTAGAAGGCGAGGGAAACTTACCTGAGTGTAAAAGTTTTACTTATTGTTATAAAATCATGTATATCAATGTTCAAACTTGCCTCTGCGATATGAAATGCAAAACTAATTGACCTCTAATGCCCACAAGGAGCCTGATCCTGCTGGCGACGAGCAGCATCACGAGCTTGGCGCTGCACTTTTTCAGCAGCATAGAGGCCATTGTTGATTGGGTTGCCGCCAAGGGGTACACCCGCACCAGCCGCCGCACCCCCACCAGCCATGAGAAGGGTTACGAACGATGATTCGATGGGAGCCATATTGATTGCCGGAGCCATAATTGATTGCCGTCCGTACCCGCTCCTGACTTTCAAAGTCAAAGGTCACCGTCAAGACTGTAGTCATGCCTGACTGCAAGCCTTCATCCAAATAGAGGAAGTCGAGGACTGGATTCTGGATGCAGGGAAATGGGAGGCGACGACGTTGCACAATGGTGCAGATGTTATTTCGATCTGCAACATGAGATTCTCCACCTCACGTAGGGCAGCCATGTAACGGGTGCATCGGGGTGGTTTGCACCTACTTCTTGAGCAAAACGATCGACCAAATACAAGAACATGGGAGGAACTCGGTAAGAGAGCTCTGCATACAATCCGTCAGCGGATACTTGCAAAATGATATCTGTCTCGTGAGTTGTGAGTGTTGGGGATAAGGAAGGTCCCAATCACAGTACGAGGACCAGTAGTGCAGCCTCTATCAACAGGAGGGTCTGTCACCTGAATATTAGCCATGCCAGCGACAAATGCGTTAACACCACCAGCACCAGCTCGTGGTGGAGAGCATCGAGCTGCAGGGCCAGCAGCACCCGGACCAGCTACCAGCTGCAGGCCCCAGGAATGTCATTTTTTTTAATGGTCCCAAAATTGTTTCTGAGTGATCAAACCTACTCCAAAACGTCCGAATATTATTTCCTGCAAGTTTTGTTCAATATAATTGACCATAACATGTACATCAAAGGTGTCAAAGTCGACATTTTTTTCCTAGTACATTTTGTCGTTGGTTTTAACTCGGGGAGTGAGTGGGGATGGACTTATATACCTCCGGTGCCTCAATAATGGTACTTCGATCATTATCAATCATTAATATAATGTTAATAAGTATGATTAGTCAACAAAATAACATTTTCATTGTGGTGAAGCCATAATATTGACATATATACACTGTTTTTGGGTGAGGTGGCTGAACCCAAATCCCAGCACCCAGCTGGGTACAAATGGTGTGAGTTGCTATGGCAGTGGCCTTGGACCACTTCAGAAACACTCTCACACTTATATTAGATATATTGAAGGTATTCCATCACATTCTATTGCTGTGAATAGGCATATGGGTTCATTATCTCGCCATAGTACATCACCGCCATGTGTTGGCCTGGTGCCCCTATCTGGGTACAAATCACACCACCATGACCAAGTCAAGGCTTTGAACCATTCAGACTGGGTGCACTTCATCATTATACCTATAGAAAGAGTTTAAAAGCCTTCTACCATGGCTGGCAGTCATAATGCCACAACACCATACCATACCATCACTCTAAAGGGGTGGGCTGGGTCGTAGGATACTCAGTAGGGTTCTCACTGGGGACATGCTGTAGGATATGATTGGGACCTCCCATCCCCTTCATACTAATACAAGATCCAATTCATACATATAAAAGATGTTTGGCATACTACTTTATATGTGGTGGGCAGTCATATGATTGTGTCCTTACTCCACAGGTATCTCCCTGAGTGGCAGGTTTGGAGAGGAGAGAGTGTAGATTTTTGACATGTATCATACTGATATGTAATGATAGGGTCCTCTCATCCAATTCAAACTCATACCAGATCTTGACATAGACTTAATATGAGGTGGGCAATCATATGAGTGTGCCCTTACTCCACTATCATCACAATAGCCTTGGCCAAGTTTGGTGTGAGGTGAAAGCAAGGAAAGCAATGGTATGCTGTAAATATGGCCCTCAAACCACTGATACAAATACTATCAATTAAATATATATAGATGCAAGTTGTTTTGATTACTTTATAAACCAATACACAACGGACGATAATGGCAAAGGGATAACGATGATTCTGCTCCTCAACATAGAAATGGTATATTGCTTGTGTAACACATAACATCAAGGCGATGAATTACAAATGATGGTGGTGATTTGTTTAACAGAGGATAACAATTGTGGTGATGACGAATGAATTAGAATACAGTACATCTACTGCTACTTAGTACTTTACACCTGCTACTACCATAATAGAGTACTAATACTATTAACTATTACTAACACAACATTACTGCATGCTAAAATGATATCATGTTATTTCTGCTACTAATAATCCTCCAACTGCGTAATTCCTTACCCTTGTCTCTCTTGCCGTTGTACATCCATCATCCCACATCCTCTTGTATTGTACGTGACATTCACCTTCCACCTTTGACCTTGTTGATATCAATCCTCTCCTTGTGAAGTTTGATTGTTGTGTATACCATACATGACATTCACCTTCCACCTTCAACCTCGTTGATATCCGTCCTCTCCTCTTCAAGTTTGGTTGTTGTGTCTACCTTACGTGACATTCACCTTACACCTCGACCTTGTTGATATCCATCCCCCTTGTCAAGTTTGATTGTTGTGTCTACCTTAAGTGACATTAATCTTCCATCACTACTACTCTACTATCCTCTCAGTCGGCCACACTTCTCTTCATTAATACATGACCTATATTCCAGCCACTTCCAACAAATAGTTGATTGTTGAGTAGGGTGGATTAGTACTTCCACCCCATCCATAATGTATTCCACTCCTCCCCCTGGCCCCCCACCCGCCGGCTAACATCTCCCTGCACTTATTATGATATAAGTTGATTGTTGTGTGATGATTCTTAATATTTTATAGGAGCAGTCGCTCTCAATTGACAATACCAGCACAAACGGCCTCACCATAATACCTTCAGTTGTTGACGAATTATGCGGCCAATCTTCCATGGGCGCTAAGACCGTTCGTACTATTCAATGGTATGGTGTTGGGGGAATGATTGATGCCATGTTGGCACGTGGCTGAGGGATGTGGCTGGGTGGAGCAATTGCAGTCGTAAGGACCCGAGGACGTGAAAATCCCATCTCTGTCGGTGATGAACACAAGGACTACTCGCCAACGTAGGCGCAAGCGCACCAACTAGAGGGATTTTAAACACCTCGGCGTGGTCGCGGCGCCGGTCATCGGCGCGCCGAGGCTGGCGTGAAATCAGCGCAGCAAAATTGCGCCAGTTTCGCGCCCACACCGGAAAATGGCGTGTGCGCCCGGGGTTTAAAATCTCTCTACTAGGATGATGCGCCGGCCGAGACATGTACCAATTCCCACGTTAAAGAGGATGTAATTCGTGCGCCGGGCGTGGTCTGCCCATCATCTGTGTGAGAGGGGATCGGCGATTCTGATTCTAATGACCTTCGCGGGAAACTATTTTGGTGACCTCCCGCCAAAAAAAAAGATCCCCTGGCGGGAGCCTTGGGGTGGACCCCCTAACCCCGGTCTGCTGCTGCAGCAGGTGAGAGCCATCTCTTCTTCTTCTTCCTCCTCCTCCTCCAGGTCTTCTTCGATGTCGTCGTTGTCAACCTTAGCTCCACATGTCGCCGACGTCGGCATCGCCAAATGTCGCCAAATCTTGGCCGACATTGCGTGTCGTTGCGACACAGAAGAGGCCCCGACATACCCAATTTATATCAATTACTACCGACAAGTACAAATCAGCCCAAACATACGGGTACCTTAGCTATCATAGAGTTTTTGTGTTTGAGCTCAAACAACAATCACAAAATTACCGACATGTCGGGAATCCCCCGACATGTCGTCAAATGTCGTGTCGTTTTGGACACCCTGCCAACACGACATTTTCTTGTGTCTGCGACATGACCAGCGACGTGTCGCGACATGTCACCGACACGACACAGAATGTCGCCGTTTGGGCAACAAAATCGACACGCCGACATCCGACATGTGGAGCTAAGTTGTCAACGAGGTCCGCTTTTTCTAGGTTGGCTCATGCGGGAGATAAAGAAAAGAAGAGAACCAGCGTCGCGTCGAACGAACCCCCCCCAATCTATCGACAATGAGAAAATGAATCTTCAAGAACTTACCACATCGTGCTCCTGTTGCTCCGTTCTCCAACTCAATATTGTCAAAGACTTTCCGGAATCGTCGAATCACAGATGCCCGGGCGTTAGGTCTGGTAAGTAGGTAAGCTGGAAAATGGAAAGAGATAGAGTGCTGTAGAGGTACTCGTTGGTAAGCTCGGCAGGGTTGGTAGGTACAATGCCTTCCGCTATCTTTAGTTTGAGTTGAGCTGTAGCGGCTTTGTTTCAAGTTGGCATTGCGGTCGTATGGTGACGATGGTTATGGCAGTGCTCCGTTTTGTCGTTGGTTCATGCTTTCACAAGACTGATTTCAGTCTTTTTTTCTCACCAGCATATTTTCAGTATGACAGCATATTTTCAGTACGACAGTTTATGTTCAGTACTGTATTAGAAAACATACGAGTTTAATTTACAATAAGCACCTATTGAGCAATAAAAAAATAAAAAATTCGTAGTCATTTTAAGAAACCCAGCAGATTTTCAGTACGACAGCATATTTTCAGTACGACAATATTTTCAGTAACTGGGCAGTACTGGCTTGTCTGGGGTGAATCACCGTCTGACGATATTTTATTATCATCTATGATGAACAACATCAGTCCTTTCAATGACGACGATACCAACGACGACGACACCAACACCCCCACCTCCAACCAGCATTAAACCATAACAACAGCACCCCTACCTCCAACCTACCACAAACAGCAAAACAGACAACAACGACGAGGACACCAACAAAGGCACAAACAACGATCAACTACTCGGGGAGAATGGTAAGTCCTTTGTCCAAAAATTTTCTTACAATCTGAATGTTAAGAGTCACCTCATGTTTAGTGTTGTATTTTGCTGCCCTCGAAAGGTTTCTGTTGATGATGCATATTGGCTTGGACAGTCGGTGATGGGCCGGTAATACACCCCGGATCTCCCAAAGATAAACCCTTCCGTGGATATTTTGGAGTATCTGTAGAGGTAGCGGTTGAAACATGGGAGATGATGGAGGAGCATGATTATATTCCTCCGTCTCCAGAGTTTCTTCATTATTTGTGGGCGCTGGCGTTTATGCGATTGTATCCTGCCAATGATAAGGCTCTGTCGGTGGCATTGGGAGGGAGTGACCCAAAGACAATTTGCAAATATATTTGGCCCATGATTGAGTCCATTGCCGAGTTGGATGCAATAGTGGTGAGTTTATTGTTGCACATCTCTTTGTAAACTCTATTCCTCACCCCTCCTACAATATTTGTGAACAGATTCAATTTGAAAACAGGAAGATAGGAGATGTTGGGAATGACTGTATGCTGTCAGTAGATGGCACTGATTTTCAAGTAGCCAAAAGCTATGAGAAGCCGTTGTACTCCTATAAGTTCAAGAAGTCCGGTCTACGGTACGAGGTGGCTCTCTGCATCAAGACAGGAGACATTTGCTGGACGGCGGGGCCTTATCTTCCTGGCAGCTGGAATGATAATATGATTTTCAACAATGGGTTAGTATGTCAGTTGGAGGCAGGGGAGAGATGCGAGACAGATGATGGATATCGTGGGAGTGCTCCTGTTTATGTACAATTGCCTACTTTACCTGATGAAGATCCTGTGCAGCAATCCAGCAGAGGGTGAGGAACAGGCAGGAGACTGTCAACAAACGATTCAAGAATTGGGCCATTCTTGATGTCCCTTATCGTCAGAAGCTGCTTGATTGCCAATCTGTATTTTGTGCCATAGTGGTTCTTACCCAGCTTTTTTTTGTGGAAAATCCATTATTCCAAGTTGATTATGATGATGATGATGTGTAGTTTGGTTGAGTTTGATCGGTGTTAGTTAGTGTTTAGTGCTGTGTTGGACTGTGGGAACTAACACTAGGAGTTTATCTGGAGTTAGATCTAAAAGTTTTATTCATTTTTCACAGCTATTTCTTTAGATTGGTATGATAGATATGATTGTTGTAGGTTTTTTTTATGATACAGTAATACTACAATGCCTATCATAATTCCTATCAAAGAGTGAATATGCCTAGTAATATTATTATCTTGGGTAAAAGTACTAAAAGATTGATTATGGTACTCCTGTGATATTACTTGAAGTACTGTGATTTCCTTCTCCCTCTTAGCAACGTAGGTTAGTATAACATCAGCATAATGTAAGGTATGTTGTATGTTTATCTTGTTGGCGGGTGCTCTTGCTTTCGCGTGTTCTTTTTTGTTTTTGGCGCCCGTCAATCTTCTCATTTTGGCTGGTTCAGTATTAATGGAGTTGAAATCCTCACCAAACGGAGACAATCACAATACTACTCACAATAATGCAAAAAAAGCCCACAATCACATACTCTCAACATGCAAAATATTTGCCAGCAGTCACACCAACACACTCACTCTATCCTCACACCAGAACACATTCAACACACTCCCTCCATCCTCAGACACCTCCGCAGGTCACTGTGCATCACACCAGAATCAGTTATAGAGAACCGTTACTTGGCAAAGCGGAACACATTCGAAAGGTTGATGTGATTATGGCTTTCGACGAAATGATGAAAGTTTCTGGGCCATTCCTGGCAGGAACGACCATACCACACGCTCTCTTTCGTGGCACGTAGTGCTTCTACCGCCAGTCGTAATGCCACGCGATATAAATCATGAATAACATCCACTGCCGATGGGGGCAGAGGTGGGAATTTCATTTCAGTAGAGAGTATGCTCTCTTTCGAGGTTGCGTCAACTGCCGTGGTGACAGACGCTGCTGATTTATCACCAGTTAATTAACATCATGCAAGATTCCATAAGAGATGCTGTGTTATGTTGTCGAAAAACATCCCGACAAAACATCCCGCCAAAACCGTCGCGTCATTTCTGAGGACGCCTCCAGTACTAGTGATTTGCCTTCGTCACCCACCCATCAATAATGAGGGCGACTACTCCTATCAACCCCCTCTCCATCATCATGCGGCGGGGTCTTGTCGTGGCCGCTTGCTCGGCCTGTTGCCTCCTCCTTCTCTCACTCCCGTCGCTTGTCGACAAGAAGAGTATCCTCGGGGTGTTGGGAATATTCACTGTCCTGGGAGGTAGTCTACTGTACACTTTCGTTAAGATGAATGAGAATTGGACGGCCGCCATTCAGAGCAGCCACCGCGCCGCGACGCAATCTACTT
>Ga0247833_1007261_pt1 | contig 11815 bp, 2 predicted proteins | sample LaCruzMarch2015__7_FD_187117 | JGI IMG/M metagenome (GOLD analysis project Ga0247833, IMG submission 187117) | Freshwater microbial communities from meromictic Lake La Cruz, Castile-La Mancha, Spain - LaCruzMarch2015_8m | ecosystem: Environmental > Aquatic > Freshwater > Lake | place: Spain...
ATCCGAAAGCCTGCAAGTTGTTGCCACCGGACGCGGCAGACTGCAAGGATCCATCAAACGAGTATTTACCGATAAGATTTTGCTCGAGTTCGGTCTCGGATCCACCCACGCCCCAGCCTATCACGGTGCCGTCGTTTTTAAGGGCTAGACTGAAGAAACCGCCGGCGGAAATTGCCTTTACGTTGGTCAGACCCACGGGAACGGTGGCCTGTCCGTAATCGTTCCGCCCCCACGCCACGACGGTCCCATCGGCTTTCAGCGCGAGATTATGATGATTCCCACAGGCAACCGCCACCACGCCTTTCAGGCCGGCCGGCACGTTGGTCTGCCCGTCTGGATTTCCTCCCCACGCCACCACCGTGCCATCGCCCTTGAGGGCCAGGCTGTGATAGTCGCCCGCAGCCACCGCGGCCACGTTGCTCAGACCGGCGGGCACGTTCGTCTGACCGTTGCTGTTCAAGCCCCACGCTACCACGGAGCCGTTGGTCCTGAGGGCCAACATGTGATGGGTTCCGGCCGCGATGGCAACGGAGTTGGATGCGGAGGCGGGAACATTGGTCTGCCCATCCTGGTTCGAGCCCCACACCGCTACCCGCCCGGCCGAGCGGATCGTGTTGGGCGTCACCGCCGGGTTGTTCGGATCCGAAGCGTAGTGACTTTCGATCGAATCGTTGAAACCGTCGTTGTCCGTGTCCACCTTGGTCGGGTCGGTCGGGTAGCCGAATTCCACAAGATAGCCACAAGGGCCATCATTGGTGGCGTCATTCCAACCCCAACTAGAATTTCGGTCATGCAACATCAAATATTCTTCAGGGCCGGCTTCATTAGGTTCGCCCGCAGCCCATCTAGTAAATCCCCAAGCCTCCCCAGTCACCCATTCCCACTCTCCCTCCTGCCTATAATCAGTACCTCCGATCCAGCGAGAACCGGCAGTAGCCATGGCGTCACCTACTATGCTCTCAATGGTATGCCATTCATTTTGACTGGTGATCGTCGCCAAATGCCCGCCCCTCGCCTCTGCATCCGCCTTGGCCTGATCCCAGGTGAAGGTGCCAGTGATGATCTGATATCTTCCATATCCCCTCTCCCACGCATCGGTCAGCCCGTCCCCGTCGGTGTCGAGAGAGCCGGCTTCTTGCTGGTAGAGTTGGCCAACCTCGATTGAAGAAAGGGCACGGCTGTAAACTCTCGCATCGTCTAAAAGTCCTTCGAAGAATTCGCTGTTACGGGTGAGTGAATTCGACCCGATCACCAAGGGCATCGAGCCATCCGTATTTAACGTCTTGCTGAATTCTCCCAACAGGGTCCCATCAAAGAAGATTCGACCGACGCCACTCTGCCAAGTGATCGCCAGTTGGTGCCAACCGGCACCGTTTAGGTCTCCCGGCCAGAAAGCGCCAGCATCGTTACCCTCCCCGATGAAGGAAACTCCCTCTGAACTAAAGAAAAGAGAGAAACGTGTGTTGTCACGGGTTCCGTCCCCGAAGGTGAAGAGATTGCCATGCATAATGCTATCGCATTTAACCCATAGGGACACGGTTCGATCGGAGTTTCCGCCCGGCCATCCAACATAGTCGGCAACGACTCTCCCGCTGGTTTTATTAAAGGTGTAGGCACCGTTTAACTGCCCCTTGCGATCGGTGACCAGCGACGTGTTTTGTGGAACCCCGTGCCGCCCGTTCCCACTCTCATCATTCGCATTGCCGTCAAACGGATAGTACGCCACCAAACCCTTACTCAGCGGATTGAAGCTGGTGTTATCGCCGGGCAAAGTCCCATCCGCCAACTCCATTACGTCGGTCACGCCATCCCCGTCCGTATCCCTCGCCTGCACGGTCAGTGTCTGCGGCACATCCGCCGCTGCGTTCCAGTTACTATCTCCCATCTGACTCGCCGTGATCGTGGTTGTGCCCGCACTCTTCAACGTCACCGTGCTACCGCTCACCGTCGCCATGTTGGTGTTGGAGCTTGTATAACTCACCGCCAAACCACTGGAAGCCGTCGCATTGAGCGTGAAGCTTCCCTCATCCAGATATTTTACCGGAATAGAACTGAACGAGATTGTCTGGTCGCCTTTTGCGATGACAAAGTTGTTCGTCTGAGTCGCCAAGCCATAGGCGTTGGACGCCGTCAGGATCATGCTGTTCGTTCCGGCCGTGGTCGGTGTCCCGCTGATCACTCCATTGGTCGCAACCGATAGTCCCGCTGGAACATTGGTCTCCCTAAAGGTAATCGGCGTGCTCCCGCTCGCCGTCACTGTCCAGTTCGAGCTCACCCCCACCTTGCCTAGGAACGAGTTGGTGGATGTGAATACCGGTGCCGAACCCATCCCCTCAAGTGAGACCACCCGGAAGCCGTAAGTGTTTCCGTTAAAGCCGTTCTCTCCCGCAGGCACATAACCCGGATTACCTCCAAAATGCCCCGTGTTTCGAGCCAAAGCGGAAACCTTAATATCAAGTTCTGTCCAACTACCCCCCCGCAAGCCTCTCAGGTTTCCATTCACCACGTCTTCCGTCCACTCCCACACATTTCCAGATTGGTCGTAGGTTCCATAGTAGCTCACCGAACCAGAAAACCTACCTACTGAGGTCGTCCGAATTCCGTTGCTGTCCTGATGTGCCATAAAGTAGTTGGCACCGCTGGTCGAAATCGAATCGCTTCGATTAGCAAACCGCCAATAACCGCCCGCTCCCGAGCTCTTCGCAGGATCGAAATACGCCGCCTTGTACCACTCGTCCTCCGTCGGCAGGCGGAACTTGGCCCCGGGTTGAGCAAAGAAGTTCACCCCGCTCATCGCCCCATTAAGAAGGTAAGCCCCATTCTCAGTACTGGCGCCGTTGGTTCCTCCATTGTGTAGCCAATTGCAGTATCGAGCCGCGTTAAACCAGGTAACAAAAGTCATCGGATGTGAGGCATACCCACCAATCGCTTGATAAGTGTAGGAACCTGAACTTCCGCTTCGAAGGATAGTTCGCACATACTGGTCGGTCCCCATCTCTGTTAGATAGAGGCCATATGGATCGCTCTTCGCCACAGAATTTAAAAACGCACAGTACTGGGCCACGGTGACCTCGAATTTTCCTATTTTATACTGGTAAGCCACATCGCCATAGTTAGTCGTCCCGTCTTCCATAACCAGAGTGTCCCCGGAGTTGCCTGGGTTCCCGATCGTCACGAAATCAACAAACGTTCGGCCGGATTCCGCACTGTAGAGTTGACCAATTTCCAGAGGACTCAGAGGCCGGTTGTAAAAGCGAACCTCATCCAGCTGAAAATCCATCCGCGCTGCCGAGGAGGCCCCGTTGTTCCACCAATGACGACCGAACGCCACCCGCTCGTTCGGAAAAATGGCAGTAGTCATGGCACGCTCCCCCTGCTTCAGGCCATTGACGAAGAAGGCAACCTTGTTGCTCCCCCAAACAATCGAAAAGTGCTTCCACGAATTCTGGTAGGAAAAGATTTGGCTCATCGGGACATAAACAGGATTGGTCCAACTATCGACGGCATTAAATCGGATCTGGGGTGTGGGCGCGTGTGCCTGGTAGGAAATTCCCAAATGATAGGAGTCCACGTTGAAATACTCCTCCTCTGGGTCCGGCCCCCCGGAGGCCTCCCCTCTTGCCCAGAAGGAAACGGTAAAACTGTTGTTCAAGTTAGTGCGGGCAAGAAAAGGGATCAGCAGATGCCCGCCGGATGCGTAGTACAGCGAGCGATCCCCTTGAATTTGCAGCGCCCCCCCAAGGAGAGCGTTGGTCCTGCCGTCAGAAAGAAAGGAAGTGGTTCCACCGGTTAGTCCGTCATGACCAAATCCGCTGGCGTCGCGCACGTTGGCGTTGAAGGGATAATAGGCAATCAAACCCTTGCTTAGGTTGTTGAACTGCGTGGCGCTATTCGTCAGCGTCCCATCCGCCACCTCCATCACATCGGTCACTCCGTCCCCGTCGGTATCCCTCGCCTGCACGGTCAGCGTTTGGGGCACGGTGGCTGCCGCATTCCAATCACTATCTCCTGCTTGGCTGGCCGTAATCGTCGCCGTGCCGACACTCCTCAAGGTCACGGTGCTGCCGCTGACCGTCGCCACGTTACTGTTGGAAGAAAGATAACTGACCGGGAGCCCGCTCGAGGCCGTCGCCCCCAGGGTGAAGCTCCCTTGATCCAAATTTCTTGTTCCCAAAGCAGTGAAATTGACCGTCTGGCTTCCTTTGCCTACCTCCAGCAGAAGTTCCCGGGAGACGGATCCGGTGGCGTTGCCCGCTGTCACGGTCACCAGCCTTGACGCCTCCACCGCCAGGGGCGTGCCCGAAATCAGTCCGGTCGAGGAGTTGATGGAAAGTCCAACCGGAAGATTCGAAGCTCCATAGGATGTCGGACTCTCCGTTGCCACCACCTGAAACGACAAAGTAGCCCCCACCTGCCCGGAGATAGGTCCGCTACTGGTGATCGCCGGGGGAAAACTTCCGGTCCCTGAACCGGTGAACCGGATCAGGAAGGGGTTTTCATCCCCGTCGTTGCTCGAGATGGCAAGGGTTCCGGACTTGCTGCCCGGACTGGTTGGGGCGATCCGTACGCTGAAATTGGCCCGCTGCCCCGGTTCCAGGTTGGTCTGCCCGCTCCAAAACAGGACGGGAAAGTCCGCCGGGTTGCTGCCGCCCATGCTCAGGCCCAAGCCGGTCAGGGGGATCTGTCCAGTATTTCGGATCGTGTAATCAAATGTACGGGTGCGGTTATACGCAACGCCGCCAAGATTTTGGGAGTCTCCACTGGCCAGCCAAGTGAGCGTCTCCACTCCGCCCCGGGTTTCGGACAGGGCCACCTCAATCTCGGGAAGCGGGGTGCTCACGGTGACGGTTTCCGTGACCGGACTCGCTGCCAGATAATTTTCGTTCCCGATTTGCCGGGCCGTGATCACGCTGGTCCCCAGAGCCACCAAGCTGGCAGAGGTTCCGGAGACACTGATCACCCCGGGGTTGGAACTTTCAAAACTGACCGGAAGACCGGAGGAACTTTGGGCCACCAGTGAAAAAGCGGGAAACCCAAGGTAGCGGGGACCGATAGTTTCAAGCGTGATGGTTTGGCTCGCCTTGCTGATTGCAAAATCCAAACTCTTACTTCCATCATAGTTTGGATCGGTGTCCGTGGCCGTTACCGTATATTCCCCTGCGTTGCTTGGCGCCGTCGTGGTCTGAACATAACTTGTGGTGTTACGCCCAACGTAGGTGATCCGAAACCCGCTTACCCCCGGGGCAGAAGCCGTGTAGGCCTTGGCGCTACCGTCATACATCAAGCTGGCTGGCGGAGTCAGCGTGATGCTGTTGCTGGGCAAGGCCGCCGCCGTCACCGTCAAGGTGGCGCCCGAATAACTGAAGCTGTAGTTCGTGGCGGAGCCCCCACTAACCGTGATCGGATAGGTTCCCGGCACAGAGTTGGTGGTCGCTGTGGTGCTGATCGTCGGTTGCGAGGTCAGCACATTGGTGGTCTCCCCGTTGACGAATCCGGTGATCCCGAAAAGCAGCGGCGGGTTGGTCTGCCCGTAGGCCCGGGTCACGTTGGATGCAGTCACCGTTAACAGTGCTTTGTTGACCGTCAGGGTCTGGTTGGTGGAGGCCGCCTGGTAGTTACTACTCGCGGAATTGCTGGCAGACATCACGCTGGTCCCCGTCCCGCGGATCGTCACCAGCCCGTTGCTAAAGTTGACCGTGGCCACGCTGGTCGAAGCCGAGCGATAGAAAAGAGGCAAGCCCGCACTGGAGGTGGCGCTCAAAAAGAAATTGGTCTCCCCGTAGGTCTTAGTTGGGATCGAACTGAATGCGATTGTCGGCTGTGCGGAACTTACCAATAGATTGCGGTCGATACTGCTAGGGTTGTAATTGGAGTTGCCGGGATGGCTCGCAAAAATTGTGGAGGCTCCAACCCCAGTAAATGTAGCCAAACCATTGCTGCTTACCGCCACGACGTTGGTTGATGTGGAGTGCCATTTAATCCACAACCCAGCGCTGTGAGTGGCGGTCAGTTGAAGCGGGGGATTGCCAAAAATCTGATTGGGAATTGGATCAGGGCTGATCGAAATTGTCGGACTCGCCTTGGCGATGGTGAAAATTCCGCTTGTTCGATTGCTGGTGTAGTTCGATGAAGTTCCACCCGTGGTGCTGATTGCATAGGTGCCCGCGTTTTCTCCCGCCACCCGGCTGATCGTGATGGGCGTGAGCACATGAGTTGTCTCCCCGTTCACCAGTCCGCTTACCGTCCAGGTCAAAACGGGATCGGGACTGGCCGGTTCGGCGAAGACCTTCGATTTATCCTGCGCCACGATCGTCAGCGGGGCGGGATCGACGACCAGATCTTGGGGGACGGAGACGGCAGCTTCATAGGAGTCATTTCCCGACTGGGATGCGGTGATGGTGGTCGTGCCCGCACCCAGAATCTGAATCTCCCCATTCACCACAATCGCCACACCCGGATTGGAGGAGGCATAGGAAATCTCAAACCCCTTGGTGGAACTCGCCCCCGCGGCGAACGATGCATCTCCATAGGTCTTGGATGGAAGCGCCCCAAAGAGAATCTGCTGCGTGCCCTTAGAAACAGGTGTTGTGGATGCACTGACCGCGATATTCGTTCCGCCCGCATTGACCGCGGTTACCTGCACTTGCAGATATCGACCGACCTCCTCAGGAGGAATCTGATAACTCGCAGTCGTGCCACCCACACCCACCGCACTGGTCCACGGACCCGAGACCGATCCCGACACCCTCCACTGGTAGGAAAAAGAAAGCGCGGGATTCGTCGGACTCCAGGTCCCTGACGATACAGAGGCGGTTTCATCCACCCGAATCGTGCCGCTAATGGCGGGCACCACGCTGTTGGCCGGCGCGAGAGGCAGCACCACCGAGGTGGGCTGAGATGATGCGCTGGCAGTTCCGTAGCTGTTCGACGCGGTCACTTCCACCCGGAGGAAAAGACCGACATCATTCGTGGAGACCGTATAACTGGCGGTGGAGTTGCCCGCTCCGGTCGCATTCGACCACAGCCCATTCGTGGCAGGTGAATTCTGCCACTGATACCGGTAGGTGAGGGCGGTGGGAGAACTCCAGGTTCCATCTCCGGAGGTAAGAACTTGTCCAGTACGCGGAAAACCGGAGAGGATCGGCAAATCTGTGTTCACCGGAGCAGCAGGGGAAATATAGGTCAAGGTAATCTGCCCATGGCCAGTCCGCGTGCCCTGAGTGTGCACAACGTCGGTGGTGAGCACAGGATCGGCGTAGGAGGAACCTCCACCGCCGCCACCTGCGTCCTGACCGCTCGAGTCCCCGTCGCCTCCACCACCACCGCCCCCGAACCAACCACCTCCACCGCCGCCACCACCCGCAACCGAACCACTACCTCCAACACCGCCCTGCCCTGCTAATCCGACCAAACCGGCGTTACCGAAACCGTTCGTGCCCGCATTGCCACCGCCCCCAGCACCACCCACCGTCGCGGTCCCAGCGCCTCCGCCGAAAGCCTGCCCGTTGGCTCCGGCCACTCCCTGGATCCCCCCCCCGGCTCCACCCGCACCTCCCGACCATCGGCCTTTACCTCCGCCTCCTCCGGCCACCACCAGCCGCTGGGAATGATTGGTCCCTCCCAAACGAAGATCCGTGGCTCCTCCACCGGAACCTCCCGTGGTGGCGGAAGTGCGATTGTCGTTACCGGACGATCCCCCGCCGTTCCATCCACCCGACACGTTCCGACCAGTCAAACCAGAACCTCCCACAAACAGATTCAATACCTCACCTGCCGTTACCCGAAGATCCCCTTGAACTTTTCCACCCAAACCACCATTTCCACCCCCCTGTCCCCCTTCAAGCGTGAAACTTACTTTGTCGATGCCGTATGGAACCGTCCACGTTTGCATCCCCCCGGTAAAGAGAATGTTTGTTGTGGTCTGGGAGATAAGTTCCAACGGATAAGAAAAAATCAGAGTGCAAATGACCACGCAGATTTTGCGCGTTGCTTTAGCGTCTTTTCCCACAATTAAATCTTAGCTGTCGAACCCATTTTTGCAAGGGGCATACTAAACCCGTAAAATTACTTATATCCCTTTTGGGTAGTGATTTAGATCGAGCCGAGGTTTAGCCTTTGAAACCTGTCGGCACTACGCTGGCCCGCCTGTCCCCTTCCCACTTCTTACCCTACTTAGTTACCCTCAACCTCAAGAACTGCCTAGAAGAACTGAAAACTGTAAGTTTCAGCAATACCTCAATCCCTAATCCCTCAGCCTAGAGCCGAAACGCCTCCTTGAACGCACGCGCCTGCCGCCGCGAAACTTCCACCTTCGCCTCTTCCCCCAGATCCAACTCAATCATTCCCCCCTCCACCGGCCTCGTCCCCTTCACCACCCCCAACCCCACAATCTGTTTCCGGTTCGCCCGAAAAAAATGTGCCGGATCCAGCCGCTCCTCAAAATACTTCAGCGGCCGCCGCACCAGCGGTTTCGCCCCCTCCATCACCACCCGCGTATAATTTCCCTCCGCCTCCAACCACTTCACTTTACCGATCTCGATCAAAAAGGCCGCCTTCCCATCTCGGAAATACGCCCGATCCCCTGGACCCAGCTTACCCTCCCCTTCCGCCGTCACTGGACCTTTAGCCGCCTTCCGCTCCAACGCTCTGTTCACCGCGTTCGCTAGATCCTCCGGCGCAATCGGCTTCAGCAAATAATCCAGCGCCCCGCGCCTCACCGCATCCACCGCAAACTGATCGTAAGCCGTGGAAAAAACGATCTCCGGCATCGGCGGTTCCAACGCATCCAATACCCCAAACCCATCCTTCCCCGGCATCCGAATATCCAGAAAGACCAGATCCGGCGCTTTCCTCTGAATCAACTCCACCGCCTCATCCCCATCCTTCGCCTCACCCACACTCTCCACCTCCGGATGCCCCTTCGCCAACAAACGGCGCAGCTCTTTCCTCGCCAGCGCTTCATCATCCGCCACCACCACACGCAGCTTCATCCCACTCCCACCTTTAGCTCCACCCACTTCACCGATCCATCCCCATTCCGCTCCGCCACAATTTCCGCCCGCTGAGGTTGTTCCACCGCCAAACGCTCCACCCACACCGGATCCGGCCACTCGGGAAACTCCGCCTCCCCGCCCGGCACGGGCGGATCCACCTGTACCCGCATGACCCGCTCGGACGGTTGGCTCAGGGTAATCGTCGCCCCCTCTTTTCTCATCCCGACCCCACGGCGTACCGCCCCCTCGACCATGGAAAAGAGGGACAACGGCGGGATTCCTCCCATACTTTTCTCTCCCTTGATTTCTTCCCGAAACCGCAGCCGCTCCCCGTACCCCGCACCCTCTAGCTGCAGATAATCCCGAATCAACGCCAACTCCTCCGCCAACGTCGTCTCCCTCTTCTCCCCCGCCAACAAAGCCGCCCGCAACAACCGGCTCAATCGCACCAGCAGATCCCGTGCCGCCTCGGCATCCGACATCGCCAGCGAAGCGATCCGGTTCAACGCATTGAAAATCACATGCGGATGCAGCTGGGAACGCAGGGTGCGCAACTCCACTTCCCGCCGCCACAAACTCTCGCGCTGGCCCCGCGCCTCCTCCCTCGCCGTCACATCCACCGCCGTGCCCAAGACGACCGAAGGACGTCCGTCCGTATCGTGGGATTCAATCCTTCCGGCCAACTCCAGCTTTCTTGCCCGACCCGATGGGTCGCCGACTTCCACCAGAACCGACTGCGCCACTTCGTCCGGCGCTGGCCAGGAGGACGGCCCCTGCCATCCTGAAGCCGTCTTCCAACCCACTCCTCCAGCCGCCAAACCGATTTGCCGCGCCGCCTCGGGTCGATCCCACTCGATCCCGCTTCCCCTTTGCCAACGCCAGAAAACCACCTGCTGAACCCGTGCCGCCGCATCGGTCCACGCTCGAATCTCCTCCCGCTCATCCCGCAGGGTCGCCATGCTGTGCGCCGTCCCCAGCACCCCCGTCAGGCCGAGGGCAACCACCCCAGGCGAAAAGGAAAGAAGCCCCTCATTGCCATCTCCCCAACTCAAACCCGCCAGCAGCGCCACTAAAAAGCAACCCAACGAAGTGCCCGTGACCCCGAAGCGCATCGCCTGCCAAAATAAAATCACAATCGGAATCAAGCCCAGCGCCAATCCTGCCCTTCGATCGAGTCCCGGTATGGCCGCCACCCGCCCTACCACCACCAATAAAATCGCCAAAAAGACCCAGCCGGCAAAAAGCCTGCGATTGAGCCGAATAAAAAAATCTCTATCCAAATTCACGGTCAAAGGCGCCAGCGCCATCACCCCCAGGGCCCGCCCGATCCAAAGCGTGGCAAACCCTGAACTGAACGGCATGTTCATCGACAAAAGCTGCTCGACCAGTGCCCCGACCACCGTCACCCCCCCCGACATCGGAACAATCATTAACTCCCGCACAATCGCCGCCCCACCCAAAATCGGCCGAGAACGGAGCAACGCCCAAGCCATGCCCGCCTCCACCCACAAAGCCGCACTCTCGGGCACGCCAGCCAAAACCCCGCCCAAGAGCGGCGCCAGCCCCGCCATCATCGCCCCCGGCAGAAAACCTCGCCACGCCAATCCAATGACCAATCCCGGCAACGGATCCCATAAAAGTCCCTCCGGCCCCATCAGCAGTGGACCTCTTAACATCCAACCCAACCATCCCAACACCCCACACGCCCCCAACCGGAGGACAAACCCAAGCCCACCCCGATCCATTCGATGGAAATTCACCTTTTAGTGTGTTGCCCTATCCCACCCGACTCGTCTAGTTCAGGATATAGGCTATATCTGGATAGCACATCTTATGAGCATTCCTGCACCCGATCTCGCTACCCTCCTCGCTGCCGTCATGGATCGAGGAGCCTCCGATCTCCATCTTCAAGTCGGTCAAGCCCCCGTCCTGCGTGTCTCGGGCGAGATGATCCCCTACGAGTGCCCATCCCTCACCCCTGAGCATACGCAAGAAATCACCTCTCACATTCTGCCCCCTCCTCTGCAAGAGCGACTCGACCGGGAGGGTGGGGCTGATTTTGCCATACCTTTTGGGGACCATGCCCGCTTCCGCGTCAGTATCCTAAAAGCCAAGGGAAACTATGGCCTCGTTTTCCGCCTCATCCCGAGCCGTTTGCTCCCGATGGACCAGATCGGCCTCCCCCCCGCCGTCCAAGCCCTCCTCACCCGCCCACGCGGCCTGATCCTGGTCACCGGTCCCACCGGATCGGGAAAATCCACCACCCTCGCCTCCATGGTGAACTGGATCAACGAGAACCGACAATCCCACATCATCACCATCGAGGACCCGATCGAGTACTATCATCCCCATAAAAAAAGCGTCGTCACCCAACGGGAAGTTCACGTCGATGTCACCAGCTTTGCCGAGGCGATCCGCGGCGCCCTCCGCCAAGATCCCGATGTCATCCTCGTGGGCGAAATGCGTGACCTCGAGACGATCGAAGCCGCCGTCACCGCCGCCGAAACCGGTCACTTGGTCTTCGGCACTCTCCATACAACGGGAGCTGCTCGTACCATCACCCGGATCGTCGATGCATTTCCCGCCAACACCAAGGAGATGATTCGCGCCCAACTCTCCACCTCCATCGTGGCTGTTATCTCCCAAGTCCTTATGCGCAAGACTGGCGGTGGTCGAATCGCAGGATTCGAGATCATGATCAACACCCCATCCATTGCGAACCTGATCAGGGAAAATAAAATCTATCTCATCGAATCGGAACTTCAGACCGGCGCAAAATACGGCATGATTCAACTCGATGCCCACCTCGCCCAGCTCGTCAA
>Ga0247833_1007266_pt1 | contig 11810 bp, 4 predicted proteins | sample LaCruzMarch2015__7_FD_187117 | JGI IMG/M metagenome (GOLD analysis project Ga0247833, IMG submission 187117) | Freshwater microbial communities from meromictic Lake La Cruz, Castile-La Mancha, Spain - LaCruzMarch2015_8m | ecosystem: Environmental > Aquatic > Freshwater > Lake | place: Spain...
ATGAGATGATGTTGATGTTATCCCTTCCCACTTTTCGGAAGACCGGGGTCAACACAACCAACTTTGAACAAGGCATCCCGCCATAATATCATCAACTCAATATACTTCACCGTCGGCCGGAATAGCAACACCGGTGGCATCTGTCTGGACGTATAACGTTAGGACGAACATTAAGGACATTAATTAAATTTCAAACAATAAAAATTCGGAACGACCGCGGCGTATTAAGCCATACTCACCACGACGACCAACGTTCATCACAAATCGCTTCATAATTTTGGCGCAGGTAGAGATAAGCTAAAGTACATAGAAAACACCAAAACACGGAAGGAAACCCGCTGGAGGAAAATCAAAGAGGGGGTCTCAAAGAAAGAAAGATTAACATAAAAAAAATTACATTTCAACAACAAGAAGAAGGGCGCAAAGATCATCGGTTCATCCCAGCAATAGCAGCAACATGACGAAGGGAACGACTACGTCGGATACGACCATGTCGTCGCCGAAAATCAGCAAGTCAAGTATCCTGAGCGCACTTAACGAAACAACAAAGCAGGCAGCTAAGGCGGAAGCAGAGAAAAAGCGATTAGCAGAGGAGGCGCAGAAGGCGAAAGAGTTGAAAAGAGAGCAACAACGAGAAGACAGGATTAAGAGGAGAGAGGAGAAACAACGACTCAAGACGACCGAAGCCGAGAAAAAGAAGGCAGCATTGAAAAAGAGCCGAGAGGAGGAAAAGGCAATGGCAGAGTTTGCAGCCAAGAACAGTGGTGATATCAACGAGACGATGATGGGCGAACAATGGGAGAGCCTTTCGGACGATGAACGTTCTGAGGACGGCGCTAACAAAACACTATTTAAGGAGAATGACGAGGACGAGGATATTAACAGCCCAGATTACAAGAAAGGGAAATCAACCAGCGGGGGGTGTTTAAAATCCGACTGGAGGTATTCGACCCGAGAGGAAGGCACAAGGAAGAGTGCACCGAAGGCAACACCTCTCAGTACGGGTTACGGACGCACCGGGCTGCTCCAAGAGATAGCATACGTGGATATTTCCATCGACTTATCGTCGGAAGACAAACCAAGCGAGTTCCTAGGTGGCATCCAAGGACTATTAAAAGAATGCCATCTACTTACGGAAGCGGGATTAGTAGAGTTAACTCATCAAGAGGGGAAAGAGCCGTTAGTGATCAAGAACGTTTCGTCCCTGCCCACGAGTTACACTCTGTTGTCAAAGTTTGTCGACATTAAGTCGGAAAATCCATTCAAACAAAACTGGTACGATAAGAAGAATCAAACCGCCCACCGAGATGATGATGACAAGACCTTCACCAAGTTAGTTCATGCCACGGTACAAATCACGGCAAACATGGAGATCTCGGAGCTTATCAAGGGAATTAGCACGCAGTGCTCGGTGAATGGGGTGAAGAACATTTCAATCAAGAAGGTACAAGCAGCCAAGTCCAAGTTCGTAGCTAACTTGCTATTCGTATCTCTTAGGACATCCGAAGAAGCGGTACGTTACACCTTCCTGAAGATGTGTAACAGTGTACTTCATGAAGAGAGGAAGGCCAACATGTCAGATGAGGACGAAGCGTTGAACATTCCCATGTTGAACATTCCTATAGGTTTGAAATTACAAGTCCCCACGCTCTACAACATTGGTACCGGGGAAACATTGGCCTGGAAAGTGAAAAAACTACGTCAAGTTTGGCACCTTGAGGTGCCAGTAGATAAAGCGAAGGAAGTACTACGCATTATAGGACGAGCAAAGGAGCTCAAACTGATCAACACGGCATTCAATTCTCACACGATTATTGCCGAGGTGATGTCGAAGGAAGACTCGATCATTGATAACGAAAGGATGATGAAAACCATCGTGGATGTAGCGGACTACAACTACAACATGTCAAGTGTAAAGCTCAGCGGGTTCACTAATATGTCAGCTGGCGTACTACTAGCAGGAGAAGGGACAGAGGCAATTACGGGGCTAGAGTTCCTCCCCAAGGTGTTGAAGGTGGCAGGAGGAATTCCGCTCATCGCAGAAATTTATCAGATCCACCCTGGCTGCGAGGTAGAGGTAATCTTCCTGGATTGCACAGAAGGACATCACATCATTGCACAGTTACAGAAGAATCCGGCCGCATACCTCTTCCACGCCTTGAGGAACTCCGTGGACGAACCATCAGTGAGGAGGATGGCAGTAGGCATTTGCGAAGCCGTCTACGTTGATGAGATTGATGAGTGCGAGTGGAATGAGGAGACCAAAACATTGACAATTCCAAGCGAAAAGGAGGGGAATAAGACCTTAGAACACAAGGACTCACCGTTCTGGAAGATGGCAATTGAATTGGTCGAGAAGGATGAATATGACAAGAGGAACAAGAAGAAGTTTAACCCGGATGCCTTTATTGACTTGGACAACGTCAGGTCGATTAAGTCCATCCACAACCGTTCGAAGATGAACTCCAAGGTGAAGTTCGGTCCCGAACTGGATGATGACGAGCTCTCCGCAGGCTCGACTAGCACTATTGATACGCTGGATCACGATCGCAACACAGAGGCGACGGGCAAACCCCCGTCGAATGAGCAGGCCTCCACTTCTGTTGTATCCCCAAATCAGGGGAGTGTTGATGGATCGATTCCAGCGGCGAGCGGATAGTAGCAACAGACCTCCCCACTGTATCTGCGAGTGGGGAGGCGTCATCTCAGGCGTACAGCGGATTGGGGAAAGGGGCTCACGGGAAGGTACGCAATTCCTGGAAGGCATCGGCGAATTCTGTACGGGGGCAGAAGAGTCGAAGTCGAGCATGCATGTTTAAGAAGAAAGAAGAGTCAAAGTTAATGTTAGATATAATTTGTACAGACGGGAGAAGATACGCGGTAGAGCAGCCGGGGCACTTGAACACGACAAAACACGATACCGTGCTGCAACTACTAGAGCGTAGAGCCAGTAGGCTACGTAAAGATAGCAATCAATTAGTTGATAAAGTACACGACTGGGCAATAGATGAGACAGGTACAATAGATACTTCTAGATTAGCAATTAGGGAAATAGAACAACAAGAAAAATTAGATATACGAGGGGTGTCGGACGAAGTATTACGGGTGCACGGGATCATGCCAGGGAAGAAGGCAGATGGGGTAGTCAGACTATTATATGAGAACGTCAATAGCTTGCCAAATCGAATGTGTGGGAATCAGAAGCTGGAGAAGGCTAAAGACCTTATCCACGAATGGGGAGCGGATATCGTGGGAATGGTGGAACATCGTCAAAACTTAAAGCATAATAATAATAAAAATGGGTGGAATCAACTCTTTCGGAGAGGGGAGGAGGATGTACGATCGGTGGTAGCACACAATGTCCACGAGAACGTGGCGCCAGTTCAAGAAGGTGGAGTAGGTCTATTAATGTTTGGCCCACTTTTGGAAAGCCTTGATATGAAGAACTCTGGCAAGGATGAGTCAGGATTAGGCCGATGGACAACAATGGTAGTACAAGGTGATGGAATAAGAACAAGAGTGGTGTGTGGGTACAACCCATGCAAATCAAGTCAAACAAGTGGCAAACCAAGCAGTACGTCCTACGCTCAACATCGAAGGTACTTAATAACGAAGAAGAAAGACACTTCTACGTGCCCACGGGCGCTATTTCTGACAGATCTAGTCAACCAACTGAAGGCGTGGAGACAGGAGGGAGATCGGTTGGTCGTGTGCTTAGACGCAAACGATCACATATACAGAGGAGCGATAGGAAGAGCTCTGACGGATTCAGACGGATTAGGCATGAAGGAAGTGATAAAAAACTACACCGGGAGGGAGCTAGGTCCAACGTACTTCAGAGGTAGCATACCGATAGACGGAATTTGGGCAACCCAGGATATACAAATCGCTAACGCCTGTGTGATGCCAGCGGGCTACGGGATTGGAGACCATCGTTTATTTGTAGTAGACATGATCTCGTCGTCGGTAGTCGGTGAAGATCGGCCCAAAATCCAACGACCAGCAGCACGTAGGTTAACCAACCGCCTACCCGGTGTAGCAGAGAGATATGCAAATATCTATGAGAGGAATGTGATTCGACACAGGTTAATCGAGAAGTTAGAAGATGCACAACGCTGTCGGGACAAGAAAGAAGCTCTTCGACGGTTTGAACAGTTGGACAAGGACTCAGGACAATTTATGGCTCGAGCGGAGAAGAAATGCAGAAGATTTAAGACGGGAAGAATACCGTTCTCACCTGAATCGGTTATGTGGATAAAACGGAAACAAATTTATCAATCTCTGTTAGATTACCGTCTAGGGAAGAGGAAGAATAAGGGCACCCTCAAGAGAGCAGCTCGAAGACAGCAGATCAGGAACCCCTTTCAATTATCACTGCAGGAAATAGAAACAAGGCTTCGGGTGTGCGAGAAGCAATTGGATCACTACAGGGTGTCAGGCCATAGATATCGGAAGAAGCATTTACTGAATAGAGCTGAAGTAGCTAGGAAAGGTGGCAATGAAACGGTGGCACAACAGATACTGGCGATTATAGAACGAGAGAGATTACGGACGTTCTGGAGCCGATTAAAGTACTCTTGCGGGAAGAAGAAAGGTGGTAGCCCTACGTCGGTACAAGTAGAAGGTCCTCTGGACACTATTCTCGAGTACAACACTCAGGAAAGCATGAACAAGGCAATATTTGAGAACATCCACAATAAACGATTTCATCTGGCAGAAGCGGCTCCTATCTGTAACGGAAGATTGAGAGGTGAATTTGGGTATAACGCAATATCGCCAACTGCACAGTCCATTCTTGACGGGACATACTCGTTCCCCGACGACTTCGATGAGGCGACGAGAGAACTGTGCGAGGAATTTGCTAGAATTAGACTACGAATCCCCAAGGACTCTCTACGCATGACGATTAGCAGAGAAGAATGGGCCAGGCATTGGAAAAAGGCCAAAGAGGATACATCCTCATCTTACTCCGGAAGACACTTTGGATATTACAAGGCAAGTCATCACTCGGAGTACATCCTACACTTCCAATCCCTGCTATCGACAGTAATATTTAACCGGGGTGTAGTACTTAGCCGGTGGGCGTGTGGGCTATCCGTCATGCTGCAAAAGCTGTTCGGGTGCAGTCTAGTATCGAAACTACGATCCATACTCCTGATCGAAGCAGATTTCAATGCGGCCAATAAAATCTTGTTCGGGACTCGAATGCTGGATAACGCCAGGAAGTACAGATTAATGCCAGGGGAGATATACAGCGAAAGAGGCCGAACGGCAGAGGATGGTACACTAGCAAAAGTAATTACCTACGACATCGCTCGGCAATTCAGGATCCCTCTCGGCATATCTTCGGTGGATGCCGACAACTGCTTCGACCGGGTGGCACACCCTATCGCGTCCATGATGTTCCAAGCACTCGGTGTACCACAGTCAGCGTCAGAGGCATTGCTGTCTACCATACAAGAGATGAAATTCTACCTCAGGACGGGATTCGGCGACTCCAAGGAATACACTAAGGCTACGAACGGGATTAGGACACAAGGCTACATGCAGGGGAATGGAATGGCTCCGGCTGGATGGACAGTGGTAAATATCAGCATCATCAGAGCCCACAAAAGGAAAGGCCATGGAGGGTACTTCATATGCCCAATATCCAAGCTAAAATGCAATGCCGCCGGAGTGATATTCGTAGACGATACGGATCTGTTTCACATCAGGATGGACAGGAATGAACTTTCGGACGAGACGCTGTTACGCCTGCAAGATAGCATCTCCAGTTGGGGCCAACTGTTGATCGCCACAGGAGGCTCCTTGAAGGCCGTCAAGTGCTCCTACCACTTGATTTCATTTGAGTGGAGACCAGACGGGTCATGGGTATACGCCGAGAATGAGAAGGATCCCGAGTACAACGTAACCATCCCGTTACCCGATGGCTCAACGGCTCAGATTGAACATCTCGGAGTAAATGTACCGAACAAGACTCTCGGATCAATGACTTGCCCGTCAGGAAACAGTGAAGGAGGAGTCAACCAAATGCAGACAAAGAGTCAGGAGTGGGCGACGACAGTGAAGGAAGGAAAATTGAGCCGCCGCAATGTATGGTTCATGATGAAGGTACAATTCTGGCCGAGGGTAGCATTCGGGATATGTAACAGCATGGCCTCCTTTGATGTACTATCAGAGTGCTTAATGAAATCGTATGGAGGGATTCAAAGACTAGGAGGCTTTCGATTATCAGTACGGCGAGGACTAAGACAGCTCGACATCGGTTTTTATGGCATAGGATGTCCAGACCCAGCAGTCGAATGCGCGATCGCCCAAACTAACAAAGTCCTCTCACATTTAGGGTGCAAATCCGACATTGCGATACAAATGCAAGCGTCTCTGGAAGCCCTTATAATAGAGATGGGCATGTCCAACCAACCCTTTATGGAAGACTACGGGGGCTGCAGCAAGTGGGTCACCTTGTCCTGGTTGAAAACAGTGTGGGAGAAAGCATACCGACTGCAATTCAAGATTGAGATCGGGCCGACAGAACTACAGCCACCAAGAGGAGAGAACGACTATTGGCTAATGAAGGAACTACAAAACATATGTACACCAGAGGAATTAGTAAGACTGAATAGGGTAAGGCTACACCAACAAGTAATATTTGGGTCTGACATAATGGACGCCGGCGGCAGATCACTCGACAAGAAATATTTAACAGAAAGACCACGGGAGGAAAGCTGGTCATCACTAAATTTCCCTAACGAGAGACCACCCCCCAAAGACTTTAAACTTTGGAGAGATATACTACCACAATTACGACCAAACAGAGGGAGATTACAAATGGGGACATACGTCAAGCAAGGTCACAAGCTATGGCATTGGACTTACGACCTCGAGGAGGGGAAACTATACAATTGGATAGGAGAGAATGTGGCTGACATATACGAACCTTCGATTTCGGTGGGGCTTACTACTCGAGCAAATGCATGGGGACGAAGAAGAATAGATCAACGGATGGCTAAGGTAGGCGATTGCTGCACAGTAGAACAAATTGGTGCGTTCAGAAACTATAGAATCATATCGTACTCCAAGCCCCCACCACCAGAAACTACAGCAACGACCCTGTGGGAAGTCCTGGAGAAGTGGGGTAGCACATGGTTATGGCAGGATGTGAAGTCGACGGGCGACGAGTCATGGCTAAAGGAGGCAATTCGCGATGGCACACTACTGGCAGTAACGGATGGATCGTTCATGAGCAAGAGGCTCTCACAGGTAAACTCATGTGCGTTCATCCTAGAGTGTACAAGGGGAAGAGGAAGGATAATAGGACACTACCCAGAGCATTCGAGAGCCGCCTGTGCATATAGAGGCGAACTCCTTGGTCTTCTGGCAATCCATCTGATCCTACTTGCGACAAATAAGCTTGATCCACATATCACAGGGATAGCAAGGATATACTCGGACTGTCTTGGCGCATTAAATCAAGTGAAAAACTTACCTACAGATAGAATCCCATCGAAATGTAAACACTCCGACATACTCAAGACAATCATGATCCAATGCAGAGTCCTCTCCTTCCGGTTAAAGTATTCACACGTGGAAGCACATCAAGATGACCATCAGGATTTCAGCACGCTCTCAAGACCTTCGCAACTCAACTGCGCGTGTGATCTCATAGCTAAACAGTGCATAGAAGACTTAGATCAGCTGAACCTACCACCTCAACGAAGACTACCTCTCGAGCCGGTCTGTGTTTGGGCAGGGCAGGAGAAGATAACCACAGATTTAGCGGACAGACTAAGGTATTGGGCACATCTTCACAAAGCAAGGAAAGTATTTTCAGAAGCAGGCATCCTCTCTCACGTGCAATTCGATAAAGTCGATTGGGAGATGGTACACCTAGCGCTACACTCAGTACCAAGGATGTTCCAAGTATTTGCATGTAAGCAGGTCTTTGATGTGGGCGGTACAAACCGATGGCTAGCTTTATTCGACAAGTCAGGAAAGAAGAGTAATAAGTGCCCAAGTTGCCTATTCGAGGTGGAAACGGCCAGCCATATCGTACATTGTTGCCACGCAGGGAGAGTAGAGACAATGCAAGCTACCATAAGAGGACTGGACAAATGGATGAAGAAGGTGAACACGGACCCATGCATTCGGGAGTGTATATACTTTTATTTAATGGAAAGAGGCTCCACGAGAATGATAGAAATATGCGAGCGCCATAGGTACGGCGTGAATTATAGGAACATGGCTAGAGCGCAGGACGAGATTGGCTGGAGGAGGTTCCTAGAAGGGATGATTAGCTCAGAGTTCAGGAGGCTACAACAAAAATACTACGTACTACATGGCCATAGAACTTCAGTGAAACAATGGGCGACTGACTTGATTACAAAATTGTTGGAGGTAACCCACGGCCAGTGGTTGTATCGGAATATACAAGTACATGACAAAGTCTCCGGGACACTTGCCACAATAGAAAAAGAGAGGATACAGACGGAGATAGAAGATCAACAAGCTATAGGATTTGACGGATTTTTAGAAGAGGACGCTTACCTAGGAGAATGCAATTTAGGCGATTTGGAGATTACTTCGGGGACGGATGAACAATATTGGCTACTAGCGGTGAGAGCGGCAAGGGAAGCGGCATCGATCGAAGACAGGAAGAGAAAGACAGCAGCAGGAAGATCCACAACGTAAAGAGGGAAAAATTTAAAAGAACAAACGGTATGTGACGACGTTCACATACGACTACGCAGGTGCAAGTCCTGTATGACAGAGATCCTCTCTCTGGTGGTTACGACTGCAACGCTGTCTGGCTACAGGCCTTCGGCGTATGAAGACTCCCTTTGGGTTAAACTGGTCTAGGTAGTAATAATATACCTAATTTTTTAAGTTGTTCTGTTCTGATCATGACGATTTTCATCTTCTTCATCTTCCCGGTCGGTTTTCTCTCCCCCGGGGTCGTTTTAAACTCAACGTCTCGGCGGGAAGCCAAAAGAGGACAATCCACAAACCGGAAGGGAAAGATGAGTCGCGCTTCTCATTAAAAAGCAAAAGAAATAGAAACGTCACTATTCTTTAAGTATATTTTGTCACTATTGGGACAAATCGTGTCACTATTGGGACAAACAAACTGTGTGGGCCTTCGGACGTTGTGTCAAAAACGACTCCCCGGGCAGTGAGTCCATGCCCCGGAAGTAGTACGTAAATCGCTACTTATCAGTTACCGCTTTACTCCATCCATTTAATGTGAGTGACAATGATGTTGTTTACGCGTCACGCCCAGTTATATCTACAATCACCGCTTTCCTCACCAATCGATTCCAGCATAGCGCATTTTATCAGCCGAAGTTTGTTGTAGTTTCTAACCCCACAGTCTTTGTCGTCTTTTTGCAGTACTTCCTTTGTTTATTTACTACAAATATGCCTACCCGTTTAAGTCATTCACGAAAGAAGCGCGGACATGTCCAAATGGGACACGGTCGTGTCGGCAAGCATCGCAAACACCCCGGTGGTCGTGGTAATGCCGGTGGACAACACCATCACCGTATCAACTTTGATAAGTATCACCCAGGATACTTTGGTAAAGTTGGTATGCGTCAATTCCATCAATTGAAGAATCGTGAATTCTGCCCTACCGTCAACCTTGACAAATTATTCAATGTTGCCGGTGAGGGTGTATACGAGGCGGCGAAGAGTGCGGCCAGTGGTAAGGCACCCGTGATTGACCTCGTAAGTAAGGGGTACTTTAAGCTATTAGGGAATGGACAAATTACTGTTCCTGTTATTGTCAAGGCTAAATACTTCTCCAAGCTTGCCGAGAAGAAAATCCAAGCGGCGGGTGGTGCGTGTTTGCTGGCGTGTTAATTTGCTTGGGGTTATGTTTAACACGGGAACCAAACGGAGGAAATGTGATTTGATAGCCAACATAAGAATATTGTAATGCCAAACAATTATTGACTGAGAAAAAGCACAAGGGTCGCTCCGAAAGGACACATCTTGATGCGGTAACCCCTGTCCCATTCCTCTTCTCTCTCACCCTCTTAAATCAGCTTATTCTGGATGGTATTAAATAACTCTGGAGACAATGAAGCTTAAAAACATTTCATCTCAAGAGGTTACGACCTGATGTCTTTGTTCCCCATCTCTGTTATCTTCCTCTGATCAAAGCAGTGACTCAACAATCAACCTGTGAAAAGATTTTATCATGCCAGTCTCCAGTCTAGGGGAGATTTGAGTCTATACATAGTATTATATTGATAAGAGCATTGATCATGAAATATATATACTGCTCTTTTCTATTTCTTCTGTGACTTTTTCTTTGCTGCCCTTTTCTTTGGGGAGGGTGAGGCAAGGAGGTCGGGACTAAGGCTTGATATCATACCAGAGCTTGTAGATTGCTGTGTACCGACACCGCTGAAATCCTGAGTACCAGAAAGCTGATGACCACTGCTGCTAGCCTGAGTTCCTAATTCATCATTCTCGGTGTCGTTGTTCTCATGCACTGTCGTCATGTCCACCACGCCTTCTTGAAAAGTTCGTGGGTCAACGTTTCCCATGGCCACATCCCTAGCATTTTCTGGTTTGAGAGGCATGCCAATAACGCGATACAACATATCTCTGTTCGTAACCAGCTCCCTATATGGTTCGTACTCCATCAAAATTCTCTCATCCCTCATAAAGAGAGGATGTGCAGGTGTCGTCACTGCGGGAGAAAGTGAATTGCCCTCACAAACATCGTTTGCTACAACATGCTCACCCAAAATCGGATCATAGACTAGCGGATGACGGAACATGGCAATTGCTGCGAGAAAGGCATGTTCGTATGCATTCCTTGCATCATCCTTAGTCGGATCGTCCAGTGGCCACAATTCCAATCTCACTTTTTTGTTACATTTGTTGAAGAGCTCATCCAACACAGCCCTGAGAACTGGCATGTCAGTATTGGTGCGACGATAGAATCCTTTTTCATCAGCCTCACCATGAAAAGCACGTTTCACAATCCCCCATGCAGTCACAATCCCAATCCCAAGTAATGAATCACAGTAATCACACCCCGCCGATACGAACATGATCACGAGCATAGCATCACTAAAGTCAAGTAGATCAATGCCACCAGATGATCCAAGATTGGACCGTTGGAGCATTGTTCCCAGTATACGTCGTCGATCACTGTTTTGATCATTGTAACTGGAACTGTATTCTTTCCCACCATGATATCGATTTGCATCATTACTGCCATTCCATCCCCCCAATTTATAAATTAACGTTGGTACGCCTAATGCAATTAAGTCCGAGTCTTCAGTCACAACAATGTCGACGGCACCACAACTAGCCAGGTAGGAGAGTTGACCATCCGCCTCGTAAGGTGCAACAATGAACGGCCAATGTCGGTCACGGAATACTTTTAGTAGTTCGGCAATCATTGAACGACGAAGGTTGTGATCAGTACCAGTACCTGCACGGTTGGATGCCGAAATGCGACGTAGTACCTCGGCCTCTGTCCGTGCTGCCTCAGCATTATTTGCTCTGTTTGCACTAGTGTCACCACCAGGACAACCAGAATTCCTTGGCGGAGACTGAATCACTGCCTCATCACGTGACTCCTCGGCTCCAGTACGTCGATCACTCCTTGCTCGTACCGCATCTCGCTTACATGGTGGTGTGGCACCGTCAAGTACTAGTAATACCGATGTGGCACAATCAATAATTAGATACTCAATCCTACGTAATATAGATGAGATGCATTTGGCTATATACTCAAGACGTTGTTGTTCTCGTATATTTTCCTGCTCGTTCGGAGGAGGAGGATGTTCTTC
>Ga0247833_1007272_pt1 | contig 11807 bp, 10 predicted proteins | sample LaCruzMarch2015__7_FD_187117 | JGI IMG/M metagenome (GOLD analysis project Ga0247833, IMG submission 187117) | Freshwater microbial communities from meromictic Lake La Cruz, Castile-La Mancha, Spain - LaCruzMarch2015_8m | ecosystem: Environmental > Aquatic > Freshwater > Lake | place: Spain...
CGCTCAAATGAATATAGATCAAGCACCAATTGAGTACTCGTGCGCAAAAGCCGCACTTAACAAGTATATGTGTGTAATGGCTAAGAAATATGCTTCACATGGAATCCGATTTAATGTGATTTCACCGGGTAACGTTCTTTTTGAAGGCTCTGTCTGGGATCGCAAATTACAAGAAAACAAAAAAGAGACCTTGGGCTACATCCAAAAAAACGTTCCAATCGGAGAATTTATACAAACAGATGCAGTTGCCGAGGCAGTTTTCTTTCTGTGTGAACATAGTCAGTCCTCTGTTACAGGACAAGTGCTGGCGATTGACGGTGGTCAGACTTTATGAACTCGCTTCAAAAGCATGAAAAATCAAATTTTTCGCTCAATGGTAAGTGGGCACTAATCACTGGCGGGGCAGGTTTACTCGGCATTGAACATGCTCGGGCACTCTTGACAGTTGGCGCCAATATTGTCCTTTGGGACATCAATGAAAAATCTTTGCAGGAAGCTCAAGAATTACTTGAAAAAGAGTATTCCGAGCAACGAATTTCAACCCAAGTTGTTGATATCACGAAAGAGTCAGAAGTGATTGCCAGTTTGGAAATATTATTGCGGCAAGACATAGCAATTAATGTTCTTGTGAATAACGCCGCTATCAATCCTAAGTACAGTGAAGGTTTCCAAAAACCAAGTTCACGAGTAGAGCATTTCTCTATTGATGATTGGAATACCCAATTGTCAGTGGGACTAACCGGAGCATTTATCTGTTCTAAGAATATTGGGGAAAGAATGGAGAAGGCAGGTGGAGGAGTTATAGTGAATATTGCATCCGATTTATCTGTGATTTCACCAGACCAACGGCTTTATGCTCAAGATGATTTGAAGCCGGAACAGCAACCGGTCAAGCCAGTCACTTATTCGGTAATCAAGTCGGGTTTAGTGGGACTCACAATGTATTTGGCAACTTACTGGCGTTCTTCAAATATCCGGGTTAATGCGCTCTCTCCCGGAGGAGTGTATGAGAACCAAGACCCAGCATTTGTTGAGAAACTCACAAGTCTGATCCCTCTTGGCAGAATGGCGGAAAAAGACGAATACCACGGCGCAATTCAATTCCTTTGCAGTGATGCCAGCTCCTACATGACAGGACAGAATCTAATTATTGACGGCGGCAGAACTATTTGGTGATTAATCCAGTTTAATCGGTTTGATGTGCTCCAAAACGTTCAAAGCGCTTATTTCCGAAAGCGAAATAGTGGTGAGGTTAAGCGAATGTGCAACCTCTGAAATTAATCGAAAGTCCATCAGAATATTGTCTAGACCAGCGTTACCGAAATCGCTCAATTTCTTTCCTGAATCTCGCCAATCTCTAAGCAACCGAATGACTTTCCGTGGCAAACTCTCATGCGGCCTAAACCAGTGCCTATACGACCGATGACTCTTAGTTGTTGTAGGCAGATCCACACCAGCGATATATATAGGGTCTGCCCTTAGCAAAACTGCAAGGGCGTATCCATGAAGCGCGACAGTGGCACCCTCGCTATACATTGGGTTGGGATTTTGAACTAACTGCCCCAAGAGTTCTTGAATCGTCTTACCTAACTTAAACTTTGCAGAGACCTCGCAACAAAGTTTTCGAGAATCGCATGGCAATTCGTGAAAGTGCCTTTGTTCATACAAGATATTGGAACTACTTTTATAGATTTCCGCTACTGCTTCAAATTTAACCTTGTCTGGTTCATTAGAATGCAGAACAGACATGCTCGCAATTAGTGTTCTCGCACCTGAGTTTTCTATATCTTTTCGATGCTTCTTATTCCATGGCAGAGGGTAGTAAGAGTTTGCGCATACCCAGTAGTCATATGGACCAAAGTCCGGCGCCCGAACGGGCATATCGCCAACGCCGATCCTGATTCCGTCAAAAGGAAAATTAGAAACTACTTTGACTGTTGGGCTAGATCCCATCACAAGAGCCGGCCTATTTTGGTGAAGACTGCCTTGCAATAGAGCCTCTAGCGTCCCCATTATTCAGCCTTTCAATTGCAACTCAAGAAAATTACTAATGTATGGGTTAGTCTAAACCCTGTGAATCAAAATCTTATTGAAATTCTCCGAAAAGAAAGATTAATTCTGGAGAATGACTTGAAGTCTGATTCAAAACTCACGGTTTATGTTGGAATTTATAATGGGGTCAAGTTCCTTGATGGAATACAGAGCTTTCTTAACACGTCAACGCTTCGCGACTTCAAATTGGTTATTGTAGATAATTCTTCAACTGATGGAAGTTGGGGTGTTCTGATGAATTGGGTGGACACTTTTGGGGTACCTACAAAAGTAGTCCGGAATCCAATTAATCTAGGTGGGAGCGGAGGTTTTGGACTCAATAAGGACTTGCTACAAACCGAGTGGGTCACAGCCATCCATCAAGACGATAGGTATGAAACCAATCATTTAGAAACTCTTTATACTGCCGCGCTAAGGTCAAGCTCCGAAGTCCTAGCTGTCTCTACTGAAATGGGTAGCATGCGTGAAGATGGATCAACAATTCTTGCAATCGCAAGACCGATTTGGTTGGCAGATAGCACAAGCAAGGCGAATTTTTTTCTAGCAAATCTACGGACTCACCTAGTTCCATGGGGATCAACAATTTTCAAAACGAGGGAATTTCTATCGATAGAACTACCATGGCACAGCACTGCCTTCCCTGATACTGAATTACTATTGAGGCTGTGCGCCAAAGGAAAATTCATTAATTTACCTGTACAAACAATGAGCTATAGGGAGAATCTAGTGAGCGAATCTCACGGTCTGTCGGGAGACGAAAAAGACTTAGCTATTGTTGCTGCCCTGTCTCGCGTCTTCGCATCACCTGAATTTATCGACATTGCCCGTACGGTTGACGCAGAGAAGAGACCAGATTTTTATCAAGCAGTTAAGCTCGGCATTGCACTTCGATTGAAGCGCGCCGAGCTACGTTCGGTAGCCGAATTGATAGCGGAAGAATCTCTCTTAATTGCTTGGAACTACACCAATCCCGAACTAGTGGGTGAAGTCAGTAGTAGATATAGCGAGATGGGTTCAAATCGCGTCTCAGAATTACTTGATTCGATTCTTGCTCACGTGGGGGAATTTGAGACAGGAAGAAAGAAATTGATTGCTCAAGCGCAGCCTAAAGAGTCTGGAGACCTACTTATTCCAGAGCGCAGAGCCCTCAATTCAGTTCTGAAGGTATTTCCGTATAGCCAAAGAAGAAAGTTTTTGAAGGCACTCCTCTGGTTAAAGGTTCGAACTAAAAAGAATCACCCAAATGACTTTAGATGGTAAGAACCCACCTGTTTTCGTAGCGGGGATTAATGCTGTAACACCAGAGGCCCCTGGAAGCGGCCAGAACTTCGTCAATCGGCTAATGGCTCAAGGTTTTAATGTGACTTTAAATCCCGATTCTGCAGAATACTTTGTCTGCGTCGATCATTCCCCTTCCGACCTTCGTAGTGCTCGAAGAGTAGGAATTACACGTGAACGCTCGGTGCTGATCAGAAATGAGCCGACAGTTGTTAGTCCTGAAAATCGAGATTCAGTTGTTCGAAAAGAGTATGCACTGATAATCGATATGGGCAGACCAAGTTCAATCTCAAGAAACACGATGCCATGGCCCCAGCAATGGCCCTCAGCGGCGACAGAGCGGATTGATTTTAGCCCTCGGAAGAATCGAGTAGTGCTTATAAATGCAAACAAAGTCAGTTTTCTGCCAGGAGAGCTTTACTCTCTTCGCCGAGCATGCCTGGCGAAATTTGACTCAATTGATTTATTTGGCCAAGGCTGGAATATGAGTTTTGGCGAAAAACAAAAGCACTACCTAAGTAACCTATTAATCGCGTTGAAGAGCGGTCAACTTCCTCGTTTTTCTGGAGGAAGGTATTTCTTTCGCAATTACGAAAACTGGAAAGGTGCTCCAGTAGATAAACGTGAAATTGCAAAGTCTTACAAATTTGCTCTTGTCATCGAAAATAGTAAAGAGTTCATAACGGAAAAGTTATTTGATGCATTTTTTTCGGGCTGCATCCCTGTTTATGTGGGCCCTAATTTAGACGAATTTGAAATCCCAAATACTCTTTACGTTCAAGCGCAAGACAATTTAATCTCAATTGAACTGGCTATCGAATCAGCAAAGCAAATTGATTATATTAAATGGGAAGTCATTAAGGATGAATGGCTTTCAAAAGTAAATGTTAAAGACATCTGGTCAGCAGATTCTGTTAACAAAAGAATAGCTTCCGAAATTGGAAAGTTTGTTAGATCAAATTAAGTAAAATTGGTGAGCGCTTAGTGCAATCACTTCTTTACTTAGGTATTTCTTACAAACACTAAAATTAACCCTTGAAGCGTCGTCAACGAGCGAATCGCCAGTAAGTGCCTCTCTGATTGCACTTAAAAGCGAGCTTTCCGTGAGCTGAATAATCGAAGCAATCGCTCCCTTCATTACCCATTCGTTTGCGCAAGATGTTCCGGTTTGAATTGGATAAGTCCCGGTTGTAAGAGCCTCGAGAAAGGATGTGCTGACTCCGTCACTTTCCGAGCAGCCTATGTAAATTCGAGATTTCTGAAATTCACAGAGCATCTCAGAGTGAGGAATTCTCTGTTTTACCGTCGTAATTCTTATCCTAGACAGTAGTTTTTCCGGAAGCTGGTCAAGTAACAATTGCACATCTTCAGTAACCGAATAAAAATGAAACAGATAACTTGGAAACTCCTCTGCAACCAACTCGAGAATTGATATAGGCAAGTCAGCTCTTCCGAATATCCCACCGTATCCTTTGATCAATATTTGTTTTCTATGCGAAGGAAGTGGAAGTTCTTGAGACGAACCAACAAGATCGAATCCCCCCGCATTGGGAATACAAGGCAGGGCTACACCTGAAAAACCTAAATCACGGGCAAGCTTGTAGTCGCGCTCACACTCAGCTGAGTAATAATCGGCTTTTGCAAGCAAGCTTTTAATGCGTCTTTCGTGATCCGGAAATTTCTTAAAAAAGTAAATATCACTTCCCCAATTTGTGACAATCAGCGAAGAATTCTTCAAGAGTTCTACATCTAGAGAATCGACCAAGTAACCAGCGCCCTGGAGCTCCAACGCGTGGATAAAATCAAAATTTCTGTTAAGCAAAATCTTGCTCAGCGCCCTTTGGCGCCGGTTCTTAAAACCTATCTTCGCCGGAAGGACGTACTTTAGGAAATCTAGGTAACCTGAAATTCTCTCAGTACGAGATAAGCCAAATATCCTGTAATTGTTGCACTTAGAGAGAACTACTAATTCTGGATGAATCCCGCGGAATTTCTTTGAAGGAAAAATGAGAAAATCAATTGAAGATTCCTTAAATTGGCTAAGCCATCTTGCGACATGGATACTGTCCAGCATGCCGATTAGCAGGACTTGAGTCCAATCGGCGCTCTTCATCGATTCTGAACTGAGCATATGGCTACGATACACATTATCCCGAAAAAACAATGCTTTAAGCGATATTATTTACTTTATGCCTGTCTTTTCAATCATTACTCCTGTATTTAATGGAGCTGAATTTATTGAAGAGACTATTAAGTCGGTACTTCAGAATGCATCAGGTTCTGATTTTGAATACATAGTGGTTGATGATGGCTCTACAGACTCAACACCAATAATTCTTGAATCATTTAAAAAAGAAATCAGGTACGTTCGCCAAGAAAATAAAGGGCAAGCAAGTGCAATAAATAGTGGCATCGCACAAGCTTTAGGTCGATATTCTCTGATTGTAAATTCTGATGATCCCCTAGTGAGCCCTGAGTTATTCCGAAAGTCCCAAGAAATTCTTGATGCAAACCCAGAAATCGCGGTCACTTATCCGGATTGGACAATCATTGATGAAAATGGAATAAAAATTGAAGAAATTAAAGTAAGAGAATTTTCTTTAGATGAACTTGTAGGCCGATTCAATTGCTTAGTCGGACCGGGAGGCGTATTTAGGACTTCGCAAGCGAGGGAAATTGGTGGTTGGGATTCGAATTTCAGATACGTACCAGATTATGATTTTTGGCTGAAACTAGTTACTTTCGGTGAATTCAAACGTATCCCTAAAGTTCTTGCTACTTGGAGGAGTCATGGTAACTCGATTTCAATTGGGTCTAGAGGCCTGGAGATGTCCAATGAAAGAATCGCAGTGATCGAAAATTACTTAAATAGAAATCCAGAAACGCCAAAAAAACTCCACCAGATGGCTATTTCAAACGCCCTTTATCGAGCCGCGGTACTTAACTATTTCGACAGCCGCATTAAAAGCCGGAAACTTATCGTAGGAAGCATTAAGGCGCGCCCAAGAATCATCCTCGAGCAAAATAAGCTAGTAACTCTTTACTTGTTGTTAACGCCACTCAGCAGTCTTGCTATGGGAATTGCAAAAAGACTTTTCCGACTTTCTAACCTAGAAAATAGGTTGAGACTTACATTAAAATCGTGATAAAGGCTCTGTTAGTCTTAACATCATGAACCCAGTTGTGATACTTGGTAGTACTGGAATGATTGGATCTGCGCTGGTTAAGTACTTTAGCGAAGTGCAGATTCCATTCATCGAAGTAAACCGAGAAGGAATTGGAATTGCTCCAGAAAATAGAGCAATTCAAATTGAAGCTGCACATGGAGATCTTCAAGGATTTATCTCGAATTTTTCTATAAACACCACTTTCATAAACCTTATTGGTGTTATCAGACACAAGATTGATTTAAGGGATGAAGCATCTACTCAAAATGCAAAATTAGTAAATTCCGTCTTTCCCCAAGAATTGATAAAAGCAGCAGAGAAAATTCAAGGAAAAGTAATTCAAATTGCAACAGACTGCATATATTCAGGGAAGGCGGGAGGCTATACGGAACTTTCAAAGGCTGATCCGGTAGATGTATATGGAGATACTAAGTACGAAGGTGAATGCATGGCTAGCAATCTCATGACTTTAAGGGTTTCCGTAATCGGAAAGGAAATTCGAAATCATATTGAATTGATGGATTGGGTGATTAACCAAGACCCCAAAGCTGAACTTAAAGGATTCAAAAATCATCTTTGGAATGGAATTACTTCTCTTCACTTTGCAAAATTGGTTGAATCAATAATTGTTAGGAATCTCTTTTCTCCAGGAACATTTCATATAGTTCCAGGAAACTCAATTTCTAAATATGAACTAGTCTCATTGATTGCAAGGCTTGCAAATAGAGTTGACCTCACTGTGCTTGGGACTCTAGATGCGAACTCGGTTAACCGAAGCCTTTCAACCGAATATCCCGATTTCAATAGTATGCTTTGGCAATCGGCGGGGTACGAAGCTCCTCCAGCTATCGAAGTGATGGTGGGAGAATATTTCGACTGGCTGTTACAACAGAGCTAAGGAGTTTGCCTCAACATGGTTAAGATGAAGAAAGACTCTGTAGTCACCATAACTGGAGGTACCGGATCATTTGGGCAAACAATGGCAAAGAGTCTTTTATCTGAAAATGTCCGCGAGATCAGAATATTTAGTCGAGACGAGACAAAGCAAGAATTAATGCGCAATGAAATGCGTGACGAACGACTTAGGTTTTTCATTGGGGACGTGAGAGATCCAGATAGCGTTGCCAGCGCTATTCGTGGTTCAAATTATGTTTTTCATGCTGCTGCGCTCAAACAAGTTCCATCCTGTGAATTTTTCCCAATGCAAGCCGTGGCTACAAACGTAACTGGAAGCTCGAATGTAATCGAAGCATCTGTGAGAAACTCTGTCGAATCAGTAGTTTGCTTAAGCACTGATAAAGCTGTTTACCCAATAAATGCAATGGGGATGTCCAAGGCGATGATGGAGAAGGTAGCTCAATCATTTGCGCGAGGTCGAGAAAATTCAGGAACAAGAATTTCAATTACAAGGTATGGAAATGTGATGATGTCTAGAGGGTCAGTGATCCCATTGTTTCTTGAACAGATAAGGTCGGGCGAATCCGTTACGGTAACAAATACAGAAATGACTCGCTTCTTAATGTCTCTAGATGAGTCGGTAGATCTTGTCAAGTATGCATTTACGGAAGGAAACTCTGGAGATCTCTTTGTGAGGAAAGCTCCAGCTTCGACAATTTCAACCTTAATATCAGCACTTGCACTACTCACAGGTAAGGATAAAATTGAGGTTAGAGACATTGGAATTCGTCACGGCGAGAAACAACACGAGTCACTAGTCAGTTCTGAAGAGATGATGAAAGCAGTTGATTGTGGAGATTATTTCCGAATCCCGCTAGATAGTAGATCTTTGGATTACCAGATTTATTTCAACCAAGGAACTAAAGGCAATGATTCTGTTGAAGCCTACACATCAGCAAATACGATGCAGTTGAGTGCAAAACAAGTGGCAGCTAAGATAGTCGGACTCCCAGAATTTACAGAAATGTATGGGTAAAAGATGAAAAAAACTAAAGTAACTACATTCGTAGGTACGCGACCTGAAATTATCCGTTTAGCCTGCATCATCGAGAAGTTTGATGATGTATTCGATCATCGGTTGGTCCACACTGGTCAAAACCCCGACCCTCTTATGCGTGAGATTTTCTTACGCGAGTTAGGCGTTCGAACGCCAGATGTCTCCTTTCAGGATAACCACGAATCACTTGGTGGATTCCTTGGGCATCTGTTTGTAGCAACTGAGCAGGAACTGAAGGAGAACCGCCCAGACGCAATTTTGATTTTGGGGGATACAAATAGTGCTCTGGCAGCAATCATGGCCAAGAGGTTAGGCGTGCCGATATATCATCTTGAAGCAGGAAATCGTTCATTTGACTCAAACGTTCCCGAAGAGATTAATCGCAGAATTGTGGACCATATCTCAGATATGAATTTCCCATATAGCGAATTAGCCAGGGCTAATCTAGTTGCTGAAGGCATTCATCCCAGACGAATTTCCTTAATGGGCTCGCCCCTGCCGGAAGTCTTTGCAAAGTACCTTCCAAAAATCAAAAACTCGAAAATTTTAAGTCAGTTGAAATTGAAGCCAAAGGAATACTTTTTAGTAAGTGCTCATCGTCAAGAAAATGTCGATTTCTCTGAGAGACTAACTATGTTGCTTGACACCCTAAATAACATTGCCAAAAAATATGACAACACAGTTCTAGTTTCTACTCACCCAAGAACGAAAATTCAACTAGACAAACTTGCGATTAAGGTAGATTCAAGAATAGTTTTCCATTCCCCATTTGGTTTTCTCGATTACAACCAACTTCAAATCAATGCGCGTATGGTGCTTTCAGATAGCGGGACGGTTAGTGAAGAGTCTGTCATTCTTGGTTTTCCTGCTCTCACAATCAGAGATTCGATGGAGCGCCCTGAAGCCCTAGAGTCAGGATCCATAATCATGTGCGGCATAAATTCAACTCAAGTTTTGGAGGCGATTGAGATGGTTGAGAAGAGCCCAAAATCTAAAATTCATCCCAACGAATACCAAATCCCCGATGCTTCAACGAGAGTTGCAAATGTTTTAATATCAACAGTGCATCAGCAAACTTTCTGGGGTGGTTTGAGAAAGTTATGAAGTGTTAAATCGCAGTAGAGAGAAATTTAGAGACTCGGTTATAGCAAGGTGTTTTCGAGTACTACCTATAAAGGATAGGCCGAAAATAATTGTTGTTGCGGTTCTTCAAATAGGCCTAGGCTTTCTCGATTTATTGGGCGTGGCTGCATTTGGAATTCTGGGTGCTCTCGCCGTTACAGGAATTCAGTCGCAAGCACCTGGAAATCGAATATCTGCAATCCTCAACTTTTTTAGTCTGTCAGAATATGGATTCCAATTGCAAATTGCAATCATCGGAATATCAGCCGCGTTAATATTAATTTGCCGAACCATTTTATCAGTCCTTATTACAAAGCGCATATATTATTTTCTGGCTAGGCGCAGTGCACTGATTTCTTCAGACCTATCTGCCCGTCTATTGTCCCAATCCTTACTCAAAGTTCAAGCTAAATCTTCCCAGGAGACTCTTTATTCGCTGACAACTGGAGTTGAAGCTATAACACTCGGGGTTTTGGGCATCGCAGTCACAATTCTTGCCGATGTTTCTTTGCTAATCATATTGATGTTTGGACTCTTTTATGTGGATAAAGTGATTGCTATTTCTACTCTGCTATTTTTTGGGGGCCTAGGTTTAGCATTGTATTTAGCCTTAAATAAGAAAGCAGAAAAGTTGGGAGTAGATTTTTCAGTTCTTAATGTCAAGAGTAACGAAAAGATTCTTGAGGTGTTGGAAACTTATAGAGAGTCTGTAGTCAGGAATAGACGTCATTACTATGTTGCCAAAATACAAGAGCACAGATTGAATCTGGCAGGTGTGATTGCAGAAAAACAATTTATGCCGAATATTAGTAAGTATGTGATGGAGAGTGGCATCGTAATTGGTGGAGTCGTTATTGCGGGCTTGCAGTTTGTAATTCAGGATTCTCGAAATGCCGTTGCATCATTATCTATTTTTTTAGTGGCAGGAACAAGAATTGCACCGGCGATAATGAGACTGCAACAGAGCGCCGTGACTATTAAAATTGGAATTGGTTCGGCCGTTCCGACACTTGAGCTACTCCGATCATTAGAGGGCGTAGATGCGATTTCTCAATCCAATGTAGAGTTTAGGGTTACACACCCAGGATTTCAGTCAAAAGTAAATATGGATAAGGTCACTCTTACCTATCCTGGAAAGCAAGTTCCATCATTAAGAAATGTGTCTTTTTCCATTGATGAGGGTGAGTCCCTTGCGCTAGTTGGCCCATCGGGTGCGGGCAAAACATCACTTGTCGATGTCTTACTTGGCGTTGTTAGCCCCAACACTGGAAAGATTTCAATTTCAGGGGAGAATCCATTGGTGGCAATTTTGACTTGGCCGGGGGCTATCGCATACGTTCCACAAAATGTTGCCATAATAGACGGCACAATACGAGAGAATATAGCTTTGGGGTTCCCGGAAGATGTTGCTTCAGATGAATTGATTTGGGACGCCATATCAATTGCTCAACTATCCGAATTTGTTGCAACTCTCCCAAATGGTCTGGAAACTCAAGTTGGAGAGAGAGGTAGCAAAATTAGTGGGGGTCAACGGCAGCGATTAGGAATAGCGCGCGCAATGTTTACCAAGCCCAAGCTTCTGATACTCGATGAGGCGACAAGTTCATTAGACGGTCAAACAGAGGCTGATATCTCAGGCGCTATTGATTCGCTAGCAGGTAGTGTCACGGTTGTATTGATTGCTCACAGGTTATCTACGGTGAAGAACGTGAGCCGTGTTCTGTATATGGAAGAGGGCGTGGCGTGCGCTTATGGCACATTTCAGGAAGTAAGAGCTGTGGTCCCGAACTTTGATCGGCAGGCGCTGCTCATGGGTCTCTAGGCGTTTTGTCCGTTTTATTACATTTTCACTACAATACTTCCCCAGATTCGTAGAGGGGGGTAGAGGCGGCGACGGTCGACTCTGTAGTACAAACCGGTATAGAAACAAGGGGCTCTTTAAGTGTCACAACGTAAGAAATCTGCCTCCGCAGGTCTGAAGGTCTGGACCGTAGCGGAGCTTGGTGCTTTCTACACAGAGCACCGTAGTGAGCTAATCGCCCATGCCTCTCGTATCCTGAAAGACAGCGCTAAAGCTGAAGAAGTAATCCAAGATGCCTTAATCAAGGTCATGCTCGCCGCCCCTGAGCTTGAATCAACTGATCACGCACTTGGCTATATGCATAGAACAATTGAGAACCTCTGTATCGATATCTTCCGCATGGAAGGTCGTCGTCCAAATCTTGTTGTTTTGT
>Ga0247833_1007277_pt1 | contig 11802 bp, 11 predicted proteins | sample LaCruzMarch2015__7_FD_187117 | JGI IMG/M metagenome (GOLD analysis project Ga0247833, IMG submission 187117) | Freshwater microbial communities from meromictic Lake La Cruz, Castile-La Mancha, Spain - LaCruzMarch2015_8m | ecosystem: Environmental > Aquatic > Freshwater > Lake | place: Spain...
CATCTTTGTCTCCCGCTTTCTCGGGCGAAGCTGCGGGCGAATCGCTTGGCACTTCCGAAGCAATGCCCGGAACCGCATTTTCTGCTGGCGGTTCACCTATCTTATCCGTACCAAGGTTGCCGATGTTGACCGGGTTGTAAAGATACACCAGCCCAAAAATCTCGATCGAAACCTCGGACCCTTCCGACAATCCAGCTTCGTCACCAAATCCTGACGACCCAAATCCCGTCGCGCTTCCCGCTCCAGATTCTTCGTCGCCTGAAGATCCACCCGCGGCAATTCCCCCGAATGAGCTTGGTGAACCGCCTGGTTTGTTTACGCCTGGAATTCCTCCCAAACTTCCGGCGCCCGATCCCCCCATCATTCCGCCAGGGCCGCCACCGGCGCTAGCCGCAACATTGAATCGCACTTGGTAAACTTCCAGCATCATGTTTGCGTTGCCGCATTCGGTGATCAGCGTGTTCAGGTGATTGGGATCAATCTTCAATCGCATTCGAATGGGGACCCGTTTTGCCACCGCATCCACAGCGTTTTGAGCACTGATGTTTTTCATGGCATCGCGAAGCTCTGCGCCCTTTAACGCTTCAAACTCTTTGCCTTCTGCAAAACTGATGTAGCGAGCGTCAGCGGGATCGACCGCCTCCGCACCGCCACCGCTAGGTGCAGTACCACCACTTCCACCGCTCCCGCCCCCTTCGTCGCCGCCGCCAGCCATACCGCCCGAGCTGCCCATCATTCCGCCGGATCCGCCCATCATTCCGCCAGATCCGCCCATCATGCCGCCAGATCCGCCCATCATCATCCCACCACCACCGCCGCCAGCACCTCCGGAAAGCGCGCCTGCGTCACGGTTCGCATAGCGTCCCATTCGGATCCATTCGATTTCACGGACTTTCGTCTGGAAGTTCTCGATCGCAGATCCATTGGTGGCTTTGATGATTTCCATGACTCCCGTCAGAAGCCACATGTCTTCCTGGGTGTAGTAGATATCTAAAACGCTCGGCGGCGTCGACATGCCATACCATGGCAGAATTTGACTCATTAGCTCTTGTTGAGACGATTGCGACCAACGAACAAGATCTTTGCCTTGGCTACCATCGGCACCAAACTGGCCGCCCATCCCCATACCGCCGGATCCCATCCCCATACCTTCGGACCCCATTCCCATTCCGCCTGAGCCCATGCCCATTCCGCCCGAACCCATACCCATTCCGCCTGAGCCCATGCTGCTGCTGGATTCAGAATCGGAACCAGGTTTCCATTCGGTTCCAATAATCTTCGAAACCTCAGCAAACTCCGGCGCAATATATCGTTTATAAACCTCGCGGTCATTGACCGTGATCTTGTTGATGGGGGAGACGGTTGGGTCGACTGGGAAATCCACAAACTGCTCAATGGGTCTCAGGTTCTTCATGATTTCTAGAGTTTCGGTCTTCGCCGAAAACGCCTTCGGAGGCCACACAAGCAGAGGCTCTTGTCGCAGGTACTGTAGCTTCCAAGCTTCTTGAACCTCCAACTCCAACGCGTTCGCCATCTCATCCAATTTGGAGTGCGTGAAGGAATTCGGATGCGTATCTAGAGTAGACTTCACCGTACTGAGCTTGGAGAATGCCGAATCAACCTTGGTTGTTCGCGCTTTGATTAAAGCCGAAAGACTCGAGCTGGTCAGGAAGAATATGGATACCGAAGCCACAAAAACCAATCCGGACAATATCCAAAATTGATAGGGGGCTATCTTCTTCCAAAAATTCTTAATCGCGTCCATCTTGATCTCAATCCTAGAAAAAAACCAACTCGTCGTTATTCAAGCTTAGAAAAGGGGGCGGCTGCTTCGGTCTCGATAGCCAAGCAGCACGGATGCGGTCGTCAATCTATACTTAGTTCTCAGGGTTTTCCTGCATTTGATTTTCTTGGCCGCTCGATGGAGACGATGATGCAGCTGCCGAACTGGCGTCTGCAGTCGCGCTTGCATCGCCGGACGCCTCGGGGGTCGGCATCCCGCCCTTCATCTCTTTGCCGCCATCTTTTTCGAATCTTGGTTTCCAAGCGAACTGGACCACAAAATCGCAACGCGGTGCCGGCAACTCGCTAGGAATCTCTTTGCCATCCGCATCCAAAATCGGCTTATTGGCGGTACTGCCTCCACCAAAAGACCCACCGCCAGGTCCCATCATTCCCGAACCTGAGCCACCAGCTGGCGAGCCACCCATACCAGGTCCGCCACTTCCTCCCGGACGACCGCCGCTGCCGCCAGGGCCTCCGCTGCCGCCGGGACCACCTGCTGGCCCAGCAGTACCAGATTCCATTCTCAACTCGGCTAGCTTCTTCAAATATTCAGGGTTCGGTACGGTGTTCTTTAAATTCACTCGTACGCTTCTCACCACCGGCAGACGAATTCCCAAGTCGACCAACGAATAGCGTTCTTCCGAGTCCTTGATGGGGGACACAATACTTTGCTTCTCAAGAAACTCGACCAAATACTTCAAAACGTGAGCCTCTCCTTCCTCGCCTTTGTTTTTTTCTCCGTTATGGAAATGATACCCTTTCAACTCAATGACCCATCCTTGACCGGCTGGAGGCACAGGCGCTTCGACCGTTTTGGCCGCATCAGGGCTCTTCAGTAACTGCAGCCGAGTCTTATATTGTTCCTTGTACTTTTCGGCCACATCGGCATTGAACCAAGTTTCAAGTTCCTTTTCAAACTTCTGTTCAACACTCACGATATGGAAGTCTAGACGCTCGGAATATGGTAGTTCGGCCGGAGTCTTATCCACCAACGCGGGATCCCGATTGAGACTGGCCTCGATTGCCTTATACAGCTCCAGCGTCATCACTCTTCGCGACGCTCCCGAACTCACTTGCTCCCCAACCCGTTCGTATTTTTCGATCTTGCTACGCCGAGTCGAATCTTCTGATTTTTCGCGTCCTGATTCCGATTCAACCGCTGCAACCGCCTTTTCGGATTTCTCCCATTTTGGTTCGTCTACAACGCTCAGAACACGCCCCATCGTTGCATGATTCGTAACCATGCCTACCAAGAGCAGCGATAGGGCACCAATCGTCCAGGGCTTCTTCATTCGAATCACGCGATCGATTACGATCTCGCGAGGAAGCAAGTTGGTCTTCATCGGCCCCTGCTTCAGCAGCTGCAGGCAAATCCCGTACACCACGCCAAAAGCTGCCGCATTTTCCTTGAACGCTTGCGAGCCAGTGACCTCCGTGCCGCCCAAGTTCGGAAACCTATCCAACAGTTCAACGTCAATTCCTAGGTTCTTATTGAGGAATTGTTGAAGTCCCGGAAGTTTTGCTGTATTGCCTAGAAGCAGAACCGATTCCAGTTCGCTCTTTTTGTTCAAGGTCTTGAAGAAGTTTAATGAGCGTTGCACCTCCGTAACCATGTCATTGAAAACAGGACGCATTGCTTGGAAAACCAGCTTTGGATCGTCCGCTTGCATGGCGTTTCGCTTCAAATGCTCTGCCTTGGCAAAGGTAAGCTTCAGATCCTTCGTCAACTGACGTGTAAAGTGGTTTCCGCCGATTGGGATGCTGCGTTGCCAAACTCGGAAACCACTGGTCACAATCAAGTCGCTCGCGTCGGTACCGATCGAAAGAACGACAATTGACTTCTGAGGACTATCTGGATCGAACGGCTCGTTGGCCATTTTTTCCGCGAACCGATCGTGGGCGATCATGTTGTAGATGCTCATTGGTGCTAATTGCACCAAGTCCAAATCGATCGCTTTGTCGCGATAAGGTTTTAGCGAACGGAATACCGCTTCGCGTTTCATCGCAAACAGTCCCACCTCGCTTTCCAAAGCGTAACCATCTTCGATTTGGGCACCCTCCATCTGCTGGAAGTCCCAAATAACATCCTTCAGATCAAATGGAATTTGCTGCTTCGCTTCGTACTTGACGATGTCCGCGATTTTCTTGACTTCAACTGGTGGTGGCTTGAAAAACTTTGCAAGTCCACTTTGGCCGGGAACACTCACCCCAACTCTCGCCCCGCGAAGATCGTTTCGCGACAAAAATTGTTGCATCGCGTCCGCAATCAGCATCTCAGGTTCAGCTTCTGGCTGGCTCAGGATTTTCGGATATTCGACGAAATCAAACGTGTCCGCGACAAGTTGATCACCGTCCAAATGACAACGAAGGCCTTTTAGTGCGCTTTGGCCAATTTCGAGGCCCCAAACGTGCTGAATTTTTTTCGCCATCGTGCGAACTCTCCCTAACCTAGGCAGTAGGCCCAAAATCCATGGGTGCCCGGACAAGCAGTAGAAGTAGTGTGATTGTGATGAGTCAAGTGTTCCTGAGCGGCGATCCGATCGCCGAGCATGGTTCACTTCTCCTTAATGGTATCGCGGTGCCCTGTCGCTTGTCAAAAGTTTCGTGGAAACAAAACAGAATTATCCAAGGTTTGAACACCTGCCTCACCTGGAATCACCCCCCGATTCTCCTTCAAAGTTCATTTTGAAATGGATTTTCCGATTATTCGGGTTTTGTCCTCTTGGCTGAACGCGTCCCTTCAAGCCAAAATGAAACCTGCTTCCGAACCCAGCGAAAACCATTTGCAAAAGGCGTTGCAATCCATGTTGGCTCATTTACATCGCATCCGACAAGCTATTGACCAAGCTTGCTCCCATGGCCGCTGCCAAGGATTGCCGTCGGTTCGGCTCTGCACTTTCGGTTTGGCCTTTTTGTTCTTCGGTGTTTGGATTCGCAGCGATGCAGCAGGTTGGTATCAGGATCCCTCCAGCTCAAAATCGGGAGCCACATCAACCAGTTCCATGGCGGATCGAATTTCAACCTTGATCGAACTGCTCGCGGACGCGAATTACGCTAGCCGACTGAATGCTCAGGCTGAACTGGAACGAATCGGTGTCGTCGCACTCGATCAATTGCACTCAGCCAGCTTTCATCCCGACCCCCAAATTGCTTCCGCAGCCCGCTACATTGTCCAGAGCAACCAATTCTCTTGGGCTTGGGAAACCGATTCCGTTCGCGTGCGACAAATCCTAGCAAACTACGGCAATTCGCCCCTTTCTGAAAAATCAGCTTACATCGATAGTTTGTGTTTGCTGGAACATGACGAGGGCTTTGCCGCCCTTTGCCGGCTGGTGCGTTACGAAACTCAAGGAAGCCTTGCCAAACGCGCAGCGCTCTTGCTGATGCGCAGCAAACCAACCGTCGGGCAAACTTTTGCCAGCCGCAAGGCTTCCCTTTTTGAAAATGTTTCTGGCGGTCAAAGCCAAGCTAGCCGATGGCTCCAAAAGTACTCCGAGGAAGCGAAAGAGTTTGATCTTCCATGGTGGGAACAAACCCTGCAAACAGAAATCGATTCCCTCCGTCGTAACTCTGGCGAAACGAGCATGGAAATCGTCTCGGACTTGCATCGCTGGATCATCGAACAGATTTCAGGGGTGCCAAGCCTGCGGAATCAAGCTTTGACGATGGGACGCTCCTTGCTCCAGATCGGCTCCCTGGTTCGTACGCTCGATGTCGTCGCTGGGAACAAAACCTCGAAGGCCGACGAGTTTGCTCAATGGGCTCTCAAGTTTCGCATGCCCGAACTAGTTCAGTTGCAACATGACATGCTTCCCAAAACAACGCTCACTCGCGAATTCATTTTTTGCTACCTCTTGGCCGAAAGCTTTCAGTTGGACGGCAAATCGGATTTAGCAGAACAAGTCGCCGCAAAAGCTCGGAAACAAATTGCCTGCGATTCTAATGCTCAAGAAATTGTTCTCCCCGAAAATGCCAAACGCGATCCGATCCGAGCCGCTATCGAGTCCAATTTGGATCGGCAATCTCTTCGAAGCTTGGATCGCCGCAAGATGCTTGCCGAACGATTGCGTGAACGAGGGCACTTCTCGTGGGCCGAAGCAGAGTATCGCCTTGCGCTTTTCAACGATGAGTCCTATCGACCCAAAAGCCAGTCACGTACCAAGCCCAAAGAGCAAGGGGACCCCGGCGTCCCGGAGATCGAATCCAATGACATTAAGTTGGACCTGACCGATTTTAATAACATTCTCGCGCTGCGAGACTTGGCAGATATGCTTCATGCACAGTCGCGGCATGGGGAAGCGGCGGATACTCTTGAGCCTTTCTTGCAACGATTCAAACGCGAACCCATGTTCAAACGTCAGCTACTGGACTCCGCACGCCTACCAAGCATCATTTTATCCAGTTATGAAATGTACCGAGGCGATGAAGCAAAAGAATCTGGGGATTTAGACAAAGCTAAAGACCATTATTGGCTATCGATCGAACAGAACTCCGACAACGTCGATGCGCTTATCGGGTTGTATCGATTGACTTTGCCGGAATCCGAAGCAGTATTAAGGCGATCCAAACTCAAGGAAATTATCACCGATCAACGCGCCAAGATTCGAAATGACGAGGAGAGCCTGAAGACGTCTGATTCGCGTGGCCATGCATTCTATTTGGATCAACTTGCTACCGATTGCAACACGCTAGCATGGATTATCGCCAATACCGAAGGGAGCAAAGAGGAAGCTCTTTTTTTAAGTCGTCGCGCCTGCACCATCCATCCTGAAAGCGCAGAACTCATTGACACGCTCGCTCATTGCTATGCAGCCCTTGGACGGTATCAAGACGCTGTTCAACAGCAACGCCGAGCAACGGAACTCAAACCTCACCATCCAGAACTAAAGCGAGCCTTGTTGCGTTTCGAATCCAGCTTGAACGATACAGCACCGAAATAAGCTCCCTGACTTTCTTCTTTGTCCTACCCACCTTTCCCTTTCCCTTTCCCTTTCCCTCGGAGATCTCACCTTGCGTTCCTTATTCGCGATTGCTTTGTTTTTTTATGTTGCTGCTGCCTCCACAGCCTGGGCTCAAGACCGATTCGTCTCGACGCGTGCGGCTCAAAAGCCTGTCCGCATGGGATGTGGCTTGATGACCTTTGATACCGTCCCGGGCTGGGGACTGCGGCCCGATGGCACTTCGGCTATCGGCCCAACTCACGGATCCGTGGTCATTGATAAAGCAGGCAATGTTTATACCAGTGCGGACGGTGGCGTCTTCGTGTTTTCCCCGGATGGCAAGCTGGTTCAATCCTTCGTCGATGCTGATTACAAGATGCTTCACGACATGAAGATTCGCGAAGAGAACGGGATCGAGTTTATCTACGGAGCTCGCAATGCTCATGCTGAAGGAATTAAGTTCAATAGCAAATCCGGCGAAGTCGTGTTGCGATTAAAATTCCCCAAGGAATCGGGACTCCAAATCGATGGCTTCAATCCAACAGCTATCGCGGTATCATCCAATGACGACATCTTCTTGTCGAATGGTTACGCCAGCAATCACATCTTCAAGTTCGATAAGAACGGCAAGTACTTGATGCACTTCGGCGAGAAGGGGAATGGAATGAAGCAATTCAATACGGCTCACGGCATGGTTTTGGACACCCGATATGAACCGAACCGGCTTCTCGTATGCGATCGCAACCACGAACCTAAGGGTCGCTTGGTTCACTACAGCCTCGACGGGCAGTTTATCGAAGAGGTGATCACTGGCCTGGGTATGCCAACTTCCGCTAGCATCCAAGGTGATTACGTCTCGGTGCCCGATCTGCACGGCCGAGTTGTGATTCTGAATAAGTCGAACACCATCATGGCTGTCCTAGGACACAACCCTGACCCTGCAAAGGGAGCAAGCTACGGAATCCCACAATCGCAATGGATCGAAGGCGTGTTCAGCGGAACACACGGTTCTTACTGGGACAGTGAAGGGAATCTTTATGTCCAAGATTGGAACGTTGCGGGCCGCATCATGAAACTGGTGCGAGTCAAAGAGTAATGCATCTGCCTCACTGTATTACCGGCACGGCACAGTTACCGGAACGCGGCAGTTACCGGAACGCGGCAGTTACCGGAACGCGGCAGTTACCGGAACAGCGAAAGCTGTCCGGTGACTTGTTGCCACAAGGCTATCCTTTTCCATCGCTAAGTTTTCTACTTCGCGCGTGAGATAGCCATCAAGGACTTCGTCAGTCCAAAGTATTTCTCGCGAACGACATTCGCATCTGGGAAAAACGCTTTTACCTGATTCGGCGTTAGAAGTCGGATCTCACGCACCCAAGCCAATGCTTGAACGGTGTCTTTTGCCCGAGGGTAGGTGGCAAGAGAAAAAGTTTTTACTAGCCGCACTCGAAACCACTCTGGCAGATAATGAAACAGAGGGCACTGAAAATGAGGTTCGATGGGGAAATAGTAGTTCGGGGTTTGCAAGAAATAGTTCTTGCCGACGCGCCGAATCTCGTTTGCCATCCGTTGCTGGTCGTGTTCGTCACCAACATGTTCGATGACCGAGTTGGAGAACACGACATCGAAGGATCCGTCGCCAAACTGCGAAAGATTTCGAGCGTCACCTGCTAACGATAGCATCCTGGGGATATCGACAGGCTCAGCGACAATGTTCAGCAACGTGACTTCCAGATCGGTCCGTTCTTGAATTCCCATCACCTTCCAGTAGTTGACGGTTCCGCCAACATCTAGAATCTTGACGGGCTTAGGCAGTGAGTCCACCAATTCGAGAAACAAAGCGAAACGCTCGAGGCGCAACCGATTACGAAGCGATCCTTCTGGCGAGTAATCCGACAACATCAACCCCATTCAAACCTAGCTCCTATGGTCGCGAAGGACGAACTTGAACCAATACGAGGGACCCATCCGCAATGGAATATCCCTCGTCTATGCAAAGGTGAGTCTAGGGCACGCCTTCGAACCATCCGGAAAAAGCAGCCCGCCGAGAGGGTAATTCAAAGAAAGGAAACGCGGACTTTTACGAATGTTAGGTTTGTACCGTCGGAAATTCATTCCCCGCAATGGACGAGGCCACGAGGTTCTTCCCCAATATCATCTACTCTTAATTCGTCCCGAATGCAGAACACCGAATGTCGAAGTAGATCGCGTTTTCCATTTGCCTTCGGTATTCCTTATTTGATATTCGTTATTGATTTCATCGCTCCGCCACTCACTCACAAAAAAGCGAGACAGGGCCTTGAGCCCAAATTTCGCAACAGGTTTGGTGCGCTAACCCAACGGGGACCCACCTGCGAACGCGGTCAAGGGCCTTTTCTCCACAGTATTTCAACATGTTTTTGTTCTTTTTTGTCCGCTAAGGGCGCGCGCGATTATTCGTATTTTGAAACGTTTTCAAAATCCGTTACGCACGCAAAAAATTGTTTTGGCTTGTGGTACTCTTTTTGTTGAACCGTACCTACTTCATGCTTAGTTCTTGTCACACGGGGTAATCTGAAATAACTCGATGCTTTTGCCTGGAATGTCACGGGAAGGCTCGATCCTTACGGAGAACCAGGTGCATTGAATTGGCTTTATCGGAGATCGCTTTCAGGATCGTGTCCGGAGATGCCTTGATACTCGAGCAGATGGTCGCATACGCGCCATGAGGCCCAAACGCGGAAGGTCATCTCCAAACAAGACTACTCATGATTTCAGTCGATTACATTGTCCTCCTTTCAACCTGTTCGAATTCAAGATGGTTTCCTTGTCTGATTGCGACGTAAAATGGATAGAGCTCTGGTGGGAACCAACTCGAGTGGGAATACAAACGGTGCCACCCACCTTTTGCTCACACAAAGGCACGGAGGACACAAAGAAAAAGACGAACACAGACTCCGTTCCCTCACTGTGACCTCCGTGCCTTATAGCTTATCCCTTACGTTCCGGCTTTCAGCAGTTGATCTAGCCGTGCCCCTCAAAGGCATCGGCGCAGAGAAACTGCGATTAGAAAGCCGGCGCGCCAATTTGAACGGAATCTAAACGATGCCACCCACCGTTTGCTCACCCAGCTGCTTGAACTTGGCGACATTCTTGGGGCTGAAGTCGTATTGGCAGCCAGATGTTGCGTTCATGGTTCATCCATCTTGTATACTAGCTCCTGGTGAAAGCTTGCGAAACGAAGCAAAGGGGCTTGCCCCCACAAGATCACGTCCATGTTGGGCGTACTGCAGCGGAATCGCCGTCGGTGCTTCCCTGATTTTTGAATTGCGGTCTCCGGCGACATTGATGACCATACTCGTTATCCGATGAATTCGGAGGATTCAAATGCTTAAAAATTCATTCTTAGCAGCCATATCAGCGGTGTTCATTTGTGCATCCGCATTCGGACAAGACAATCGTATCGTCGATGAGTTTGAGATCGAAGGGAATATTGATGATGTATGGAATGCATTCACGACAACCAGTGGCCTTAAGTCATGGGTGGCCCCACTTGCGGATATTGACTTTCGGATCGGCGGCAAATGGCGAGCAAACTACAACATAGACGGAAAACTCGGTGATGCGACAACAATCGAAAACACGATCCTATGTTACGACCCTAAGCGGATGCTGTCGATAAAAGCGACGACGTTTCCCGAGGGCTTTGAGTTTGTTGATGCCGCCAAAGAAACATGGTCCGTTTTTTACTTTACAAGAGCTTCTGACGCAAAAACCAAAATCACAATTGTCGGACTCGGCTACACTGACTCTGAACAATCCCAAAAAATGCGTGCCTTTTTTAAACCTGCGAACAAGTACTCGATGGGTCAGCTCAAGGCAGCGCTTGAGAAGAAAACGCTGGAAAAGAAAGACCCAGAAAAGAAAATCGGAGACTGATGGATCACCATTCCCATAAGATAACACATTCAGGATTGGATTCTGGGTTGTTTTTCCTGGGACGCATGAGGTCTAAAAAACGGTTGATTGCTTGATCTCTGTTTTGAGGCCTAAGAGTTTAGGGCATCGCGATGTTGAGCACGAGCACAAGAGAACACACAAACAAAATATTGGATCGGAGCGACTATTCAACTGATTCGCGGAATCTAAACGGTGCCACCCACCGGTTGCTCACGGAATCTAAACGGTGCCACCCACCGGTTGCTCACCTCTACCAGAGCGTGAAAGGTCACTTTGAATCCAGGGGCATTCCGATTGAAGACCGCAACAAGCAGTAAGATCACCCGGCAAAGCGCTCCCATTCTCAAGGCTATTTCAAGGCCAACGATACCCCATAGACACCTGGTCATTCGTTCGTTTTGTGTCGTGGCTAGAGCAGACTCGTTGGCCGCATAAACCGTTAGCGGATACGCTTCCACGCATACGAATCGCGACTTCCTGCTCGACTTCTTTGTCGGACCAATCTGGATGTTGGTACTTGACTCCTCCTTTGACGATGAGCCGGGCGCTATCCCACATTCGAAAGGCAATTGCAAGCCGTTGAGCGGGAGTCTTATTGCGCATGATTTCGACCATCATTGGGTCCATAAGTTCAACAACGGGCTGCCTAGTCAAAAACGTCGACTCTTCGTTTGTGTTAGCTTTCTTCGATCTTCAATTCCCCGGGACGATGATGCGGCTCCATAGCCCCGGTAGGGGCGTCAGCGATTAGCCCACGGCGTGAGCCGTGGGATTCAGCCAACACCAAAGCCCCTGAGGGGCGGCAGACAACACATGGCGTTCACCCATGATGCTCCTCCTCAAAAACGAATTTTGGGTCGTATTCGATCCCATGGGCAACCAAGATTTGAATGAACTCGTCCTGAAACGTTTTCTTTTGATGATGCTGTTCCTGGTTCTGAATGTAACTTTGAACCGCGGACTTTTGAGAATGGCTGACGGTGAATGCGCCGTACCCCGGTTGCCAAGCAAACTTACGTGTGGGTTGGATGGTATCGTTGACCCAACCGGACGAATTCGATTTGATGAATTTCAACATGTCGGAAACAAGAATCGTCGGGGGAATGCCCGCCATGATATGAATGTGATCTTCGATACC
>Ga0247833_1007279_pt1 | contig 11801 bp, 9 predicted proteins | sample LaCruzMarch2015__7_FD_187117 | JGI IMG/M metagenome (GOLD analysis project Ga0247833, IMG submission 187117) | Freshwater microbial communities from meromictic Lake La Cruz, Castile-La Mancha, Spain - LaCruzMarch2015_8m | ecosystem: Environmental > Aquatic > Freshwater > Lake | place: Spain...
TTGCGCAAGCCCTCTTCTCCTGCCGGCCCGAAATTATAGGCATTGGCATACTGCCATTCCGTGTAGGCGCTTACCCATCCGTCTTGAAGTACTTCCAACGCGTCGGTTGAAAGCACGATGTTGAACCCGTCAGCGACTACTTTTAGGCTGGTCAATTCGGACTGAACGCTCCCAAATGCAGGTGCGATCAGGTTCTCTGCGTAGTTGCGCAGCATGGCTTGGCGATCGAAGGTATTGACAGGGTCTTTCCCTTTTTTGTCGCAGCCAATTGCCACAAGTAGCGTTGTGAAGAGTAGAAATAGAGTGATTTTCGACATGAATTTGCTGGAAAAATGGAGGAATAAGGCCTGGGCCAAGTGAGGCGGTGACTTGAAGTCACCGCCTCACTTAACGCCCCTGTACGGCCACCCAGTTATTTCTGAAGTCTTCTACTTCTTGAGCACTGAAGCCATATTTAGCTTTCAATTTGCTGATAACCTGGGTCAGTTTTGGCAGCTCATTGATCGGATCGGTTGTAAATTTATAGGAAGTCGGAATGCCATTGTACGGCGCGTTGAACAACACTAGGATTTCGTCAATTTCTGCATCCGTTATCAACTTATTGTCCTGAGAAATCGTACGCCAGCCATGCATGAAACCTACGCATTCGCTGTAAGCGTGCAGGGCGCCTGCTTTCTGGGCATCAGTCGGGTTGGTAGCGCTCAGGGTTGAGATCACGCTGTGGCAATAGTTGATCATCGTTCCGGCGTTTACTTTTTCCCAGGTTTCGCGGAGTGCAACGAGTGCTTCGTCGCGCTCCTCATTGTAATCGTCGCCTGCTTTTAAGGCCGCTTGCAGTTTGATGAAGGCATTTTTCACCCGGAAATACAGCCCTGTGCCGTCGTTATTGTCACGCCGAGCGGCATAGTTGGCCATGAATTTGTCAGGGTTGGCGGCTTTGGCTGCGGTCGGCGTGTTCGGGAAATCCGGGTGCGCGCCAAAAATACACAGCAGCTGGTCAGCAGTAGCCGGTGTCATCGTGCCTTGCATGAGCGAAACCGCGTGGTTGTACAAGGCAGCTCCGAACAATCCTTTATCCACCATTTGCTCATACTCCAGTCCGTTTTCGTCAAAAAGATAACCGCCAAAAGTGCCACCTTGCCCAGCGGGCGTACCTGGTGTGTAGGTGCCTCCGCTGGCTTTGGTCAATTCATCGAGCCAATTGCCTGTACCGTCCAGGCGGCCGGAATAGTAGGCGGTAGTAATGCTTTTCAGGCTGGGATTGCCCACAGTATATAGACCTAAAAGGGTGGAATAATCCACGATTGTACCCGCTGTGCGGGCTTTTTTGATTTCAGTTACGAGTGCCTCCAATTGACTGCGAACGGAATTTTGTGTAGTTGTATTGGCTGAAAATGAAGTGCCATCGTATGCAGATGGGATGTTGAGGGGTGCTTTGTCTTTTTCGCCGCAAGCAGTAAAAATCAAGGCGATAGCACCGATAAACAGGGAGACTTTGAAAAAATGAGTCATGGTATTTTCTGTGTCGAACTATTGGAAGGCTGAGAAAATTGAGATCCACTGGTGAATTAGCGGGTGCAAATGTCTTATTTTTATCTGGATTCTATCCACATAGTGTGGCGGGAAATTGTAAAGCCTTTGTCAAAATTTACGGACTAAGATAAATCAAGGGGCTGCTCTAAATAAACCTACCCCTTTGCCAAAGGGTGCGCGGTAGTCCAGTTATATTGCTCTTGGGCATCTGGCGCACATACCACCATGAAAAAACGGCAGAACAGCTTTAGCCGTTCTGCCGTTTTTTCATGGTGGTTTTTCAATTAAAACTTAATTAAACGGATGGTTACTGCGGGTATCAAACACCGAAACAATGGTGATTTCAGAACCGGAAACGTCGTATACTAGTGCAATATTGGTTGTCAAACACACCTTCGCAGGCCAGCAATTTTGTCCAATGGCGGGCACAGGTTTCTAAATTTAGATAGCCGATCAAGCAAATTTTCCAATTGTTCATCAAGGAAAACCGCTGCATCAGCGGAATAGTCGTACACAGAACGCAAAAACTCAACATAGGCGTCCTCTGCTCCATCCGTCCAGCGAATTGTATTCATTAGCTTCGGCTAGGTGATAGGATTTCTCGGACTTTTGCCCGTACTTCTTCGTTGGATTTAGTACGAGTTAGACATTTTATGCAAATAACGCGGTTTTAGAGGAAAAACGGAAAAGAAAAAGCCGCCCGGGTTCGATCCCGAGCGGCCTTATATTTCCAAAAAATTCTAAAAATCAATCTTAGCTCTTCACTTCTTCAAACTCCACATCCTGCGCCTCGCCCCCAGCGCCGCCTCCCGCCGGTCCACCCGTAGCGGAACCGTAAGGATTCTCTGCCGTTTGGCCATCAGGTCCGCCTGCCGCTTGTTGCGCAGCATAGATCTCCTGGCTGGCAGCATTCCAAGCCTCCGTAAGGGCGGCTTGAGCGGCGTCCAGGCGAGCGATGTCTTGTGATTTGTGCGCCTCGCGGAGTTCTTCGAGTGCTTTCTCGATGGTCTCTTTGTGGTTGGCAGGCACTTTGTCGCCAAAGTCTTTGAGCTGCTTTTCCGTTTGGAAAATGAGCGAGTCAGCAGCATTGAGTTTTTCAGCGCGTTCGCGGGTCTGGCGATCGGTTTCGGCATTGGCTTGCGCCTCCGCTTTCATCTTTGCAATTTCTTCCTTGCTCAAGCCCGTACTGGCTTCGATGCGGATATTCTGTTGTTTGCCGGTGCCTTTGTCCAAAGCCGTTACGCTCAGGATACCGTTGGCGTCCATATCGAAGGTGACTTCGATTTGTGGCACACCGCGTGGTGCTGGTGGCAGATCGTTGAGGATGAAACGACCCACAGAGCGGTTATCCCGCGCCATCGGACGTTCCCCTTGCAGGATGTGGATTTCCACCTGCGGCTGATTGTCTGAAGCCGTAGAATAGGTCTTCGATTTCTTGGTTGGAACGGTCGTGTTGGCTTCGATCACCACGTCGTAAATATTGCCCATGGTCTCGATGCCGAGCGAAAGCGGAGTCACGTCGAGCAGTAGCACGTCTGTAACGGCACCACTCAAAACACCCCCTTGTACGGCAGCGCCAATAGCCACCACTTCATCCGGGTTTACCGAGCGGTTTGGCTTTTTGCCAAAAAACTTCTCGACTTCTTCCTGAATGCGCGGGATCCGGGTAGAACCGCCCACGAGGATTACCTCATCCACTTCGTTGGGCTTCATGCCTGCGTCTTTGAGCGCCTTGCGGCAAGGCTCCAGCGTACGTTGTACGAGCGCGTCGGTCATTTGCTCAAATTTGGCACGGCTGAGCTTTATGACCAAGTGCTTTGGCACACCATCTACTGCGGTGATGTATGGCAGGTTGATCTCTGTCTCAGCGCCACTCGAAAGTTCGATTTTGGCTTTTTCAGCAGCTTCCTTCAAGCGTTGTAGCGCCATCGGATCTTTGCGGAGGTCAATATTTTCCTGCCGCTTGAATTCGTCGGCCAGCCATTCGATGATGGTTTGGTCAAAGTCGTCGCCACCAAGGTGGGTGTCGCCATTGGTAGATTTCACTTCAAATACACCACCGCCGAGTTCGAGCACCGAAATATCAAAGGTACCACCACCAAGGTCGTACACGGCGATTTTCATGTCTTTTTCGCGCTTGTCGAGGCCATAAGCCAAGGCAGCTGCGGTAGGCTCGTTCACGATACGTTTTACGTCAAGACCCGCAATTGCACCGGCTTCTTTGGTTGCCTGGCGCTGAGAGTCGTTGAAGTAAGCTGGCACGGTGATGACAGCTTCCGTAACAGTTTCGCCGAGGTAATCTTCGGCTACTTTTTTCATTTTTTGCAGGGTCATCGCACTGATTTCCTGCGGAGTGTAGAGGCGACCGTCAATGTCCACGCGCACCGTATCATTGTCGCCTTTGGCTATTTTGTAAGGAACGCGTTTGATTTCAGAGGTTGATTCGCTGTGGCGCATCCCCATAAAACGCTTGATAGAAGCGACGGTACGGGTAGGGTTGGTGATGGCTTGGCGTTTGGCGGGTGCGCCAATTTTGCGCTCGCCATTATCCAAAAAGCCAACTACCGAAGGCGTAGTGCGTGCGCCCTCATCATTGGGTATCACGGTAGGCTCGTTGCCGACCATAACGGATACGCAAGAGTTAGTGGTACCAAGGTCAATGCCGATTATTTTTCCCATGTTTTGCTTGAATTGAATTGAGTGATTGCCTGCCTGCCGGTAGGCGGGGTTTATTGGTGATTGGTGTAATGGTAATTTGGTTGATCTGCCTTTGATTTACTTTTATCAGTTATCTCGTGACTATCAATCGTTGTGCCATGCAGGCAAATCTGACGGAATGGCAGAATCAAATGGACTACAAAGTAAAAATTTGTCAGTAATGTGGAGAGCCGTCTGGCAAAGCGACATGTTTGAGACGTTTTTTCTACCTACTCATTTCAACCGCGCCACCATGATCCCCGTTTGCCCAACCTGAGTAGCCAGGTATTCCGGCAAAGGCTGTTTGGAGATGATTACTTTTTTGCCCAATGAGGAGGCATGCATCAAGTGAATCCGCCCATTGATTTTTATAGCAAAGCCTTGATGTGCTATGTCTAACTCGGGTTTCCAGGCGGTGAGCGACACAATATCACCCTCCTGGATCAGGTGTTCCATGACCGCCACCCGCTTTTTCGGAATGTAGAACCATTGGTGTGCATTGATACGGCGCTCGGCTGCTCGGATATTGCGAAGATTTTCAGGGTTTTTGACCTTGGGATATTTGGCAGGCCGGACCGACATATAGCCGATTTTTTTGCGGTAAGGAATACCGCCCATCTTTTCGGTGAGGTCATCGAGAATGCCTCGTTTCTCGCTTTGCAGCAGCCAGCCCGTAAAATAATGGATGCGCGAGCCGTAGCCATTCACATGACCTCCCCAATACCTAAGGTCTTGTAAATGTGTTTTATACGATTGGTAATTTCCCGGTTCCGCCAATGCAATGGCGAGGCTGTTTTCCACAAACGTCCAGCAGTCGAGTTCGCAGAGATTGACAGACAGACATTCTTCAGAATTCCGGTCCAGGCACCCGGTCACATAGGGTGTGCCTACAAAGCTGCGTGCCACAGCGAGGGTTTTGGCGGAAATGGAGGTTTGCTCTAGCGCGTATTTTTGTTTTTCAAGGAAAAGAAGGGAATCGGATGTGACTCCTGATTGGCTAAAAGACCTATGAGGTTTTAAAAACCTCACAGGTCTCCATTCGAAACCTGGCGATTCCCCTAAGCTTATTGAATCAATTCCTAAGTAGAAAGAACTCCCAATCAGCAATGGAATTATTAAAAAAACCAGTTTTCCAAAAGTTTCAAACTTTCGGAAAATTATTAAACCAATTGTCTTTGTTTCTCTCACCATGACTTCACTTTTCAACTTGTTAGAACAACAGTCCCGCCAAAGTAGCGGACAAATAACTAGCTAGAGTCCCCGCAATAAGTGCTCGAAAAGCCAATTTGGCCAAATCAGCCCGACGGCTCGGCTCTAAAGCAGAAATCCCTCCGATCTGGATACCAACTGACCCAAAATTTGCAAAACCACAAAGCGCAAAACTCACAATCGCAATGGTTTTTTCTGAAAGCAGTTGCCCTTCGATGATCGGTTTGAGCTGAAGGTACGCCACAAATTCGTTAGCGACCAACTTAGTTCCCATGAGCGCACCGGCTTGGGAGGCTTCATGCCAGGGCACACCCATTACGAATGCAAAACCCGAAAAAAGACCTCCCAAAATGCTGTTCAGGCCAAATTCTGGATACCCTGCCAGTCCACCAGCAGCCCCCAGTATGTAATTGATCAGCGCGATCAGCGCGAGGAACCCGATGAGCATGGCCAAAACATTGAGGCCCACTTTGAGGCCGTCGGTGCAGCCAGCAGAAATAGCATCCACAATGTTGGAGTGTTGTTTGCCGACTTTGAGCTTCACAACGCCCTGGGTTTCAGACTCCTCCGTTTCGGGCCACATTATTTTAGCAATAGCAAGCGCACCCGGCGCAGCCATGATACTGGCGGCAATCAAGTACTCTGCTTTCACGCCAAAGGCAATGTACGCCGCCATCACGCCCCCGGCAATGCAGGCAAAACTACCGGTCATCGAAGCCATAAGTTCAGACATCGTCATACCTTTCAGGTAAGGTTTTATCATGATCTGGGCTTCCACTTGTCCCACAAAAGCACTGGAGATATTGCTCAATGCTTCTGCACCGCTCACTTTCATGATGTAATTCAACCCTTTGGCAAGTTTTTCTACGATCCATTGCATCAGGCCGATGTGGTAAAAAATATTCACCAGACAGGCCACAAAAATGATGGTCGGGATGATTTTGAAAAAGAAAATAAACCCGCTCACGAAGACTGGATCGCCGAGGCCGTCTAAATTCCAGGGCTGTGCGCCCACGGTTTTTTCAGTGCTTTCGACTACCTTTCCAAAGGCTTTGTCATCGGCCAAAATGCCAAAAACGAAGCGGGCGCCTTCCACGGAAAAGTCCAGGACTTTGGTGACGGCTTTGCCCAACCAGCCAAAAATAGCCTGCCCGACCGAGGTTTTTAATATAAAAACAGCCAAGCCCGCTTGCAGCAAAAAACCCATGCCTACGGTGCGATAATTGATGGCTTTGCGGTTGTTGGAAAGCAAAAAGGCAATACCAATGATGACAACGATGCCGACTAGTCCGATAAAACGGTCCATTATTATTCGATTGAAACGATTAGACGATTGATTCGATTAAGACGATTGATTCGATTGGTTCGATTGGTTCGATTTGGTTCGATTGACCCATAAAATCGCCGAAATGTACGACCTCGGTTTTGAATCAAGGAAGTTTTGCACAATGCGCTATTTTTGCCTTCTACAAATTAAACCTACAAAAGCCCGAATCGCTAGATTAACGCCCCCAATCGAATCAATCGTCCAATCGAATTAATCGTCCAATCGAATCAATCCAAACATTCATGCGACCATTTCTCATCGGAATTTGTGGCGGCAGCGGCAGCGGCAAAACAAGTTTTATACGCCGTTTGCGGAAGTCATTTTCAGAAGAACAAGTCTGTATAGTCTCACAGGACGATTATTACCTACCGCGTGAGGAACAACACCGCGACGAACAGGGTGAATTTAATTTCGATTTGCCCAAGTCATTTGACAAAAAGAAATTCCGGCACGACATCGAAAAACTCCTAAAAGGGGAGACCGTTACCATCGAAGAGTATGTGTTCAACAACCCGGAAGCAAAGCCTAAATTGCTGGTTTTTAAGTCTGCGCCGATTATTATTATTGAAGGCCTGTTTGTTTTTCACTACAAAAAAATTGCGCAGCAACTCGATCTGAAAGTTTTTGTGAACGCCAAGGAAAACCTCAAAGTGATCCGCCGCATTTTGCGGGACCAGGTGGAGCGCGGCTACCCGCTTGACGATGTGCTCTACAAATACGAGCATCATGTGCTGCCTTCTTACGAGCGTTTCATTTTGCCCTACAAAGAAGAAGCCGACGTTGTGGTAAATAACAACCGAGATTTTGAGCGTGGACTGGAGGTGCTGGAGGGTTTTTTGCGGAACAAATTGTCTATACCTTTGTAATAAATCTCCAAAATCATGGGCGCAACTACAGCTCTTCCCCAACCAGACAAACATCCGTTCCCTATCGGTCAACGGATGACGGCAGCAGAATTTGACCTGCTTCCTGTGGGGCCTCCCTACCCCGAGCTCATTAATAACCTTTTGATTATGCCACCTTCCCCTGAATTCCAGCACCAACAAGTTTCCATCTCCCTTGCAAGCCGGATGTTTATTCATGTTGAGGATCATGACCTCGGTGTCCTGCTTGAAGCACCCATGGATGTTCATTTTGACGAAAATAATGTGTTTCAGCCAGACATCATTTTTATTTCCAAAGACCGTTTGCCGGAACTTTTGGCCGATGGAAAAAAAATAAAAGGTTCGCCAGACCTCGTTGTAGAAATCTTGTCTTCGAACAAAAAGAGCGATTTGGAAGAAAAAATGTACATCTATGAACTTTATGATGTGCAAGAGTATTGGGTCGTTGACCCCAAAAAGAAATTTGTGGAAATATTCGAAAACATAGAAAAGGAGTTCGTCTCAGTACAAAAATGTAAAGGCGCATCTACTGCGCACTCTAAAGTGCTGAAGGGCTTTTCGATTGAACTGAACAGATTATTCCGTGCCTGAACCCTCCTCTCGAGCCCTCTACACCCGCCCTTTTTTGCTCCTTTGCCTTTCGCATGCCTTGTTTGCGGGTAGTTTCAACATGATGATCCCGGAGTTGCCGTCTTATCTCACATCGCTGGGCGGCGAAGATCACAAGGGACTTATCATTGCGCTTTTCACCATCACAGCCGGCATATCAAGGCCCTTTAGCGGCAAACTCGCGGATACCGTTGGACGACTCCCGGTGATGTATATTGGCACTTTTGCCTGTGTTGTTTGCAGTTTGCTCTACCCGCAATTGGCTTTCGTATCGGGATTCTTGGCTTTACGGTTTTTCCATGGTTTTTCTACAGGCTTCAAGCCTACTGGCACCTCGGCTTATGTGGCGGATATTGTGCCTGACGGACGACGCGGAGAGGCCATGGGCACCCTGGGCATCTGCCTGAGCATTGGTGCAAGTGCGTCGCCACCACTGGGCAGTTGGTTGGTAAAACAATACGATATCAACGCCATGTTCTATGCCTCGGCAGTATTGGCGGTGCTTTCGGTGCTGATTCTGACCAGCTTGAAAGAGACATTAAACGAAAAACAGCCCTTTCGGCTCGCTCACCTAAAAGTTGGAAGGCAGGATATTTTCGATCCGCTAGCCCTGCCCGCGGCCATCGTGATGATTTTTTGCTACATCAGTTATGGGGTGATCCTTACGCTGGTACCTGATTTGAGCGACCATCTAGGCGTAGAAAACAGAGGGACATTTTTTACTATTTTCACGCTTGCAAGCGTTTCTACTCGCCTTTCAGCTGGAAAATTTTCCGACCGATTGGGCCGGGAACCAGTTTTGAAGGCTTCGGCCCTGCTCATTGCCATTGCCATGGTCGCCTTTGCCATGGCCGATTCTAAGCCGATGCTTTACCTCGCTTCCGTTTTATTTGGCCTTGGAAATGGCATCTTCTCCCCCGCCATCAATGCCTGGACGGTAGATCTGGGTGACCCCGGCCGCAAAGGGCGTGCTCTGGCGACCATGTATATTTCTTTGGAAATCGCCATCGGAGGCGGGGCACTGATCGCCGGGTGGTTCTCCGGGCATTTGGCCGGGGTGTTTTACTTCGCGGCAGTGGCGAGTTTGATGGGCTGGGTTTATTTGATGTGGAGAAAATCTAGATAGGCGAGGATTTCACGCAGATGTTACACAGATGAAATACGCAGATGTTACGCAGATTTTTTCCCAACATCAGAGTAAAAAATCTGCGTAACATCTGCGTATTTCATCTGTGTAACATCTGAGTGAAATCCTCGCCCATTGCCTGCCCCGCCAACCATCCCCCCGTCCAGGCTGCCTGAAAATTAAACCCGCCCGTGATGGCATCAATATCCAGCACCTCGCCTGCAAGGAAAAGTCCGGGGCAAGTTCTACTCTCAAAAGTCTTGAAATTCAACTCTTTAAGCGAGACCCCGCCCGCTGTCACAAATTCTTCTTTGAACGTGCTTTTGCCCGTAATTTGAAACTGTGCCGATACGATTTGCGCAGCCAATGCCTGCAATTGCAGTTTGCTCAAATCTGCCCAACGGCTTTCCGTTGAAATGCCCGCTGCTTCCACCAGTCGTTGCCAAAGTCGGTTGGGGAGGTTCATTGGAGTGTTGGAAGCCACCAGTTTTTTCCCACTTTCGAGTTTTATCTGATTTAGTATTTCTCCCGCTTCCAGGGGTGTTTTTTCTCCTAAAAAATTGATTTCCAAAATAAACTTGTAACCCATCGCATGCAAATCCCGCGCACCCAATGCCGAAATGCGCAACACCGCCGGACCGCTTAATCCCCAATGCGTGACGAGCAGCGGCCCTTCGGCAGACAACTTTGTGCCTGGAATGCGCAGCGATGCCATCGGAACCGAAACACCTGCTAAATCGCGCAATTTTGTATCCTTTGTGTTGAACGTGAACAGCGATGGCACTGGCGGAACAATCGTGTGGCCGAGTTCGCGCAGCCACTCCCAAGCCGTAGTGCTGCTTCCTGTGGCCAGCATGATTTTATCAAAAAATTCGGAGCCAATGCGCCATCTAGTACTTACTGGTGGCACACCTTCGAGGTGTGCCACCAGTGATTCACGCTCTATTTTCTCCACCCGCGTACTGGTCAAAACTCGGACCCCCGCTTGATGGGCGGCACGGGTTAAACAATCTACAATCGTTTGGGAATCATCGGTAACGGGGAACATGCGCCCGTCGGACTCCGTCTTGAGTCGCACGCCGCGCTTTTCAAACCAGGCCACCGTTTGCTCTGGGCCAAATTGCATAAACGGCCCCAAGAGTTCGCGGCTGCCCCGCGGATAAAACCGTGTTAATTCGCGGGCATCAAAACAGGCATGGGTGACATTGCATCGGCCTCCGCCACTCACCCGCACTTTTTCGAGCACAGATTTTCCCCGTTCAAAAATGGTGACACGGCAATCCGGGTTTGCTTCCGCGCAAGTAATGGCGGCAAAAAAACCCGCCGCTCCGCCGCCAATGATGGCTATGTTCATAATTATTGTTGGCGAACAGATAGAGGGATATGCCGACTCATGCAACTGCGGCTAAACGTTGGCGGGCACGGGCTTTTGCTAATCGAACAATGTGTTCAACCACCATATACTTTTCCAATTCTTGCACTTCTGAGGGATTCAATTCGCCTTCTTTATTTTTTTCAAGCAGTTCCTCCAAACGTTCTTGGGCAGGCTTGGAAGCGTGAAAGCGCAATACTTTGTCAGAATCCATGCTTGCAAGGAGTTCGGCAAGCTCATCATATATATTTAAGCTCTGGATTATCATCTCTAATTTTTACACAAAAGAACTGAATAATGCCCAAATGTCCAAATTTATCGCGGAATGGTTACCATCTGTCTCTTTTTTCCCTGCAACGCAATCGCCTTAGCCGCTTTGATGGGAATGGCCACGCATTTTTTCTCCATGTAACCGAGCATCCGTTGCACGAGGTCTTGCGCGGCGGGATCGAGTTGCGCGAATTCTTTGCCAAAAACCTCGTTGATTGCACGGTCCTTCACTGCTTTCATCTCTGCTGGAATATGGGCCATGGAACGTTCGACCTGGCGTTCGTGCCAGCGTTCGCGGAATTGCAAGATTCGGTTTTGGATTAGCCCGGCAGCCCGGTCGCGTTCTTGTTCGCGGTAAGCGAGGTTTTCGTTGGCAGTTTCTTTAAGGCTTTCAATTTCAATGTATTGCATCGGGAAAGCCTCCACGGTTTCGCGGGCTACATTGTGTGGGATGGAAAGATCCACCACTACTTTTTTCCCATTTTCATCCGCCAAAAGGTCTCGGTACAGAGCCGGGGAAATGATCGCCTGGGTAGCTCCGGTACAAACAACCAGCGCATCAAATCCTTCGGAGAAATACGCCAGTTCGTCTAAGCGGAATGCTCGCCAGCCATTAGCCTGGGCCAGGGTCTGGGCTTTTTCAAATGTGCGGTTGAACACCGTAACGTTGGTAAACTTCGCTTTTGCTAAAAACTTGGCGAACAAGGCGTTGGTCTCGCCAGCGCCCACCATCAAAATCCGGGCCTCCGGGCGAAGACCCGTTTTCATCATCTC
>Ga0247833_1007289_pt1 | contig 11788 bp, 16 predicted proteins | sample LaCruzMarch2015__7_FD_187117 | JGI IMG/M metagenome (GOLD analysis project Ga0247833, IMG submission 187117) | Freshwater microbial communities from meromictic Lake La Cruz, Castile-La Mancha, Spain - LaCruzMarch2015_8m | ecosystem: Environmental > Aquatic > Freshwater > Lake | place: Spain...
TTAGGATATGACGGCCGTTTTTTTGTGACATTTATCTATTCTCGATATCGAAAACTCGCCACAGTTACAAAGGGTTGACCCTTTTTCTGGGGCTCCTGGCGACTTTAATATCTTTGTCAATAATGATTGACATAGTTTCAAGTACAATCCTCTTCTCTACCGTCTTGGCTATCCATCCGTCTCTTCGGTTTTTGTAAATCAGACCATTGTCCCTGTAATTTAGCCAATGTCTTGGGAGCGGCCAATATTATTGATGGTCATAGGTTGGTAACTCGGGCTCACAAACAATTTCCGAGACGACCACTTATTGTATGGGAATGTAGTTAACAAATAAAGCATAAAAGATAACACCATATAATACATTCACCCGCCCTAAAATCACACACACACAGCTGTCTGATGTCTTCTCAACAATTCAAGTTCATGACGACTTGATTTTGCTCATTGATTAAGCAGATCATGGTCCTCTCCATTCTACAGAAGCCTATACTTCACCAACCAACACTCTTACGTCATTTTTGACCAGGTTTGCTTTTGATAGAACTATGTGCATTACTTTATTTCTAGTCAGAGCACGAATTCTGCGTACACATTCCCATTTTTCTGGTGAATAAGTTTTTGAAGATCCCCTGTCGTCCACGACAAATCGAATTCCTTTGTCAGCCCTGTCGGCAACAAGCGCATACGTCCAACAATTATTAGTACATGCCCAACGTCAAATTGTCGTTTTGTGCAAAGTTCCACATGATTCTGAACTCTTCTTGTACTGCCAGATATGGATAATTAGCTTCATACTTCTCTATCAGTGCAAGTAGCCTAATAGAATCATAGCCATCCGAGATGACTTCCCAATCAACGTCCTCCTTCAACTTGTCTTTCAAAGCTTGATTACATTGTCCGATGATGAGCATGTAGACTTTACCCTGATTAGTTATGAGTCTCTGCTAATCCTCTTGGTATGTGCGGTACGCGCTACTCTGCTCCGCCTTCTCGTCGATCAATAGTACCATTTCTAGATCTTCCGTGAGATCGAAACTGGCCTTGGCTAGGTCGTCCTCGGCCTTGCTTCTCTCCTTTCTCCTTCAGGACCGTTCTGACTGTAGGATTGACTGCTTTTGCAGAATTAATCCATCTTCATCAGAACAACATCTCCTCCAACGACATCCAGGCCCACAGTCACCACACCATCATCATCCCAGCCAACAATGTTGATACCCACTGTCACTCCATCATCATCTCAGCCACGAAGTCTAAACTGACTGTCAATCCATCATCTCAGCCAACAAAGGAAGTCAAAACCCACTGCCACTCCATCATTGTCTGAGCCAACGTCGTTGAAACCAACTGTCGCTCCATCATCTTCTGAGCCAACGACGTCAAAACCCACTGTCACTCCATCATCTTCTGATCCAACGACTTCTAAACCCACTGTCACTCCATCATCTTCTGAGCCAACGACTTCTAAACCCACTGCTACTCCATCTTCCCCACCAACGATTAAAACCACTGTCACTCCATCATTGTCTAAACCCTCTATCACTCCGCCTTCTAAGCCATCGACAAGTAAACCTACAAAGAAGAAACCGACTACCATGAGACCAACAAGAATGAGCAGCAGTGAGCGGATTTTGGCATCGTATAGAAGACATTTCTATTACAGGATTTTGTTACATCGTCTATAGACTATAGAAGAATAGATATTTTTGTTACCTTGAACATATTCCATATTCCATATTCCATAGAGTAAAAATAGCAGCATTCAGGTAGACGGTATACGTCCATCTCTACTCTTTGTTGCCACTTTATGAATACTTTCAGTAAATTTCTGCAGGACTTCAGCTGCTTCCTTCCTGCAATGTCACTACATAACATCAAGTAATTATTTGCCCATTTTCATTTATAGAGCAGAAAATTGAAAAATAATCGAAGCGGTATCTTTACTAATCAAATGACATTCAAAAACAAAAATCATTTACATTATATAATTACAGATATGTTCCATCTATTTTCGTCATGAACTGGAAATGCATCAATACTATACAACACTGATGACTGAATACAATACAACACCTAATGATTGAGAATCCTAATGAAGTGCATATAAATCGCCATAATTCCAAGCAGTGCCAATGCAATCACTGCCGTCAACCTCCCTGAAACATTATGATGCGTTGTTAGTGGAGCAAAGCACTGGATAAAGCTCGAAGTAGCAACGTCATCCATTACAACATAACGGGTCGTTGCATCTATTTCAAGATCGTCCATATGAATATCCTGGCAGTCAAGCATGAGCTTTAATTCACCCAAGCCGTGTTAGAAGAAAAGGAATAGTCGGAGTAATTTGGTACAGGATACAACATGTAGTCTTGTAGAATACTGGCATTAGCACTTGGATGTACCACTAGGCACGATTCCTTGCTTGGCGTCAACGTCAATGAATTTGAAACAAGTTATGAATGGGATCAGTAGTCATCTTCCTGCTGATTGATTGGATGAACTTATGGCGGAGTTCATTGTGTATTAATTTGCGTTGCAACACTATACGTTGAATGTCTTGTGGAATGCTGTAACTTGCACTTTCATTCATCTCTATGGATGATTGCCGAATGGGATCAGTATTCATCTTCCTGCTGATTGATTGGATGATTGACTTGCGACGGTTTCCATTGTGAACTTTTATCCGTCGAAATATAATACGCTGACACAATTTCAATGCTTTATACCTCGTTGCATTATTGTCCAGTAAACAATGCTTAAGACTTAATCGCAATATACGAGGCATTCTCTTCCCGTGGATAGTTCGCGACCTGTGATCCGACCTTACTACCGTTTGCTTTCCTAGCAAATGATTATCGTAACAATCAATGAGATCAATGAGAGATAATGTATACTTGATCCCACGATGAGAGATCAATGCAATGGAGTTAATGGATGTCTTGTCATCTGCTAGTTTCTGATGTAAGTTGGCAGGACTGATGGCGTTGCACTTGGAAGGGACGAAAGAGAGTTCTGGAGTACAAGCTTTGATTAACAGCTCATTTTTCGGCGGTGTATAGATGAACTTTGGAGGGACAAAGGTGGGCTCATCACTTCGTATCTCTAGTCCCTCTTGCATATACGCATCGCGAATTGCACTTTCCTCTTGCAATACTATATCATTACCGGCCAATGTTCCCTGCTTCTTCTTACTCCTCGACTTCCTATTTAAGATTTAGGCACTAGACCACTTTTCGTCTTGATCCTGACAGATACTGTGCGTTTGATACCACGATAGGAATACTGTGATGCCGTCGATGACATGGATGAGAAACAGCCGATGGATGGCTCATCATCTTCTTGTTTCTCATTTACGTTAGCAGAAGTGGTGGTGGCGATGTACTTGGGAGGGATGAACGAGTGTTCCGGGGTACGAACTTTGCTTGAGAGCTCCTTTTTCGGCGGTGTATAGATGTACTTTGGAGGGACGAAGTTGGGCTGTCCAGATCGTATGTCGAGTTCCTCCTGTACAAATGCATCATCCTGAGATGCCTTCTCTTTCCTTTGTTTTGATCGTTTACGGTCGACACTCCCTTCATGCTCTTCGATTTCCTGACAGAGAAAATGCGCTTGATACCACGATAAGAAAACCGTGAGGAAGTTGATGACATGGATCCGATGGATGGCTCATCATCATCATCTTGATTCTCTTTGGTGTCGGCAGTAGCATTGGATATGTACTTGGGAGGGAGGAAGGTGGGTTCTGAAATGCTTGAATAATGTTTCTGTTGTTTCTTAGGCGGCGTGTTCGCGCTGACAAGTCCAAGAGGCTGACGAGTAGCACGGACTCTACTGCCGTGTTTGGTCTGTTTGGTAGTGGTTGCCATCATTTTTCTGTAGACCTTATTGTATTGATTATGAGTGATGATATGACATTGTTGAGAGCCCTGTCTTGGGTGCGAGGAAGTCGTTTGTGTTTGTGTGCCAAATCAATGAGAGAAGAAGAATGAAGAATCTTCTTTGTTCCAGACGTTTCTGTGTCACTTCTTTCTGTGAGAAGTGAGTAGATAGAGCAGATTGCCTCCACCATTAAATCGCCATCACATTTAATGCCCCCAAGCAACGTCTCCTTCCAAGATCGCAAACAAATCACTTACGATGAAAACCAGCAAGCAAGCCAAACGCGGAAGTAGCCGCACTAACCGTCAGCCGCTAGGACTTGTCAGCGCAAATACGCCACCAAAGAATCTTAAACTTTCAAGAAATGCTACTTCACGTCAGCCGCTAGGATTCGTCAGCGCGAACACGCCACCTAAGAAACAACAGAATCCTTCAAGCAGCAACAACAAGGATGAGGATTCTGCCACCCTGACAGACATTTATTTACTACCACGCGACATCTTCGGTCGGATCAAATTCAGCGTAGTTGAGAAAGAGAGAGAGCATGTCTGTGCTTCAGCTTCAGTTGCTGTGGCTACTACAGCAGTAGCAGATTTTACTACTCCACATAATATCGCTGCAGCTAAGAAGAATACTACAACTACTTCTATTGATAACAAGTATGATTATAATCAACATGTATTATCTCCCTCCTCAAACAGTAGCAGTAGTGGTAGTATCGCTCCCAACTCAACAACAACAGAATCATAAATGAAAGACAATGCTATTTCAGAACCCACCTTCCTCCCTCCCAAGTACTTATCCAATGCTAATGTCGACGTTAAAGAGAAACACGATGATGATGATGAGCCATCCATCGGCTCCGTGTCGTCGACTGCAACGACGTCATCGCGGTTTTCTTATCGTGGTATCAAACGCACAGTATCTGTCAAGCCACGAAAGAAACGTGCACTAGTGCCTAAATTCTTAACGAGTAAATCAAAGAGTAATAAGAAGGCATCTCGAGAAGAGTTTGTCCCACCTGAGTACATCATCCAACCGCCGACGAAGGAGCTATTAAGCAAAGCTAGTAGTACTCTAGAATACTCTTTCGTCCCTTCCAAGTGCAACGCCACCTCCACTGCTGCCAACTTACATCAGAAACTAGCAGATGACAAGACATCCATTAACTCCATTGCTTCGATCTCTCATCGTGGGATCAAGTATACATTATCTCTCAATGATCTCATTGATTGTCACTATAATTATTTGCTAGGAAAGCAAACGGTAGTAAGATCGGATCACGGGAAGAGAATGCCTCGTGTGTTGCGGCTTCGTCTTAAGCGGTGTACACTGGACAGTGATGATGTATATAGATATAAAGCATTGAAATTGTGTCAGCGTATTATATTTCGACGGATAAAAGTTCACAATGGAAACTGTCGCAAGTCAATCATCCAATCAATCAGTAAGAAGATAAACATCGCTGATCCTATTCGGGAATCATCCAAAGAGGTGAATCAAAGTAGTGTTGAATACAGCACTTCACAAGACATTCAACGTATAATGTTGCAACGGAAAAAGACACACAATGAAATCTGCCGCAAGTCTATCCGATCGATCAGGGAGATGATTAATGCTGATATCACTCCTTTTTTGTCGACACCGAGCAGGGTAACGTCCTTAGTGGCGAATCAAAGTATTGATTTCACTTCAGGTGCTTATGATGTAATAGTTCCAAAAACTACACAGCGCATCAACTCAATCGCACATAGTGCATTGTCCTTCACCCATTGGTTGATACTCTTCCTTCTTCAAGACTTTGCAGTGTTGTTGTGTTTGGGATTAGCATACATTCTTCGACTGCTTGCTGAGAATGCAGAAAAATTAGCAACTTTTCTGAAATCGACAAAATCCACAGTACAAGTGGTTGAAAATGGAAATGGATCCACCAAGAGCACCGCCGTCCAGTATGTTGAGCCTACACGTGCTTTGCTCCATTGACAAATCTAAATGTTTCATGGAGTTTGACAGCAGTGATTGCAATGGCATTTGGCATCAGTGTTATAGTATTAATGCTTGTGTAGTTTATGACAACTGTTCTTATTGTTTTTGTTTAGTAGCAGCAAATGGAACATATCTATATAATGTAAAATATGTAAATGATTTTCTGAGCTATCTTCGACTACATATTTGCTTTATCAAGAACAGATTTGTGTTTAATCATTAATACTCATTGAGTTGTGGGTTCTAGAGTGTATTCGCAAATTTGTCTCGGATGTGTTGGTATGGCGGTGAATGGGTGGTGGGAGAAAGAGTTTTCTTCCTCTATACAATGACGAAAAAAACAAAGTCTTGAACAGGGGCATAGATCACATCCCTAAAATAATGTGCATACAAATGAAGAACACCGTGATTCCAAATGCTGTGGAAACAACCGCCATCAACCTACCCGTCGTCAATGGATCAGGTAAGCGCTGAATCAAAATCGGACTGACAACGTCATCCAATACCTTGTAATGCGTTGCACCCGATTCAAGATCAACGTTATCAACGTCCTGGATCTTTGATTCCAGGCAATGCTCTCCGATTTCAAGGAAAGACATTTTCGCCAAAGTCGACTCTGACGAGGAGTCAATAGACGTTACACCTTCTGAGTAATTCGGTACTGGATACACTGTCGGCACGTTTGGTTGCTCGGCGTCGACAAAGTCTTCGAGGTCAATGACAGGCTGAGAGCAGTAATCGCCCTCCTGATCGATAATGTTCGCCAAGATGAGATCATCTTGATTTATGGATGGCGCGGCAAATTTAACCGAGGTTGTCACCATGCGACTGGCGTAAGCAAATGCATCACGCGGGATATCATCAAACTCGTTCGAGGATGACAATCCCTCTTTACTGTTGTTGGCCTTTGTTCCAAATTTCACTAGAAATCCACCTTTCTTCGTGAGATTCAATGTATGATTGATCCTACGGTACGAGTTCGTGGCGATGGAGGACATGGATGATCCTGTTGAAGCGGAGGACATTGAGGATTCTTCATCTTCTCCGTACTTAAAATCATCCACGTCTGCATTCGATGAGGCGATGTATTTGGGGGGGAGGAAGCTGTTCGTTGCTTCTTTAGTCTTGTTCGCGCTGACGAGTCCGAGTGGTTGACGAGTACGAGCACGGCCACGATTGCCGCCGCTGCGTTTGGTCCTCTTGGTTACTGACTTCTTGGACATTATTTCGGTGTTGGGTTGTTGACGACGTATTTGTTTTTATGAGCCAATAGACGATACTCTCATCCTTCATTCTAATCATCTGGCGAGATATTTTGTGGTCAAGAGGTGAGCAACGTCCACGTCTGGGGAGTATGTGCCTTCCACAGATTCATAATGCGGAAGGCGATGAATGAAAGAGGAGAGAGATAGAGGAGAGGGAATGAAAAACGAGAGAGTTTGGAAGAATGAAGAATCTGGTGTTCTTCTTTCTGTGAGAATCAGTTCTTGCCTCCGACCCTGTATCGTCCACACCCCCAAGCAAACGTCGCATAAAAGTTGTTCCATCACATCATGATGACAACCAACAAGCAGTCTAAACGCGGCAGCCGTGGCCGTACTAATCGTCAACCACTTGGAGTCGTCAGCGCAAATACACCAACGAAGCAACAGAAACCTTCGAGCAAGGCTGCCACACACAAACTCACTGTAGACTCAGACTTTCTCCCTCCAAAGTACATTGCCACCTCTGCTGCTACCAACAACGCCAATCAGAAACAACGCGAATGTGGTGATGAGTCATCAATATCCTCTAACGCCTCGTCGGCATCTATATTTTCCTACCGGGGGATGAAGCAAACGATATCACTCAAAAAGGGAAAACGCGGACTATTGTCTAAATTTGGTAGGAAGGCAAGGGGTGAAAAGAGATCATCGACCCTCGTGAACGATCTAATGGAAGAGAATGCATCATATGAAGCAGCGTTCAGACACACGGACTTTGACATGCTTACCGGAAAACGCATTGTGGGAACATCGGTTACAAATGTCAATGATGAGATCAAATTAGTCATGGTAGAGGATGACCAACTATCTTCTATGAAGAGTGAATCAAAGGAGCACCCTCCTGGGTTAGAGGTAATCAACCCCGATGGACACGCCGTACATAGTCCTCACGTTATTTGCGATCTACCACGTAGCCTAGTATCACCAACATGGTCAGAGTATGGATCTGGCATGTTAAAAAATTGGCAAATATTGGAGAAGGCTTCCCTCATTGCGTCACCAAGCACGACTCCGCCGACTCCACCATCAAGTCCCACGTCCAATGTTGCAATGAATACGATCGAAGATACAGAATGGAAGCCTACGCAATTCCATCCGATTGAGGGTGAACAAAACTGCTCACGACCATGTTTTCCCCTTGGAGACTTTGTCGACGTCGAACAGGGAAACTTGTATGCATTGTATCCAGTACCAAACTATTCAGACATTGCCATGCCACATTCTTCGGTGACTACTCCACTGAATGTACATGCCTTAGAAATTGAACTTGATACGGAATCCAATATGCCACGCCAACGCAAGGCGATGCTTGACCATCATAACGGTGATATTGAAACCGGTACGACAACTCAATACATGGTTATGGACGGCGGCGTGACCAGTTCGAACATGATGCAGTGCTTTGCTCCATTGACAGTTTCGGGGAAGGTACCGGCAATCATTGCCATGACATTTGGAACTACAGTCATTCTACTTCACATTATTTGGGTTCTCAATCATTAAGTGCGGGTGGTAGTAATATACAGGGGAATATTGTTTGGAGAGAGAATTGCTTGGTTGAATGATGATTGGTGTATTTGTAGTAGAAAAAATAAAGTAAATGTATTGTTTGAGCTATGTCTGCACACGCTCAATATCTTCTTGCATTAAATCGAAGCCAGCGCGACGGTGTCATTACTTGACCTACTTCCGAAGGTCAATCGCATATCTCATCGTATTGTCCTTCGTTATTGTGTACATATTCTTAATATCGAATACATTCCGAGCCAGGTAGCATATTTTATTGAATGAATCAAACACGGCCAATTCGGCACCTCTTTGCCGTTATTCCCTTGGTGCCACCAACTCACATTCCACAAATGCACCACACCCCAACATAATATGATCATAGTATTCACCCTCTACATTGAATTTACTCAAAATTCCAAGTTTCCTCCAATTAGTTGGAACTCTTACTTGTTGATCAATATATGGACAGCAGATTGGCTGTGTCTCGTTCGCCGTTAGTACAGCATATATCCGTGCCTTACTCAAATTGCAAGCCTCGTTCATGTCATGTGCTTTCGAGAAGTCGTGTATTGTCAAGTTCTTTGATAGGATATTAGCTGTCGTTCCACAGTGACATAGACCTGTATGAATAAAGCTCTCAACAAGCCACTCCTCGTGATGTGTCATTGTTTTATTGCATGCTATTTCACAGATCATGATTGCATTAACCGGCGACAAGTACTGCTGTTTTTTCTCATCCTGTGATATCTCAAATATCTCACCTATCTTTTTCATCATCACTTCTGATGATGACGATGGTGATAATGGCAATTGATCCTCATTTGTAAAAGAAGATGAGGAGGAGGAGGGGGTAGACAAAGACCACACTCCACGATCGTCCCATGGTGGACAATAGTCAACACACTGCCCATCCACACATTTGACTCGCCATGTACTTGGCAGACCAGTCCTACCCGGATCGCACAAACCACAAATTACAGTCTTGCCACATTTATCATCATATTCTCCGCACTAGATATATTTGTTTGGTTGATGGGATTAAAGATGACACACTATGAGTGATAATGATAAAAAAATCACATGTACTTCCTTAAACAGATACATTTCGTTAATGTAGAAAGTAGATACACTCTCTCACCTGCTTCCCAAGGTTGGAACATGACATTGGCTCACATACATATCCATCCTCATCTTTTGGTAGACTAAATAAGATATTATTTACACTACCATTATTGCCAGTATCATCATCATCATCATCATCATCATCATCTGTTAGCTCCTGTGTATATTTATCAATCTCGTCCCATGTCATATATCTATGACACCTACCACCACTGTTAGTAACCATGCGTTCGAATCGTAACTTGGCAACCTCGTATAATAGTATCCGCTACGTCTACAAAATTATCACGTAAATGATGTTCGATATCATGCATCTTATTTTTTAGTGCAGTCGGAGATGAATGTACATTACTAAATTCTCCTTGTTGGGGATGATGATGACGATGATGGTTATGATTCATCCATCGTTGATGATGATGATGTTGTCGTGATAATAATGAATGATGAAATTGACATATACTTTCATCCCATTCTTCCGTCAAACCGATAAAATGTAACTCGTTCGTAACCGCATCTATAGCATTAAGGATATTATCGGTCCCATCACGTCGATATATCCCATCCGCGCACGTCTCGCCGGTTAGCATACGTGCGGCACATCCCGTCATGCCGGGATAATTGGCAAAACATGCTAGTGGATTAGTATACGATGCTACTACTGTACTACTACTACTACTATTGGTGTTATCGTTGCTGTGATATATGCATGGTTGAAAGGTTGGTCCTTGCGTTTTCGTTTTCGTTGTTGCTGTTGATATTGGAGGGGTAGTGGAAGAAGACTTGTATAAATCTTTATACTGCTCAGTTGTCAATCCATTAGCATGTCGATTATCATAATATGCAGATATAATACGTTCTTTTGGTTCACGAAAGAATGTTGCTACTAGATTAGTAAAATTATCATCTTGATATGATATTTTGCTTAGTGGTTGATGTTGTGTCCCACCCACTAAACCAAATGACAATGACAAATTGCTGTGTTGTTGTTGTTGTTGTGTTCTATTAGTTGTTGTTGTTGTTGTTGTTGGTTCTGCACTACCACTAACAGCAGTACTCAATACGCCATACATTTCCCATGGATAGCGACGCATCAATACAAAGTCATACATGGAATAATATCGTAGTACGACATTATTAGTAGTATTATTGTAATAATAATTATTATCGCAGGAGTGCGAATGTACATTCAAATCAATATATCGATCTCGGTCATTGTTGTTGGATGATGATGATGTTGATTTTGATGATGTGATAATATTCCATAGCGTTTTTCGGTATATGTAGCCATCGTAACAATAGCAATAATTGGTCGGTTGATGGTGGTGATGGCGATTGAGATTGGCCATCATTATCATACGGAGGAGGAGGATGTTGGCGACGACTACTACTACCAGATGTTGTATTGTCGTTGGTATTGGAGGAGGAGTCGGAGTCGGCGGCTAGACAATGACAAATATGCATACCAGCACTCCTCCTCCTCCTCCTTCGTCTCTTGTTGCGATTGCTGCTACTGCCAACGTTTGTCGGTTTTGTTACTTTCGTCACTTTCTTCGCTGACGACGTAGTTGCATTATTCGTCACAGTCGGCAAGACTGACGCACGGGACAATGACGAAGGTGATGAGATGATGTTGTTGAATACATCTGCATTATCCAGCGTTGATGATGATGATGGTTGCGACTTCACTCCTACTTTGTTGTTCATGACACCACCACCATTCGACGACGAACGAGGAGGATGGTACAATGACGACGAAGAAGATATTCACAGTTGATTCATCATCGTCGCTAGCCATTTATTATAGGATGCTGCGCTTATTATGATGCAGACAATGATGACAGTTATTAGGAGGATTGTCAGTAGCGGTCGTCGTCGTTGCAGTCGTCGAAAATAATACGCAGCCATCGTGGCACATTTGTTGTTAGGACATCAAAAGTGGCTTACGCGAGTATCGCGTAAGAAGTCATTCACGCCAAGCTTAATCGCTTTCTCGGGACACATGCCTATTGCAGTTGTACCCAGACCACGAT
>Ga0247833_1007291_pt1 | contig 11788 bp, 13 predicted proteins | sample LaCruzMarch2015__7_FD_187117 | JGI IMG/M metagenome (GOLD analysis project Ga0247833, IMG submission 187117) | Freshwater microbial communities from meromictic Lake La Cruz, Castile-La Mancha, Spain - LaCruzMarch2015_8m | ecosystem: Environmental > Aquatic > Freshwater > Lake | place: Spain...
CCCTCCGGCTGTTGGACGCGGAGGGGAGCATCGTCAAACAGGGCCTGGGCACGTTCGGGATGCGAGACAGCGTGCTCAAGCAGTTGCGGGACATCATTCATCGTCCCCACGGCATGCTCATCGTCTGCGGCCCCACCGGCTCGGGAAAGACGACCACCGTCTATGGGGCCTTGGGCGAGATCGACGTGTTGTCTCGCAATATCGTCACCATCGAAGACCCCATCGAATACCGCCTCGACAACATTTCGCAGACCGCCGTCAACGTGGCTGCAGACCTCACGTTCGCGAAGATCCTGCGGAGTGTGCTCCGGCAGGATCCCGACGTGATCCTGGTGGGCGAGATTCGCGACAAGGAGACCGCCGAGATCGCGATGCAGGCTGCGCTCACGGGGCACTTCGTGTTCACCACCCTTCATGCCAACGACACCGCCACCACCGTGACACGGCTGCTCGACATCGGGATCGACACGAGCCTCGTGCAGTCAGCCGTCACGGCCGTGCTCGCCCAGCGACTCGTGCGGGTGCTGTGCGACACGTGCAAGGAGCCCTACAAGCCGTCGGCCGAATTTCTGAAATCGGCCGGCATCCCCGCCGACAAAGTCAACGTCTTCTACAAGGAGAAGGGCTGCCCGGCCTGCAACGGCACCGGCTATCGGGGTCGGACGGGCGTGCACGAACTCATGGTGTGCGACGGGAAGATCCGCGAACTGCTCGTAGGGCGGCCGTCGATCCAGGCGATCCGGACCGCCGCCCGCAAGGCAGGCATGCGCACGCTCCAGGAGGAGGGCCTGCGGAAGGTGATCGCCGGTGTCACGAGCGTGAACGAGGTCGTCCGCGTGACGAAAGCCTGATGACCATCCAGCCGCTCCTCCTCGCCGCCTCCCCCATCCAGATGATCCTCGCGCCGCTCGTGCTCCTGTGCGTCGGCGGCGCCGGCTTCTACGGCTTCCGCCAGGGCATGTTCCGCGCCGCGCTCCTCGGCTTCGGCGGCCTGGCGTCGATCTTTCTTGCGCTCGGGCTCTGGGGGCCGCTCGCTGCCTGGCTCCAGCTCGTCGAGGTGCCGGCCGCCTACACGGCCCCCGGGGCGTTCCTCGGGTCGTTTGCCGTGGCAGCGGTCGTGCTGCTGCTCGCGATCAACGCCGCCGTGCCGACCGATGCCGTGCGGCTTGCGCCCCGGATCGACCAGATCGGCGGAGCGATCGTCGGCCTCGTCTCCGGCTTCATCGCCTCGGGCGGAGTGCTGCTTGCGCTCTCGTTCGCTCCGCTGCCGTCCGCCTACCGCCCCGACTTCGGCCGGCTCGCGCTCGACACCGGGGCGCCCCTGCTGGCGGCGTTCACCAGGAGCCTCGGCCTCGACGGCCCCAGCCGCGATGTCGTGTATGGCGGCGAGCCGGGAGCGGCCTTTGATCCGGCGGTGAAGCCGCGGCCGACCACGTGGAGCGAGCCGTTCGTCGATGCCAACGCCAACGCGGTGCGCGACGCCGAGGAGCCCTTCCTCGATACCGACGGCAACGACGCGTTCACGCCGGAGCTCACGTTCAACGACATCAACGGCAACGGCCGCCGCGACGTCGGCCTGCTCGAGCACTACCGGCTTGGCGACTGGCGGCCGCTGACGGTCATCCAGGCTCCGGTGATGACGGGCAAGGACTCGGCATACGTGACCGACGGTGCCCCGATCACAGAAGTCGTCTACCAGGCCGCAGCCACCGACGTCGATCCGGGGGATGTCCTCACCTACTCGCTCAAGGCCGACCAAGACGACGGGGGCCTGCTCGCGATCGATGCCGCGACCGGCACCGTCACACTCCAGAGCCCGTCCGACCGGGAGACGAAAAACCTCTATGCGTTCACCGTCATCGTCACCGACAAGGCCGGGCTCACGGCCGAGCGGCAGGTCACGCTGCACGTGACGAAGCCGCTCAAGTCGGACCGCGAGCCATCGCCCGGCCTCACGCCCGACCCTCTCTAGGTGCAGACTGGCAGTCTGCGCAACCGCCCGCGTTCGGCAAAGTACCACTCTGCCGCTACGGGCTGGCCGTCGCCAGCACTTCGGCCAGATGGATCGTCCGCGGCCGGCTGCCGTCGGCCGATGGATTGCGGGCCAGCCAGCCGTCGAGCTGGAGCTGGCATGAGGGATCGCTCGAGACGATGTAGTCGCAGCCGGTGCGAGCAAGCGAGCCGCCCTTCACCTCGGCCATGGCCGTCGAGATCATCGGAAACTTCACGCTGAAGAGTCCGCCGAAGCCGCAGCAGCTCTCGGGTTCGTCGCATTCAACGAGCTCCAGATCGCGGACATGGCGTAAGAGCTCCCGTGGTGCAGCCTTGATCCGCAGTTCCCGCAGGCCGTGGCAGCCGTCGTGGTAGGTGACGCGATGGGGGAACCTGGCGCCGACATCCGTGACGCCGAGCTTGTCGACGAGAAACTCACCAAACTCGAACGTTCGAGATGCAAGGTCGAGGGCCCGCGTCTCCTCGGGCATCCCGGCGAAGAGCTGCGGATAAAACACCCGCATCATCGCCACGCACGATCCGCTCGGGCCGACCACTGCCTCCGCGCCGTCGAACACGTCGAGTGCCCGCCGGGCCACGGCGCGGGCCTCGTCCCAGTAGCCGGCATTGAAGCTCGGCTGCCCGCAGCACGTCTGGGCCGGGCGAAACTCGCACGTGTGCCCGAGCCGCTCGAGCACGGTGGCCACCGCCATGCCCACCTGCGGTGTCATCTGGTCGACGAAGCAGGGGATAAAGAGGCTGATTTGCATGAGTAGGACAGGCTTCAGCCTGTCGGGCCGCTGTCATGAGTATTCGATGTGACAGGCTGAAGCCTATCCTACTGCTTGATCGCGCGCACGAGCGCCGCGCCCATGTCGGCCGGGCTCTCCGCCACTTCGATCCCGGCGTCGCGCAACGCCTCGAGCTTGGCCTCGGCCGTGCCCTTGCCGCCCGAGATGATCGCGCCGGCGTGACCCATCCGCTTGCCCGGCGGCGCGGTGCGGCCGGCGATGAACGCCGCCACGGGCTTCGTGACGTGCGCTTTGACGTAGGCCGCGGCCTCTTCTTCGGCCGAGCCACCGATCTCGCCCATCATCAGGATCGCGTGGGTGTCGGGATCGTTTTGGAACAGCTCGAGGATGTCGATGAACGACGAGCCCACGAGTGGATCGCCGCCGAGGCCCACACACGTGCTCTGCCCGTGGCCGAGCTGCGTGAGCTGCCAGACGGCCTCGTAGGTGAGCGTGCCGGAGCGGCTCATCACGCCGACGTGACCGGGCGTGTGGATGTAGCCCGGCATGATGCCGATCTTGCATTCTCCCGGCGTGATCACGCCCGGGCAGTTGGGGCCGACGAGCCTGCTCTTCGAGGCGTGCACGACGGGCATCACACGGGCCATGTCGAGCACGGGGATGCCTTCGGTGATCGCGATCACGAGTTCGACACCGGCGTCCACCGCCTCGAGGATCGCGTCGGCTGCGAACGCCGGAGGAACGAAGATCATCGTGGCGTTCGCGCCGGTCGCGTCGCGGGCTTCGGCCACCGTGTCGAAGACCGGCAGATCGGCGACGGTCTCGCCCCCCTTGCCCGGCGTGACGCCGCCCACCATCCGCGTGCCGTAGGCGAGGCAGCCGCGGGTGTGAAACTCTCCGACCTTGCCGGTGATGCCCTGGCAAATGACGCGGGTGTCGCGGTTGACGAGGATGCTCATGGGTGCTGTTCCTTATGCCTTGCTGGCGGCCACGACCTTCTTGGCCGCGTCGGTGAGGCCATCGGCCGTGATGATCGCAGTGCCGCTCGAGGCGAGGATCTTCTTCCCTTCCTCCACCTCGGTGCCCTCGAGCCGGACGACGAGCGGCACGGTGAAGCCGACGGTCTTCGAGGCCTCCACGAGGGCGGTGGCGATCGTCGTGCACCGCATGATGCCGCCAAAGATGTTGACGAGGATCGCCTTTACGTTCTTGTCCGACAGGATGATGCGAAAGGCCTCGGTCACCTGCTTGACGTCGGCACCGCCGCCCACGTCGAGGAAGTTGGCCGGCTCGCCGCCGTGATACTTGACGAGGTCCATCGTGCTCATCGCCAGGCCCGCGCCATTGACGAGGCAGCCGATCGTGCCGTTGAGCTTCACGTAGGAGAGCCCCGCGGCCGCAGCCCGCGTTTCGGCGGGATCCTCCTCCGCCTCGTCGCGGAGGGCGACCAGATCCTTGTGGCGGAAGAGGGCGTTGTCGTCGAACGTCATCTTCGCATCGAGGGCGACGAGCGTGGCGTCCTTCGTGAGCACGAGGGGATTGATCTCGAGGAGCGCGGCGTCGAGATCGACGAATGCCTTGCAGAGCCTGCGGAAGAACGTTTCGGCGTGCCTCCAGGCGGCCGTGGGGAGCTTCAGCTTCGAGGCCAGAAGGCGGGCCTGGTAGCCGGCCAAACCACGGTCAGGATCGAAGGGCTCCGAGAGGATGAGCTCGGGCGTCTTGGCCGCCACCTCCTCGATGTCCATGCCGCCCGCGGTGCTCGCGATCAACACGGGCGAGCCCACGCGACGGTCGACGAGCACGGCACAGTAGAGCTCGCGATCGATCGCGCAGCCGCTCTCCACGAACACCTTGCGCACCACCTGCCCCTCGGGACCGGTCTGGATCGTGACGAGCGTCTTGCCAAGCAGGCCGGCGGCGATGCGCCGCGCGTCGTCGGCACTCTTGGCAAGTTCGACGCCGCGCTGCTCGCTGCCCTGTACCTTGCCCTTGCCACGGCCCCCCGCATGGATCTGGGCCTTCACGGCACACACGGGCGTGCCGAGCAAGGGAAACGCCGCCGCTGCTTCGTCGGGGGTGGTGGCGACCTTGCCTGCCAGCACGGGCACACCGGCGGCTCGCAGCAGATCCTTGGCCTGAAATTCGTGAATCTTCATCGCTTGGCCCTCCTGGGCGGTGGGCGGAAATATCGCACGCCGCGCGGCCGCGGCCAAACGGCTCCCGTCGCGCGGCCGAAACAGGCGGTCTGCCGTGATCAGGCCGCCCGCAGCGCGCTCAGCGTGCCATCGAAATGCCACGGCTCCGTAGGCCGGCCGGTCAGCCGGCTCCAGGTAGCCAGCAGCGCGCGGACGGCGCCGTCGCCAAACCGCTTGCGGCGGCCGTAGATCAGGATCTGACTCGGGTTGAGAAACAGCCGTCCGTGGCCGGCCTCGATCAGGCTCTTGTGAAACGTCACATGCTCGCAGTCGGACGGGCTGTAGCGACCCTGGCGAAAGGCCTCCATCCGATAGATGCCGAGGCCTCCAAAGCAGCAGGTCACCGGCACGAGCGGCTCGCCGCGACGGTAGACGTGGCGGCCTGCCAGGGCGGTGGGAATGGATGTCATGCCGGCGTCGAATCGCAACGCCCACATGTCGTACTGCCGCAGCGCGTTGACGGCGAGACCCTGACGGCGGAAGACGAGGCCGTTGGAGCCGATGAAGTCCCACTCGTCGTGACCAAACGAATTGGCCACGCCATCGAGGCTGAAGCCGCCGGTCACGTCGAGATCAAGCACGAGCGTCGCGTCGAACTGCCCGCCCGTGTCGAGCACCAGCTCCTGACAGCGGGAGCGGTAGCGGGCCATCCGCTCGGCGCGGGCGAGGCACCGTGTCGACGGGTTCCGCGGGTCATGGTGGTTTTCGAGGGTCACGTGCACGCGCGGGTCGGAGGCGGCCCAGTGCTGGAGCAGGAGCTTCGTCGCGTCGGTAGAGTCGTTTTCATACACCACCACGCGGTAGTCCGCGAACAGCCGTGCGAGCCGCTCGATGCGGGTGATCGTCGTCGGGAGGACAGCGGCAAGGTTTCGAGCCAGCCCCGTGATCACGACCCGACGCTTGGCCATTTCGGCATAGCCGCGCCGACACCGCGCCGCGTAGTCCGCCGCGTGGCATTCGACCGGCGGAAAGGCCTGCTCAGGGAAAGCAGCGGACGCGAAATCGGTTTCCACGAGCGGCACGGCTGTCGGTCCTGGGGAAGGGCCGGGATGGTAGCGGCTCGAGCCGGCCATGCCAGCGGCAAACGGGAGCGGATTCCGGACGAATCCGTCACCCGCCAGCCTGGGTGGTCCGCGTCAACCAGTAAAGATGCGCAGGGCCGAACCCAGCAGCGACCGCCGCATGAGCGTCGGACCCGTGACCCGCGGCATCGTTCCCGAGTGGACAAGATCCACGATCGCCTGCCGTCCCTCCTTCCAGTCGGCTGCAAACGTGCGATTCCAGCGGGCGATCTCCGTGGCCAGCCGCTCGGCGTCGCCGAGGTTCGCCAGGGGGCGGGGAAACCGCGTGCTGAAGAGAAACCCGTTGCAGCCGTGGGCGATGTACTCGTTCATCGTCGGACGGTCGGCGGCGATCACCGTCTTCCCGCGGGCGAGCGCCTCGAGGAACGTCATCCCGATCCCTTCGTACTTGCGGGGAGCGACGAAAAAATCGACCTCGTCGAGGAGCGCGAGATAATCGTCCGGGCGATCGAACCAGGGGAGATCGACGATGCCGAACCGTCTGCGGTCGAGGACCGGAATCGCGGCCGCAGCCTGGCCGGGATCGGCCAGCGACCGCACGTACAGCTTGGCGACAGGCAGCCGGGCGAGGACGCGGGAGACGATCCGCCAGTCGATCCGTCGCTCCCGTTGCCAAAAAATGCCCGTCAGGCCGTCCTCGCCCGCGTGCCGCCTGGTGCCCGCAGCCTGCCCGACCGCCTCTGGAAAAAAGCGGACCGGTATCGACTGGCAGCCGGCCCGGACGAGCCGCCGGTGCAACTCGAGCGAAAACGACACGAACGGCCACGGACGGTACCGCCGCCATTGCGCCCGCGTCCAGCCGGCGTACTGGTCGAACATCGGCACGTTGACGACGCGGCTGTGCCTCCCGAGCCGCGCAAGCTCGTCGGGCTCGTAGAGTTGTTGACAGAACATGACGCAGTCAAACCGCTGCGTGCAGAGGCCCTCGATATCGACGCCCGGCCCGCCCTCCCAGCGGTCGCACCACAGCACCTCGACTTCGCCACACGCACCCAGGAGCCGGGGCAAAAAGAGCGTGCTCCGGGTCTTGATATGGAACGAGTGGTCGACGATCGCGATGCGCACGAGACACCAAACGAGACCGCGCGGCACAGGGAATCAGCTCACCTCGACAGTATCCCACGAAGGCCCATTTCGGCACGCCGAAGCGGGCGTCTGTGGCCGTGCCCAGCGAGTTTTTTGCTGTTTGGGGCGGTTTCCGCGGCTGCTACTCTCCGCGATATGACGTCCCAGACACCGCTCCGTCGGCGCACCGCCCTGATCTGCGGGATCAGCGGCCAGGACGGCGCCTATCTGGCACGTCATCTCCTCGGGCTCGGCTACCGCGTCGTCGGCACGAGCCGCGACGCACAGGCGAGTCGGTTCGACGGACTCGAGCAGTTGGGCATTCGCGACCGCGTGGAGGTCGTTTCGATGTCGCTCGTTGATTTCCGATCGACCATGCAGGCCGTCGCCCGCCATGAGCCCGACGAAATCTACAACCTCGCAGGCCAGACCTCGGTCGGGCTGTCGTTCGATCAGCCCGTGGAGACGTTCGAAAGCATCGTCATCGGCACGGTGAACCTGCTGGAGGTGATTCGGATGCTCGGCCGCCCGATCCGCCTCTACAATGCAGGGAGCTCGGAGATGTTCGGCGATACCGGCGGCATCCCGGCCCGCGAAGCGACGGCGCTGCGGCCATGCAGCCCCTACGGCATCGCCAAGGCGACGTCGTTTTGGCAGGTCGACCAATACCGGCGGGCCTACGGCATCGCCGCCTGCACGGGAATTCTCTTCAACCACGAGAGTCCGCTCCGCCCGGAACGGTTCGTGACGCAAAAGATCGTGGCCGCGGCCTGCCGCATCGCCGCCGGTGAGCAGCGGTCGCTCGCGCTTGGCGACCTGTCGATCCGCCGCGACTGGGGCTGGGCTCCGGAGTACGTGGTCGCGATGCACGCGATGCTCGAGCGTGACAAGCCTGAGGATTATGTGATCGCGACCGGCACGACCTTCAGCCTCGAGCAGTTCGTCGCGGAGGTCTTTGCGGCTTTGGGGCTCGACTGGCGGCGACACGTCACCCACGATGCGTCCCTCGCGCGGCCGAGCGAGCTCGGCTGTGGCAGGGCCGATCCGTCGCGGGCCGCCGAGGGGCTCGGCTGGCAGGCGAAGAGTTCGATGCCCGACGTGGCCCGGATGATGGTCGAGGCGAGGCGCGGCAGTGAGGCGAACCCGCGCCTCGCGGCAGCCTAGGACAGTCCGCAGCAGCGCGTCGTGTCGCACGAACCGTGGCAGGTGAAAGAGGTCGTCGGTATGGCCGAGATCGCGAAGCCCATCGTCGAAGCGGGCTATGTCTCTTCCGGCTCCCGCCACACCATGTACAGCGCGTTGTATACGCCGCCGGTGTGCGTGGGCGAGATGTAGTCCGTGTAGAACGTGACCGGCCTGTATCCGCACGCCGTGAGGAAGGCGTGCACATCCATAAGGATGCCGCCCTGCTCCGCCGCATCGACGGCAGCCACGCGGAAAAACTCGAAGTATACGAACGTCACGTGCCCGCCGCGCAGCATCCGCTTGGCACCGCGAAGCACGTGCAGATCGAAGCCCTCCGTGTCGATTTTGAGCAGGTCGATGTGGGAGATGCCCTGCGCGCAGCAATACGCATCGCACGTCTCGACGGGCACCGCAATCCGGCGGCCACTGCTCGCCGCCGACATGAGCGCGTGGGCGCTCACGGCGGTGGAATAAACCGATCCATCGAAGAGATGTAGAATGAGTTCACCCTCGTGGTCACCGAGGGCCGCGGACACTCGACGGATTCGTGGTTGATCGCGGGTGGCTTCCTCGAGCTTTCGAAATGTATCCGGAACCGGCTCGAACGCGTGGACGACGGCAGCCGGGAAGGCCCGGACGAAGGCTAGCGACTGCAAGCCCTCGTTCGCGCCAACATCGAACACCGTGCGCATGTCGTTGTGCCCAAGCCGTCCGGCGAAGTCGGGGTTCGACCGAAGGCGGTTGATGTCGGCGCAGAGATCGACGCCAAACCGTGTGGTCACCAGGTGGTTTTTGCGGGCCAATTGATACCCGAAGACGCCAAGTATCCGCTGCAGCGTTCGCTTCATAAGGACGCCTTTCGTATCGTGCGCTTCCCCAGGGAGAGGGGAACGCAGTAGCGTACCCCAACTCGTGATCTTTCGGGAATCGTGGTGGCCAAGCCAATGCCCTGCGCACCGATCGCACTGTTCGCCTCCAGCCGTCTCGAGTACATCGTGGCCTCAACCGTCATGTTTGACGTTCTCCCCGTTTCTTGATCCATCCGGGATGTTAGGTTTTTTAACCTTGGCATCACCAAAAAGGGTGGGTTTTTCGGATGGGAAAGAAGCACTTTTCGGAAGAGCAGATCGCGTTCGCTTTGAGGCAGGCTGAGTCGGGCGCATCGGTGGCCGAGATCATCCGCAAGCTCGGGATCAGCGAGCAGACGTTCTACCGATGGAAGAAGCGGTTCGCGGTGCTCGGCATCGCCGAGCTGCGACAGCCTCGGACACTCGAAGAAGAGAGCCGGAAGCTCAAGCAGTTAGTGGCGGACCTGAGCCTCGACAAGAAGATGCTGCAGGACGTGCTCTCAAAAAACTTTGAGGCCCGCGGTCAAGCGTGTTTTGGTGAAGGAGGTGCAGGTGGCGTATCGGGTTGCCGAGCGTGGGGCCTGCCGGGTGCTGGGATTCGCCCAAGCAAGTTTCTGCTACCGGAGCAGGCGGAACCCGCGGGCCGAGCTTCGTATTCGACTTCGAGATCTTGCGACCAGCCGGGTGCACTATGGATATCAACGGCTTTGGGTTCTCTTGCGTCGTGAAGGGCGGCTGGTGAACAATAAGCTCGTCTACCGGCTGTATTGTGAAGAGTGCCTGGGAATTCGGCGGCGAAAGCCACGTCGACGAAAGAGCGTCCAGGTCCGTGAGGCTCGGCCGCCGACCGGGCAGACCAATGAGACCTGGAGTATGGACTTCATGGCCGGCCAGCTGGTCGGCGGGCAGCGTTTCCGATTGTTGACGCTAGTCGATAACGGCCCCGAATTCATCTCGAGGAGCTTGGATCTGTGGGCCTCCTTCAACGGCGTGAAGCTCGACTTCAGCAGGCCAGGAAAGCCCACAGATAATCCAGTGATCGAATCATTCAACGGGAGGCTTCGCGACGAGTGCTTGAACCAGCATTGGTTCTTGTCGCTCGACGAAGCCCGAGCCGTGACAGAAGCGTGGAGGGAGGACTACAATCGCGTCCGTCCGCATGGTGCTCTGGGCAACCGGACGCCGTCGGAGTTCGCGCGGCCGGTAGCTGGGCATGCCCAGCTACCGGCCCTGCATGGCTAACAACTCGGCTGGTACCAAGTTGGGGGCAGCGTCACAACCGCTGAATCGCGAGCAACTGCTGGTCTGGGAAATCGGGGGCTACCTCGCGAACCTCGGCTTTGGGATGTACCGGCTGTTCAAGCTGCAGTATCCTTCCCGCATCTTTTATCTGCTGGCCTCGGGCGATAAGCTGTTTCTAACGCAGAAATTTCTCGATGTACTGGATTGGGGAAGCCGACATGAAGCGGTCCAGGCTGCTGGAACGACTGCGTCTCTCTAGCGAGCGAACGACAAACGCGCTGGCGTCGCGGGGGCTGCTGCCACCCTATGGCAAGGCACTGCATCATCCGGTGTTCGCGGTGTTCCCGCCCCAGGCGGCATCGGCGGATGGGCTCGACATCGACTATCTGGGCTTGCGGACACAGAAGGAGATGCTGCCGTCGTACTGGCGCTCGTCGGGCGATGCGTGCGACGCGACCGTGCCGCTGCACCCGGCCTTTGACGAAGAATATTTCGAATGGATCGACGTGCTGGAGTCCGCTGACGAGGCGGCGCGGGCCGGGGCGGCGGATTACACCATGATCGAGTTAGGCGCAGGGTATGCCCGCTGGTCAGCGCGAGCGTGGGCCGCGGCGCAGCGGCTCGGCCTTTCGGCCCGGCTGGGCGTGGTGGAGGCGGAGCCGCAGCACATGGTCTGGGCACGGTCCCACCTTGCGTTCAATGGCGTGCCTGATTCCGACGCCGTGTTCTTTGAATCGGCTGTGGGCACAGAGAAGGGGGAGACGGTGTTTCTTGTGGAGATGCCGGAAGGCAGCGTGGGGAACTCGGCTCAGGACTGGTACGGGCAGGCGGTGACCTGGGCAGATCCTGCCAAAGCGGTGACGACGCAGCGCACCTACCTGGGGCATGAGCTGGTGGCGATGCCGGGCGGGTGGAACGGTGTGCGGGTAAAGGTCAACCGGCTGTCCGACATCCTGAAGGCGTTCGGGCGGATCGACCTGGTGGATTTCGACGTACAGGGCGCGGAATTGGACACGGTGCGGGAGGCACTGGCGCCACTTACATCGCAGGTTCGGCGACTGCATATCGGCACCCACAGCCGCGAGATCGATGCCGGCTTGCCGAGCCTGCTGGGCGGGGCCGGGTGGCGCTGCGTGCGAGCCTATCAGTGCCTTCGTTGGAATCGCACCGAGTTCGGCTGGATCTCATTCGTCGACGGCGTGCAGACCTGGGTGAACCCCGCGCTGGCGCCGGGCTAGAGCGCATCTGAAATAGCTCCGGCGCTATCTGGGCAAGCCCGGCAGTCTGGGCATCTTCAGATTTAAAGGAGGTGCTCATGAAGCCGTACTCAAACGAGTTCCGCACGTTCCCAAGATGGCGATGCAGGGCGAAGTCGCCGATGACAACAGGGGCATCTACAACGCCGACGATCGTGCCAAAGCCGATCG
>Ga0247833_1007297_pt1 | contig 11778 bp, 12 predicted proteins | sample LaCruzMarch2015__7_FD_187117 | JGI IMG/M metagenome (GOLD analysis project Ga0247833, IMG submission 187117) | Freshwater microbial communities from meromictic Lake La Cruz, Castile-La Mancha, Spain - LaCruzMarch2015_8m | ecosystem: Environmental > Aquatic > Freshwater > Lake | place: Spain...
ACAAGTTGCGAGGTGCTGCCTTTCCAGAGAGTTTCTTCAGCCATAGTGATTTAAAGTGTAGCGCAGCGAGTGGAGACGCCAAGCACGGATTAAGCAATTCAAACTGCGTGACAATTTACAGCCGACTGGAACGCCTCCATCATTCGCCATGTCGCTGCGCCTCCCATTGCCTTTGACCCGCCTCATCCGCAAGGCAGCCCTCTGGCATGTGGCCACGCTGCACCGGCCTTTCCGCCGTGACCTCTGGAGCGAGCCGCTGACCCACATCGAGATCGGGATCCTCGGCGAAGATTTGTCGGCCCGCTGGCTGCGCTGCCACGGGCGCAAGGTGCTGTATCGAAACTTCGCCGCGCCCTCGGGTGGCGAGGTGGACATCGTCTGCCGTCATGGCGACACCTTGACCTTTGTGGAAGTGAAGACCCGCACGCGGGTCGATCATCGACGGCCAGCAGATGCAGTGACCCGCGACAAGCAGCACCTCATTCAACGGGGAGCGCGGGCCTGGCTGCGAATGTTGACCAAGCCGGTCGCCGCCTTTCGCTTCGACATTGCCGAGGTGATCCTGACCGAGGGCGAGCCCCCGCACATCAACGTCATCGAAAATGCCTTCCTCCTACCGGAAGGCGACCGGCTGGGTCAGGGCTAAGATTGTAGCTTGCCCATTCGCGGGCTGTGACTTTCTTGCCCCAAGCATGACCTCCGCCATCATCGTCGCCGCCGGCAGCAGCCGCCGCATGGGCTTCAACAAGCTGCTCAGCCCGCTTTGCGGTATCCCCGTGATCGTCAGGACGATAATGGCTTTCGAGGAGTGCGAGTCCATTGACGAGATCATTGTCGTGGCCAGTGATGAAGTTCGCGAAGCCCTCCAGGCGCACCCATTTCCCAAGCTGAAAAACATCATCAGCGGCGGTGCAGAGCGCCATTTCTCGGTCTGGGAAGGCCTGCGCGCCGTGCCAGAGCACCATGACTTGGTCGTCGTCCACGACGGCGGACGCCCGCTGATCGAGCCTGAGCAGATCAACAAATGCGTGGTCGCCGCTGCCACGAAACGCGCCGTCGCCTGCGCCCGCCCCGTGACGGAAACCATGAAGCGCTGCGACGACCAGGGCCGCGTGGTGAACTCCCTGGAGCGCAAAAACGCCTGGATCATGGAGACGCCGCAGGTCTTCGACCACACGCTGCTCGTGAACGCCTATGAATATGTGCTGGGCAAAGGGATGCTGGTCACCGATGAAGCCTCCGCAGTGCAATCCCTAGGCGAGCCCGTGCATGTGGTGGAGAATACTACGCCCAATCTCAAGATTACATATCCCGCCGATCTCGACCTCGCTGAGAAACTGATCACGCTGTGAGCGTAATCGCCATTCTGCCGAATTCGGCGTTGCCTCCCCTGCCCTTTCTGTTCAACATCCTCGCCCATGTCCACCGCCACTGCCACTATCGACCCGAACGCCCCCTGGTATAAGCAGCTCACAAGCTACCATTGGTTTGTCTTCATCGTTGCTTCCCTCGCGTGGTTGTTCGACTGCCTCGACCAGCAACTGTTCCTGCTGGCGCGTAACTCGGCGATGAAGGCGCTGCTGCCACCGGACATGGACCCGATCAAGTATGGCGGTTACGCGACCTCCATTTTCGTTGCGGGCTGGGCCACCGGCGGGTTGATCTTTGGATCAGTCGGTGACCGGATCGGTCGTGCAAAGACGCTCACCTTGACCGTGCTCATCTACTCCGTCTGCACGGGCCTTTCGGCCTTCTCCCAAGGCTGGATTGATTTTGCTATTTACCGCTTCCTCACGGGCCTTGGCGTAGGCGGCGTCTTCGGCCTCGCTGTTGCACTGGTCGCAGACACTCTGCCTGACACAGCCCGTGCAGGCGCGCTCGGCACACTGCAAGCCTTGTCCGCCGTGGGCAATGTCACCGCTGGTTTGATCAGCATGTATATGGGTCACCTGGAAGGCCTCAAAACGATCGAGCCCGGCACGGCCTGGAAATACATGTTCCTCGTCGGTGCAGCGCCAGCTTTCCTTTGCGTCTTCATCCAGATGCGCCTGAAGGAGCCTGAGAAGTGGGTGCAGGCCCGAGCGGCAGGCAAGGCTGCGGGTGTGAAGTTCGGCTCTTATTCCGCCCTGCTCGGGGATGTCCGCTGGCGCGGCCCTGCGTTGCTCGGCATGATGTTGTGCGTGGCAGGCGTGATCGGCCTCTGGGGTATCGGATTCTTCAGCCCTGAGTTGGTCGGTGATGTGATGCAGCGCTCGTTGATGGAAGAGGGCGTGGCTCCTGACAAAATCACAGGTGAGAAGACTTACTGGATCGGTGTGAACTCCATTGTGCAGAACATCGGTGCATTCATCGGCATGTTGTTGTTCACGAAATTCGCCCAAAGCCTGGGCCGCAAGAAGGCTTTCGCCTTCGCCTTCGTAGCTGCCATGCTCGCTACGATTGGTTACTTCCAATTCTTCAATGGTCGTGGCGACATCTGGATGAGCGCCATCATGGGTGCCTGCCAACTGGCTCTCTTCGCCGGCTTCGCCATCTACCTTCCTGAGTTGTTCCCGACCAGTCTGCGCAGCACGGGCACCAGCTTCTGCTACAATGTTGGCCGCTTTGTGGCTGCCAGCGGTCCGTTCACTCTGGGCAGCCTACAGGCCGCTCTGAAAGCCGGTGCCACCACGCCGGAAGCTAAGCTGGAAGCCTTCCGCAACGCGTGCTCTTACATGAGCGTGGTCTTCTTGCTTGGCCTCGTGGCTCTCGCCTTCCTGCCTGAGACCAAGGGCCGTCCGATGCCGGAGGATTGATCGTCATGACGCCTGCCGAACTGGCCAGCGCCAATGTCTTGCCTGCTTCGCTATCGCTAGAGGCCCAGTCCCTCTGGTACACGAAGCACGGCAACTGGGAAGCCGCCCACAACATCGCGCAAGACATCCACACGCCCATGGGGTCGTGGATCCATGCGTTGCTTCATCTCATCGAAGGCGACCAATGGAATGCGGATTACTGGTTCAGCAAGGCTGGCAAACCCTCCCGCAAGCCGAAGGACATGGATGCACTGTGGGATGAGATCGCGGGACAAGTGCTTTGAGTCGATAAGGGAGAACTGCCTCACTGCGCTCTTGCGCAAGCTTGGGCACTGGCCAGCGTTTCTGTCCCCCACATGACTCGCCGACTCACCTCCCTGCTACTCCTCGCCACGGCTCCCCTCTTTGCCGATGGCCCGAAAGACAACCTCGCCAGCGAAGTGCGCCCTGTGCCGCCACTCGGCATCGAAGTGCCAGGCGATGTGCGGACGAAGCTCACCGACTCATTGAAGAAACTGCGCGCTGCGATTGACGACGCCGCCAAGGCGCAGGCGAAGAACCCCAAGCTCGCCGACCTACTGCCGGACATCGAAGTCTATTACAAAGGCCTCGACTGGGCGCTAAAGCACAATGAGTTCTTCAAGCCGGATGAGTTCAAGACCGCAGAAGAACAGCTCGCTGAAGCGATGGAACGTGCGGCGCACTTGAAGATTGGCAACACACCTTGGACCAAGCAAACCGGACTCGTCGTCCGTGGCTACAAATCCAAGATCGACGGCTCGGTGCAGCCATATGGCATGGTCGTGCCAGAGAATGGCTTCGATGGCCCGAAGCGCCTGGACATCTGGTGCCACGGTCGTTTTGAGAACGTAGGTGAGTTGCAATTCATCCAGCAGAACCGCAAGACAACGGGCAGCATTCAACCCGCGAACACCCTGGTGCTGAAGCCGTATGGCCGCTTCTCCTGCGCGAACAAATTCGCGGGAGAAATTGACGCTTTTGAAGCTCTGGAGCACGCGAAGAAGTTCTACCCCGTCGACAACGACCGCGTCATGATTCGCGGCTTTAGCATGGGCGGTGCAGCGGCTTGGCAGTTCGCCACGCACTATGCTGATCAGTGGTGCGCCGCGAATCCCGGCTCCGGCTTCAGCGAGACGCCCGAGTTCCTCCGCTTCTTCCAGAAGGAAGAGGTGGACGGCACGCCTTGGTATCAAAAGAAGCTGTGGCGCTGGTATAACGCGACGGACAACGCGCTGAACCTGTGGCATTGCCCCACCGTCGCCTACAGCCCGGAACTGGACCGGCAGAAGCAGGCCGCCGACGAAATGGAGAAGGCCCTCCGCGCCGAGCAGATCGACATGCTTCATGTCATTGGCTGGCAGAAGGCTCTCGGCATCACGCCCGACAAGGCGCACAAGATCATGCCTGAAGCTTTCATCGAGGTCGAGCGCCGCCTCGCCGACATCGCCGCCGTGGGGCGCGAGCGCAGCCCCGCCGTTGTACACTTCACCACCTGGACGCTGATCTACAACCGCATGCACTGGGTCGTCGTCGATGCCCTAGAGGAGCAGTGGGCGCGCTGCCGTGTCCATGCCGATGCCAGCGATCACAAGACCGTCATCATCAAGTCCCAAGCCTGCACCGCCCTCACGCTCGACATGCCCGCAGGCACCTGCAAGCTCTCGCTCCTAGCCAAGGTCCCAGTGACCATCGACGGCCAAAAACTCGAAGTCTCCCGCCCCAAGCTCGACCGCTCATGGCGCGTGCATTTGCAGAAGCAAGGTGGCAAGTGGGCTGAAGTCCTGGGCACCGAAAACGCAGGCAAGCAGATCAAGACCCACGACCTCTGCGGCCCCATCGACCACGCCTTGATGAGCAGCTTCCTGTTCGTCAAACCCACTGGCACCGCCTTGAACGAAGCCGCTGGCAAATGGGCACAAGCCGAGCTGGATCGTGCAGTGTTCGAGTGGCGTCGACAGATGCGCGGTGATGCGCCGATCAAGGACGACAAGGCCATCACCGAGGCTGACATCGCCAACAACAACCTCATCCTCTGGGGTGATCCTGGCAGCAACAGCCTCATCGCCAAGGTGCTGGCGAAACTGCCGATTACCTGGACCAAGGACGCGCTGGAACTGAACAAGAAATCGCACAAGGCCACCGCCGCCATGCCCGTGCTGATCTATCCGAACCCGCTGAACCCGAAGCGCTACATCGTGATCAATAGCAGCCTGACCTATCGCGAATACGACTACCTGAACAACGCCCGCCAGATCGCCAAGCTCCCCGACTGGGCCGTCATCGACATCACCCAGCCGAAGACACCGCAGGCCCCCGGCGGCATCACCGACGCTGGGTTCTTTGACGAAGCTTGGCAGTGGAAGGCGGTGCCGAAGAAATAGCCCACCTTAGGGCCGGGGAATGGCAAAGGAGAATTGGCTGCGCTACGGACTGGCGCAGACCTTCGCATTGTTCACCGGCAGAAAGGGGGCAAAGGGCACGGGCTTGGCAGTAAAAGGTAGGAAGTGAGGAATAGATGAAGAGGAGCCTTCGTGTCCGACCCGCAAGCGCTCACCTTCAACAAGCACGCCCTCACTTCCGACCAGCAAGGCTACCCGTTCGACGAACAAGCCTCTCCGTCCGACAAGCAAGGTGTCATGTCCGACAATCAAGCCCCCAAGGTCGACCAACAAGGGGCCATGTTCGACGAGCAAACGGTCAAATCCGACGATCACACGCTTCTGTTCAGCCGCCCCAGCCTCGCGAAGGGCGTCAAAAAGGCTAGGAAGCCCTTTTCGAGCGCGAGCCGCTCGACACCGGTCTCGTCGCGCACCAGCGCGGCGAGCTTGTCTTCCTGGAAACGACCGTCGGCACTGAGGACCGCACTCGTCACGATCCCGTGGCTGGCCCCGGCTTCTAGCCAGCGGGCGGCATTCGCTGCTGTGATGCCGCCGCCGAGTTGCAAGCCGCCTGACCAGGCCTTCAGCGCCTCGTTCGCGGCCGCTTCATTCCCCTGCCCTAGCACGATGATGTGGCCGCCGGTCAGGGCATCGCGACGATACAACTCGGCATGATACGCGGCCCCGTGGGGGCTGACGAAGTTCTCCCGAGGTCCCGCACCGGTGTCGGTGAGCGTGCTGCCGACGATTTGTTTCACACGGCCATCGTGCAGGTCGATCCAGGGGCGAATGGGACTGTATCACTTGTGCCAGTGAGCGCAGATGGTCATGGAGCGGTCTGACGTGGGGGTGTCAGATAAGTCTTTTCCTCGGGGCAGGAAGGGCCGCCCTTGCCTCAGGAGAAGGTTTTATGAGTCAAGCTGAGCGACATTTGAGGGTAGGCAGCCCGGTCCTCAGTCAAGCCGCACCCGCCCTTGGCCAAGGGCGAAGGCGACTGAGCCTAGGCAAGCGAGAGCCCAGGTAAGGCCGCCCAGACCTGGGGTCTAGCGAGACGAGGGTGAGGTGCGGCTGATGGGGAAGCAGTCGCTTTGCTTACTGAAGCGCTAAGGGGTGGCGGCCTTCAACTCCGCCATCATCTCCATGAGATTCTTCGTGAGGATAACGGAGGTATCTTCCTGCACGACATTGGTGCCGAGCCAGGTCTCGTAGCCGCCGAGTTGATGTTGCTCAGGTGTTGGGAGGTAGCCGTGGCGACCGTTGGCGAGGCCGATGACCATGGTCTGGGGGAAAGGGCTGCGCTTTTTCAGATCAAGGCCGGTTTCGACAAAGGTCTCGAACGGGATGGCGCACACGGCGAGGTCGCCGATGCGGAGGGCTTGGATCTTCACGGTGAGGGTGTCCTCGGGACGCTCGGCGGCACCGATGACGCTGCCTGCGTAGTTCTTGGCGAGGCGTGGGAGTTTCTCGATGGCGTCCTTGTCCTTGATGGCGAGGATGGCTTTGGCTTCGGCGATGTCTTGGGAGCTGGGCCGACGATACTTCAACGTGATCTCACGCTGCACCATGCCGAGGCGGATGTCCTTGCTGTGTTTCGCGATCTTTTGCTGCGCGAACCAGGCGGTGTCGGCGGCCTTGGCAGCGACGAGGCGGATCTGCTCAAAGGGCTCGCGTGGTGGGCGGGTGGTGCCGAAGGGGATGTTGTTGATATCGCCGGAGGTGCCGTTCGACATCATGGCCACGTAGCTCTCGTCGGCATGCACACGCGAGGGCATGACGCGGGCGAACTCGCCAAAGTAGTCGGCAGACATCTCGCCACTGGGGGCACCTCCGACGTAGTGCAGCGAGTAGTTCGCGAACAGGGCGAGCGGCTTCCGTTTCGCATCTTGAAGCGAGATGATGGTGATGTCGGGATCGGTGGGGCCAGCGGGATGATCAATGACATCTGGGCTAGTGCCGGGGTTCATTTTCACCTTGTCGAGTCGACCGAAGGGATTGAGCGGCATCTTGCCGGGCTTGAGGAACCAGCGACGATTAAAGACCTCGTCCGACAGTGGATGCGCAGCAGCACCGAAGGCGGTGGGTTGCAAGGCGGCGTGGGCCTGGATGATGGACTGCGCCACGCCGTCCACGAAGAGCTGCCGATAAGCGGCCTCCTCCTTGGTACGGGTATTCAAGGCGGCTCCGCTGTGCGTGTGGGTGGAACAGATGAGCATCTTGTCCGTGGGGATGCCGGTCTTCGCTGAGGCGATGGCCTTGACCTCGTCGAGCACGTCGGGACCGGCCCCTAAACTATCCACCACGACCATGGCGAGCGTGGTGGTGCCGTCGTTCAACACGATGGCGCGCGAGTTAAGCGGATCATGAGCCTTCTCCGCCATGTTCGCACTGAAGCCGCCGGGCATGTTCAGAGGGAAGAGCTTGGGCGTAATGTCCACGGCGGCAGCACCCGCATGCAAGGCGGCGGATTCAGCAGCAGGCAATGAAGCTGCCAGAGAGAGGAGGCAAAGGAGGAGACGTTTCATAGAGTGGCGGGGATGGAAATCAGGCAAGGGTGTTGGCCTTCAGCACTCGGAGCACATTGCCCCCGAGCACTTGGCGAATGGCTTCGTCGCTATGGCCACGCATGACCATGCCGAGGGTGAAGAGCGGCCAGTTGGTCCAGGCGATGCTTTGCTCGGCGTCTGGATTCGCTTGGTAATCATCCCTGGGCCAGAGATGCTCCCACTTGTCCGCTGGGCCGCCGAGGGGAGAGGAGCCATCGGGGCGTTTGCGGATCTTCAGCCGCTCTTCTTTTTCGAAGCGTGAGACATAGGAGATGTCGCAGCCGATGGCGGCATATTGCGCACCGAAGGTCTTGATCAAATGATCGAGGTGATCGAGCAGCGCGGTGATGTCCCCTTTTCCACCGAGGAAGCGCGGGATGCAGCACATGCCGACCAACCCATCGGTGTCGCAGATGGCCTTGATGGCGGCATCGGGTTTGCCCCGGAAGTGCTTGTAAACAGCGGCGCAGGTGGTGTGGCTGGCGACCATGGGTTTGGCCGAGGCGCGGGCGGCATCCTCGGCCGTTTTCCATCCGCTGTGTGCGACATCGACAATGACGCCGAGCTTGTTCATCTCGGCCACGGCTGCCTTGCCGAAGTCGCTGAGGCCGCCATCGTGCGGCTCGCCCGCGCCATCACCGATGGGATTCCTCCGATTGTAAGTGAGGTGCATCATGCGGATGCCCAGCTCGTGAAAGATGCGGATGAAGCGCAGTTCATCGCGGGTGCTCTCCCACTCCTGCCGCAGCGGCACGCCATTGCCGGTGAAGCATAGGCCGACTTGCCCGGCCTTCTTCAAGGCCTCGACCTCCTCCGCGCGCACCACCTTCGATAATGCCGGCTGCATCAGGTCGGTAGCGTGGGTGAAGTGGGCGAGGCGCTTGATCAGGCGCAGAGGGTCGCTGCCCTCCTCGCCTGCGTTTTGGAAGATGCAGGTGACGCCCGCCGCGTGGAAGGCATCGAAGAACTCCTTGCGCTCGCGCTCGTTAAAGGCGCCACCATTCATGGTCATCGCCTCGCGCAGATCGGATAGCTCAGCGGAGGAAACGCCATCTTGGATCGCCTGATCGAGTGCTGCACCATCCACGGCGAAGCGCGGAGCGAAGCCATAGGACTCGAAGATCATGGAGCCGAAGTGCAGTTCCCAGGCGCGCTCCAGTTGCGCCTGCGTGGGCTTTAGCAAGCTGAGGGCGATCTCGCGTGGGCGGTCGATGGTGGGGTTACCGGTCTCCCAGAGCTTGCGCGCCGACTGGCCGCGCACGTGGATTTGCAGACTGCTGGCGCACGTGGCGAGGGTTGCGTTGCGAAGCCAAGAGCGGCGGGTGAAAGTCATCCGCAAACCAACGAGTGTCTCCGGGCCTGGCTTTCGATTCAAAGACGATGTGCATTTCATCTTGGCAGGATGCCGGGACTTGGGTTGAATAGCGCCCCATGTTTTCGCTCACACACAAGACGGCTGTCATCACAGGTGCAGGTTCCGGTATCGGCAAGGCTATCGCCGTGCTCTTCGCCAAACAAGGCGCGCACGTCGAAGTGCTGGACCTGAACTTGGATCAAGCCACGCAGGTCGTGAGCGAGATCACGGCGGCCGGTGGCTCGGCGCGGGCGGTTGCTTGCGACATTAGCAAGACCGAGAGCGTGACCGCCGCTCTGAGCGGCGTGAGGCGTGTCGACATCCTGGTGAACAATGCGGGCATCGCACACATCGGAACCGCCGCGACGACCAGCGACGAGGACTTGGACCGGCTCTACAACGTGAACGTCAAGGGACTGCACCACTGCACGCACAGCGTCTTGGCAGGCATGGTCGAGCAAGGCGGCGGCGTCATTTTGAATATGTGCTCCATCGCCGCCATGATGGGCCTGGCCGAGCGCTACGCCTACAGCATGACCAAGGGCGCGGTGCTAATGATGACGTATTCGATTGCCAAGGACTTCATCGCCCAAGGCATCCGCTGCAACTGTATCTGCCCAGCGCGCGTGCACACGCCGTTCGTCGATGGCTACTTGGCCAAAACGTATCCTGGACAAGAGGCGGAGATGTTCGCCAAGCTCAGCGCCGCCCAGCCCATCGGCCGCATGGCCAAGCCGGATGAGATTGCCGCGCTCGCGCTGTATCTGTGCAGCGATGAAGCGTCGTTTGTAACGGGGAGTGCTTATCCGATTGATGGCGGCGCGGTGAATCTGCGGTGATGGTGTTCCGCATGGTCCCCGTGCGTCCCAGACACCCGCCTAGGGCCCGCGCGGACCACCACGCAGCTACGCAGCCCCAAACAACCTCTGGAAGTTCCCCTGCACTACCACCGCCAGGTCCTCCCCGACCATGCCGCGCAACTGGGCCACGGCTGGATACATCAAGCCCAGGTTCGCAGGGTGGTTGATCTCGTGGCCTTGGCCGTCCCTCAGCGGGTGCGAGTTGATCTCCGTGGGCGGCCACATGTCGGGGGCGTCAGTCTCGATCAAGAGACGGTCGAGGGGCACCTGGGCAAAGGTGGCCCATTGCCGGGCTTTCCTGGCGTGCAGGAAGTAGGGTGACACGGAGAAGTAGGCCCCCAGGCGGACGAAGCTGGGCACCATCTCGGCGGGGCCACCGTAGGAGTGCAGGAGGAAGCCACGCTCGGGCCGTGGGGTGGCGCGCAGGGTCTCTTCCATGAGGCCCCAGGCGCGCAGGCAGTGGACGGTGGCTGGGCGGTTGTCGCGGGTGGCTAGGGCGAGCTGTTCGGTGAAGAAGCGTTGCTGGAGGGCCACGTCGGCATCCGGGATCCAGCGGTCGAGCCCGATCTCCCCCACCCCGGCCTGCGGAAACTGGGCGAGCAGGGCCTCCAGCCTTTCCCGCCAGTCCGGCGACTGCTGGCGCACATACCACGGATGGACGCCGAACGAGGGTAGCACGCAGGCGTTCTGCTGGGCAAGGGTGGCGACATCCGGCCAATCCTCCTCCCCAGACCCGGCGACGACCATGCGGTGCGCGGTGGGTGCGGCTAAAAGGGCCGCCCGGTGCGCATCCAGGCGCGGGTCCTGGAGGTGATTGTGGGCGTCATAGAGGCGCATGGCCCTGGGCATAGCTGCGGATGGCGCTGCGAACGGCGGCGAGGCCGTTCTGGCGCGTGGGGGTGAGCTGCTTCAGGAAGCCGAGCTGCTGCCAGAGCACGGGCTCCACGGTGGCGACTTCGGCGGGGGTGCCGCCCTGATAGACCTCGCATAACAGCCCAACCAGGCCTTTGACCATGGGCGACTCGGCGTCGAAGGCGAAGTGGCACGCGCCGTCCCGCAGGCTGGGCACCAGCCACACGCTGGAGACGCAGCCGGGCACGCGATGCGCGTCCACCTTGTCCTCGGGGGGCAGGGCGGCCTTGGCATGGCGCTGCGCCACGGCACTGAGGCGCTCTTGCACGTCCTCGATGAAGCAGAGATCCTCAATCAACTGCGCTTGCTGGTCGGCGACGTTGATCATGGCTTGCTCAGGACTTCCAGCTTCTCGCCACGCAGGCCAACCAAGACGCTGTCGCCAGTGGCACCGACCCGCAGCTCCCCATATTTGGCCTTCTCATAGATGGCGGCCTGGCCCTCCTGGAAGAAGAAGGACTCAGCGCCAAGGCGCAGCCCCTTGCGGTAGCGGTAGCGCAGCAGGGTCTCGTTGGCGGCGAGGGGCTTGTCGTCGGCCAGCCGGGCAGTGGTGCCGATGCCTTGGGCGTCGAGCTGCACGGTGAGGTGACCATCCGGCGGCAGTTTGGTGGCGCGCAACTGGTCGGCGAGATCGTAGCCCAGGCGCATGAAGTCGCCCTGCATGAGCGAGCGCGGATCGACGGGGGCGAGCTTCAGGAACACCCGCCGCCCTTGGGTGAGGGTCTGCTCCTTTTGATAGATGAGCACATTGCACGTGGCGGCGACGACGAGGGTGCCGACCCAGAAGAGGAGCTGCTTCATGGCTGTGGGGTTGCCTTTCTATCCAGGAGGGTGAGGACCGCGCGGAGGGCGAGGAGGGTGAGGACCGCGCGGAGGGCGAGCAGGCCGAGACCAGTGCCTCCCACGATCCAGGAC
>Ga0247833_1007298_pt1 | contig 11777 bp, 10 predicted proteins | sample LaCruzMarch2015__7_FD_187117 | JGI IMG/M metagenome (GOLD analysis project Ga0247833, IMG submission 187117) | Freshwater microbial communities from meromictic Lake La Cruz, Castile-La Mancha, Spain - LaCruzMarch2015_8m | ecosystem: Environmental > Aquatic > Freshwater > Lake | place: Spain...
CCTTGTGGCTCAAAAAGAGTACTGGCGTGTTTTGGATGACCGAGATACATGATCCCTTAGTTATCCGAGATAACCCAGACGATTTGGGTTTTGCAACTCCACGCAATCGCGATGCAAGGTTTCGAAAGTGGTTAGAAGCCCAAATCTGCAAACATGCCGATCTTGCTTGGTGGTTTACCGATGGCGCCGTGCATTACGCCAAACTCCGTAACCCCAATTTAAATAAACCTGGTAATGCCAAAGGAGTGATGGTGATTCCGGGGGCGGAGCCGCCCGGAGCTGCAGGGGAAATAAACTCAGCAGCGAAGCAGGCAGAACCTAGCAAAGAAAAGCAGCAAGAACAAGAAAGAATAGAGGAAATGCGGCCCCATCACTACGGAGCCCATTTAGTGATTAGCCACTTTGGCTCGTTGGCCAAGAACCGCTCCATTTCGACGATTCTCAATCGACTGCCCATTCTCTTTAAAAACCATCCGCAAGCGCGCAATGCTATTCAGGTGCATGTGTATGGGGCTAAAGTTGATTCCTTAACAGCAGAGGCGATTAATCAAAATGGGTTTGCAGATCTGGTGATCGAACATGGCCGTATTGAAAAAGATCCCGTCACCGGTAAATCGGGGCGCGAGCGTATTGCAGAGCGCATGCAAGCCTCCGATGTGCTTTTACTGCTGCACGGCGATGATGAGTGGTGCGCGGAGTACATCCCATCTAAGATGTATGAGTACTTCTGGATGGGTAGACCCATTTGGGCGATCACCCACCGCAACCCCCAAATGAATGCCTTGCTGGCAGAGCGCAATGCCTACATTAGCGCTGCCGATGATGCAGCTTCGATTGATGCGGCCCTAGAACAAATTTGGTTAGAGTGGCAGCAGAAAAACCTGATGCAATTAGCCTGGAAGCCCATTGGGGTCGATCAGGCTGCGAAGCAAATCCTAAGTTTGGTACATTAAAGTACTAAGCCCTTATTGATATTCCTAGATTAATCCAAAGACCGTCACTTGAACGACATCGTCCTTTACTGCAAATCCTACCGTAAGGACTTTTTACGTCTAAAGCGCTTATTGGCCTCGATCAGCCAATTCAATGCCGATGCGATTCCCTTTTATATTTCGACACCCAGCGACGATTACCCCTTGTTGATTGAAATCATCGGCAATCAGGGGTACGAATGGGTCTCGGATGAGTCGATTGTGATGTCCAATGAACACGCCAGCGCTAGCGCCAACGCCAACGCCAATTTAGCGCGATATCAGGCTATGCCGGGCGGGCTATCGCAGCAAATCATTAAATCCGAGTTTTGGCGTTTGCAGATTGCAGAAAATTATTTGTGCCTGGACTCGGATTGTGTTTTTATACGTCCCTTTTATCGGGCTGATTTTCTGTCGGCTGAGCAGATACCCTATACCGTACTCCACCAAAACAAAGAGTTTTTTCAGTTAGCCAGCGATCGTGGTCACCATCAGGTGGAGCGGGATTTGCGTGCTGAGGCAGAGCGGGTCAAAGCCTTATTTGGGCGGAGCGGCCCCAATTTTTATTGCGCGCCAGCCCCGTTCATTTGGTCGGCTAAGGTTTGGCAGTCACTCGATCAAGAATACTTAAAGCCCAAGGGCATCACCCTTTGGGATGCCGTTACCCCAGAGTATCCCGAGACCTTGATCTATGGTGAAGCACTACTAAAGTACCGAGCTATTCCAGCACTGGCGATCGAGCCCCTCTTTCGGACTTACCATTATGAGTGGCAATACTTTTTAATGCGGCGCTTAGGCGAGACCGAGGCAAAAGTCGCACAGCATTACTTGGGCATTATTTATCAGTCCGCCTGGGAATCCCATACGCAATTGGGTAAATCCGATAAGTCTTTTTTATCCCGCTCGCTTCGGCAAGTAAAGCGTTTTGGCCGCTACTTACAGAGTTACTTCTGAAGCAATAAGTTTATTTAAATCAATGGTGTAGCTTTAATCAAAATTCGCATTCATGCAAGTTACAATAATTAGAACTATTCTCAATGAAGTAGATGCATTTCGATTTTTCGTTTATTTCATCAGATGCGAGATACAACATCCTAAAAAAGGTAAGTAATGATCCTAGTAACAGGCGGCGCAGGCTTTATTGGCGGTAATTTTGTCCTTGATTGGCTTAAGGACCCAAAGGCCGAAGGTATAGTTAATTTAGACAAGTTAACCTATGCCGGCAATTTAGCTACTCTGGATTCTTTAAAAAGCGACCCTCGCCATGTTTTTGTGCACGGCGATATCGGCGACAAAGCACTCGTTACCAAGTTACTAAACGAGCATCAACCCAGAGCGATTGTGAACTTTGCTGCTGAAAGCCATGTCGATCGCTCAATCCATGGACCGGCTGAGTTTGTGCAGACCAATATTGTTGGTACATTCAATTTACTCGAGTGTGCTCGTGAGTATTGGAATAGCTTAGCTCAAGAGAATAAAAACAATTTCCGTTTTCATCATGTCTCGACCGATGAGGTCTATGGTTCGCTCTCTAGTACTGCCCCGGCATTTACAGAAACCCACCCTTATGAGCCCAATAGCCCCTATTCAGCTTCAAAAGCCGCATCAGACCATTTAGTGCGGGCCTGGTTTCATACTTATGGCTTTCCGGTCGTGACTACCAATTGTTCGAATAACTACGGGCCGTATCACTTTCCAGAAAAGTTAATCCCCTTAGTTATCCTGAATGCCTTAAATAGCAAGCCATTGCCCATTTATGGCGACGGGCAGCAAGTTCGCGATTGGCTCTACGTGGGGGACCACTGCTCTGCGATTCGGGAAGTGCTGGCTAAAGGCAAGTTAGGCGAAACCTACAACATCGGCGGATGGAATGAAAAAGCCAATATCGAGGTAGTTAAAACTATTTGCCAGATATTGGATGAACTGAAGCCCAGGCTAGATAAAAAATCCTACGCTGAGCAAATTACCTTTGTTAAGGACCGTCCAGGACACGATCGCCGCTATGCGATTGATGCCAGCAAACTCAAGCGTGAACTGGGCTGGCGTCCTGCGGAAACCTTTGATACCGGTATTAAAAAAACAGTGCAATGGTATTTGGATAACCCAATATGGGTTGAGGGTGTGGTCAGCGGTTCATATCGCGAGTGGTTGCAAAAGCAATACAACTAAAAACACAGCGAAACACAAAGCGAAATACATAGCCAACCGCACAGCCACATATACTGCCCACATGAATATCCTTGTTTTTGGTAAAGACGGCCAGCTAGGCAAAGCCTTTAAGGCCTCCTTTGATGCTGGTGAGTTGGATAAATTACACCGCATTACCTATGTTGGCCGTGCTGAATGTGATCTAAGTAATGCGGATGCAATTACTGGTCTCTTAAATGATCTGAAGCCAAACTTGATTATTAATGCCGCTGCATACACGGCAGTAGACAAAGCAGAAACCGAAGTTGATCTAGCTTATGCAATAAATGCCAAAGCCCCAGAGGCAATGGCAATCTATGCCAAACAGCATAGCGCCACGCTTTTGCATTACTCCACCGATTATGTGTTTGATGGCAGTAAGAACGCCCCTTATGTAGAAGGCGATCCACGCAATCCATTGGGCATCTATGGCAAAAGCAAGGCTGCTGGGGAAGAAGCGATTGAGGCTGTTTTTAAAATAAGTCACCAAAGCAATGCAGAAAAAGCTCGTCCAGCGCAAGGGGCGCAATACGCTATCCTCCGCACCAGCTGGGTTTATGGCGATGGGGGTAATTTCATACGAACGATTTTGCGTCTAGCCAAAGAGCGCGAAACCCTCAAGGTTATCGCTGATCAATATGGCGTTCCAACGAGTGCTACTTGGCTTGCAGAATCAAGCCTAGCTTTAGTGCTGGACGAACAACATCGGGTAAGGCCATTTCCATCCGGCATTTACCATGCGGTGCCGCTAGGAGAGACTACTTGGCATGCTTTGGCAACTTACGCAGTCCAGGTGGCAATCGAGGCAGGTGCAGCACTAAAGCTTCACCCAGAAGCCATTGAAGCAATTCCCGCTACAGATTACCCCTTGCCAGCCCCTAGGCCGATGAACTCGCGGATGGTGAGGGGCACCACTGCTGCTCTCGATAAAGCGCTGAGCAGCTCAGTCAATATGACAAAATCGCAGTTATTAGAGCAATCGTGGGAGTCGCAGGTCGCAGCATATGTGCAAGACTTGGCACACCAAAAACGTATTTAAACGAATTTAAAAGTATTCAAAAGCATTTAAGGATAGATTCATGGCAACAAATCAAACCAACTCGATGAAACGCAAAGGTATTATTTTGGCCGGGGGCTCGGGTACGCGTTTGTATCCAGTAACACAGGCTGTCTCGAAGCAGTTGATGCCGGTATATGACAAGCCCATGGTGTATTACCCGCTGACCACATTAATGCTGGCAGGCATTCGGGATATTTTGCTGATTTCCACGCCGCACGATACGCCGCGTTTTTCTGAATTGCTCGGTGATGGTTCGCAGTGGGGCTTAAACATCCAGTATTGCGTGCAGCCATCGCCCGATGGTTTGGCTCAAGCTTTTACTTTGGGCAAGTCGTTTGTGGGTAATGATCCGAGCGCCTTGGTGCTGGGCGACAATATTTTTTATGGCCATGAGTTGGTAGGGCAACTCAATAGCGCTAACGACAGAGCTAGTGGTGCAAGTGTATTCGCCTATCATGTAACCGATCCGGAGCGCTATGGCGTTGTGGAGTTCGACAAAGATTACAAAGCCCTTTCGATCGAAGAAAAGCCCCTCAAACCCCGCAGTAGCTATGCGGTAACAGGCCTTTATTTTTACGACAATCAAGTTTGCGATATTGCGGCTTCAATTAAACCCAGCGCCCGGGGTGAGCTCGAGATAACGGATGTCAATCGTGCCTACTTAGACAAAAACGAACTTAGCGTGGAGATCATGGGCCGCGGCTTTGCCTGGCTAGATACTGGCACGCACGATTCTTTACTGGATGCCGCAGGCTTTATTGCTACGCTGCAAAAGCGCCAAGGTTTGATGGTGGCTTGCCCTGAAGAGATTGCTTACCGCCAGGGCTGGATTAGTGCTGAGGTAGTACAAAGGGTTGCAGACCAGCTCAAGAAAAACAGCTATGGCCAGTATTTAACAAAAATACTGAATGAACTTAACTCGAACCCTCAGCCCATTAGCCTCTCAGCCAAAAGGTAAGGTAATGACAGTCGATTCCAATTCCAAATTGCAGGTCATGCCTACCGCGATTCCAGAGGTTCTGATTGTGGAGCCCAAGGTGTTTGGTGATAACCGCGGCTGGTTTACCGAATCGTTTAATGCTCAGGATTTTGCTAAGGCAACAGGTCTTGATGTGGAGTTTGTTCAAGATAACCATTCTTTTTCGCGGCAGTGGACTTTACGGGGTATGCATTATCAGCTCAAACATACCCAAGGTAAGTTAGTGCGAGTTACAGCAGGCTCTGTATTTGATGCAGTGGTTGACTTAAGAAAAGACTCCGCTACCTTTGGTCAATGGGTTGGCGTTGAGCTCTCTGCTGAAAACCACAAACAGCTGTGGGTGCCACCCGGTTTTGCCCATGGATTTTTGGTACTTTCGGAGACCGCTGAGTTTTTGTACAAAACTACCGATTACTACGACCCACAAAGTGAAGCGTGCCTGTCCTGGTGCGATCCCACAGTCAACATTGATTGGCCCATTCCGCTGGGTAAACAAGCGTTGCTGAACGCCAAAGACGCTGCAGGACTGGCCTGGGCTCAGGCACCGAAGTTCTAGTTTCCCCATGGTGGTGAATGCGCTTCTCAGTTGGGTGGCAAACAATACGATAATGTGGGCATGACTTCTCAGTATCAAACCCCTACTTCGGAACGAATGCAAACAGCGCAAGTAACGCAAGCGGCGCAAACAGCGCAGGCAGCTCAATCGCCAAAAATACTATTAGTTAAGCTATCCTCTTTGGGTGATGTGTTGCACAACCTCCCAATTGTTTGGGATTTACGCAAGCGCTTACCCCATGCCCAGATTGATTGGATTGTGGAAGAGGCTTATGTGCATTTGCTAGAGCCCTTAAAAACAACTGACACATTCAAAGGCATTGATCGCATTATTCCAGTAGCCTTTCGGCGTTGGAGAAAGAGTCTCTTTTCCATTCGTACCTGGTGTGAGTTCTTTGCCATGCGCAAGTCATTGCAGGCGACTACCTACGATGTTGTCTTAGAAACACAAGGTTTACTGAAGTCAGCCTTAGTGTGCGCGCTGGCAAATAAATCACATAATGCAGTGGTTGCTGGTCTTGGTAATGCAACTGAGCATTCGGGATATGAGCCCATGGCTCGAATGTTTTATACGGAGTCAGTTCATGTGCCTGTGAAGTGCCATGCGATTGATCGTTCACGCTGGGTGATGTGTTCGGCATTTGATTGGCCGCTAATCAATCGCAATGAGGAGCCGCCGCAGTTCTACCCCCAGCCGTTTATGCGGCAATTGCCCCCATTATTATTTGAGGGTCTTAAGAAAACCGATCAGGGCACCCCAGCGCCCTATGTGGTGTGCTTTCATTCGACGGCAAGGGCAGCCAAGCGTTGGCCCAATGAGCATTGGGTAGAATTAGGAAAAGAGTTATCGCGCCAAGGATATCAAGTGATTCTGCCGTGGGGCAGCGAAGCGGAGATGAAAGTCAGCGCATTGATTGCGAGTCAAATTCCCGGGGCGATCGTACCTCGGGCATTTTCGATTGAGGAGGCCTATTCTTTAGTAGCGCAGGCTGCGCTAACGATTGGCGTCGATACGGGCTTAACCCACTTATCCGCAGTATTGGGCAAGCCCACCTTAGAAATCTATTGCGACTCTCCACGATGGAAGACTGAAGGGTACTGGAGTAGGGTGATTGCCAATGTGGGGGATATGAAAGAGGTACCCTCGATCAATGATGTTTTGACAGCACTAAATAAGATAAGTAATTTCTGAGAATTAATTTTTTAATTTTAAAAATATAGGATAAAAAATGCTACGCAGAATTTTTAGAAATTATTGTTATGACATTGGATACTTTGCAAAGGCATCCTCGACACAATTGGATGTTTTAAGTTTCATAAAAAAATTAAGACCAATAAAAACGAACTACCCATTAATAAGGATAGGTGGAGCATGCGATGGCGGTTATATTGTGCCGAATAATTTAAGTGAAATCAGCGCACTTTACTCTCCTGGCGTAGCCAACAATTCTAATTTTGAGCTTGAGCTGGCAAAAAAAGGGATCAAATGCTATTTGATCGACTACTCGGTTGATAAAGCAGCTGCCGAACATGAAAATATTCGTTTTGATAAAAAATTTCTTGGTTCATATGACGAGGATATCTATTGGACGCTTGATTCATGGGTTAATAGGTATACGCCAGACGCTCATAATTTGATGATGCAGATTGATATTGAGGGAGCTGAATATGAATCATTTATCAGTGCCAGCCAAGAAACATTAAAACGGTTTAAGGTAATTGTTGCCGAATTCCACGGGCTAGATAGCGTCTTTAATCAATATGGATTGAAGCTCTTAAATTTATGTTTTGATAAATTGCTGAGGGATTTTTACGTAGTACATTTACATCCCAATAATTGCGAGGGAGAGGTTTCTAAGTGGGGACTGACAGTTCCACGCCTAATGGAGGTTACCTTAGTACGAAAAGATTCTTGTCAAGACATTGGATTTGCCAGTGAGTTCCCGCATCACCTGGATGAAACCTGCGTACCATCGATGCCTGATCTTGTCTTGAATCGTTGTTGGTACGCTTGTTAGCTCCCCGCTAAATCATTTAATAATATCTCGTTTAACTTTTTATAAAAAGAAAACGACTGATCAATTTGGTTTGCAATTGCGGCACGATTTTGAGAAACGGCTTTGTATTGATCGGTATGAATGAGTGTATTAATTTTTTCTATGCTGTGATTGCTTAAATCGGGGAGATAGTAAAACCAATCGTGCGGTATCAGATCAAAAATCTTGTCGGTGCCGTAATAGATGGGCATGCAGCCGCACATTAAAGCATCAAATATTTTTTCTGATATGTACCAGTCTTCGTTGGAGTTCTCAATGACTAAGCTGTACTTATAGTCTGCAATGGTTTGAAACTTGATGGCCGAATACCCACGGTAAGATGAAATATCCCGGATGGTCTTTCCATAGCGACCGTAGAGATCAAATTGAGGGACTTTCGCAGACAATGCTTCAAGAAAAATTCGCCTGTCTTCATAGCCTGGTACTCCATTGAATCCAGAAACTACAGAACAAATTAACTTGTTTTTTTCGCCTGAGATACCCATCAAATCCTGTTCAGTCGCCATATGGTGAAAATGAACGTGTGGAATACTTTTGATGTGGGTAATATGCGCAGCTGGCAAACGGAAAAAATCACCCGAAATAAATTGCGATGGCTCGATATGACTGACTACGGTGATGTCGCGCTGTCCTAAAAAATCAGCCGGGATTATTGATTGATATAAATGGCTATAGGTTTTTGGTTCATGGAAAAATAAAATAACTTTTTGATTATGCAAAACCACAGAAGGATTAATTGCATTAATAAAAACGACTACTTCTGCCTCACGAATATCGCCCACTAAATAAAAATTAAGGTTTTTATTGATGCTTGACTGATAAAATCGAATGAAGTGAAAATCAAAGCCTTCTTGGTATACGAATACCTTCGTCTTGCCTTCGGAGCTGAAATCAGACTTATATTTGGTCTGCAAGGCGTTTTCAAGCGCGACCTTTTCCCGGTGTTCATTTTGCTGGGTTTGCTTAGATCTTCTTTTGTGAAGGAAGTGTAAAAGCGGACGTAAGGGCTGCATTGGTAGGGATATAAAATCGGCAGTAGTCAGGTATTTTGGTGGTAAAGGCAGTCTTCGGTGTGAATTTTGGATCAAAAATACAGTAGACCTGATTTTATGCCGACTAATCAGCGCATTCCATCGTATTCGTCACCCTAAAAAGGATATAAAATCCACAATGATTACGATGGCCTATTAAAACAAATTGACTCAAATTTACTCCTTTCTGTTGGAAACCCATTTTTAATGCAATTTCAAATCGCTCCAATTATTCTCTGTGGTGGCTCTGGTACGCGACTTTGGCCCTTATCTCGGGCGGGCTTTCCAAAGCAGTTTTTGGATCTTTCAGGAAGTGGGGACGGTAAAAGCCTCTTTCAACAAGCAGTAGGGCGCCTCAATCAATTGGGATCTTCATCCACTTCAATTGGCAAAACCGTGATTGTGACCAATGAAGACCATCGCTTCCTGGTGCTAGATCAACTGCGCGCGATGGAGGGTGTGAATGCAAGCTTATTACTCGAGCCTGCTGGACGTAATACTGCTCCAGCACTCACATTGGCAGCACTTTATGCAACCGAAAGCGGTATTGATAAAGAGCTAGATTCGATCTTAGTGATTACGCCCGCTGATCAAACCATTCAAAATAGTGCAGCATTTACAACTGCGCTTCAGCAGTGCATTTCGGTTGTTGCCGGCGATGTTAATAAGAAGACAATTGCGATTCTAGGTATTAAGCCAACGGCACCGGAGACGGGCTATGGCTACATTAAGCGGTCGGATAGTAAAGGTAGTTTTGCTGAATATACGGTTGAGCAGTTTGCTGAAAAGCCCAATTTAGAAACTGCCATGGCCTATTTAGAAGATGGCAATTATTGCTGGAATAGCGGTATGTTTGTGCTGCACGCCAGTACCTGGCTTGCAGCCATGCAGGAATTTCGTCCTGACATCTTGGGCGCTACTGAGAAGGCATGGGATCAAAAGACCGAAGATCTGGCAGATGGCACCACATTTGTGAGGCCGGATAAAGCATTATTTAGTAGCATTCCGAGTGAATCAATCGACTATGCTGTGATCGAAAAATGCCCCGGTAGTCACTATCACGTCAAGATGGTGGAGCTCGATGCAGGCTGGAATGATCTGGGTGCTTGGGATGCCGTATGGCAGGTTGGCAATAAGGATGCGCAAGGCAATGTGACCAGTGGCGATGTGTTATTAAGCAACTCCCGCAACTCCTTAGTACACGCCAGCAGCCGTTTAGTCAGCACAGTTGGGCTAGATAATGTGGTTGTGGTTGAGACAGCAGATGCGGTTCTGGTGGCAAACCGCAGCCAGAGCCAAGATGTGAAGTTAATCGTGAACCAACTGGAAGCCCAGAAGCGCGAAGAAAAGAACTTGCACCGTAAGGTAGCCCGCCCTTGGGGCTGGTACGACAGTGTGGATGAGGGCGAGCGGTTTAAAGTCAAGCGCATTCAGGTCAAGCCAGGCGCCAGCCTATCCCTTCAGATGCACCACCACCGCGCCGAGCATTGGATTGTGGTGAAAGGTACTGCAGAGATTACGAATGGCAATAAAGTCATTGCACTCACTGAGAATCAAAGTACCTATATTCCGCAAGGGCAGACACATCGCCTAGCCAACCCTGGCAAGACTCCATTGGAAATCATTGAGGTGCAGTCGGGTAGCTATCTGGGCGAGGATGATATTGTGCGTTTTGAAGATACCTATGGCAGAAAATAAACATGTGGTGAAAAAAATGTACGAACTGATTTAAGAACCGTAGAGATAGAAGAGATGAAAAACAATAAAGTCGCCCTCATTACTGGCATTACTGGCCAAGACGGTTCTTACCTTGCCGAGTTTTTATTGGAAAAAGGTTATATTGTTCACGGCATCAAGCGCCGTGCCTCATCATTTAATACCGAGCGCATTGATCATTTGTATCAAGATCCCCATGTCAATCATCCGGATTTGATCTTGCATTATGGTGATTTAACGGATACCAGTAACTTGGTGCGTATCATTCAAGAATGCCAGCCCGATGAGATCTATAACTTAGGTGCCCAGTCCCACGTCGCCGTCTCGTTTGAATCCCCCGAGTACACTGCGGACGTCGATGCGATTGGCCCACTACGTATGCTGGAAGCCATTCGGATTTTGGGTTTAGAAAAGAAAACCCGCTTTTATCAAGCATCGACGTCTGAGCTCTATGGCTTAGTGCAAGAGATTCCCCAAAAAGAAACCACACCGTTTTATCCAAGAAGTCCTTATGCGGTGGCCAAGATGTACGCCTACTGGATTACCGTGAACTACCGCGAAGCCTATGGCATTTATGCCTGTAATGGCATTTTGTTTAACCATGAATCCAAGCGTCGCGGTGAGACCTTTGTCACCCGCAAAGTAACGCGCGGTCTAGCCAACATTGCCCAAGGCCTCGAGAAATGCCTCTTCATGGGCAATATTGATGCCCTGCGGGATTGGGGTCATGCCAAAGACTATGTGCGCATGCAGTGGCTGATGCTCCAGCAAGAACAACCAGAGGATTTTGTAATTGCAACGGGCGTGCAATTTACTGTCCGTGAATTTATCATCCGCAGCGCAAAACAATTGGGCATCACCCTGAAGTTTGAGGGTCAAGCCGAGAATGAAAAAGCCATTGTGGCCAGTATCGAAGGCGACAAAGCGCCCGCCTTAAAGGTGGGTGATGTAATTGTGCAAATTGACCCTCGTTACTATCGCCCAACCGAAGTTGAGACGCTCTTGGGTGATCCGACTAAAGCAAAAACAAAACTGGGCTGGGTTCCTGAAATCACCCTCGATGAAATGATTATCGAGATGGTAGCCAGCGATCTGGAAAAAGCCAAACAGCATGCCCTTTTAGAAAAGCATGGCTATTCAGTGGCAGTGGGCAAAGAAAATTAAAAAATAATAAGCTGAATAAATAATAAAAAGAGCATGAGCAAAGCATGAGCAAAGACA
>Ga0247833_1007307_pt1 | contig 11769 bp, 11 predicted proteins | sample LaCruzMarch2015__7_FD_187117 | JGI IMG/M metagenome (GOLD analysis project Ga0247833, IMG submission 187117) | Freshwater microbial communities from meromictic Lake La Cruz, Castile-La Mancha, Spain - LaCruzMarch2015_8m | ecosystem: Environmental > Aquatic > Freshwater > Lake | place: Spain...
GAACAACATAATGAACGTCCCAAAGAGCCTACTCGTAACCTGCCAATGGCTGTTTTGTTAGTACTTGTCGGTATTATTTGTGCTTTACTTTACATTGGCTGGAAGTATATGTCTGACGATACTTCGGCCGATGACCTAACCACAGTTCCTGCCGATACAGTTGCAAAAGCCATCATGAATCAACCCGAAGAAGAAGTTGTTACTTCAGAAACAGAAAACACAAATCCTGTTACAAATGGTTTACCAGTGGTTTCAGTACCTAGGGTTGGAGACAAAAATGAAGCGACAGCTCTAAAAGAAGAAAAACCAAAAGAAGAGAAACCCAAAGCGGAAAAACCGAAGGAAGAGAAACCAAATATTGAAATTCCTGCTGGCGGTGAGTCTTACACACATACAGTTAATGAAGGAGAAACTTTCTTTGGCATAGCAAACCGCTATAATATCAAGAAAGAAACCCTCAAAGCGATGAACCCTAGTATCGACGAAAGTGGAATAAAAGTCGGCGTTACAAAACTAAAAATCCGAATCAAATCCATTCATACAGTTGGGCCTGGGGATATAATCAGAGTAGTGAGTAAGAAATATGATGTGCCACAATCGCTTATTATGCAAGCCAATAAAAAGTCTAAAAATATAGCTCAACGCGGCGAAAAATTAATTATTCCGTTTGCTGAGAAGCAATAGTTTAACAAAAGAATATTGTAAAAGCCATCTATAAAGATGGCTTTTTTTATGAAAAACATTTCTTATGGGAACATTTCACATTCTAAACGGCGATTGTTTAGCAGAACAACTAAAATTAACTGAAATCAATCAAGATTTCATCATTTGTCGAGAATGTTTGATTGATGGAAATGTTTTAGCCGATAATTTTTCAGAGTTTTGGAAAGTTAGAGCCAATTTTATTTCTGAAACTTTTGGGGCAGATGATTATCACCAAAAAGTTGTGCAAGAATTTGCTAAAATCAATCAGATACCCGAAGGTTCGGATGTATATTTATGGTTTGAAAATGATTTATTTTGTCAAATAAATCAATGGTTTGTGCTTAGTTTGTTGTCAAAACGGGCTGATTTAAAACTTTTCAGAGTTTTTCCAGTGATTGAAAACGACACTGATATTTGGAAAGGTTTTGGGATAGCTACAACCGAAACCCTTGAAAAAGCCTATAAATCAAAAGTAATATTTCTATCACAAGATATTGAATTAGGCACAAACCTTTGGGCTGCTTACAAAATTCAAGATTTCGTAAAACTAAAAGAATTATCGAAACAAAGTACTAATTGTTTTCAATACCTAGAAGAAGTTTGTAATGCTCATATTGATAGATTTCCGAAAGGTAATTCTAAAGGAAGACCAGAAAGAGTTATAAAATATATTGTAGAAACTCAATCAAAAGATTTTCAAGAAGTATTTGCTGAGTTTTCAGCCAGAGAAGGGATTTACGGCTTTGGAGATTTGCAGGTAAAGGAGATTTTTGAGCGGTTAATTTAATTATACCAAAAACAAATCGCTCGCTATCCTATCGGCAAATAATTTACCTTTTTGGGTAAGCATAAGCAGCTGATTATCAAGCTTTAAAAAATCTTGAGAAAGATTTTGGCGAAGTACCTCTTCATTAAATTTTAGCCATTTTTGGCCAACCATTTTTTCAATTTCTAACAAATCACAGCCCCATTTGGTGCGTAAGCCAGTCATTATGTAATCGTTGACCTTTTCTTCGGGAGTTAAAACCTCATAATCTGCAGGAACTTGTCCTAGTTTCAGAGCCTTGATATAAGCAGGATTATTCGATACATTAAATTGGCGAGATTCTCCATTAAAAGAGTGAGCCGAAGGCCCAATACCCAAATATTCATGGCGTTTCCAATACGAAGTATTGTGTCGGGAATAGCGATTATCTCTACAAAAATTTGAAATCTCATACTGATCATAACCATTTGCAGCCAAAGTATTCACCAAAATATCAAATTGCTGCGAAGCGAATTCTTCGTCAATTGGTGGTATCTTATTGATTTGCAACCATTTACCAAAAACAGTTTTAGGTTCAATTGTCAAACAATACGACGATATATGCGGGACATTTAATGAAATTGCTTTTTCTAAATCTCGTTGCCAAATCTGATGCAAGCCATGCGTAAGCACTGACTGCGATTTTTGCAGTTTTTTAGGAAGTGTAAGCAATGGATGAATACCATAAATCAAATCAATCGTAAGATTCTCGAAACCCATTTCTTGAGCCAAACGCACACAATCTTCGGCGTGTTGCGAGGTATGAATACGATTGAGGTATTTCAGGTGATTATCATCAAAAGATTGAATCCCAATACTTAGTCGATTAAACCCAAATCTTTCTAGAATCGTCAGTCGGTCACGTGTAATGTCATCGGGGTTGGCTTCCATTGTTATCTCAATATCGTCGGCGAAAATATAGTATTTTTTGATTGTCTCAAAAATATCATTCAGCTCATTCAAACTGAGCAGTGAGGGTGTTCCTCCTCCAAAATATATAGTTTCTAATCGCTTGTTTTTCAAGTAGTTAGCCTGCAAATCTATTTCTTTACAGATGGATTCTACGACCGTAGTTTTTAAAGTCAGATTAGTACTGAAATGAAAATCACAGTAATTACAAGCCTGACGGCAGAAAGGTATATGGAGGTATAAATGCAAGATTTGTTGTTATGAATAGTTCTTTTATGTGCAGGTGCTTGAAAATTGTTTTTGGTTACTATTAATATTCAACACTAAAAATACTCTTTCAAGGTTTTACTTAGTAGCCACAAAAAAGAAATCAATACATTTTTCAGGCTCGTTAGAAACATGAAAGTCAGTTACCTCAATCGAGGCTGCCAAACTGCCAGTTTCGGCCATTAGTTTATTTCTATTAAAACGATTCAAAAATTCGTAAGGTCCACGCAGCATCCAAGCTGGCAAGCGATGTTGTAAATCAAATACATCAAAACGCATGATTTTATTGACCGATTGTTTGTTTTCTTCGTAATAATCCCATACTTTTTTGTTTCCACCCACGCCCATAGTTTCTACTTTCGAAAAATATTTTTGTATCAATGAGCGTAATTCTTGCGTATCATATTCACGTATATGCCAAGGATTGCGACTTAATGAATATGGACGGTTAACGGTTGTAAGCAAAACTCGCCCGTTTGGTTTTAACACTCGAACAATTTCTGACAAAAATTTGTGGTCATCTATAATATGTTCAATAACTTGAAAAGTTACCACATAATCAAAGGTATTATCATTAAAAGCAGAAAGATACGGTAAATTGGCAGTACTAAAAGTGTGTTTCGGATAAGCCGTTTGAAGTTGTTCTATCAAAGGTTGATTTTTGTCAAGTCCAGTATAATGGTCACATTTTTCGATGAGCGTTTCAACGCCACGTCCCCAGCCACAGCCTAATTCTAAAACATTTCCACGGATAATTTTTGCCGCTTCTATATACGGAAAATATAAACGTTGATGAACTGGATTATCCGATGGAATTTCGGCACTTGTGATTTCGGTGGCTGCGTATTTACTCACTTATCTAATGTTTTTTTTGCAAAGATAGAGAAGAATTAGGAATTAGGAATTAGGAATTAGGAATTATGCTGTTTCAGTTTGAAATTTTGCTCAAATTCTTTCGTTTATAATGAAAAGCCTAAACATAAATCTGCCATGAAAAAAGTAATAATTATCTTAGGATTTTTGTTTAATTCCAATTTTAGTTTCGCCCAAATAGATATTTACCGTTCTCACTATTCATTTATTTCGTCGATTAATTTCAATAAAACTCAACCCATTTTTAGAAATAACCTAAATTCTTAAAAAATAAACCACTAATTTCTCAACATTTGCCAAAAAAACGAAATTGTTATTATTTTTTGGCTTCACAAACTTCAATTTGTTTCAACCGAGAAATAAATATGGAAGCCATCAGTAAGCAAACCAAACAATTATTCTTCAAAATGAAAATGTGGATATATTTTCATTAAAAAAACGTGCCACAATATTAAATTGTAGCACGTTTAGTTTAATCAAACGCAATTACGCAGGTTGATTATTCATCACCTCTGTTTGCTTACGGATAGATTCCATGTGAATCAATTTGAACATTTCTTCAACTAATTCAGGATAAAGATTTAATTTTTTACCTAAATCAGCACGATTGTTATGCAATTCTTTCCAACGGTCAAGTTGCAAAACAGCTACGTTATTTTCACGCTTATATTCTCCCAATTTTTCAACAACTGACATACGGGCTGCTAAAACTTCGAGTAACTCACGGTCTATATTATCAATCTTTTGACGTAATTGGTCTAATTCATTTTGAAATTCTACACCATAAGAAGCCTTACGAATTTCCAACGATTTCAACATTTCACCCAAAGCTTCTGGAGTCAATTGCTGAGAGGCATCAGACCATGCTTCATCTGGATTGCGGTGCGATTCGATAATTAAACCATCATAGTTTAAGTCTAATGAACGTTGGGCTAATTCATACAAATATTCTCGTTTCCCAGCCATGTGGCTTGGGTCACCGATGATTGGTAATTGAGGAAAAAGTGTTTTCAACTCCACCGCTATTTGCCACATAGGCGAATTACGGTATTTTGTTTCTTGAGCATTCGAAAAACCACGGTGAATAGCCGCCATTTTCTTGATTCCTGCTCCAGCAATACGCTCAAAAGCACCTACCCAAAGAGCTAAATCTGGGTTTACTGGGTTTTTGATTAATACTGGCACATCAACACCTTTCAAGGCATCAGCTAAATCCTGTACGTTGAAAGGGTTTACAGTTGTTCTAGCACCAATCCAAAGGATGTCGATGCCATATTTCAATGCCAATTCGATATGTTGAGGCGTAGCAACTTCAATTGCAATTGGTAAACCAGTTTGTTTTTTTGCTTCAACCAACCACGGCAAAGCAGCTTCTCCCATGCCTTCAAAACTACCCGGGCGAGTACGAGGTTTCCAAACACCTGCACGTATCACATTTGCATAGCCTTCCTTGGCAATGCGAGATACGGTTTCCGAAACTTGTTCTTCGGTCTCGGCACTACATGGCCCAGCGATAATTAATGGCTTCCCTGCGGTATCAATCCAACTGCTAAGAGGAAGTACGTCTAAATTTGCTTTCATTAGTTAATTAAAGGAGCGAGATAACTCGCTTTTATAAAAAAATCAAAAAAAATACTCTTTAAATATAATATATTTGCACCATATCTCAAGCAATAACTATTTTTGTTTAGCATTTTCTCTTGAAATAATACAAATCATCATCAAAACTATAAATTTTAAAAAATTTAAAATCAACAAAAATGAAAACTGCTATGCAGAATCATCATCTGAGTTTTGAGGATACGTCCGTGGCCTTTGCTCATCAGTCAAATAGTAAACTTAGCAAAACATATTTAATATTTGCAATGATGAATCAAAATTGGCTTGTAAAGATAGGAACTTTTTTTATAAAATTAACACTCAAATTAGGTTTACCTGTAAAATACCTTATTAAAAATACTTTATTTAACCAATTTTGTGGTGGAGAAAGTATAGAAACTTGTCAGAAAACAATAGAAAATTTGGCAAAGGGGAAAATAGGAACAATACTTGACTATTCTGTAGAAGGCGAAGATAACGAAAAGGATTTTGATAAAACTACCGAAGAATTAATAAAAACAATCAAAAAAGCAGCACAACAAACAACTGATATTCCGTTTTCAGTCTTTAAAGTATCAGGAATTGGCTCAGTTGACCTTCTTGAAAAAGTACAAGAATACGAAGAAGATTTAACAGCTGAGGACAAGAACGCTTTTGAAAGATTGCATAATCGAGTAGATAGACTTTGCAAATTGGCTGCCGAACTTAATGTAAAGATTTTTTTGGATGCCGAAGAAACTTGGATTCAAGATGTAATTGATAATATTTGCTACGAAATGATGAAAAAATATAACGTAGGCGGCCAAACTATTGTCTATAACACGTATCAGTTATATCGTTGGGAAAGTCTCGATAACTTAATAAAAGCTTGCGAAAAAGGACGTAATCAAGGCTATACCATTGGCGGAAAACTTGTACGTGGAGCTTACATTGAAAAAGAACGCCGTCGTGCTGCCGAAAAGGAATATAAAAGCCCAATTCATCTCACAAAAGAAGAAACCGACGTTGATTTTGACAAAGCTGTGCATTTTGCCGTTAAAAATGTTGATGTCCTTTCGATTTGCCTTGGTACTCATAATGAAGAAAGCTGTTTATTATGTGTAAAATTGATGGAAGACAATGGAATTGCTAAAAATGATACTCGAATATGGTTCGCTCAGCTTTTGGGAATGAGCGACAATATTTCATACAATTTGGCAAATTCGGGCTTTAATGTAGCGAAATACGTACCTTATGGGCCAGTTGAGGCCGTTATGCCGTATTTATTCCGTCGTGCTGAAGAAAACTCTTCAATTGCTGGACAAAGCAGTCGAGAATTTTTATTGGTAAAAAAAGAGCGGGAACGCCGTGCAAACAAAGCTGCTTAGGAATTGTTAAATTTTGTTTGTTTTGTTGCAAGATTGTTGCTTATTAATTACATTTATTAATAAATTTACGACAAAAACAACAATCTGAAACCACTAGTAAACTGTTCCTTAATCACTAAATTCAATAAAATTTATAGACTTTTCGAGAGTTTAGTCTATTTTTGTTGGTTGATAAATATATAATCGTTCTAGTAAATAAAATTTCACGCATGTCTGACATTGCTTTAAAAGGAAAATCTCCGTACAAGTTTTTATTCTTAACATTCATATTGATTCTGCTCGACCAAGCAATCAAACTATGGATGTATTATGATGTTTTACCAAATCATTACGGCGAGATTGACTTAATTCCTGATTTTTTTAAATTACATTATGTTGAAAACAAAGGAATGGCGTTCGGAATGGAACTTGGCGGCGAGTATGGCAAGTTGATTTTAACCACATTCCGCTTAGGTGCAATGGTTGGAATATGCTGGTATTTGGTCCATTTGGCACAAAGAAATGCACATTCAGGCTTACTTTGGTCGATAGCCGCTGTTTTGGGTGGTGCTATTGGAAACGTAATTGATAGTACTTTTTACGGTGTTTTCTTGAATAATGCACCAATGGGCGTTTCGACTCCTTGGTTCCATGGGCAAGTAATTGATATGTTTTATGCGATTGGCCTTGATGGACAGTATCCAGACTGGATTCCATTCATTGGAGGAGATTATAATACAACTCCAATTTTCAATTTTGCTGATGCTTGTATTTTCTGTGGTGTGGTAAGTATTCTAATTTTTCAACAAAAATTCTTTGAGTTTGACAATGTTCAAAAACCCATTACAATAGAAGCAGAAAACACAAATGATGACATTTCAAGTAATGACGCTACTTTAGGCGAAAATTTTGAAGAAACTTTAGAAGCAGAAGAAAAGCTGAATGATGAAATCAACGAAGACGTAACTGAAATTGTGGCCGAAGACCAACAATTTAGATTAACGAAAGAGACATTGAAAAATATAAGTGAAGTAAATCCAGATTTAAAAACCAAAAACTAAGAAATCATGACATTTTTATCGAAACAAAATTATAAGTGGATAATCATAGTATTATTTATAGGCTTAATCTTTGCTCCTGCCCAAATACCTTCTCAAATGTATAAGTCAATTGCAATTGGAGTGCTTGGTGGTGGATGTTTATTTTTTGGGTTACTTTCGCTCAGAAGTCTCAAAAATAATGCTGAAAACTATCGTTCAGAATTCCGTCAGACAGCTTTGCTTATTCTCCTTACCGTAATGTTATTAATAGTAAATTTAGTGATTTAGTAAAGTTTATCTTCAATAATCAGTTATTAGATTTTGCTAAACATTTATTGAATAAATATGTTGGTTTTCAATTATTAAACGCCGCAAATTTAAAATTCCTGTATCCTATGAAAATACTTACAAATGTTGTATTATTTCTAATCGGAACTGCGGTTTTTGCCCAGAATAACATGATGCAAAATACTAAGGATGCTCTAAATGTGGGTGGATTGAAGGTTGGACAACATACCTCAACAATGCTTTATGGTTTCGATACTCGTACTACCGAAGTGCTAGGATCTTATTATCTCGACCCAGATTGGTCGATTGCAACTGTTAGATTTTATCCTAAGACTATTTCAACCCCAAAAGGAAGTGTAAAACTTGACTCTCTAACAGATGTTCAGATTAAGATTATTTTATATGGCAATGATGTAGAATTTAATACGCCCGAAGGAGTGAAAGTTATTTCGGGAACGCTCATTAAAAGTTTTACTCTACAAAAGCCCAATCAGTTGCCTAAAAACTACATAAGCACGCTCGAATTTATTGATAATTACGATAAAATAAAACCAGGTTTTTTTGAATTATTGGTTGATGGGAAATTAAAATTACTCGAATATACAAGAGTAAATATCCAAAAACCCGATTACGTTGAGGCATTCAATACAGGAAGCAAAGACATCAAAATAACAAAAGATAAACAGTTTTTTATTTCTCAAGGAAAAGAAGTTTTGAAGTTTAACACCAATAAGAAAGAAATTTTAGAACTGATGTCTGATAAAAAAGCTGAGGTTGAAACATTTATAAAACAAAATAATTTGTCATCAAAAGACCGAGTTGATTTATTGCAGATATTTAAATTCTATAACCAAAGATAATTCTACAAATAACGTTTCACCACAGAACGCATTAATAAATTTAATAGAATATTTACTACAAAACCGATAGAAAAAGTAGTAGCAATCGGAAAATGAGGTAAAAGTTTTGCTTGCAGAAATAAAAATGTAGCAAAACCTACAAAGCCAGTTAGCATTCCCCGAAGTATGATAGAAGTACCATACGCACCTTGTGTATAATGTGTAAAAGCAGCCAAAATTGCGGTTATAATAGGAAATGGCGTTAGTATTCCGCTCCAAGTTGACCCTAAAATTTGGGCTAAATACGTAATTAAGGCCACAAAAACAGTGATAATGACCATTCTGAGGTAAATATCAAATTTTAAAGTCTTCCCCGAACTTGCTTGTATTTGTAACTTAGGAAAATATTTTAGACCAATCAAACTCAGTAATACTGCAATCAAAAACCACGCTTCCAAACCTATAAGATTTTCGCAGGTTTTCAACAAAACAGTTGTGGCAACAAATGCACAATAAGCCAATACCAAACTCACGTACCATTTAGATTTAATTGCTGAATAGATATAAGCAAAACAAAAAGCCAATACACCAATAATACCCATCATAATGCCTTTTACACTATTTACGGCAAAATCTACACCTTGCTCAATCGTAAAAAAAAGCATAATTGGCCCCGCTATCCAAGGCAAACTGGCAATTATTCCTCCTACCAAATTACCCCATTTTTTGCTGGCAATTGTTACCCCACCAATCACTAAGGGCATCATAATTATTTTAATCAAAAGTGTATTCATTAAAATTAGACATTAGATTCGAGACATCAGACAGAAAATATAAAAGTAGTTTTCTTTCATAATAAACCATTGATAAACATTTATTTATAACAAAATAAATACTACTTTTCTATGTTTTTACTTAAATTTTCAAAAAATTACTAATCAATATTGCTGTTAAATCAGCAGTTGTCGATAAAATCACATTTGGTTTTAATGCTTCTAATTCCTCTCTTTCACCAAAACCACATAAAACAGCAACAGTCTGAGTTTTTGCATTTTTACCTGCCAACATATCCACGGTTGTATCGCCAACCATAATGCAATTTTCTACCTCCACTCCCGCCCAAACGACTGGGTCGGCAAATGGTTTTGTATGCCGACAAGTCAGAGCAGTAGCAACACACACGAAGTATTGAGCAATATCTGCATGTGCTAAAAAAGCCCTCAAGGTTTGTTCATTGCCAGCACTAGCTATGCCCAAAGGATAATGTTTGTCCAATTCGACAATCATTGGCTTGATGCCTTCAATGGTTTGAAAATTTCGATTATTCTTGAAAGGTTTCAATAGCCATCTGATTCCTTGAATGACTTGATGTATAAATGTTTCCCAACCCCATTTATCAGCATAATGCAAAATAAATTGGGCTGGGTTTTCGATATTCATTACAATACTTCGAGCTGCTGTTTGAGCATTTTTACTCGAAATAAAAAATTCAAATTTTAACAAAAATAATTCTATGCCTCGCACGATTTCGTTGTCTGTATCACGCAATGTTCCGTCAACATCGAATATAATTGATTTTATTTTTGTTTTATCCAACATCACAATCTATTTGTAAAATTCAAATTACTTCACTACATTCAAAACTCTTGGAATAGGCAAGATTTCGGTTTGGCGACCATCGATGTATCTGAATCCTTTTTCATCAAAAAAACCATCTTCTTCGAGCATAATTCTGATGGTTTTCTTCCATTCGGTCAATTCGACCGAAGCGTTGAGTTCGATTGAGTAAGCTGTATTTGTGTTTAGTGGATAATCTCCACTACCTATGGTTTTTCCTTGGTTATCCCACATGCCAATTGTTGGGCCAGCAGCGTGTCCGTGATTGCCAATTGGGTGCGTATAAATTGTACCATTCAAACCTTGTTTTTTAGATTGTTCGAGGGCTTTCGCCAAAATATCATTGCCACTCATACCGGCTTTAAAATTATCAGTCAAGCAATTTTGCACTTGATTTCCTTGTTTAAAGGCTTTTTTCAAGAAATCAGGCACATCACTTTCTTCTGCACGCAATACATAAGCGTGCTGCTGTTGGTCAGTATTGAGGCGTAAATAAGTAATTCCGAAATCACAATGAAGTAAGTCGCCAGCCATGATTACTTGTTTTTGCGGACGTTTCGAGAATGTGCGTAAATGGTCGAAATTTTCAGGGTCATAGCGTTGAATATCAACCGTTGGGTGAAACCAAGTTTCTAAGCCCAAATCAGTTACACGCTGACGCATCCACCAGACTACATCGTCGGTTGTTGAAACTCCAGGCTGTATCACTCGGTCCGAAAATGCTTCTTGAATAATTTCGTGTGAAATTCGACAGATTTGTTGATAGATTGCCATTTCTCGTTGAGTGCGAGTTTCGAGCCAATTTACTGCCAAATTAGATGCAGAAACTACTCGATTTTGGAACTCAGCGGGTAGTTTTTCCATAAATTCTTTATGCTCGGTGAAAGTCAAACCATCGGCATGGGCGTAGTATTTCGAGAAATTTAGTCCAATTTTCTTCGGATTTTTCTCTTTGATAGTTTTCATCAAAGCGTCCCATTGGTCTGGATTGGTGTTTAAATCCCATTCACCTTTAAGCAAGTTTCCGACATCATAACGTGCAATTGCGTACCGTTCAACACTATCACCTTTATCAAAAAACACCATAATTGTTCGGCGGCGAGCCGAAAGCCAAACCGCTGGTAGCATGGTTTTCATTACGGGGTCTTCGTTGTATTCCCTCGAAATAATCACCCACATATCAATACCTTCTTTACGCATCAATTTGGGTAAGAGATTAGTCATTTTATCTTCCAGGAGTTCGTCGACGACGGTTGCACGCTCACGTTCGGTCAGGATTTTGGCCGTATTTTGAGCAAAATTTATCAAATATGATAAGATGAAAACTAATAGTAAAAAAGTTTTTTTCATGATGTAGGTAGAGTTATAAAAGTTCTAATTAATGTTTATTCTGAAAATCAAAGATAAACGCTACATTGCAAAAAACGGTTAATAAGTAAAAATATTCGAAGATTTTTATAAATTTGGGCGTATTTACCTTC
>Ga0247833_1007308_pt1 | contig 11769 bp, 13 predicted proteins | sample LaCruzMarch2015__7_FD_187117 | JGI IMG/M metagenome (GOLD analysis project Ga0247833, IMG submission 187117) | Freshwater microbial communities from meromictic Lake La Cruz, Castile-La Mancha, Spain - LaCruzMarch2015_8m | ecosystem: Environmental > Aquatic > Freshwater > Lake | place: Spain...
CGCTGCGTCGGCCGCCACTGCGCCGCAACGACGACGGCATCACCGCGCACGACCTGCTGGTGCTCGATCCCCCCGAGGTTCAGCGCCACCCGATGGCCCGGTGTGACGGTGTCGAGCGTGCGGCCGTGGGACTGGATGCTGCGGATGCGCGCCTCGCGCAGCCCGGGCACGAGCTGCACCCGCTGGTCGGCCTGCAGGCTGCCGCCGGTGAGGGTGCCCGTGACGACGGTGCCGCTGCCCTTCGCCGCGAAGCTCCGGTCGACCCACAGCCGAGGTCGCCCACGGTCGGCGGGTGACGCGGTCCGCGACACCAGCGCAGCGAGTTCGCCGCGCAGGGTCTCGAGGCCGTCGCCCGTGACGGAGCTGACCGGCACGATGGGCGCGTCGGCCAGGAAGGTGCCGGCGAGGTGGTCGATCACCTCGAGGGTCTGGATCTCGAGCCACTCGTCGTCGACGAGGTCGGCCTTGGTGAGCACCACCACGCCGTCGCGCAGACCCAGCAGCTGGAGGATGCGGAGGTGCTCTTCGGTCTGCGGCTTCCACCCTTCGGTGGCGGCGACGACGAACACACATGCGTCGACACTGCCCACGCCGGCGAGCATGTTCCGGAGGAACCGCACGTGGCCGGGGACGTCGACGAAGCTGACCTCACTGCTGTCGGGCAGGACGGTGTGCGCGAAGCCGAGGTCGATGGTGAGCCCGCGCCGCTTCTCCTCGGCGAAGCGGTCGGGGTCGGTGCCCGTGAGGGCCAGGACCAGCGACGACTTCCCGTGATCGACGTGGCCGGCGGTGGCCAGGACCCTCATGCGGCGGCGCTCAATTCGTGAGCGCCTGCGTGAGCAGGGCGTCGTCGGCCGGGTCGACGGTGCGCAGATCGAGGTGGGTTCGGCCGTCGCGGGCACGGGCGATGATCGGTGGGTCGAGCGCACGCAGCCGCTCGAGGTGGTCGCCATCGACGACCAGACCGTACGACGGCATCGTGGCGCCGGGTGCCGAGCCGGCACCGGGCAGGGCGTCCATGGCGACGGCCCGCGTGGCCGGGGCGGACTCGGCGATCGCCTCGGCACGTGCGCGCAACTCGGCCACCGGCGTGGCGACCATGCGCCAGAACGGCACCTCCGTGGCGGCCCGCTTGTGGAGGTAGCTGAGCGCCGTGTCCTGCAGGACCGTCAGCGTGAGGCTGCCGGGCCGCAGCGCCCGCGCCAGCGGGTGGCGGCTGCAGAGCGCCACGAGATCGGCACGACCGACAATGATGCCCGCCTGCGGTCCTCCGAGCAGCTTGTCGGCGCTGAACGTGATGAGGTCGGCGCCGTCGGCCAGGCTCTGCACCGCGGCGGGTTCACCGGCGAGCCACGCGGGCGGCGCGCCCTTCAGCCACGGGCACGACGCGTCGACGAGGCCGCTGCCGATGTCGGCCACCACGGGCACGCCGAGTGTGGCGAGCTCGGCCACCGACGTCTCTTCGACGAACCCCTCGACGCGGTAGTTGCTCGGGTGGACCTTCAGCAGCATCGCGACGTCGGCGCCCTTGCGGGCAAGCGCCTTGCGGTAGTCGGCGAGGCGGGTGCGGTTCGTGGTGCCGACGTCGACGAGCTCGGCGCCGGACTGTTCCATCACCTCGGGCACGCGGAAGCTGCCGCCGATCTCGACGCTCTCGCCGCGGCTGACCACGACCTGGCGGCCCTGGGCCAGCGCTGCCACCACCAGCAGCACGGCAGCGGCGTTGTTGTTGACGATCATGGCCGCCTCGCCGCCGCACAGGCGGGCGAAGAGCTGGCCGACGGCCCGCTGGCGCGAACCGCGCTCGCCGGTCGCGAGGTCGAGTTCGACGTTGACCGCTCGGGCGTCGTGATGCACTGCCACCGGGGCGCGACCCATGTTCGTGTGCAGGAGCACACCGGTCGCGTTGATGACGGGGGTGAGCAGCGTGCGGCGGAACGCCTCGGCACGGGCCGGTGCCGACGCCGGGTCACCGGCGGCGATCGCCTCGCGGGCGATGTCGACGCAGATGGCGTGGGGCAGGCCGGTGCCTGCCAACGTCCGGGCCAGCGCGTCGGTGCTCGGCGGCCGGTCGGCGCGTGCTGGGGCCGGGGCTGCGCTGCTCATCGATGTCGAGCGTAGGCTCCCGCCACCGATGTTGAACGTCCCGATCGCCCAACTCGACCCCGACCTCGCGCTGCCGTCGTACGCGCACACCGGTGATGCCGGGCTCGACCTGCGGGCGCGCGAGGACGTCGTGCTCGCCCCGGCCGGCGGGCGTGCCCTCGTCCCCACGGGCATCGCGATCGCGATTCCGCGGGGTCATGCCGGGTTCGTGCTGCCGCGCAGCGGCCTCGCCCTGCATCACGGCATCAGCGTCGTGAACGCGCCGGGTCTCATCGACGCGGCCTACCGCGGCGAGATCAAGGTGGTGCTGCTGAACACCGACCCGACCGAACCGTTCACCGTGCTGCGAGGTGATCGCATCGCGCAACTCGTCGTCCAGCGCGTCGACGAGGTGGCGTGGTCGGTGGTCGCATCGGTCGACGAACTCGACGACTCGGGTGCCGATCGCGGCGGCGGCTTCGGGCACAGCGGGCGGGCCTGACCCGGCCGTGCCGGGCACGGCTAGCGCCAGGCGAAGACGGGTTGCTCGAAGTCGTGGACGCGTTCGCCGAGGCGGCCTTCGATGCCGACCCAGCGGAACTGCACCAGCACGGCACCCGTGGGCGCGTGGATGAGGTCGCCGCCGAGGGGCACCTGCACCACGGGGCGGTCGCTCTCGGGGATGGTGACGAATCGCGGTGAGCCGTCGCGACACAGCTGGTGCAAGCCGATGCGGTAGGCGTGGGCGACCTCGGCCGGGTTGGGTGTGAGCTCGATGTGCGCGCCACCCCACACGACCACCGGGGTCATGACGTATCCGGAGCGGGTCGCGTAGTCGTCGAGGCGGCCGAGCACCGCGTCGGGCCCGAGGCGCAGGCCGAGCTCCTCGTCGAGCTCGCGCAGCGCGGTCTCCTCGGGTGTCTCGCCCGGGTCGATGCGACCGCCGGGCAGGGCCCACTGGCCGGCGTGGGTGTTCATGCGCGCGGCGCGGCGGCAGAGCAGAAACGCGGCGCCGCCGCTGACGTCGCGCATGCGCCCGTCGAGCCCGGTGATGTCGCCTGGCACGACGATCATCTCGTCGGCACTGACCTCGTACGGGTCGTCGGCGTCGACCGCCGGCTCGCTGTCGACGACCACGATCGCGACCGCCGCACGTCGGCGCTCGTCCGGGGCGACGGTGTGGAGCGGGTGCGCCGCCAGGTTCGCGGCGATGCCGGCGCGCAGGTCGTCGGTGAGCTCGATCACGAGCGATCCATCACCCTGGCGGCGGCAGCGAGGCCCGACAGCGCGGCACCCTCCATGCGCGGCCCGGCGAACGCGTCGCCGGCGACCACGATGCTGGTGTCATCGTCGGGTGACCAACACGGGTCCGGCCAGATCGAGCGCGGCGTCGCGAAGCGCCAGCGCTTCAGCTGGCTCTCGACGATCGTGGCGTCGCCGAGGTACGGCCGGGCCAGCTCGACCAGCAGGTCGTGGGCGACCGTCGGGTCGTCGTCCCAGTGCTCGTCGCTCCAGGCCGGACTCGCGTGCAGCGTCAGCGCCGGCACGGTGCTGAGGCCCTTCGCCACGTTGTCGGCCACGAAGGTGAAGTTCGGGTCGCCCTGCACCCCGCCGGGCGGCGGCACGGCACCGGGGCGGTCGAGGACGGCCAGCAGGCACAGCGTGGTGTCGTACTGCGTGCGCCACAGGGCCTCGGGCATGCTGACCTCTGCTGACATGAGCAGCGAGAACGTCTGGGGCAGCGGGCAGGTGACGATGAGCGAGTCGACGTCGGTAGTCGTTGCGTCGTCGAGTCGGACCTGCCAGCGGTGCTCGCCCTCGTTGCGGTGCAGCGAGAACACCAGTGACGAGCACCGCACGTCGAGGCCGCTGGCGAGGTGCTTGGCGATCGAGTTCATGCCGGCCGGTGCCGCGTAGCGCGGGTGACCGTCGGACAACTCGCCGAAGCCACGGCACCACTCGCGCACGATGCCGTCGGCCTCCCACGCGGCCACGTGGCGGGCGAACTCGTCCGTGCGGACGGTGAAGAACTGGGCGCCGTGGTCGAGGCGTGCGTCGCCGATGCGGCGGGTGGCGAGTCGCCCGCCCGGTGAACGCCCCTTGTCCCACAGCACGACGTCGTGGCCGGCCTCGGCGATGGCGCGCCCTGCCATGAGGCCGGCGAGGCCGGCGCCGACGATGCCGACCTTCACGCGGGCTCGGCCAGCGTCGTGGTGTCGGCGACGGCGACGGACTGGGCCGCGGTGACGCGGCCGAGGAACTCGAGCAGCACCCGGTTGAACGTGGTGGCGTGCTCGACCATGAACCCGTGTGCGGCGCCCGAGATGACGACGAGCTCGGCGTTCGGCAGCCGATCGGCCAACTCCTCGCTGTCGCCGCGTGGGGTGAGGATGTCCTGGTTGCCGACCATGATGAGCGCCGGCACCGTGATCGTCGACAGCTGGTCGGCCATCGTCTCGTCGGTGGCGAGGATCGCTCGCACCTGTGCCACGAACGCATGTGTCGGCCGACCCATGGCCAGTGGCCCGAGCCATCCGAAGGCGGGCAGCAGGCGACGGAACGAGCGCGGCCCGATCACCCATCGGGCGGCCTCGCGGGTCATTGCACCCATGCCCTGCTCGCTCGCCCGAGTGGCCCACGAGGCCAGCAACTCCTCGCGCCACGGGTGGTTGCGGCACGCAGTGCAGGCGAGCGTGAGCGACCGCACGCGATCCGGATGCTTCAACGCGACGATCTGCGAGATCGCACCGCCCATCGACGCGCCGACGACATGGGCGCGCTCGACACCCACGGCGTCGAGGACGCTGATCGCGTCGTCGGCCATCTGCTCGAGCGAGTAGTGGCCGAACGGCTTGTCGCTGCGCCCGGCGCCCCGGTTGTCGAGGGCGATCACGCGGTAGCGGGCTGCGAGCACGAAGCGCTGCATATCCCATCCGTGCTTGTCGGCTCCGAGGCCCTGGATCATGAGCACCGCCGGGGCGTTGGGTCGACCGAACACCTCGTAGTGGACACGGATGCCGTCGGTGGAACGCGCGTACGGCATCAGCCCTCCGTCAACCAGTCGATGGGCGCAACGCCGGTCTGTACGCCGCCCAGTTCGTCGAGCATTCTCTGGAGATGCCGCTGGGCGGCTTCGGCGATCTCGATCTCGGCGAGGGGTCCGCGCCGCTTGGTGCGCATCCGGATCGGTGCACCGACCTCGGCGCGGGCCGTTCGACTGAACGCAGTGCTCATCGATGCGACAGGGATGACGGCGACCCCGGTGGTGACCGCCGCACCGACGAGCTCGTGGTCGACCGCGCCGGCGTAGCGCGGATGGCTGGTAGCGGCCGTTCCCATCACCACGAGCTCGCCGTGCCGTAACGCGCCATGCACCTCGGTGGGGTCGTCGAGCAGTGCGCCCACGCGCCGCAGCGCCGCGCCGAACGGGGCGTGGTCGGGTCGCCCGACGAACCGAACCGGTCGGTCGGTGGCGTTCGAGAGCGCCCAGGCGACGTAGAGCGGGCTGAACGAGAGGCGGCGCTCGTTGGTGATGAGCAGTGCACCCTTGCGGGCCGGCAGGTGCTGCAGCCCGCCGACGCTGACATCCCAGCGCAGCCGTGCGAACGGCTGGATGATGCGCACGAGGTGGTCGTCGCGGCCCCACTCGTCGACCGAGTTCGGCGGCAGCAGCGGTCGCAGCGGCGCCGTGACGGCGCTGATGGTGCTCGCTGCAGCGCGGCGGGGGAGCTGGATCAGGTCTGCCATGTCAGGCCACCGCCCTCGGCGCCTTCGTGACGCGCACGACGCTCTCCCACGCGAACAGTCGATCGATCACCTCGGGCGTCGACGCCGCTGGCGTGACGCCGAGCAGCTCGATCGCTCGGTCACCGTCGGCCAGGCGGCCACGGTGGAGCACCTCGAGCACGTGCTCGGGGATCGGCGCCCCGACCAGATGGGACATCCGGCGGGTGATGGCCCACTCCGGGCCGACGAGCGGCATCGGCAGCCGGCCACCCCGCAGGATCGCCTGCAGCCCCGTGACAGCCCCCGGCGCGACGACGTTGACCGGTTCGGCGAGCCGGCGGCGGGCCGCCGCCACGAAGGCGCGGGCGGCGTCGTCGTCACGCACGACGGTGAACGGGGGGTCGGCCAGGATGCTGAACGGGACCACGGGCTGTCGGAGCAGGCGGCCGAGCGGGCTGGGTACGTGCGGCCCCAGCACCGGGGCCAGCCGAACGGCACCCACCGCCACACCGATGCGCGAGGCGACGGACTGCGCCACCCGCTCGATGCGCTCGACCATCTCGCCGTACGGCGAGGTGGGCTCGGGGTGGACCGATTCGTCCGGCCGGGTGAGCGAGTGGCGGCTGCGGCCGTAGATCTCGATGCCGCTGCGGACCACGATGCTCTCGAGCGAGGGACACTCGCCGGCAGCACCGAGGAACGCGGTCGTGGCGTCGGCGGTGAACTGGCGTGCGTGGGCCGTGCCGGCGCGAGCGTCGGGCTCCCAGACGGCGAGGTGGATCAGGACGTGCGGATCGAAGGCGGTGACGACGTCGACGATGCGCTCTCGGTCGGACGGCTCGATCCGGTGGAACTCGGCCCGCCGGAGTCGGCGTCGGGGCGGATCGACGTCGATGCCACACAACGAGCCCACCCAGGGCTCGTCCTCGAGCAGTGATGCGACGAGCGAGCCGAGCTCCCCTCCCATCCCGCTCACGAGCAGTCGTTGCCCGCGCACGTCGCCACGCTACTCCGTCGGGGTCCACTGGCACCAGGGTCAACCTCATCAGATTGTCCCCCGAACGGGTGACTGTAGGCCACCGTCCGCTCAAGGCGGTCCGATCGAGGCCGATACAGATGATGCATGCCGCGCTCACCTGCCGCTCCTCGCCGTCGTGGGCGCACCGTCACTGCGATCGCCGCCGGCATCGTGGCGCTGCTCGGCTCGATCTGTCTGGCGACCGGCACCGCCACCGCGGCACCCGGGGACATGGTTGCCCGGAGCAAGCTCACCTGCGCGACTCAGTACCCCGTGGTGGCCGGTGACTCGTGGTTCAGGATCGCGAAGAAGGCCGGCATCACGACGAAGGCGTTGTACAAGGTCAACGGTGCCACCGAGACCACCCCGCTCTTCGCCGGGACGACGATCTGCCTGCCCGACGGCACCGTGGTGCCGGGGCCGGCCACGACGGTGCCGGCCACGACGGTGCCGGTGACGACGGTGCCCGGTGCCAGCCCGCCGGTGCAGCTCGCGGCGTTCCCGGTGCAGGGCCCGTGCTGGTTCGGCGACACCTGGCAGGCGCCGCGCGGTGGTGGCCGTCGGCACGAGGGTGTCGACCTGATCGCCAAGGTCGGCCAGTACGTGTACGCCGTGCAGGACGGCACGCTGACGAAGCAGAACCTCGACCGCCCGGGCTCGCTCTCGGGCAACGCATGGTGGCTGACCGCCGCCGACGGCACCTACTTCTTCTACGCCCACCTCTCGGCCTTCGCCCCGGGGCTGACCGTCGGCTCGACGGTGGTCGCAGGGCAGATCCTCGGCTTCGTGGGCAGAACCGGCAACGCCGGAGGCCCGCATCTGCACTTCGAGATCCACCCACGCGGTGGAGCTGCCGTGAACCCCACGGCGGCGGTGAAGGCGGTCGACGGCTGCCGGACGAACACGCCGCCCCCGCAGCCGGGCGGCATCCTGCCCACACCGCCTCCGGCGGGTTCCGTGCCCCCGGTGACGACGACCCCGGTGACGACGACCCCAGTGACGACCGTCCCGGCAGCGCCGATCACTGCGCCGATCGTCGGTGGCGGCAACGTCGGCGGCGGCGGTCGTTGGCAGTTCATCGCTCCGAGATCTGCCTCGGACGCCACCATCGCCGCTGGTGCCACGCGCACGATCAGGGTCAGCAACCTCAGTGGCGTGCCGGTCGGCACGACCGGGGTGATGCTCCGCCTCACCGCCAGTGGTGCGGCGCGCAATGGCCACGTCATCACTCACCCGTGTGACATCGCACCGCCGTTCGCCGCGACGTTGAACGTTCGAGCCGGCACCACGGCGGTCGGCAGCGCCATGACCGAGGTCGTCGGCGGCACGGTGTGTGCCACGGTGAGCACGTCGATGCGGTTGAGGGTCGAGGTGCTCGCCGCCCGGGCCACGAACGGTGTGGGGGTCCAACCGGTCACGGCGACTCGTGTCCTCGACACGCGCTCGGCGACGAAGCTCGGGCCGGGTGTCACGGCCACGCTGACGCCCGCCCAGCTCGGCGTCGTAGCCGGCACGCAGGCCTTGACGGCGACGGTCACGATCGTGGACCCGTCCGGCACCGGCACGCTCTCGATGGGCTTCTGCGGTCAGGGTCCGTGGACCGTGCCCGTGAGCGGCGACGCGGTGTCTTCGTTCGCGATGACCATGCGCGTCAGCAGTGCCGGTTGGTGCATCACCAGCTCGGTGCCGATGCACGTCGTCGTCGACATCGTCGGGATCTGGGCGGGCACCGGTTCACCGGGTCCTGTCGATCCGATCCGCGCGTTCGACTCGCGTTCCAGTGGCTCGCCGGTGGGTGGCAGCACCCGTCAGGTGCAGATCGCCGGTGTCGGCCCGATCCCACAGGGGGTCACCACGGCGATGCTCTCGATCACCGCCGTGACGAGCGGCGCCTCGAGCAGCATCTTCGTGTTCCCGTGCGGCGAGTCACCCTCGACCGGTTCGGTGGTGGCTGCATCGTCGAACCGATCGTCGACCGCCGTCGTGCCCGTTCGGCTCGGTGGTGGCTCGGTGTGCCTTGCGACGACGTCGTCGGCGGACGTGATCGTCGACGTTCTCGGCGTCGGCTGACGCCCGTCGCGGCCTCGGGTCAGCGGAGCCCGTCTGCCATGAGGATGACCTCACGGCCGAACGGATCGAGCTGACGGCCGGCGATGCGCTCGATGACGGTGATCGCCTGCGAGGGATCCTCGACCAGGCCGCTCCACCGGATGTAGCCGCCCATGATGCCGACGAGCTTGTCGTCGACGTTCTCGTTGTGGACGATGATCTTCTGGTTGTTCTCGAGCAGCGCGTGGATCTCGGTGTAGAAGGCCTTGAGCCACATGCCGAGGTCGTCGAGGCCGGTGAACGGCCGGTGCCGGTACGGCAGCGAGAGCTCGTCGTAGTTGTGGAGGTTGTGCGGTGCCGGGATGATGCTGATGAGGCACCCGAAGCCGTTCTCGCGCAGCCAGATGATCTCTTCCTGGCGGCGGACGCGACGGTGGTTGTCGCCATAGCCGCCGGGCCGCTCGCAGATGGCGAGCTTGTCCTTCATGATCCAGGTGAAGTTGCGCGGCGTGATGCCCAGGGCCCACTTCCCTCGCAGGCGGGGCGGCATCAGAGGCTCACAACGGGGAACGACACGGGTTGCGAGGTTATCCGACGGAGCCGACGTTCGATTCAGGGGAACGATGCCGAACGAGTGACAGTCGCTGTCGGTGCCGCTCGACCCGGCGCCCACCACCGACCTCGCACGCGATCACGGCACCCGAGGCGACCTCGAGCACCCGGTCGACCGTCGCCTGATCGGGTGGGTGCCCGTCGCCGTCGGCCGCGAGCCACCGGCGAACGGCCCGTCGAGCCAGCGGGCGCGGCGCCGCGGCGAGGGCCAGGGCATCGGTGGGGTCGAGCGCCGCGGCCAGGCCGTCGAGCAGGTCGGCATCGTCGCGCAACAGGGCTGCCTGGCGGGCGAGCACCGGCACGAGGTCGCGTTGCGCTGCGTTGCCGAGCAGCGGCAGCAGTTCGTGGCGAACCCGATTGCGGAGGAACGTCGTGTCGGCGTTGCTGACGTCGTCGACGGTCGGCAGCCCGGCGGCCCGGCAGAGCGCCACCGTCTCCGACCTGCGCAACCCCAGCAGCGGGTGGTTGAGACCGGGGCGCATGCCCGACAACCCGTCGGTGGCGGCACCGCGCAGGAGGTTGAGGATCACGGTCTCCGCCTGGTCGTCGGCGGTGTGACCGGTGAGCACGCCGGCCGGCAGCGCCGCATAGCGGGCAGCGCGGGCGCGGGCCTCGAGGTTCGAGCCGGGCTCGACCACCACGCGGACACCGCGGGCCCTGACACCCAGGGCGGACGCCGTGCGTTCGACGACAGCGAGCTCGTTGGCAGAGCCGATGCGGAGCCCGTGGTCGATGTGCACCGCCTCGGCATCGCAGCCGGCGGCCACGGCGAGCACGAGCAGCGCAGTCGAGTCCGGGCCGCCCGACACGGCGCAGACGACGCCGGTGCCCGGGGCCGGGAACGTGCAGCGCGGCAAGAGCGAGGCGATCAACTCGGCCGCATCACCCACGGGGTTCGCGACGGCTGCGGCCATGGTGCCGAGCGGGCGATCAGTCGTCGCGTCGGGCGCGCTTGCCCGGGTACCGCTGCGCGGTGACGGCCTTCAGGTACGCACCCACGAGACCCACGACGGCCAGGACCGACACGATGAGCAGGACGACGCCGATCCAGTAGTGCCAGATGTAGGCCAACAGCATGAGCCCAGCGTAGCCAGCACCGGACCCGACGGAGCCAATCTGCTGCAACTCCGGTCAGAGCGGCGGCGTCGGATCGGTCGTGTCGGCCTCGCCGAAGCACTGCTCGATCCTGAGCAGGAGGCCGGGCGGCATCTCGTCGTTTCGGCACTTCTGCGCGATCACGATCTTCAGTTCGGCGTGGAAGTCGAATGCCTGCAAGCAGTCGGGGCAGCCCTCGAGGTGCGACCGGATGGCAACGTGAACCTCGACGGACAGTTCGTCGTCGAGGAACGCCTCGAGCTCTCGCAGGGTCTCGTTGCAGTCAGCCATGGGAGGGCACTTCCGGTGCGGTGGCGGCGTCCGGTGCGGACGACGACGCAAGGCCACGAGCCTGCGCGTAGTCGAACAACCGCTTCTGCATCGCCTTTCTTCCCCGGTGCAGCCGTGACATGACGGTGCCGATGGGGATGTCCAGGATCTCGGCGATCTCCTTGTACGAGAAGTCCTCGACGTCGGCGAGCAGCACCGGGATCCGGAAGTTCTCGGGCAGCGCCTCGAGTGCGGCCTTCACCTCGTCGTCGGTGAAGAGGTCGAACAGCTGGTCCTCGGCGCTGCGCGAGGCGGCGAGAACCGGCAGCCGCTTGTACATGTACAGGTCCTCGACGTCGGCCAGGTCGGTCTCGATCGGCCGCCGTTGCTTCGCCCGATACGTGTTGATGAACGTGTTCGTGAGGATGCGGAACAACCAGGCGCGCAAGTTGGTGCCCTCCTCGAAGGAGCCGTAGCCGCGATAGCCGCCGAGGTACGTCTCCTGGACGAGGTCCTCGGCGTCTGCGCTGTTGTGCGTCATGCGCATGGCAGCGCTGTACAGCTGCGGTGCGTACTGCATCGCCTCCGCTGCGAACGCTGCCTGATCTGCCATGTCGCGACCCTACCCCGCCCCCTCCGAGCACCCTCCCCACCCGTTCATGTCGCGACCGGACGACGGGTCGTGTCAGGCGTGAGCGACGGAGCCGAGGAAGAGGTCCACTGCGCCGATGAGGCGCTCGAGGAGGTCGGCGAGCTCGAGGCGCTCGGCCGGGGTGAAGGCACCGAGGACGTGAGCCATGAGCTGCGCCCGCCGTTCGGCGACCTCGGCGTGGCGAGCGGTTCCGGCTGCCGTGACGGTGACGCGGACGACCCGACCGTCGTCGTCGCACGGGTTCCGGGTGGCGAGCCCGGCG
>Ga0247833_1007320_pt1 | contig 11754 bp, 9 predicted proteins | sample LaCruzMarch2015__7_FD_187117 | JGI IMG/M metagenome (GOLD analysis project Ga0247833, IMG submission 187117) | Freshwater microbial communities from meromictic Lake La Cruz, Castile-La Mancha, Spain - LaCruzMarch2015_8m | ecosystem: Environmental > Aquatic > Freshwater > Lake | place: Spain...
TCATCAACATATTGACTAGGTCTATCCCAAATAATATAAGTATTTTTTGAAGATCCTCGCTCATGCACTAATGTGCTAACACCTAATTTTTGACTCGCCAAAAAAATAGGGTGGGTCCCTACAGTACGTCCGTTAAACAAATACACTAAATCAGGTTGATGCTTGCGTAACAACACTAAAACTAGCTCATAAACAAGAATAGCAGTTTGAGCCAGCCCTTCACAAATACTCCGGTTACTTGCCAATATGGCGTTCAAATCAATAGTTTTAAATAACTCTATAGCATTACTCTTCACCAATTTACCCAGTGGCTGGGCATCATAGGAAAAATCAAAAATATTTTGCCTAATCGATTCATTCAGATAATTTGGAACAGTTGCAAGCGAAAATAAATCCACTTCTGCAAAGGGGCTAACTGTGGTGGTCAAATACGCCAACCACTCGTCAATTGAATCTTCTTTACCTGAAGCATTACGCCCATTGATATTACTTTTCCATATAAGATAAGGAAAAAGATGAAAAATGGGACAATAAATAACCTCTGACCCAGCCAGATTTTCTTTAATTGCAATTTCTAATCCAGTTTCTGCATGAGGTGTAGCGGGTGTACTTTCTATAATTAGGACTTTCATATTAATCAGTTCAAAAAGGTAAATATTATAAAATCTGATAACGGTATTCTGAGGCATCCAATTTTTGCAAAACAGTCGCCATTTCATCAACTGAAATAGGCGGCCAGTACGTTCCTGATGCAGCCGTTTGTAACTGCCCATCAATTGGGCGTATCTTATGTTTCTTTATTGACGCTAAGACTCTACCTGCCAAATGACAGCCCTCCCGATATACTGTTGTCCTAATCGTTTGATAACGTGCATTCTTGGGGAAATCATACCCTTCTGAGGTAATTATCGAACCGGTGTCGTAGTCTTCATCCATAAAATGCGCCGTATTGCCTACCTTATCATCATTTAATATCGCCCACTCAACACAAGAGCAACCACGATAGTTAGGTAAAATCCCAGGATGAACATTAACTACACCATGCTCAACACTATTTATAATAGTATGGGTAAGTTTTCGTGGCGTTCCAGCGTTAAACAGACAATGCAAACCTAGCGCACTAATCAGGTCAAGCGTTTGACTGCTATTATGGCTATCAACAAAGTAGAAAGGCAGCATTGTTGAGCCAAACTTATAAAGAGCATCGCTTGATTCAACTTCTTTAAAGGCATTGCCTGTCCTTTCTCGCCATATTTTTAAATCTTTTTCTGACATGAGTTTTGAATCACAGATAACAACACTGTTAGTAATTCCATTAGCAAATGCCGCCTCAAGCGTAAGCGCCAGTAATGGCTCATCTATCCTTGTTAAAAATCCGACTTTAAAGTCAGTGTCCTGCTCATTGGCTTGCTGTAAATTCATGGTTTTTTATCTATTAATGTTGAATACGATGTATACGTAAATAGGTTCAGTCATTCACAAGCTATACTTTTGATTCAAAAATAAAATTCTGATACATCCTTGGGTTTTCATAAATCTGCGGCGCCAACGCTTCTAAATGCTCATCACCTAAGAACATCAGTTTCCCTTGCGATAAATGTGCTCCGAACATTGAATTAGTATAACGAAATTGTAAAACACGTCGCTGCCCACTTTTTACTATTGTTCCTTTATGAAGACAATGCGTATTAGCAAAAAACATAGTTCCCGCGCTCCCTGTAATCACTTTAACAGCGTCTGAACCGTAATATTGGGCAATCTCTTCATCAGAAAAACGACCATCACGAAGTAGTTGACCGCCTCTATTTTTTTGAGACCCAGGTACATAACAATGCGGGCCATTATCAACAGTAATGTCATCCAAATAAATAAACACGTTTAACCAAGCTATATTATCTTTATCGAAATGAAAGCTCATCGCATACTCAGACAACTTGGCAGCACTCACCTCGCCTGCACTGGTGTCAAAGCCTGTCACAGACTCAAAAATTGGCGGTGTATCTAAAAAGCGAGCAGCAACTTCAACAAAATATCTATCCATAAATAATCTCCGCGTAAAATCATTATCGATAAGCTCTACTGGAAACTTCAACGCATACGCTATCTCATTATTTTCTTGATAATAATTAAGGATTTCCGCGATCTGTTGTGCGTTTAATTTAAAGGGGCAAAAATGATAACCATCCCCCTGAATATCATTGATTGCTGTGTCAACATGGATAGCTTGATAAGGAAAAATGGTGTCGTAACGCATTAATTTTAAATCAGCTAATGGAAATTTATTTGCTATTTGTGCGGAGATAGCCTGATCAATAACATCCCCATAAACCGCATAATGGTTTCTCATTATCAAATATGCTTTATCTAATGGTTCGATGGACTTTTCAATAAAATCAAGCAATCTATTGGCATGTGATTCAAATCGTAATGCCATTTCAGCATTATTTTTTAGTTCAGTAGGTAAATTATGAAAAAACTCGCGTGCCACTTTGCTTTCCAAATACCTTGTTTTATTAATTTCCACACGAGGATCTTTACAAAACTGGAATTCAAATAAATTCATGATTTTTGAAATTACTGCCTCATTAACATGACGTTCATCATCTTCCCATGGATCAACTGAACCATGATACATAACTGTTTCGAATGAAGGCATATAGTGAACGTTAGCCAATGTATTACATACCTCCTCAACGGCACACCTCAACACCGCTTTAGAATGAAACGTGTTAACGGCAACATGTCCAGACTGAAAGCTTCGTAATAAAGGCACGGGACTAACTGAAATTAAAATCACTACGTCTTTATTTTTACTTCTAAGTAACTCTATGCCTTGACGAAGAAAATAAACATTTTCTGCTACGGTTAACACCTTCTCTTCCCATAAAAAAGGGTTTAAATTCCAAGGATTTCTATGCAAGTAACGCTGTGTCGGCAAATGCAAAAAAACTTCATTAAGCCCAACTGTTAAAATAAGTACTTTGCAATCCAATAGTGCCTTGCGAGCACTCACTACATGCTGCTCATAGTCCTGATCGAAGGTATCTAGCTCATTTTCTGGGTAAATAATTTCTTCACGAAAAATATCACGATATTTTTCTCCCGTTTTCTGCAAAATTTTAGGCATATCATTATTGAAAGCCCGAGAAATCGTTTGATAGAAACCTGGCGTATTAAAAATAACGCCCCAGCGACACGATGATGAATGCAAACCTTCGACATTAGGATTATTTTCGGTAACGACATAGTTATAACCATGTGTTTGTAACCATCGTGCAATTTCGACAGCGAAACAGGAGCCCATTGAAACAATGGGGGTTTTTTTATCGATAAATGCCATCGAATCCGCAAGAAATAACTCATTAGATAATTGCCGGCCATCACCATTCAGCGATTTATTCGGCCATGATTTAATGTTGCAGACTCCCCACTTATCTTCTGCATATAAATTAACGTTATGAACAACTACGCCAAGCAATGCAGTTATGTTTTCTCGCAAAGGATGATCAAACGAAACAGAATTTAAGGTAGCAAACAAATCCTGAACACTTATTGGGCAATTTATTGGCGGCAAATCATCCAAAGTAAGGTGATGACTTTTCAGAATCTCTGTTAACTCATACTGACTGTCAATGGCTTCCCTATGAATCATCACGCTATCTTCTGGATTAACTAATTTGAAAACGAGCACCTCGCCGTCCCATTGGCTACACAACTGATCACGAGTGAGCATCTGTGCGACAGGAAAATTAACTAAGGGATCAAGAATTGCAACTTTACCATCTCCCTCAGTAGAAGCTCCCACGATAATAATTCCATTGCTGTTATTAAGTCGCACTATGGCAGGAAATATCGCCTGTAAGTCAAGAAGAGATTCCCAAGACAATTTTTTTAACGTAGCCTGCAAACCATTGTTAACGGCTATGTGCATTAATAATGTGGATGCTGGTTCGGCATCCGTTAACGCATAATGATTGATTATTTTTTCTGAATTAATCTGCAAACCATGATGTTGACTGATGGCTGCAAGACACTGAAGTAGAGTATGAGGGAATTTATTAGTCATATTTTTTATCTCTTGCAGAAAAAAGGAAATGTTTAAAACCTATTAGCCCTAGCTAATCTAGGTATTAGGTACTTATTCAGCTCAACTAGCACACATGTAATGATGAAGAGCTTCCTCAACGCGCCAAAACGAAGCGCTGACTTACAGGGACTCTAGTTGCCGCCAAACCTTCTGAAACGCAGCAATAATTAAATCTACATCTTTAGCGTCTAACTCATGAAGACACATTTCAAACCCCAGAAAGCTGCGATCATGAAGCTCTTCAGCCACTGGACAAATACCCTTGGTATACGTTACATCACGCTGACAAATATCGGATGTCCACGGAAACCCCTTAGTTCCATAGGCAATCTTTTTTTGATACATGGGTAATAAATGAATATTAGCATACCCTGAAGCCAATCCAGTCACCCCTTCAGCTTCTAGGGCAGCATGAATCTGTTGTCGCTCAACACCAAGCAAATCAACATCTAAAATTATCGGGTACACATAATACGCATGAGTGCAATCAGGTTTAACCACTGGCGTACGCAGTCCTGCTAATCCTTGCAACCCTTTAGTTAAACGCTCAGCCGCACCTTGTCTACTTGCCACAAAGCCTTTGAGTTTTTTTAATTGCTCAATTCCAATGGCTGACTCTATTTCACCCAAGCGGAAATTATGACCAACCATGTTCGCTATATTACTAACGCCCTTAGCCGCAACCACCGCTTCGGCATGATTACGAATCAGCTGTAAACGCTCAAACAGTTCATCATCATTCGTCACCACAATCCCGCCTTCGCCAGTATGGATATGCTTATGATAATTAAGACTAAAACCACCAATATCAGCTAAGGTTCCTACTGCCCGCCCTTTATTAAACGCACCGGGTGCTTGTGCTGTATCGGTGATGACTTTTAATTGATAACGCTGAGCCAGTGCCATTAAGGCATCGATATCACAAGAATGACCAAAAATATCTACCGCCATAATCGCTTTGGTATGCGCAGTGATATTCGCTTCAACAGAGTTAATGTCTAGGTTAAAGGTCTCGGATTCAATATCTGCAAACACAGGAATCGCATTCCAATGCAAAATTGCGGTTGCACTGGCGCACATAGTCCATGGCGTGACGATAACCTCATCGCCTGGCTCAATGCCAATGGCACCGACTGCTGCAATCAAACCTGAAGTCCATGAATTTACCGTAACGACATGTTTAACATTAAAATAATGTTCACAAGCACGCTCAAACTCCTGCACCTTGGGGCCACCGTAAAAATCTGGATCCCAACACCCCAGAAACTTTGAAAGGACACCCGATTTAACCACCGCAGTTACCGCCTCGACCTCTTCTTCACCAATTGGATTATAGTGCTTAAAAGGCTGAACGATGGTTTTTTGCCCACCATGAAGTGCTAATTTTTCTATCGTCATAGTTATCTCTGTTAACTTATTTGCTGCATTGCTGCCAAAGTTGTCAGTGCTTGTAGCCCCGTGCATAAATCATGCGGTTGGTCGTTAAGAACGTTGACAAGTTGATCAGCAACATGCCATTGATAATGACTCATTCCGTTGGCAATCAGCTCCTTATCAGAATGAAGTTTTCTTGCGCCTGGAAAGGTTGGATTAGTTTGAATTGTTTGCCAAGTAATTAACTCGCCTCCATGTTCATAACTTAATCGACCTGAGGGGCTGAGTAGTTCTATCGTGTAATATGAGAAAGCCTCTTCCCATGCTGCTAAAAAAACCACTTTTCCACGCTCAAATTCGACCTGCACATCAGGCTCTGCATCCTGAGCGTGCAACACACGACCAGCATCCAATACGTTGATGCGTACACAGGCGCCAAGCCAAAATTCTAACAGGTTAAAAAAATGCGACCCGTTATGTAAAAAACCTTTGGAATACCAAACACAGCCTTTAATTGGCGAGGCTATTGTGGATAATTCAAAACGTTTTTTGATGGCTATTACCCCAGGATCGGCTCTACGCATGTAATTAACTAAAAGCGTAACGCCAGCAACTTCACACGCATCAACCATATAACGCGCCTCTGCCAAACTATAAGCTAAAGGTTTTTCACAGACAATTACTTTAGGCCTAAACTGTGCAAGTACAGCCGTTAACACATGACAGTGTGCTGTTGTTGGCGAAGCAATAATCACCACATCTGCTGCGGGTGCCTTGGCTAATTCAGCATAAGCAGGTTGCTTATAATGATGTTCAAACAGTGCCCGTTGTGTTGCTGACGGATCAACTGCGCCTATGAGTTTGAAGGCGGGATGCAAGGAAAGTGCTCGCGCATGACTATAAATAGCTTGGCGCGGATCAAGCGCTAAGTCATAACCCATACCGATTTGACCTAAACCAATAAGAAGGCAGGTTTTAGGCATGAGGCTGTCGCTGCGCACGAACCCACAGTGCAGATAGTTGCTCTATTTGCTGCTGAGGTAAACAGCACGCTCTGCCACCGGGAGGAATAGAACTAAGTACACGTTTGTTTGCCAACAAGCCCACGACCATTGCCATCGATTCACACCCTACCACAATATCCGCCTCAGCTATTTCTTCAAACAAAGTTTTATTACCGCCAATATCAATCGGTAAAGAAGTGCTCTGTTTAGACCAGTCATATTTACTTCTACTCTCAGAAGGGTGTGGGCGAATTTTAATACGTTCAACGGCACTACCAAGCAACGTGATGTTATTTAAGAAAAAAAGCAAGGCATCTTCTTCAGTGTAGCCCCAGTAACGCTCATTGCCATAACGAAGCAAGGCGTGTTCACGAATCGGTTCACACACATAAAGAACTGCATGCTGAGTAGTATTATGTGTTGATGTTTGAAGGCATGTTAACTCTTGCTGCACATCTTCAAAATAAGGATTGACCTGTAACACAATCAGCAGTTCTGGAAAAAGTGCTTTGGCGAGGCGCTCAGCCTCAACGTCACCAACCCAAATCTCATCAGGATACACCGCCACGCCTTGCTCTTGAAAGCGTTGCTCGTAATTCACCCAATGATCTAAAAAGGCAACAACTTTCTTACCGGCCGCCTTAGCTTGGCTGATCGCTAGTCGCTCCAAATTAGATTGCCAACTGGTGCTGCACAGCACCCAATCGCTTTGTTTAATGGCTTCGTCTAAGGCAAGCACACAACACTCACCCAACTTACGTTGAAAAATTACCTGTGCAGGGCCATCAAGCACGACACAATAAGGTTCGGCACATCGACGTAACCAACTGCTTAAGATTTCAGCCCCACCTGCATCATGACTCACCACGGCAATCATAAATCACCCTTGCGCAGCACGGCTTGATTAATAGCTAACCACTCTGGGCGTTGTCGAAGTAAGTTAACGACCTCTAAGCAGCTAAATAAAGAATTATTTGGCTCGAAATGCTCAATCAATTTTTTCAATAAATCATAATCTCTGGGTTCATCAAGCGTGAGTCCTAGGTGAGGCCACTCAATTTCAGGCGGTGCAAGTAAGTGTATAGGAGAAAAAAACTCTGGGTGCTTACGAATATGCAAGGTGACGTGTTCATGATCAAGTGCATTGTTTGTCATCGCTGCTGAGCGTTGTAAGGTAGTTAAGCGAAACACCTGCACATCCATTCCGTCTGGGTAACTTCTGACCTGTGCGTTACTTACATAATCTGCCTGATTAGCCATAAAAACACGAATGGTTTGTTCAACAATTTGGGGATCAATAATTGGGCAATCACCGGTAATTTCAACGATAACATCAGCACCAATACTTTCAGCAGCGCCAATAACGCGTGCCATCACATCCTCTTCACTACCTCGGTAATAATCAATGCCAATACGCTTAGCAAAAATCTCTAATTCATCATCGGTGGAATTAATTGTTGTAGCCAACACTATTCCATGCAACGAGGGAACGGCACGCAGCCGATTAACCAAATGCTCTAGCATGGGCTTGCCTGCTGCGGGCAATAAGACTTTGCCTGGCAAACGACTAGAGGTCATGCGTGCTTCAATAGTTGCAATTATTTTCATCTGTTACTATCCAATTAAATCCCAACACAAGGCTGTTCCTCGTCGCACATCTTGTTTGACAGTTTTACCTAACACCACCTCAAGATACTTTGGTGGCAAGCCTAAACCAGGTCTAATTGCACGCACATTGTCTTTATTTAACACCTCACCTGCGTTTAAATCCTTCACAACATACAATGAGCGCCTGAAGACCATCGATTTTTTTTCCGCTTCCGTCGCACCATAACTCACCTTACCTAAGGCCTGCCAAGCACGCTCAGTTTCTAAGACAAGTTGCGCCATTTCAGCAGGTTCCATGGAAAAGGTGCTATCCACACCGCCATCAGAACGATTAAGGGTAAAGTGCTTTTCAATCACTGTAGCACCTAAAGCAACGCTGGCAACAGATACGCCAATGCCCATCGTATGATCAGATAAGCCCACCTCGCAATTAAACAGTTCATGCAAGTGTGGGATGGTTAGAATATTGGTGTTATCTGCGGTGGCAGGATAGGTACTGGTACATTTCAGTAAAATAAGATCTTTACAGCCCGCTTCCCTAGCAGCACAAACAGTATCATCCAGTTCAGCAATGCTGGCCATGCCGGTGGAAATAATCATTGGTTTGCCGGTAGCTGCAACACGGCGTATCAACGGTAAATCAGTATTTTCAAACGAAGCAATTTTATAGCAAGCAACCTCTAGGCTTTCAAGTAAATCTACCGCAGTATCATCAAAAGGTGTACTAAAGGGAATAATGCCCAGAGATCTTGCTCGTTCAAAAATAGGTTTATGCCATTCCCAAGGAGTGTAGGCTTCACCATAAAGTTTGTAGAGCGATGACCCCGCCCAAAGACTATTTGGATCACTAATATAAAATTCTCGCTCGTCCAAATCTAGCGTCATGGTGTCGGGTGTGTAGGTCTGAATCTTTAACGCATGCGCACCAGTCTTGGCGGCGGCCTCGACAATGTCCAATGCGCGTTCTAGCGATTGGTTATGGTTGCCAGACATTTCGGCAATGATAAAGGGTTTGCAGTGCTGCCCAATCACAAGATTTTCAATTTGAATCATTAGCAATTTCTATTTATTAAGTGGTAATATTTTGCAAATTAATCTATGGGCATGGAGATTTGGGCATTTATTAAAAACGTCTACAAATAGTACACTGACAGCAAATCTTCATTGCTTATCTTGGGTTAACTTTAATAAGCTCTTTTTGATAAAAAATGTTCTGTTGTTGATAGTACGATGCCATAAATAAACGCTCAGATGCCTTATTTTTACTTAACACGCATGCGCGTACACAGTTAGTATCAGGGTGATTTTCTATTAACCACTGTTCCGCCATTAACAATAAATGTCGACCTTGACCCTTAAATCCGGCATTTGGAACAAGGTAAATTGACACCTCAGCGACTGCACCCTCTAAATCAAAACGCACGACACCCACCGGCTGAGTACCGCATTCTCCTATCAATAATTCACGGTGCTGATCATTTAAAACATCATGCAGCCAGGTCAGATGTTCATGCCAAGAAATAGGAGATTTATGATGCGATACCGCTCGAATTGTTGAGTGATTACGCCATTCAAAAAGCGGTTGTACATCTAATTCCGTTGCCTGCCTTATCGTAATTTGATTAATTGCCAATATATCGATAACTCTCATTAGGCCTTTACCATCAACCGCATTCATAGCAGCTGTTGACATTAACTTAAGTAATATTGGGTTTTCTAGTAAGGCAAGCACATGACGAGATATTAATTCTAATATATAAGCGTCACCTGATGGTGCATACAATAATCCTGCTTCTGCCGCAGCTATAATCACCTTACGTTGGTTTTCGGCAATGCTCAAGGCTAGTGTCGGCAAACCTAAACAACAACGCTCCCAAGTGCTCGACCCACCAGCACCAATCGCCAAGTCAGCAGCAGCCATCAATTCTGCCATCTTGTCAGTTTGTACATGGCAAACAAATTCTTGCGTGGCGCATTGCAATTCAATTTCTGCACGGCACGGATGCTGGACACCAATGACCACATCTATATGCATTTCTTTACTAGCTATATCGGCCAAAGCCTTGATAGCAAGACCAGTGTAATTATCTGCATCCACACCGCCAAAAAATACCAATAGCCTTTTTACTTCTCCAGTGTGCGGCTTGATCTGCTCACGTAACGTTCTAAATTCTTCCCGCAATAAGACGTAGCGAGGGCCTAACAATAACTGGCAATGCGCAGGGACTTTGCCGCTGTAACGCGTTTGCATGTCTGAATAGAAATTCTGATCCAGCAACACATCACATTCATGTTGACGATCAGCAATATCGTCAATGACCATGATCTGCTTGGCCGTTTCGCGCATTGCAGTTTCCCAACGAGTATCCAGCGCATAGTGGTCAACGATTAGCCAATCCCATGATTGACCCGATAGCGCCTGAATCGTATCTTGTGCATCCTGTGCTTGACTGATGCCCAGCCACGCCGAATGTGCCAAATTATCTATCTGTGAGTCATTTACATTGTTTTTTAACAATACGAGCTCCATGCCTTTTGTTGCCAGCATGTTGTGCAAATGATCGGGCAGGTTGCGACTGACAAAGCGGATCTGTATGCCATGTTGTTTTAAGCCAACAGCTAAGGTCAGGCAACGCATAAAATGGCCAGTGCCGATTTGGCTGCTAGCATCGGTGCGAAAGGCGATGTTCATACACTTAGTCTCTCCTTATCGTTTCGCCAGCGAATTCAAGAATGGTATCCAGATAAATAAATGCAGTATTCCACTGCACGAAACTTGTCCCGTAGATCGTTAGGTAAACGTGCAGAGTGTGTGGTGTGTTTGGCATGACTATCTCTTCATAGACGACAACAGGGACAAGCAACTGACCGAACAGCACTTCAAGCCGTTTATCTCATATCATATTGATAACAGGCATCTGCTTTGCTTTGTAAATACTCATAAAGTCTACAGGTCAACCGCTGCCAACTAGACTGCTTTAACTAGGTTGACTCGCACTTGTTGGTAGAGCCAAAGTACATAAAAGGCCGGCACTTCTTGCCTGATATCGGGCGTTACCTGAAATTGGACAAAATCATTAGGTCATTCGATTGTTATATGAATTCAGCTTTGCATAATTTGCCTCAAAAATAGATGCCGGTAAAAAAGTGCTTATGAGGCATTGTATGGTGAAAGAAATTTTAGCGTCAACAATCGAGACTAAATCCTTTTTCGGCATACCTAGAAACAGTAATCTACAAACGAACACATGGCATAAGTAAAGCGCTGTTGATTACTGTTTTAGAGATTTCCTTAACTATGCAGTGACTATTCAGGTGTTGTTGCCTGAAAAATTGTCACCATTAAGCCACTCAGTCAAATCGCTTATTTTTGTCCAATCAAAAATAACCTCGACCAAATCTTCCAATTTTTCAACGGGTACAGTTGGTAATTGCGCCAGTGCTAAGTCAAGTTCTGGGTGGATGCCAAATTTTCGCCTCAATAAGCGCGTCACTAAAGAAATACATTCTTCTTGTCGCCCTTCTTGCAGACCTTCTTTCAGACCTTCTTGTCGTCCTTCTTGTCGTCCTTCTTGTCGTCCTTCTTGTCGTCCTTCTTGTCGTCCCTCTTGCAAGCCTTCCTGCTTCCATTCTTGGGTCCACTGTTTTACTCGTTCTGCCAGCATGGTATGTACCTCGTTA